>Ga0307408_100000424_pt1 | contig 37733 bp, 28 predicted proteins | sample 322Cmetagenome_FD_202116 | JGI IMG/M metagenome (GOLD analysis project Ga0307408, IMG submission 202116) | Maize rhizosphere microbial communities from greenhouse at UC Davis, California, United States - 322HYB-C-3 | ecosystem: Host-associated > Plants > Roots > Rhizosphere > Soil | place... | reverse complement strand
CGGGGCGCAGCTGTTCGAACGGCGCCATCACGCGGCTGGCCACCGCCATCACGGCGGCAAAGTCCAGCGCCGCGGCCGTGCTTTTTTGCACCACGTAGCGCGTCGAACGGGGCTGGTCCGGCATCACCATGCCGTCAAATCCCTTGTCGGTCAGCTTGTGGTAGACACCGCCATCGTGCGGGTCTTGCATGGCCAGCATCCAGTCCAGGTTCCACAGCGCCTCATTGACGATGTCGGGCAATCCATTGCCGGATTCCGGCAGCCTGCTGTCCTGCGCATTGAAATATTGCGGGAAGTGTTCCCATGCGGCCAGCAGCGTATACGTGCTGATGCCGGAATTGACGATGTACTTGTTGTAGTCGCCCGCGTCATACCAGCCCTTGGGCGCGGCAATCACGGTGCCTTCGGGTCGTCCGGCCGAGGCGGCCGACGCGTGCACCAGCACTTCGGTGTCCGGGTGGCCGGCCGCGCGCGCATAAATGCCGGCATGCTGCGGCGGCAGCGCGGTGCCGGCGCGGTTGTGGTAATAGGCCCGCAACGCGGCAATGTTCAGGGCGCGGTAGATGTCGCCGCGAATCTCGAAGGGCGGCGAATCGGGCAGGCCGGCGACGCGGACGCGGTACTGGCCGGGCGCCGTGAGCGCGGAAAAATCCGCCACCCGCACGGTTTCGCCGGAAAGTGTCCACGGCGCCGGCGCCCCCAGCCTGGCGTTCAGCACGGCCTTGCCCGTGTGGGCGTCGATCACGGCAAAGGCGGCGGCCCGCCCGGCATGCGCCATGGCCGGCACCACGGCGAGTTTTTGCGCGGCCGGCGGGAAGCCGACCTGGTTGATCCTGATCGCGGCGTTGTCCGCCATCGCCGGCGCGCAGGCCGCGCCCAGCAGGGCGGCCAGGGGCAGCAGGCGGTGTTTTATCATGCGCCGCTGACCCGGCTTCATGCGGCATGCTCCACGGCGGCGCCCTGCCCGTTGTCGTCCTTGCCTTCGGCGTGATGGAACGGGGCGAACCAGCACGCCAGGAACGATGGAATCGTGGCCACCATGACGAACACGAAGTAGTTGATATACCCCATGGCTTCCTGCAGGTAGCCGCTGAGCGTCCCGGTCACCATGGCGCAGAGGCCCATCAGGCCGGTGCCGAACGCATAATGCGTGGTGGTGTATTTGCCCGGCGCCAGTTGCTGCATCAGGTAAATCATGAAGCCGACCGAGCCGAAGCCGAAGAAGAATTTTTCTATCACCACGCCGGCGCCGATGACCAGCAGGCTGTCGGGCAGGTAAATGCTCATGGCCAGGAACGTGGCGTTGGGAATGTTGACCGCGCAGCACAGCAGGAACAGGGTCGACTTCAGGCCGCGCCTGGCGACGAAAAAGCCGCCCAGCAGGGAGCCCAGCAGCACGGCCGCCAGGCCATAGGTGCCGTAGATAATGCCCAGCAATTCATTCGACAGGCCCAGGCCGCCCTTGTCGGCCGCGTCGACCATGAAGAACGGGCCGATCTTTTCCAGGAAGCCGATGCTGAGGCGGAACAGGAAGGCAAACGCCACCATGCGCCACACGCCGCGCTTCTGGAAGAAGGTGACGAACGAGTCGGCCAGGATGTGCCAGGCCCCGGCCACGCTGGCGGGCGTGTTGGCGGCGCGCGCGCCGTCGGGCATGAAGCGCGCGTGCCACGCCGCCATCAGCAAGGTCAGCGCGGCGACAATGAAGAACACGATGCGCCACGCATCCATCCATTCCGGTCCGAACACCTTGGCGTCGTGGTGGAACCAGTCGGTGTGCAGGCGGCCGGTCAGGTAGACCAGGAAGCCGGAAGCGACGATCGGGCCGATGTTCCACGACAGGCTCTGGATACCGCAATACAGCGACTGGCGGCGCGCATCGAGCGACGTCACGTACACGCCGTCGCAGGCGATGTCCTGGGTCGCGCCGACGAACGACATCAGCCACAGGAGCGGCATCAGCACCACCACGAAGTCGGGCAGCGCCATGGCCATGCCGGCGCCGGCGAACCCCAGGGCGATCAGGACCTGGGCGCACAGCACGAAGAATTTCTTGGTGCGGTACATTTCGACGAACGGCGCGAACAGCGGCTTGATGGTGTAGGCCAGGATCAGCATGCTGGAGTAGCTGGCCGCGGTGCCGTTGTCCATGCCCAGGTTCTTGAACATGATCGCGGTCACGCTGGTGAGCATGATGTAGCCCAGCGCCATGGTGAAGTACCCGGTCGGTACCCACAGCAGCGGCGAAGCGGTCGGGCGGGAAGGCGGCATTGGTGTCTCCGTGATGGATCTTGTTATGTGTGGTTCAGGCCGGGGCTGTGGCGGGCTGCCTCGCCAGGTGCTCGTCCAGCAGTGCGGCGGCGCCGCCCAGCGCGGGGAAGGGCGCGGTAATCACCAGCGTCGGTATTTTCGCATTGTAGGCGGAGAAGCGCCCCTTGTGCTCGAAGCGCTGGCGGAAAGGCGAGCGGGCGAAGAAATCCCCCAGGCGCGGCACCACGCCGCCGCCGATGTAGATGCCGCCCTGGGCGCACAGCGTGACCGCGACGTTGGCGGCGACCGTGCCCAGCATGGCGCAGAAGCAGTCCAGCGTCTCGCGGCACAGCGGGTCGGTATTGGACAGCGCGCGCGACACGATGGTGGCGGTGTCGAGCGACGGCGCGCTGGCATGGCGCCAGTCGGCCAGCGCCGCGTGGATCAGCGGGATGCCGGGTCCGGACACCAGCCGCTCGGCCGACACGTGGTCGTAATGCCGCCAGCAGAATTTCAGCACCGCCATTTCACGCGCATCGGACGGCGAGAAGGCGACATGGCCGCCTTCGCTTTGCAGGGTATGCCAGCGGCCATCGACCAGGCTGACGCCGGCGACGCCCAGCCCGGTGCCGGCGCCGACCACGCCGATCATGGCGCCGGCTTGCGCCTGGCCGCCGCCAACGGCTTGCAGCTGGTCCGGCGCCAGTTCGGGCACGGCGCGCGCCAGCGCGGCAAAGTCATTGACCAGCAGCAGGGTGTCGAGGCCCAGCGCATCGCGCGTGGCCGAGACGGAAAATTCCCAGTCGTGGTTGGTCATGCGCACGCGGTCGCTGCCGACCGGGTTGGCAATGGCAATCGCCGCATGCGCGACCTGCGCGCCGGTCCGGCCCAGGTAACCGCGGATCGCGTCGCCGAAGCGCGGGTAGTCGGCGCAGGCCAGCGTGGCAACATGTTCCAGCCGCCCCGGCGCGGTTTCCAGCGCGAAGCGGGCATTGGTGCCGCCGATATCGGCCACCAGGCGCGGCGTGTCGTGACAGGGCGCGCGGCTCATCGCGGACCCCGCATGCCGGCGATGAATTCACGGTACCACAGCGCGCTGTCCTTCAGGGTGCGCTGCTGGGTCGCGTAGTCGACATGGACGATGCCAAAGCGCTTGGCGTAGCCGGAATTCCATTCAAAGTTGTCCATCAGGCTCCACAGGAAGTAGCCGCGCACGTCGACGCCCGCGGCCATGGCGGCCGACAGGGCTTCCAGGTGGTCGCGCACGTAGGCGATGCGGGCCTGGTCGGGCACCGCGCCGGTGACCAGCTGGTCCGGGTTGGCCATGCCGTTTTCCGTGATATAGACCGGCGGCAGGTCGTATTCGGCGTTCAGCGCCAGCAACAGTTCAGTCAGGCCTTCCGGATAGATTTCCCAGCCCATGTCCGTGAAGCCGCGCCCGCCCTTCGGTGGCGGCGGCGATGCTTCGGCGCTGGTGACGGCGCGGGTGTAATAGTTCACGCCGAGGAAATCCATCTTTTGCGCGATGATGTCGAAGTCGCCGGCCTGCACCCTCGGCCCATTGGCGCCATGCGCGCGCAGCGCCAGTTCCGGATAGCAGCGCTTGAACAGCGGGTCCATATACCATTGCACCGACTTCGCATATTCGAGCTCGGCCAGCTCCTTGTCCTGCGCGCTGTCGCTGGCCGGGTGGGCCGGCCACTGGTTCAGCACGATGCCGAGCCGCGCGGCGGGGCTGGCGGCGCGCATGGCGCTCATCGCCAGGCCGTGCGACAGCAGCAGGTGGTGCGACACTTGCACGGCGGTGGCCGCATCGGCAATGCCGGGCGCGAATTGCGCGTTGCCATGGCCAAGGTTGGCGGTGCACCAGGGTTCGTTGTGGGTGGCGATGGTGGCGACGCGGCCGCCGAAGCGCCGCGCCACTTCGGCCGCATAGTCGGCGAAACGGTACGCCGTATCGCGCGCGTTCCAGCCGCCCGCGTCCTGCAGCGCCTGCGGCAAGTCCCAGTGGTACAGCGTCAGGTGCGGCGATACGCCCTTGGCGTGCAGGGCGTCGAGCAGACGCTCATAGAAATCAAAGCCTTTCTGGTTCCAGGCCCCTTTGCCTTCCGGCTGCACCCGTGCCCAGGCCATCGAGAACCGGTAGGCGTCCACATTGAGCGACGCGATCAGGTCGACGTCGTCGCGGTAGCGGTGATAGTGGTCGCAGGCGACGTCGCCATTGGTGCCGTCGATAATGCGGCCCGGCGTGTGGCTGAACATGTCCCAGATCGACGGTCCTTTGCCGTCTTCGGCCCAGGCGCCTTCGATCTGGAAGGCGCTGGTGGCGACACCCCAGGTAAAGCCCGGGGGAAATTGCAGGTGTTGGTCCATTGCTGCTCGTGGTTTGTGGCGGGTTGAGAGGTGTGAAATCGATTTCATCCTAGCCGGAAGATTTTAGCTATGTCAAACGAAACTTCCGGGTTGGGTAATTTCGTTATGTGCGCTGGTTGTTTTGGTAAGCCAACGGTGCGCGGGAGGGGGTGTCGCGGTCCGCCTCCGGCCAGGCTTGAAGTGGGGCGCTGAGAAACCGGTTTCATGCTATACTGCGCCCATGAAAAAAGCAGACAGCAATTCCGGTTCGACGACGGTCTACGAAGTGGCGCGGGTTGCCGGTGTGTCGGTGGCGACCGTGTCGCGCTACCTCAATGGCACCGCCAAGGTGTCGGACGACAAGCGCAAGGTGATCGAAAGCGTCATCGACAAGCTCAATTTCAAGCCCAACATGCTGGCGCAGAGCCTCAAGATGGGCAGTTCGCGCACCATCGGCGTGTTGACGCAATCGCTGGTGAGCGACTATTTCAACGAAGCGATGAGCGGCATCGACCAGACCATGAAGGCGGCCGGCTACGCGCCGCTGATCGTGTCGGGGCACTGGCATGCCAGCGACGAGGCCGAACGCATCGAACTGCTGATTGCGCGCCGCGTCGATGGCCTGGTGATTTTGACCGGCAAGCTCACCGACGAGCAAATCCTGGGTTTTTCCGAGCGGGTGCCGATCATTGCCTTTGGCCGCGAGTTGAGCGCGAAGAACGCGTTCGGCTTTTGCCTGGACAATTACAAGGCCGCGTGCGAAGCGGTCGAATACCTGATCATGCAGGGGCACCGGGCGATTGCCTTTATCGCCGGGCCCGAGCAGGCCGATGCGCGGGCCCGCCTGGACGGCTACCGCGACACGCTGGCGCGGCACGGCATCGAAGTCAACCCCGGCCTGGTGGTGCCGGGCGACTTCCAGGAACTGGGCGGGGTGCTGGCGGTGAACCAGTTGCTGGAGTCGGGGCAGCGCTTTTCCGCGATTTTCGCGGCCAACGACCTGACCGCCTACGGCGCGCGGCTGGCGCTCTACCGCCGCAATATCCGGGTGCCGGAAGACATTTCCATCATCGGCTTTGACGACCTGCACAGCTCGATGTACACCACGCCGCCATTGACCACGGTGCGCCAGCCGCTGCTGGAAGTGGGGCAGCGCATCGGCGAGGCCATGCTCAAGCTGATCGACCGCCAGAAAGTGCGCTTCGAAGTGCCGCCGCTCTCGCTGGTGGTGCGGGAATCGGTGCGGCGGATTTAATCCCGCCGGTTCCCGATCCGGTGTTGGCCCGCCACGACAGGCATGGTGGCCCGGCGAGCCATTCGAGTGGCGTGGCGAGCCACGGCGCGGCTTGGCAAATGTTAAATGTTTTCGGGTGGTTAAGATGACTCGCCGGCTGTATTCAGGCGGCCGGCGACCACCATAACATTTCACATTCCGGAGACAACCAATGCTTATCCGCATGCCTGTATCCCTGCGCACGTACCTACCCGCACTTGCTTTGCTGACCCTGGCGGCCCAAGCCTCCGCCAGCACCCTGAATCAAAACGTATCCTGGACCATCGACCGCCCGGGCACCACCAGCAATTTCCGCGTCGTCGCCTATGGCGATTCGATCTATGCCGGCTACAACGGTTCCACCGTGAACGCCGCCAAGTACTCGGCGCCGACGGTGGAGGCGGAGTACCTGTCCGCGTTGTGGAACGCCGACATCGAAAGCGTGCGCCGCACCAAGTCCGGCGCGATCGCCTCGGACGTCTACAACAACAAGATCGTGGCCGAGCGCTCGTACATGCAGGCCAGCAATACGCGCGTGGTGACCTTTGAAATGTGCGGCAACGACGGCTTGCAGGCCCGCACCGCGTATAAAAGCCAGAGCGGCACCTGCGACGACAGCGTGCTGACGGCGGCGGAAGCCAATTGCAAGACCTATGTGGGCGCCGCGATGGATTACATCAACGCCAACGCCTATGCGGGCGTCAAGCTGAAAGTCATCTCGAACCTGCACTATCCGGGCTATAACGCGGACAACGTGCAAAGCACGTGCAAGCACCCGAGCACCGGCGCCACCGTCAACATGCAGGACAAGTTCCTGCCGTCGCTGGCCCGCATCAACCACATGATGTGCGACTTGGCGCGCCAGAAAGGTTTTAAATGCGCGGACAGCTTCGCGCAATATATGGGCGCCGACCATGACGCCAACGGCGACGGCGTGGTTGACGCGGAAGCGCTGCGCTATGTCGATGGCGAAAGCCAGGCCAGCTACGTGACCCGCATCACGTCCACGCTGCGCTCCACGCTGCGCGACGCCAATGCGAAATTCGTGTCGGCCAGCAGCAGCTATGACTATATCCAGTCCGACGATACACACCCGACCTACAACGGCAGCACCGTGACGGCGGGCCTGTTTGGCGGCTCCACCGGCGCCGGCGCGCCGCGCTATACCTCGTTCACGTCGGGCAAAAACCCGATCTGGAACCAGTATGGCCATGAGCGCATGGGCTGGGCCGTGTCGACGTACAACGTGCCAACGCCGTAATTCGCGGCGCATCGCATATGGACCAGCGCTGGCGTCCCAGCCCCGGCTACCTGGCCGTCGCCCTGCTGCTGGCGGCGGGCGGGCTCGCGCTGCTGGCCTTCCTGTGGCTGACGTCCAGGCCGGATGCCGGGGCGGATGCGCCGCCGCCGGCCGCCGGTGCGACTGGTGCGGCCAGCGCGGCCATGCCGGCGCCGGTGAACCAGCCTGCGATGGCCAATCCGCCACCACCGGCGGCGCGGCGCGCGCCGGAGGGCGACGCCGACCCGACGCCGGACTTGCGCAGTTACGTGGCGCGGGGCGAAAAGCCGACCATGGCGGAAGTCATCACGCGCTTGCATGAGCGGGGCATCCATACCGGCCTCGGCGCCTTCAATCCCCCCGGCACCAGCCCGCCGCTGGTGGGATTGGCGGTGCCGGAAGACTTCCCGCTGCCGAAGGGCTACGTGCGCCACCACCAGGCGACCGACGATGGCCAGCGCATCGAAGCGATCCTGATGTTCGCCCCGGATTACCAGCCGGTCGATGCGGCCGGGCGGCCCATCGCGCTGCCCAGGGACCGGGTCGTGCCGCCGGAACTGGCGCCGCCGGGATTGCCGGTGCGGCGCATCGCCATTCCCCCTCCAATCGACTCCGGCCACTAAGTTGGCCACTGAACCGGCCGCTTAGCCGGCCGCTTAACCGGCAATTAATCACCATGAAGCACATCCGACCTTTCCGGATGCGGGCCGCGGCCTGCATCGTTGCCAGCGCCGTGCTGGCCGCCTTGTATGTCCAGGGCGGCGCGAGCTGGGTGCTGGGTTTTGTTTTCCTCGCGCCGTGGTTGCACGCGCTCGATGCGCACCACAAAATGGGCGCCACGCTGGCCGGCGCCTGCGCGATGTCGGTAGCGTACACCCTGGCGGTGTTCCCCTGGCTGGGCATGGCGCTGGGCCGCTATACCGGCATCGGCGACGTGGCCGGGCTGGCGCTCCTGCTGCTGGCCGCGCCGTTGTTCCAGCCGCAATTCCTGGCCTTTGCCCTGGTCCGCCACGTGACACTGCGCCGTTACGGGCCGCTGCTGGCCGCATTGGCCGGGGCCAGCGCGTGGGTGGCAACCGAGCGCTTCGCGCCCCGCCTGCTGGGCGACACCATCGGCTATGGCCTGTATCCGTCCCCATGGCTGCGCCAGGGCGCCGCCGTCGGGGGCGGCGCCGGCCTGACCTGGCTGCTGCTGTTGTCGAACCAGGCGGTGGCGGCGGCCTGGGCGCGGCGCAAACAGGGCTGGCGCATGGCCGTGAAACCGCTGGCGCTGGCCGCGCTGGCCCCGCTGCTGCTGGGCGCTTATGGCCTGGCGGCGCTGTCCGGGGAATCGGCTCCAGCGGCAGCGGCGCCGGCCGGCAAGCCGCTGCGCATGGGCCTGATCCAGGCCAACATGGCTGACTATGAACGCCAGCGCGAACAGCGGGGCGCCTACGCGGTGGTGCAAGAGGTGCTGAAGCGCCACTTTGCCATGAGCTACGACGCGATCGAGCGCCAGGGCGCCGAAGCGGTGCTGTGGTCGGAAACAGCGTATCCCACCACCTTCGGCCAGCCCAAGAGCGAAGCCGGGGCGGAATTCGACCGGGAAATCGTCGCCAACGTCAATGCGGCCCGCGTACCGTTTATTTTCGGCACCTACGACCGCGACCAGGCGGGTGAATACAATGCCGCCGCCCTGGTGCCGCCGGACAGCGGCGCGCCGGCGTTTTACCGCAAGACCCGTTTGTTCCCGTTCACGGAATACGTGCCCTCGTGGCTGGACAGCCCGGCGCTGCGCCGGCTGCTGCCATGGACCGGCAACTGGCAGCCCGGCAATGGCGCGCGCGTCCTGCCGCTGCGCCTGGCCGATGGCCGCGAGGTGCCGGTGCTGCCGCTGATTTGCCTCGATGACGTCGATACCCGACTGGCGCTCGACGGGGCGCGCCTCGGCGCGCAAGTGATCGTCACCATGTCCAACGATTCGTGGTTCAGCGCCGACCGGCAAGGCGCCAGGCTGCACCAGGCGGTGGCGGCGTTCCGCAGCATCGAAACCGGCTTGCCGCAATTCCGCGTCACCACCAATGGCTACAGCGCCGCCATTGACGCCGGTGGCGCGATCCTGGCCGGGACGCCGATGGGCGAAGCGGCGCTGGTGATCGCGGACCTGCCGCTGCGCCAGCCGGCGCCCACGCTGATGGTGCGCTGGGGCGACTGGGTGGGCGTCGGCGCCGCCGGCTTCCTGCTGGCGCTGGCGCTGGCGGCGGCCATGCCCGCGCCGCGCGCGCAAGCCGCCGCCGGGTCTTCCTCCTTCGCCGCCCTGCGGTTCCCGGCCCGGGTGGCCATCCTGCCGCCCGCCGCCCGGTTGGGGGCGGGACTGCTGCGCACCGTCTCGCGGCTGGGGTTACTTGGCTTGGGCGTGGCGCTGCTGCTCGATGAATCCCTGCGCCTGAACACGCTGGCGCAGGCCCGGATGTTTGGCGCGCTGTTCCTGTTGCCGGAAGTGGCGGCGTGGTGCCTGCTGCGCGCCTTTACCGCCCAGGCCACGATCGCCAACGGACGGTTGGTGCTGGCGCGCGGGACCCTGCGCACGGAACTGGCGCTGGGCGACATCACGGCGGTGGCGCCGTGGCGCCTGCCCATCCCCGCCGCCGGCGTGGGATTGCGGCTGGCGCCGGGCAGGCGGTGGCGCTATGGCCTGGCGCTGGACTGTCCCGCCGCCTTTGCCGCGGCGCTGGCGGCAGCGGGCGGTCCGGCGGTGGCGCAACGCCGCGACAGGGCGTGGCGGGTGCTGGACGTCTACGGCCAGGCCCGCACGGCATTGCGGCGCTGGCGCCGGGACCATCCGCTGGTGAAGTTCGCCGTGCTGCCGCTGGCGCTGGCGATTCCCGCGTTCCACCTGCACCAGCACATCGCGTTTGGCAGCGCGCTGGGCGAGTACTACACGTTTGGCATCAAAGCGTACCTGAGCGCCTTTGCCCTGTGGTGGGCGGCATGGACCATGGGCGTGGTGCTGTGCGCGGCGCTGTTGCGGACCGGGATCGAGGCGCTGGCCCTGCTGGCCGCGCTGCTGCGTCCCGCCCAGGCCGGCGGCATTCGCGGCGGACTGGAGCGGGCAGGGCATGCGGTGCTGTATGTGGGCTTGCCGGCGTGGCTGCTGCTCAATATTTACCGGGCCTAGCGATTGTCGGCATAGGCGGTCGCCGCCGCCGGCGCTCAATAGCCCAGTCGCGCCTGCCCGCCAGTACTGCGCGCGCCGCCATCGAGCCGGAACACATCGACCGCCTGCATCAGCACCGCCGCCTGCTGCTGCATGCTTTGCGCCGCGGCCGCCGCCTCTTCCACCAGCGCGGCGTTTTGCTGGGTCACCGCATCCATTTGCGCGATCGCCTGGTTGACTTGCGCGATGCCCGCGCTTTGTTCCTCGCTGGCGTTGCTGATTTCACTGACGATGTCCGTGACCTTTCCGACGCTGGCCACCACGTCGTCCATCGTGTGGCCGGCCTGTTCCACCAGCTTGTTGCCGGTTTCCACGGTCGCCACCGAGGTCGTGATCAATTCCTTGATTTCTTTCGCCGCGCCGGCGCTGCGCTGTGCCAGCGAGCGCACTTCGGACGCCACCACGGCAAAGCCGCGCCCCTGTTCCCCCGCGCGCGCCGCTTCCACGGCCGCGTTCAATGCCAGTATATTGGTCTGGAACGCGATGCCGTCGATGACGCCGATGATGTCGACGATCTTGCGCGAGGAGTCATTGATCGAGGCCATGGTGTCGACCACCTGCGACACCACGGCGCCGCCTTTGCGCGCCACGTCCGATGCGGACGCGGCCAGCGTATTGGCCTGGCGCGCATTGTCCGCGTTTTGCTTGACGGTGCCGGTCAGTTGTTCCATCGAGGCGGCCGTCTGCTGCAGCGAGCTGGCCTGGCTTTCCGTGCGCGCCGACAAGTCCGCATTGCCGGCCGCGATTTCCGCCGAGGCGGTGGCGATGGTGTCGGTGGCATGGCGCACCGCGCCGACGATGCGGGCCAGGTCGTCGCGCATGGCTTTCAGGCCGCCCAGCATGCTGCCGTGGTCTTTGCTGTCCAGGTCGATGGCCACGCACAGGTTGCCTTCCGCGATATTGCGTGCAATGCCGGCCGCGTAGCCTGGCTCGCCACCGAGCTGTTTCAGCAGGCTGCGCGTGATGGCGATGCCGATCGCCAGCAGCAGGCCGCCCAGCGCCAGCGCGGCCAGGGCAAAGTCGATGACGCGGCTCTGGATCGCCTGTTCCACCGTGTCCACATACACGCCGGAACCGATCAGCCAGCCCCATGGCGCAAAGCCCTTGACGTACGACACCTTGGCCACCGGCTTGTCGCTGCCCGGCTTGGGCCACAGGTATTCGACATGGCCGGCGCCATGGGCCTTGACCATGTCGACAAATTCCATGAACAGGCGCTTGCCGGTCGGGTCCTTGTTTTCCGACAGGTCCTTGCCATCGAGTTCCGGCTTGATCGGGTGCATGACCATGCGCGGCTGCATGTCGTTGATCCAGAAATATTCACTGCCCGCATAGCGCAGCGCCTTGATGGTTTCCAGCGCGCGTTTTTTCGCGTCGGCTTCCGGCATGGCGCCGGAGGCGGCCTGTTGCTGGAAATGCACCAGCACGCCGTGCGCCGCTTCCACGGTCTGCTTCACATTGCTCTTGCGCTCTTCGAGGATCAGCGTGCGTTCCGACACCAGGAACACCACGGTCAGCAAGACGATGCCCGCGATGGCGCTGATATTCAGCGCCGCCAGCCGTTTTGCAATGCTCAATGATTGCCACCAAGACGAATTCATGAATGCAAGTCTCCAAGTTTTATCTGGCGCCCCTGGCTGCTGCGCTCTTGAATCGAGAATCGCATGAGGTATTGCGACAGGTCAAGAATGCACGCTTGCGAAGGCGTTCCGGGGCGGGGGCACCTTGTTCACCTGTGGTTTTTTGTGCGCGGTGCTGGCGAGGGTATTGCTGTTTGCACAATTTTTTCGGGTGATGGGGGCTTGGCGCGCGGCGTGGTCCTGCCGCCGCTGTGCGACGTCCCGGCGATCACCGATGCGGTGCTGGCCACCGGCGTTCCGCAGGCGCCGGTGGCGTGCGGTCCGATCGACAGCCGTGTGTCCACGCATGCGGGCGATGGCCTGGCCCTGCGCTGATCAGGACTTGGCCATGCCGGCCAGGCGGCTCGGCGGGCGCAGGCGCGGCGCGGCATCGGATTGCCGCCGCACCAGCACATAATCCATCACCATCTGCGCCGGTTCCGCATCGACTCCGTCGCGCTTGCCACGGATCTGCTGCACCACGAAGCGCACCGCGGCTTCGGCCATGTCGGCAATCGGCTGCCGCACGGTGGTCAGTTCCGGCCAGATCGTCGTCGCCAGCGGCGTATCGTCGAAGCCGGCGACGGTCAGGTCGCCCGGCACATCGAGGCCCAGGCGGTGCGCCACCGCCACCACGGCCGCCGCCATATCGTCATTGCTGGCGAAGATCGCGGTCGGACGGGCCGCCAGTGCCAGCAGCGCTTCGGCCGCGTCCAGGCCGGAACGGTATGTGAACAAGCCGGGCACGATCAGTTCCGGCGCGACCGGCAGGTTATGCGCGGCCATGGCGGCCTTGAAGCCGGCCAGTCGGCGTGCGCTGACGCTCTGGTTCGGATTGCCCGCCACAAAACCAATGCGCTGGTGGCCCAGCGCCACCAGGTGGCTGGCCATGCTGTAGGCCGCCTGGTAGTCGTCGATGCTGACGCCGCCCACGCGCGGGTCGGGCGTGCCCCGGGCCACGGTGACCGCCGGGGTGCCGGCTTCGGTGATCAGGCCGATCAATTGCTTGTCGTCGCACAGCGGCGGCGGCACGATGATGCCGTCGACGCCGTTGGCGATCAGGCGGCGCGCCTGGTCGCGCGCATCGTCTTCGCACTTTTCCACCACCAGTTGCACATTGTTGGAACTGGCCTGGTTCAGCAAGCCGACCAGGAATTCACTGATGTAGCCCGCGCTGGGATTGGCATACAGGAAGCCGACCCGCATCGCGTGCGAACCGGCCAGGCGGCGCGCCACCTGGTTCGGCGTGTAGTTGAGCGCGGCGACCGCCGCCATCACCTTGGCGCGGGTATTTTCACGGACTTTCGCATCGCCGTTCATGACGCGCGACACGGTCATCGGTGACACGCCGGCCAGTTCCGCCACGTCGGACATGGTCGGGGCGTGCGGTTTTTGCCCGTCGGCGGGTGCCGCGGCGGGTGGGATTTTCGCGAAGGTTGTTGTCATGGGTGTGGGCTGATGTTTGCGCTATTTACAGGGGCAGACTTTACCACAGGGGGTTCCGCCATGGCGGCGCTTGGCAGACGGAGTAAGGTTATTGTGTTTTTCGGTATTGATCTGATTGTTTTCATTACGGTGGTCTCCACTTGCATGGTACGGGTTGACTTGCATTCCCAAATCCATCAAACTCGAAAAATGTTAGCGCTATTTATGCTGAGGTATTGAAATGGTTGGTGTAACAAATTCGAATGTTACTAACACTCCCCCGGTTGTCCGGATGGGCGTGATCCAGCCTGACAACCCGAAACAACCGAGTTTTGCAAAGGATTGAACATGACGATGGATTTGAAAGCGGCGGACTATTTGCCGGCCGACCTGGAACGCGCCCTGCTGGTGGGCCGTGTCTGGCGCGAGGGCGTGGGCCCGTGCGTGGTGGTGGTGCGCGCCGGCCAGGTGTTCGATATCACGGCGCAGTGCGCCACGGTATCGGACTTGCTGGAGCGCGACGATTTGCTGGCGTTCGTGCGCGGCGTTCCCGGCGAAGCCCTGGGCGCCGCTTCCGCGCTGGTGGCCGCCGCGCTGGACCCGCGGGCGGCGGACCAGGCGCCGCGCCTGTTGGCGCCGTGCGATTTGCAGGCAATTAAAGCCTGCGGCGTGACCTTTGCCGTCAGCCTGCTGGAACGCGTGATCGAAGAACAGGCGGGCGGCGACGCGGCGCGCGCCGCTGCGCTGCGCGCCAGCCTGCTGCAGGACATCGGCAGCGACCTGTCGGCCATCAAGCCGGGTTCGCCGGAAGCGGAAGCGCTGAAGCAGCAATTCATCGCGCGCGGCGCGTGGTCGCAGTACATGGAAGTGGGTATCGGCCCGTACGCGGAAGTATTTTCGAAGTCGCAGCCGATGTCGGCCGTGGGGCTGGGCGCGGACGTGGGCTTGCACCCGGAATCGCACTGGAACAACCCGGAACCGGAAATCGTGCTGGCCGTCACCAGCCGCGCGCAGGCCGTGGGCGCCACCCTGGGCAACGACGTCAACTTGCGCGACATCGAAGGCCGCAGCGCGCTGTTGCTGGGCAAGGCCAAGGACAACAATGGTTCCTGCGCCCTGGGCCCGTTTATCCGCCTGTTCGACGAGTACTACACGATCGACACCGTGCGCCAGGCCGAGGTGCGCCTGCGCATCGAAGGCGCGGACGACGATTTCGTGCTCGACGGCGAATCACGCATGCGTGAAATCAGCCGCGACCCGCTCGATTTGGTGGCGCAAACCTGCGGCGCGCACCACCAGTATCCGGACGGCTTCATGCTGTTCCTCGGCACCATGTTCTCGCCGATCAAGGACCGTGGCGCGAAAGGCGCGGGCTTTACGCACAAGCTGGGCGACAAGGTCAGCATCAGCAGCGGTGCCTTGGGCACGCTGGTCAACCATGTCCAGCGCAGCAATGCGATCGCACCTTGGACCTTTGGCGTGCGCGCGTTGTACGCCAACCTGGCGCAGCGCGGCTTGCTGAAAGGCGCGCAATGACTTCCAGTGCAAACCAGCAGGTCAAGCGCCAGCCCATGGTTTATGCGACGTATCCGAACCTGGCCGGCCAGCGCGTCCTGATTACCGGCGGCGGCACCGGCATCGGCGCCACCCTGGTCGAAGCGTTCGCCCGGCAGGGCGCGCAGGTGGCGTTCATTGATATCGCCGACCAGGCATCGCGTGCGCTGCAGGCCGCGCTGGCCGAGCAGACGGGCCAAAACGGTATCGTGCATGCGCCGCGCTACTACCCGTGCGATTTGACCGACCTCGCCGCGCTGGGCGCCACCATGGCGCAAATCGAACAGGATATCGGCGCGGTGCAAGTACTGCTGAACAATGCGGCCAACGACAAGCGCCATACGGTGGAGGAAGTCACGCCGCAATACTGGGATGACAGCCTGGCCGTCAACCTGCGCCACCAGTTCTTTTGCGCCCAGGCCGTGGCGCCGGGCATGAAGGCCGCCGGTACCGGCGTGATCCTGAACTTCGGGTCGATTTCGTGGTACCTTGCGCTGGGCAACCTGAGCCTGTACATGACCGCCAAGGCGGCCATCGAAGGCTTGACGCGCGGACTGGCGCGCGACCTGGGAGCCGACGGCATCCGCGTCAATTGCGTGATTCCAGGCTCCGTGCGCACCGAACGCCAGATGACGTTGTGGTACTCGCCGGAAGCGGAGCGGCAAATCCTCGCCGCGCAATGCCTGCCCCAGCGGGTCGAGCCGGAAGATGTGGCGGCGCTGGCGCTGTTCCTGGCGTCGGACAATGCGGGCCGCTGCTCGGGCCGCGACTACTTTGTTGATGCGGGATGGTACGGGGCATGACGGGCGCGGTGACTCCCTTGCATAGCGCGGTGGAATGCATCTGGCCGGTCGGCGCCACCCTGGCCGAAGGCCCGTTCTGGCACGCGGATCAGCGTGCGCTGTACTTTGTCGATATCAAAGGCAAAACCGTGCACCGCTGCGCGGAAGACGGCGGCGCGCGCGCGACGTGGACCTTGCCGGACCAGGTGGGGTTTGCGCTGCCGATGAGCGACGGCGCGCTGCTGTGCGGCTTGCCGGGCAAGGTGGTGCGCTTCGACGCGGACGGCGGCGGATTGGAAACCCTGCTGGCCCTGGAGGGCGACTTGCCGGGCAACCGCAATAATGACGGGTATATCGACGCGGCGGGGCGGCTGTGGTTCGGCACCATGGATAATGCCGAAACAGCCGCCACCGGCGCGCTGTACCGGTGGGACGGCGCGCACCTGCGGCGGCTCGATGACGCCTACATCATCACCAACGGCCCGTGCATCAGCCCGGATGGCCGCACGTTTTACCACACCGATACCCTGGCCGGGCAAATTTACGCGTTTGACCTGGCGCCCGATGGCACACTAGGTAACCGCCGGGTATTGATCCGCACCGCCGCGCCGGGGCACCCGGACGGCACCGCCATCGATGCGGAAGGCGCGCTGTGGGTGTCGATGTTCCGTGGCGGCCGGATCGACCGCTATGCGCCGGATGGCGCCTTGATTGGCTCCGTCGCGATGCCGTGCTCGAACATCACCAAGGTGGCGTTTGGCGGCGCCGACCTGCGCACGGTGTTCGTGACCACGGCGCGCAAGGGCCTGACGGCCGAAGAATTGAGCCGCGAACCGCTGGCCGGGGGCATATTCCGCTTCCGCACCGAGGTGCCCGGACTTCCCCAACATGTGTTTCAGCCAGAGACTAGAACAGAGAACCGAGATGACCAACGATAACAAGCCCGTCCGCCGCTTCCGCTCGCAGGACTGGTTCGACAATCCCGACCATATCGACATGACGGCGCTGTACCTGGAGCGCTTCATGAATTACGGCATTACGCCGGAAGAATTGCGCTCGGGCCGCCCCATCATCGGCATTGCGCAAAGCGGCAGCGATATCAGCCCGTGCAACCGCATCCACCTGGAACTGGCCAAGCGCGTGCGTGACGGCATCCGCGATGCGGGCGGCATCGCGATGGAGTTCCCGCTGCACCCGGTGTTTGAAAACTGCCGCCGCCCGACCGCCGCGATCGACCGCAACCTGGCCTATATGGGGCTGGTGGAAATCCTGCACGGCTATCCGATCGACGCCGTGGTGTTGACCACCGGCTGCGACAAGACCACCCCGGCCCAGCTGATGGCCGCCGCCACGGTGGATATCCCCGCGATTGTGCTGTCGGGCGGCCCGATGCTCGATGGCTGGCTCGATGGGGAACTGGTCGGTTCCGGCGCCGCGATCTGGAAAGGCCGCAAGCAGCTGGCCGCGGGCGAGATCGACAACGAGAAATTCCTGCAAATCGCCGCCGCGTCGGCGCCATCGGCAGGGCATTGCAACACCATGGGCACCGCGTCGACCATGAATGCGCTGGCCGAGGCGCTGGGCATGTCGCTGACCGGCTGTTCCGCGATTCCCGCGCCTTACCGCGAGCGCGGCCAGATGGCGTATGAAACCGGCAAGCGCATCGTCGCCATGGCGCATGAAGACCTGCGCCCGTCGAAAATGCTGACGCGCGACGCCTTCCTGGACGCGATTGTCGTCAATGCCGCGATCGGCGGTTCCACCAATGCGCAGCCGCATATCATGGCGATGGCGCGCCACGCGGGGGCGGAACTGCATCCGGACGACTGGATGCAATATGGCCATGACGTGCCGCTGCTGCTGAACATGCAGCCGTCCGGCAAATTCCTCGGCGAGCGTTTCCACCGCGCGGGCGGCGTGCCGGCCATCATGTGGGAGCTGGAGCAGGCGGGCAAGCTGCGTTCGAAGCGCCCGACCGTAACGGGGCTGAGCATGGCGGAAAACCTGTCCGGCCGCGCCACCTGCGACCGCGAAGTGATTTATCCGTATGCGGCGCCGCTGCGCGAACAGGCCGGTTTCATGGTCTTGAAAGGCAACCTGTTCGACTTCGCCATCATGAAGACCTCGGTGATTTCCGAGCAGTTCCGCACCCGCTACCTGAGCCGGCCGGGCCACGAAAACGTGTTCGAATGCCGCGCCGTGGTGTTCGAGAGTTCCGACGATTACCACCAGCGCATCAACGATCCGGCGCTGGAGATCGATGAAAACTCGATCCTGGTGATCCGTGGCGCGGGGCCGGTGGGGTGGCCGGGTTCGGCCGAAGTGGTGAACATGCAGCCGCCGGACGCCCTGATCAAGCGCGGCGTGATGAACTTGCCGACCCTGGGCGACGGCCGCCAGTCGGGCACCTCGGACAGCCCGTCGATCTTGAACGCCTCGCCGGAAAGCGCGGTCGGCGGCGGGCTGGCGTGGCTGCGCACGGGCGACATCGTGCGGGTGGACTTGAACGCCGGCAGCTGCAATGTGCTGGTCAGCGATGAAGAGCTGGATGAGCGCAAGAAGGCCGGCGTGCCGGCCATCCCGCCAAGCCAGACCCCGTGGCAGGAGCTGTATCGCGCGACGGTGGGGCAGCTCGCCAGCGGGGCCTGCATGGAGCTGGCGGTGCCATACCGTGGTGTGGCGGAGAATATGGCGCGGCATAACCACTGATCCTCAGCATGGCCGACCGCGCCTGACTGGATTATTTCAGGAAGCGGAAAGTCGGCTCGATGTTCTTGCTGTGCAAATAAGCCACGATATCCTCCAGGCTTGCGTCTTTTAACAGCAAGCCTTTGGTCCCGGGTGTGGCGGCAGGGCGCTGTTGCGGGGCCGGGGCGCCTGCCGCCGGCTGTAACTGGCGCAGCAAGTCCGCCACTTGCGCCGCGGTGATGCTGTGCAAGCCTTCCAGGAACGCCACCTGGCCGCTCAGCGGCGGCGCCACTTCCAGCCCGGAACCGTCGGCAAAGGACGCGCCCATGCCAGGATGGATAAAGGCGCTCCATTTGCCGGACGCCGGGTGCAGGCAGGGCGGCAGCGGCGCGCCGGGGCCGGACGCGGGAAATTCCGGCATCACGGCGGCGTGCAGCAATGCCAGCAGATGCTGGACGTCGGCGGCCGGCATCGGCTGTTCCAGTGACAGCCACAGGCAATAACCATTGTCGCCCGAGACGCTGACGGCGGGCGCCGGCAAGCCCAGGCGCGCTTGCAATTCATTGGCCACCTCACACAGGCGGTTCCAGTGGCGGCCTTCTTCTTGGTCGCGCAGGACCGGGAACGGCAGGGCGGCGGCGCGCACGGCGCCATCCGGGCCGGCCAGGGCCAGCGGTGCCGACCCTTGCAGGTGCGCGTTCCATGCGGCGCCGGTCACGGCGCCCGCAGGCAGGTACAGCCTGCCTAATTCCGATATCAATTTTTCCATACAGCGTTATCCCGTTTTTTGGCGAAGCATAACACCGGCCGCCAAATGTCGTATCATGCCGGTCGACATTGAGTGGCTTATCCTTACAACTATGCAAATCCAAATCAACGATACCCTGCGCGCTTACATCGACCCGCTGACCGAAGCCGAATACACGGCGTTGGAGCGCAGCATCCTGGCCGAAGGCTGCCGCGATGCGCTGGTGCTGTGGAACGACGTGCTGGTCGATGGCCATAACCGCTACTCCATTTGCCAGCAGCATGGCATTCCGTTCAAGGTGACACAAAACACCACGTTCCGCAGCATGGAGGACGTGATGTTGTGGATGATCGACAACCACCTCGGGCGCCGCAGCGTGACCGACTTCCAGCGCGGCGTGCTGGCGCTGCGCCGCAAGGATATCCTGGAAGCGCGCACGGCGGAAACCGTGGCGCAAAACGCGGAGGAAGACGCGAAAATCGCGCCGCCGGAACCGGCTGAGGCGGAAGAGGCCGCCGTTCCCGCCAAGGTGCGCACGTCGCGTGAGGACGTGGCGCGCGCGGCGCGGTTGTCGACCGCGACCATCAGCCAGATTGAAAAAATCCAGAAACAGGCCACGCCGGAACTGGTGGAGGCGGTCCGCGCCGGCACCATTTCCATCAATGCGGCGGCCACGGTGGCGTCGCTGCCGCAGGAAGAGCAAGTGCTGGCGGTGGCCGGCGGCAAGAAACAGTTGCAGCAGGCGGCCAAGGAAGTGCGTGAACAGCGCGCCGCCAACCGCCCGGCCAAACAGCCGAAGGAAGACAGCCCGGAAGCGCTGGCCGCGCCCGCGGCAATGCTGTCGGAAGTGGAATTGCTGCGCGCCGAAGTGGCCCGCCTGACCGAGCGCAATGCCCAGTTGCGCGCGGAAAATGCGGAACTGCGCGAGCGCATCTCGGCGCTGGTCGACGCGTCGTAATACATGGCATCAACATGCCGGGTGGCGCTCCCATCCGGGCGGCCAACTGCTTGTTAACCGAGCGTCAGCAGGCATTGCCAGGCAAGGTCACAGGTTGCACTTATCGGGCATCGAGCACCTGTACCACGTGAAATCCATCGGCCTCCAGCACGGGCGGGCCGATCTGTCCGAGGGGCAGGCAAAATGCCGCCGCCGCCACCTGGGGCGGTAACCCCGCCCGGGGCACAAAGCCGGACGGCAAACCCCGTTCCAGCATCAGCGGGCTGCCGTGGCGCCGCAGCAAAGTTTCGTACGGTATGCCGGTGCGCCATTCCTGCTGCGCCCGGCGGGCGCGCAAGTGGGCGGCGCGCAGCGCGCCCAGGCTGGCGACCGGCTGCGGTGATTCGTCGAATGTGGGGGAAATGATCAGCTGGTGCACCTTCACCTCGGCGCGCCGCGTCGCGTCCGGTGCGCAGGCGAGCGGTTCCGCCTTGAAGGCGCCGGCGAACGTCAGCAGCGGTGCTTCCGGTCCCATGCGTTTTATAAGGGCTTGCTCATCGAATCCTTGCGCGGGCGGATGTTCGGGGCGGTTTGTGCGCCACACGGCGAGTATGGCCGCAAATACGATCAGGCTGGCGATATAGCGCGCTTTCAGTGAACGCCAGCGCGGGGGCGGGCCCGTATCGACGCCGGACGCCGCCTCGGACGCCGCGCGTAGTTTGGCGCGGCTGACGGCAGGGGACTGGCGCTCGTAGTTGCCGCGTACGGCCGCTTCGACCGCAGCGGCGGCCGCCAGGGCATTGGCCGTATCGCCACGCAGCACGGACGCATGGCATTGCGGACAGCGCACGTCGCGGGTGGGATCGACCGGGCCGCCGCAGGCCTGGCAGCGGTGCTGGTCGCGCAGCGGGGGGGCGGACCAGGCCGGGGCGTGCGCCGCCTCCATCCGCGCCACCGCTTCCGGATCGATGGCCGACGCCAGCCGCGCCGGATCGAGGATGCCAACCGCCGACTGGCAATAGGGACAGGCGTGATGCGGGCGCGCTGGCATCGATGCGCCGCAGGCGGCGCAAAACAGTTCCTTGCCGGCGGCCGTCAATTGCCGGATATCGGCCCAGGCCAGTGGCCTGACAAAGCCCTTTTCAGCCAGGTACAGCATGTAAGTCTGGTAATAGCCGTGGCGTTGCGGGCATTGCAGCTGCGCGGTCCGGCCGTAGCGGCTGGTGTTGGCGACAGGCTTTAATTCGGCGCCGCACACCGGACAGGTCTGAACGCGCGCCAGCGATGCCGCATGCGGATGGATGTCGCCGCCGCTCATCGCCGTATGGATCACACGCACCAGGTCCGCCACGCCGGGACCGGCCAGCCGCACCGATTCGGTTTCATCGAACCAGATCAGGCAACAGCGGTCGCAGGTATCGATTTCGACGCTCTTGCCGTAATGGCCGGCCAATGAGCGCACCTGTAGTGGACGCTTGCAATTACTGCAATGGCGGAGCAGGGGTGTCATGGCATGGGGCTGGCGCCCCATGCGTCGCCGCGGGGCGCGGTCAAATTGCGTCCAAGGCGGATAAGTCCGTCACCTGTACCCAGTATAGCGCGATGCTCAGGAGGAATGGTCGCGGCGCTACCATCCGGGTGACTGACCTCCGGTTGACGAAGCGCAAACAGGCTGATTGGCACGGGGCCATGCTGTGGACAAGGAGGGCCACATCATGCCAACACCGGAAGACCAACGCGGCGGCCAGCGGTCGCCTGATATCCGCGACTTCATCTTTGTGCGCGAACTGGCGGAAGTGTATTTGCTGCTCGACCATATCTCCGGCCGCTGGGACAAGCAGTTCGACGCTGAAGGCGAAGCGCTGCGCGCCGCCATCTGCAAGATCGGCTGGCCGTCCAATGGCAGCCGCGTGGATGCGGCGGAACAAGCCATCACGCTGCTGCGCGCCAAAGACCGCCTGAATGCCCTGGCCCGTCCGGCCAGCGGCGCCACGATCGCGTTTACCTTGCTGGTGGTGGGGGAAGAAGACCCGCGCCGGCACCGCCGCCGCTGGTGGTCGCGGCTGTGGTCATGGGCCTGGATAAGGCGCTGGTGGAGGAAAGTAGCGGGACCGGCGCCGGCTGTCCCCAAGGCGGGACAGGCGGCGGGCGCACCGGCCACGCAGCCCCCGGGCGCACCCGGGATGGCGGGACCGGCGGCCATTCCTGCCCTGCAAGCCCCAATGCCCCCCTTTACCACGCCTGTCAATGGCGAACTGATCCTTCCCAACTGCGGCTTCACGCGCCCCCCCACGCGCATGTCGCTGGCCCGCACGGCTTTTCCCGGCCTGATCGGTCCGGCCGGACACTTCAACCGGGGCATCTGGAGCATCGTGCTGTTCCTGATCATGTGGATGGTGCTGACCTGCGTGCTGTCGTGGGATATCACGGCGGGCAACGTGGTGTTGACGCATCTGGACAGCCTGCGCACGCAGCAGGGAGAACTGGCGCGCAAGATTTCCGCTGCGGAGGCGGCCGATGAACTGGCGCGCCGCAACAAGGCCGGGCCCGCCGGAGCGGCCGATGTGCCACCGGCGCTATTCTGCGAACGGAGCAGCGCGGGGCCGGGGCGCAAGTACCGCACGGTTGAAGAATCGCAGCTGTGTATCGACAAGGAGCGGCTGGAAAACGAGCGCCTGGTCACGCAGCGCAATTTGCACGCGTGGATCAGGCCGTGGGAAAAGCTGCACCAGCTGGTGACGTTCGACACCGCACAGGAAACTGCCGTACCCCGCGCGCAAGCGGGGCCGGAATTCGGCGGGCAATACGGCGGCGATGAAGAGCCGGCCCGTGTGTTGACCCATGTGATCGGCGGCGCCGTGCTGCCGCTGTTCTACGGCATCCTCGGCGCCGGCGCCGCCACCGTGCGCAACCTGTGGGCCAAGCTGCGCGAGAGCATGCTGATGCCGCGCGATTACACACTCGCGCTGGGGCAACTGGCGCTGGGCGCCACCATCGGCGCCTGCATCGGCTTGTTTGTCAATCCTTCCGGGGCGACCTCCGGCACCGGCGCGGCGCTGGCGACCAGCTGGACCTTGAGCGGGTCGGCGCTGTCGTTTATCGCGGGCTTTGGCGTGGAGGGGGTGTTTTTGGCGCTGGAAGCGTTTGTGCGGCGGGTGTTCGGGGTGCCGGCGCAAGAAGAAGGGCGGCGCACGTAGCGACGTCTGGCGCGCCAGGCACAATATGCCTGGCGCGCCAGACTTCAGATCGCGTCCAGCGCCGCCTGCAAATCCGCCCGTAGATCTTCCACGTCCTCGATGCCCACCGACAGCCGGATCAAGCCGTCGCCGATGCCTAGTACCGCCCGCTGCTCCGGCGGAATCGTCGCATGGGTCATCAGCGCCGGGTGTTCGATCAGGCTTTCCACGCCGCCCAGGCTTTCCGCCAGCGCGAACACTTCACACCGCTCCAGGAAGCGGCGCGCACCGGCCAGGTCCGTGTCCAGGGTGATGGAAATGATGCCGCCGAATCCTTCCATCTGGCGTTTCGCCAGCGCATGCTGCGGGTGGGTTTCCAAGCCCGGGTAATAGACTTTGGCGACTTTCGGCTGGCGCGCCAGCCACTGCGCCAGGTCCAGCGCGCTGGCGTTGTGGCGGGCGATGCGGATCGCCAGGGTTTTCACGCCGCGCAGCGCCAGGAAGCTGTCGAACGGGCCGAGGATCGCGCCCACCGCGTTTTGCAAAAAGCCCAGCTGTTCGCGCCACGGCTGCTGATGCGGTTCGCCGCCGACCACCGCCACGCCGGCAATCACGTCCGAATGGCCATTTAAATACTTGGTGGCCGAGTGCACCACGATGTCAAAGCCATGTTCCAGCGGGCGCTGCACCAGCGGGCTGGCAAAGGTGTTGTCGGCCACGGCAATGATACCCCGCTCGCGGCAAATCTTCGCGATGGCGGCCAGGTCGGCCAGTTTCAGCATCGGGTTGGTCGGTGTTTCCACCCACACCATGCGGGTATCGGGGCGCAGCGCGGCCAGCAGGTTTTCCGGGTTGGTCAAATCCACATAGGTAAAGGTGTGGCCGGCGCTGCGCTTGCGCACCCGTTCAAACAGGCGGTAGCTGCCGCCATACATGTCGTCGCCGGCAATGATGTGGGCATTCGCGTCGGCCAGTTCCAGCACCGTGGCAATCGCCGCCAGGCCGGAGGAAAAGGCAAAGCCTTGCGAGCCGCCTTCCAGGTCGGCCAGGCAGCGCTCGAAGGCCCAGCGGGTGGGATTGTGCGAGCGGCCATAGTCGAGGCCCTTGTGGACGCCGGGGCTCTGCTGGACAAAGGTGGAGGTCGCATAAATCGGCGGCATGATGGCGCCGGTGGACGGATCCGGGGATTGGCCACCGTGGATGACGCGGGTGGCCAGCGCAGCTTTTTTCTTGCTCATCAGAGGCTCTTTCTCAGGTGGTTCAACAGGTCGAAGCGGGTGATCAGGCCGTAAAACGCGGCATGGTCCGCCACCACGGCGGTCAGGCCACGGTCCAGCGTGCTGCGCAGGGCCTGGATGCTGGAAGAGGGCGACAGGGTTTCCAGGCGCGAGGTCATGGTGGCGCCGACCAGGCTGGAGAACTGTTCCGCATGGTTGTCGACTTTCATCAGCAGGTCCGATTCGTCGATGATGCCCACCAGTTTGCCATTTTCCAGTACCGGCAGCTGCGCCAGGTCGGCGGTGCGCATGCGGTTGAAGGCGACCAGCAGGGTGTCGGTTGGCGACACGCTGACCACGTCGCCTTCGTCGTAGCGGCGTCCGATCAGGTCGCGCAAATCGCCGGTTTTCTGGCGTTGCACCAGGCCCTGGTCCACCAGCCAGTTATGGTTGTACATTTTCGACAGGTAGCGGGTGCCGGTATCGACCACGAACGTCACCACCCGCTTGGCTTCGGTCTGTTCGCGGCAATATTTGAGCGCGGCGGCCAGCAGGGTGCCGGTCGACGAACCGCCCAGGATGCCTTCGGCCTGCAGCAGCGCGCGGGCGCTTCCAAAGCTTTCCTGGTCGGTGATGGTGTACGCCTTGTGCACGGACTGCATGTCGGCGATGGACGGAATAAAATCCTCGCCGATGCCTTCCACGGCCCAGGAACCGCTGGTGTCGTTGACTTTGCCGGTGTCGATGTACTCGGCCAGGATCGAGCCCTTGGGGTCGGCCAGCACGAATTCCAGCTCCGGCTGCACCTTGCGGAAAAAGCGCGACAAGCCCGTCAGGGTGCCCGAGGAACCGACGCCGACCACGATGGCGTCCACGTCATGCTGCATCTGTTCCCAGATTTCCGGGGCGGTGGTGGTTTCGTGGGCGGCCGGATTGGCGGGGTTGTTGAACTGGTCCGCGTAAAACGCGCCGGGGATTTCCCGTGCCAGGCGCGCGGCGAAATCCTGGTAATACTCGGGGTGGCCCTTGCCGACATCGGAGCGGGTCATGTGCACTTCCGCGCCCAGCGCTTTCAAATGCAGCACCTTCTCGGTGGACATCTTGTCCGGCACCACCAGCACCACGCGGTAGCCTTTGATGCGGCCCACCAGCGCCAGGCCGAGGCCGGTATTGCCGGCGGTGGCTTCGATAATCGTGCCGCCCGGTTGCAACCGGCCGTCGCGCTCGGCCGCCTCGATCATGGCGCGGCCGATGCGGTCCTTGATCGAGCCGCCCGGGTTTTGCGATTCGAGTTTTAAGAACAGGCGGCATGGACCGGTGTCGAGCCGTGTGACTTCGACCAGCGGGGTATCGCCGATCAGGCTGAACAGGGCAGCCTCTTTGGGTGTGTTCAAGGCGTTCTCCTTTACAGGGGGACCCGCATGGCCGGTTGTGCCGGTTTGCGTTCCGTGAAAGACGCGGATTTTCAGCCGCACGGTTCACTTCGGGAACGAATCTTAATAAATTTGTATATGCATTTTATGCACAGTACAGGAAAAGTATGCGCCTTTTTCCATACTCGCGCCGTATAATCCGCGTCATCAACGCAGCATAATTTGGTATCAAAGTGGCAAAACTCTATTTCCGTTACTCGGCCATGAACGCCGGCAAATCGACCGCCATGTTGCAGGTCGCTCATAATTACGAAGAACAGGGCCAGGCCGTGCGCCTGTTCACGGCGGCGATCGACGACCGCTATGGCGTGGGCCACGTGACGTCGCGCCTGGGGCCGCAGCGCGCCACGGAGGTGTTTGACGCGAAAACGGATTTCCTGCAAGCGGTCGACCAAAAGGTGGCGTGCGTGCTGGTTGACGAGGCGCAATTCCTGTCCACCGCCCAGGTGCAGCAATTGCACAAACTGGCGCAGGTCAGGGGCATCCCCGTGATCACCTATGGCTTGCGCACGGATTTCCGGGGCGAACCATTCCCGGGCTCGGCCTATCTGCTGGGCCTGGCCGACGATATCGAGGAAATCAAGAATATTTGCACCTGCGGCAAAAAAGCCACAATGAACATCCGCGTGGATGAACAGGGCAAGCGCATCCGCGAAGGCGAGCAAATCAGTATCGGCGGCAACGAGCGCTACCGACAGGCTTGCGGGCGCTGTTTCTACTCAGAATAATCCGCCCTCACCATGTTCGAATGCACCGCCATCGCCGCCGCCTGGATTTGCCAGTACCGCGGCGCGGTGTTCGACATGCTGCTGTACCTGGCGCCGTCGCTGATGCTGGCGCTGGTGATCCGCCGCCTGGCGGCGTGGCATCCATTCTTCCTGCTGTTCCGCCTGGCCGGCACGATTTGCCATGAACTGGCGCATTTCTTTGTCGGCCTGCTGACGTATGCGCGGCCAGCCGCGTTTTCCGTCATGCCGCGCCGGATGGCCGGCGGCTGGCAACTCGGTTCGGTCTGCCTGACGCGGGTGCGCTGGTATAACGCGGCGCCGGCGGCGCTGGCGCCGTTCCTGGTGGCCGGGGTGCCGTTGCTGGTGGCGCTGTGGCGGACCCGGCCCGGCTGGCAATTCGAAGGCATCGATTTGCTGCTGGCCTTTGCGGTGGCGCCGCAATTTCTTGCCTGCTGGCCATCGGCGGCGGACTGGAAGATTTCCCTGCGCTCATGGCCTTACCTGCTGATCGGTGCTGTGGCCTGGGCCGCGCTGCACTATTGGCGGGCGTAGTGGCTCACGGTCGCCCAACCTTGCCGTTCCGGCCTGACAGCCTGCCAACTTTAATCCAGCCTTAAGGTTTACGCTTGCATCTGTACGGGAAATAGGCTGCGCAGCCGCTATACGCGCTGTAGAATAAGCCGAAGCGCCGGCCCATATATGGTGCGCCGGGACCATGACAAGTTTTAAAGGGGTAAGCCGATGAAGAAGCAGATGCTGTTGAGCGCAATCGCGCTGGCGATTTCAGTCCAGGTGGGCGCCGCGGTGCCGGAAAAGGCCGATGCCAAGCCGGTCGCCGCGCAAAGCCAGGCTGCCGTCGCCGCCTCCCACGTGCTGTCGCGCTTCCATTACAAGGCGACGCCGCTCGATGACGCGATGTCGGAAAAGATCTTCGACCGCTATTTCAAGCTGCTCGACAGCGACCGCCTGTTCTTCGTACAGGCGGACGTGGACCAGTTCACATCGGCCCGCACCCGGCTCGATGACGCGATCATGCAGGAAAACCTGCAAGTCCCGTTCGCGATCTACAACCTCTATCAGCAGCGCTTCAATGAGCGCATGGCGTATGCGCGCGAACTGTTGAAGGGCAAGTTTGAATTCACGGCCGACGAGTCGTACATGATCGACCGTGAAAAAGCCGAATGGCCGAAGAACGAGGCCGAAGCCAAAGACCTGTGGCGCAAGCGCGTGAAGAACGACTGGCTGCGCCTGAAGCTGGCCGGCAAGGATGAGAAGTCGATCCGCTCCACCCTGGACAAGCGCTATGAAAACTACGTGAGCCGTTCGCGCAAGCTGTCGACGGAAGACGTGTTCCAGACCTTCATGAACGCGTACGCGATGTCGATCGAGCCGCACACGAATTACCTGGCGCCGCGCGCCGCGGAAAACTTCGACATTGCGATGCGCCTGTCGCTGGAAGGCATCGGCGCGCAGTTGCAGCAGCGTGACGATTACACGGTGATCCGCGAAGTCGTGCCGGGCAGTCCGGCGGCCTTGTCGGGCAAGCTGAAAGTCGGCGACCGCATCGTGGGCGTGGCGCAGGGTGACAGTGGCGCCTTCCAGGACGTGGTGGGCTGGCGGATTGACGACGTGGTGTCGCAGATCCGTGGCGCCAAGGGCTCCACGGTGCGCCTGCAAGTCCTGCCCGCCGACGCGGGCCCGGATGGCAAACTGGCGCAGATCTCGCTGGTGCGCAACAAGATCAGCATGGAAGAACAGTCGGCCAAGAAATCGATCTTTGAAGTGCGCGATGGCACGGCCAAGCGCCGCATCGGCGTGATTGCGCTGCCGACCTTCTACCAGGACTTCGAGGCGCGCGCCCGTGGCGACCGCGATTTCAAGTCCGCCACGCGCGACGTGGCGCGCCTGCTGGCGGAGTTGAAACGCGAGAAAGTCGACAATGTGCTGATCGACCTGCGCAACAACGGCGGCGGTTCGCTCAATGAAGCGGTGGAACTGACCGGCCTGTTCATCGACAAGGGCCCGGTGGTGCAGCAGCGCAATGCCGCCGGCCGGGTCGAAGTCGAAAGCGACACGCACGCGGGCCTGGCGTGGGATGGCCCGGTGGGTGTCCTGATCAACCGTTCGTCGGCGTCGGCGTCGGAAATCTTTGCCGCGGCGCTGCAAGACTATGGCCGTGGCCTGGTGATCGGCGAGCCATCGTTCGGCAAGGGGACCGTGCAAACCCTGTGGAATCTCGATGGCCATAACGCCACCGACAAGCCGCGCTACGGCAAACTGAAAATGACGGTGGCGCAGTTCTTCCGTATCAATGGCGGCACCACCCAGCTGCGCGGCGTGCAGCCGGACATTGCGCTGCCGTCGATGTCGGACCCGGACAACTTCGGTGAATCGAGCTACGACAACGCGCTGCCATGGACCTCGATCAAGCCGGCGGTGTACATCCCGGCGGGCGAATTGAAGGAAATCGTGCCGCTGCTGGACAAGAAGCATGAGCAGCGCGTGGCGCGCGACAAGGACTTCCAGTACCTGGAAGAAGATATCGCCACCGTGAAGAAGCTGCGCAAGGATAACGTCATCTCGCTCAATGAAGCCGCGCGCCGCAAGGAACGCGACCAGCAGGAAGCGCGCGCCAAGCTGCGCGAGCAGCGCCTGGCCACGGCGGCGCTGTCGCCCGACGATCCTGTGCTGGTTCCCGATCCGAAGGACGTGCAGGTGAAGACCGTGGCCGCGTCGGCCGCCGCCTCCGCGGTCGCGAAGAACGGCAAGCCGGAGAAGAAAGTGGCCGCCGTCAAAGGCGCGCTGCGCACTGATGACGGCCTGCAGGCCGATGAACGCGGCCTGGCCGCCGACATCGACGCGGAAAAAGCGGCCAAGGCCGCCAAGGACGTGTTGCTGATGGAAGCCGTGCACATCCTGGCCGATGAGGTGGGCCTGTTGAAAACCGATACGCGCCTGGCATCGCGCGTGCTGCCGTACGTTGCGGACCTGGGCAAGTAACCCTTGTTTTTTGGATAAATATACGCGCCGCTTATTTCCCACATCATCAAACAAAAGTGGAAATATTTGGCGCGGTGCAGCAACATGCTTATGTCTCCTCTATTCTCCTTCCAAGGAAATAGATTCAGCCCGCTCCTGTAGCGGGCTTTTTTTTGCTTCCGCATAGCTGATGCAGTCGCGCCCGGCATGCTTGGACGCGTATAAGGCTTCGTCCGCCACGCGCAGCAATTCCGTCGCGGGCAACTGGTGCGCCGGGGTAAACGCGGCGGCGCCAAAGCTGGCCGTCACCGGCAGCAATTGTCCGCCACCGATATCGACCGGCAGGGTGCGCACTTCGTGGCGGATCGCTTCGATGCGGTGCGCGCCGTCCGGCAGGGTCAGTCCCGGCAGCAGCACCATGAATTCCTCGCCGCCATAGCGTCCCACCGCGTCATAGGGCCGCATGGCCACGGCCAGGCGCCGCGCCACTTCGACCAGCACGGCATCGCCGGCCAGGTGGCCGTGGGTGTCGTTGACGCGCTTGAAGAAATCCAGGTCCAGCAACACCAGGACGAAGCATTCGCCGGTGCGCCGGCATTTTTCGATTTCGCGCTCCAGCAACTCCATCATGGCGCTCCGGTTCCACGCCTTCGTCAAGCCATCCTTGAGGGCGCGCATCCGCAGCGCCTCCTGCGACTGTTCCAGCTCGCGCGTGCGCTCCTGCACCATCACGGCCAGTTCGATCTGCCGCAGCGTCATCGCGCGCAGGCGGTAGCGGTGCACCGCCAGGAAACCGGACAGGATGGCGGCCACGCACAATCCATAGAACGGATAGCTGCGCCACCATGGCGGCAGGATCGTAAACGTCGCATGGCCCAGCGGCGAGGTTTCGCCGCTGGCGCCGTTGATGGCCTGGTATTCGAAACGGTAATCGCCGCCCGGCAGCGCGGCATAGCGCACTTCGGGCGCGGCCGTGACGCTCCATTGCTGCTCGCTGCCCGCCAGCCGGTAGCGGTACTGCAGCCCCTGGCGGTCTTCATAGGCCAGGCTGGCCAGCCGGAACACCAGCGGATCGGCCGACCAGTCCAGCGCATTGCCATCGAGCCGCACGGGCAGTGCGCCGCGCAGCGATGCTTCCAGTACCGCGCGGGGCTGCGCCGCATCGAACAGGCGGCTGGGACGCGCCAGGTGGGACAGGCCGTTGCTGGTGGCAATCCACATCGAACCGTCGCGGTCTTCGTAAAACCCGCGGCCATTGATGTCGTCCCAGGCCAGGCCAAGCGACTGGTTCACCATGCGCCAACGCGTGCCGTTCCATACCGCGAAGCCGGCATCGGTGCCGACCCACAGCCAGCCCCGGCTATCGACATACAGCATTTGCACGGCACGCTCGCGCAGGACCGCCGGCTCGATGCGCTGGACGGCCGGCGTGCCATGCAATTGCAGGCGCCATAATTTATCGGTGCTACCGGCCCACAGCGTGCCGTCCGGTGCGCAAGCCACGCAGTCGAGGTCCGCGTTGCCCGTCAGGGCGCCGAGAGGCAGCACGCGCCATGCCGCGCCGTCATGGTGCAGGACATCGGTGCCGCTGACGAACCACAGGTCGCCCTTGCGGTCTTGGCAGCCGTGTACCACCTGGGCTTGCGCGTCGCGCCCCGGCATGGCCGGCAGCGCTGCGCGCAGCACGCCGCCGCCTGCGGTGGTTGATTCCGGCGCCATATACAGGCCTTTGCCGGTGGCGAGCCAGATCCGGCCTTTTCCGTCCGGCAGAACCTGGGTGACCAGCGGCAGGCTGGCAATGAGTTCGGTCTGCCCGCTGTCCGGCAGGTAACGCATCAGCAGGCCGGAATAGGTGCCTGCCCACAGCCGGCCCGCGCGGTCGAGCGCCATGCTGGCCCATTGGTGCCCCGACAGTTCGGGCGGCGTGGGCGCCGTGTCGAAGCGGGCGCCATCGGGCGCCTGCAGCCCATGGCCGGAGCGGGTGCCGATATGCAGGCGCCCGGCGCGGTCGCGCAGCATGGAAATGATGACGTCGTCCGGCAATCCCTGTGCCGTGGTCCAGTTTTCCCAGTTGCCATAACCGAGCCAGTGCACCAGTCCCCGGCCGCGTGTCGCCAGCCAGGTGCCGTTGCCGTGGTCAGTCAGGATATCGGTGACGCCACCGCCGGCGTTCAAGCCATTGCGCGCTCCCAGCACCTGCCACCGGCCGCCGTCCCAGCGTAATATCCCCGGGTCGCCATTGGTCAATATCCGGCCATCACGATCGGCATGTAACTCGCTGCGCACATGGGTTTTGCGGAACAGGTCGTCCGGTGGCGTACGGTCTTCGAAACGTTCCGACCGCGGCGGCAGGGCAAACACGCGCTTGGCGCTACGCACCCACAAGGCGCCATGGCTGTCGCGGGCGATGCTGGTCCAGGTCGCGGCCGGCAAGCCCTGGCCGGCACCCATCACGGTCACGCGATCGCCGGCGAGATGGCATAGGGCCTCCTTGCAGGCAAGCCACAGGCTGCCATCCGCATCGGTGTAAACCGCGCGGACGGACTTCAATTCCGGCTGCCGTTCAAGGTGCTCCGCGCTGAAATAGGGGCGCACCACGCCGCTGCCCGTGACGCGGAACAGGCGCGCCAGCGAGATCACCAGCAGGTCGCCGGCGGCATTGTCCGTCATGGTCTGCCCGGGCCATACCGGCAGCGCCTTGCCGTCCGCGGCCAGCGGCGCCAAGCGTCCTTCATGCAGCCGGTACAGGTTTTCGTAGCTGGCCGCCCACAGCGACCCGGTGCGGCTGTGGTACACCGCCGTGACGTTCTGCTCGGCCAGGCCCTCGGCCCCCGCATAGCGCTTGAAGTCCGCGCCATTAAAGCGGAACAGGCCGTTTTCCGTGGCGGCCCACAGGTAGCCTTGCCGGTCCTGCGCCAGCGCGTTGACCGCCAGGTTGTTCAATCCCTCCTTCTGCCCGAAATACTGCAGCGGCAATTGCTGGGCGGCAGCGCCAAGCGGCGCCAGGAGTGCCATGGCGAGCAGCAGGGGAGTGAGAAAACGCAGGCTCATAGGAAATGCGTTTGGCTTGATTTTCCTCAATGTACACACATTATTGCGGATTCCGTATAGGAAAATCCTCAAACAAGTAATTCTTGCCTTTCCGATAAATATACGCGTGACGTATTTCCGACATCATCAATCTAAAGTGGAAACATTTGGCGCAATGCAGCATCATGCTTATGTCTCCTCTATTCTCCTTCCAAGGAAATAGATTCAGCCCGCTCTTGTAGCGGGCTATTTTTTTGTTTGTTGTGAATTCACGGACGCGCACGACGGAGCTGCGCGGGTTGCGGGGCGTCCGCGCCTGCATGCACGCGGTCTGTGTCCACGCTGAGTGCAACTCGCGCGGATCAGGCTGGCACAACGGCCGGTAGACGTCTGAGGTTGGTATGCCAACGGACTGGGTGGAATAGACGCCTTTTCTGGTAAGCGTGGCGATTTATTTGACGCGGCGGGCGGGGGGGCGGCGGGTTTGTCTGCATGGAGTTGGGTGTGCTATATTGGCATAGTCTTTTGATAACAAAGTGAAAGTAGCGCTGCTCGGTGGGGATTTTCTGCAATAGGCGGGCAGAAGTGCACCGTTTAGAGGTGACACCATCATGTTATGCCCTTTGATATGACAGCATCCTTGCGCGCTGATTCCGAATACGCCAACCGTGTCCTGAAGGTCAATCACGCCGGTGAACACGGGGCCGTAAACATCTATCGCGGTCAGATATTTGCAGCTCGACTTACTGCTCGGAGCATGCTCGTCGAGTTGAAGGAATTTAAATCTCACGAAGAGAAGCATCGTTTTATTTTCTGCTCCGAGTTGCGGCGCCGTGACCTCCCTCGCTGCAAAAGCTATGCCGTATGCGGCTTTGGCGGCTTTGTTCTGGGACTCGTCACCGGTCTTTTTGGCCACAGTGCTATTGCGGCAACAACCGTCGCGGTCGAGCGTGTTGTGCTGGACCATTTGGAACAGCAACTAAAAATGCTCCGCCACACCGATCCGGCCGCCTATAAAGCAGTTTCAGCAATTGTCGATGAGGAAAAGCATCATTACAATAAATCTGCTTCTCATCTCAATGCCGGCCAGTTTTGGCCTCGGGTCTTATCGCCGGTCGTGGCCGGCTCTACAGAGGCCGTTATATGGCTTGGCATGCGCCTGTAAAGCACAACCAAGCATTGTCGCCAACGCGTGCGGTGCGGTTGAATTTGACTCGTTCCGCATAAGGACAAACCTTTGTTGGCTTTTAAGTTTCAAAACATCTCAAACGAAAATAGGGTCCCACAAGAGATGTGGCAAGCCCTCCTATGGATCGAGGCAGAATTTGTTGTTGTGGTGGCCGAAGGTATCCTGTTATCGGAATCACACTGGTGCATCATTGAACTGGCTAAGGACCTTGCGGCGTGGCTGCGTAGTGCATCCGAGCATGGCCCTGATTTCTACTACATTTCTATGGATGAGGATCAAGAAGGGTTACTCTGGTTCCGGCAAATAGAAGATGGTCGATGGGTGATAGGAAGTGCCTGGCAGCAACTTGAAAATACCACTCCCAGTACTTTTCAAGAACTTCGGCATGCTACTCGGAAATATATTGAAAACGTGCTTCGCGACTCTGCTTTGCATTTAAGCCGGCACTTGGCTGAGGAGCTACATAGTGTCTGCGCCTAGTTTCGCGCTGCGGGAGTTGCATAATATGCACGGGTAGGTGCTTTTGAACGAATACATTGATGAGCCTGAGCAGGGACAATACGTTTGTTGGAACAAAATAATCCGTCGGACGCCCAAGGGCGCCGCTGATCATGTTAAGCCATATGATTTCTATGCGATTCGCTTTATTTGCTCTGAGCTTCGTAGCCTTGCCATCTTGGGCCATTGAGGACCCGATGAAAGGGCAACCGAAGGATGTGATTCTGTTCATTGACCGTTTTGCGGAGTGCAATCACTGGGGCGGTGAGGAACCATATGATGCAGAGCGGAGGAAGGAAATCCTGGTTGCGGTCACGAGACTGCGATGCTCGCAACTCGATGTCGACGAAAAGGTGCTTTTGAAGAAGTATCAGAATACGCCCGGCGTTTCGAAAGCCATCAAACAGACGAAGCAGACGTACGAATGAATTTCTTGCGCCAACCAAATCGGATGCAAGTGAATGACGCCGAACTCACCAGGCCAGGTCTGGGTTACAGATACCCATCCGATTAGAACCTTATGACCGACGAGCCCCCACGCATGCGAAACCGACGATTCAACTGTTTGCTACTGCTGTCAGCGCTGCCACTCTCGTTGATCGGCTGCGGCCCCAAACGCGCACTTGCGCCGGGGCAAATATGGAGCTATGACACGCGATCCAGGGAGGGCGCGTCAACCATCCAGATTCTGCATATCGAGCGGGGAACGCCGCTTGGCGATGTCTATTTCGTCAGTATTCGCGCGCTGGACGTTCAGCGCCTGGGCAGGAAAATACGCAGTACTGAGGTTTGGCCGCTTGCCTTTACACACGAGGCGCTGACCCGGAGTCTGACAACGTTTCAATGGGATCAAAAAGTGGATCGCCCCTACCTCAAGCACCTCGATTTCTGGCTGCGGGAAGCCCGGGAAGGCCGTTCGGATCAGCGAACGTTTAACGTCCCTGTCAAGGACGCACTGAGCGAGATAGAGCAAGAAAAGTCTGAACCCCAGGTTCACATGCTATCGGTGGCATGATTCCAGCCTCAGCGGACGCCAAACCCGGCAGCGCCCCGCGCGCGGAAGACCCGCCAGAATAGGGCGGTGACCAGCGCCATGACTGCCGCCAACGCCGCCAAACCACCCCACGACAACGGCGCCTGATAGATCAGCAACTGGTCCTGCTGGTGCATGCGCAAGGGGAGCCCGGGGGCAAGGTAGCTTTGTCCAAGGCGGGGCGTGGCCGCGCCGCTTGCCAAGTCTTGCATGGCGCGATGGACCTTGTATGCCCAGCCGGCGTCAAACTCCGGTACGCCGTGGGCGCCGAAGTAGCGGTAGCCATCGCCTGTGGTTTGCAACAGTTTGCCGATTTCCTCGGCATATACCTTCACGTCGCTGCCGGGCAGGAAAGCGACCAGGCCGCCCAGGTGCTGGTACAGGAAGTCGCCGGTGAATACATAGCGCCGTTGACGATCGATGAAGCTCGCTGATTCATGGGCGTGGCCGGGTGTGGCGCGCGCTTCGATGGCGCGCTCGCCCAGCTCGATCGTTTCGCCGGGGGCGACCCAACGCTGGATGCGCAAGTGATGCGCGCCGGTCAGCGACTCCGTGGCGTGGACCTGCAGCCTGCCACCCTCGGCGCGGGCCTTCAGTTCGGGCGTGGCGAGCAGCAGTGCACTATCAAAGGCGTCCAGGTCGCCGGTATGGTCGAAGTGAAAGTGCGTCAGCATCGGCATGACGGGTTTGCTGGTCAGGGACTCGGCAACCTCGCGCATGCTGCGCACGCCGGCTGGACGCTCGCCGGAGCCGGTGTCGATCAGCAGCGCGCGTTCGACGCCGGCCAGCAGGTAGGCGACGTTGTATTGCGAGGACTTGGGCTCGCCGATGATGAACGTGCTGTCATCGAGCGCTTCCACGGCATACCAGTCGTCGATGTAGCGCGCGTTCGGACTCCATAATTCGCCCGTGCGGACTTTGCCGAAGACATGGTCGCCGGCGTAGGGGGCTTTTGCCAGCCACGAGGCGGCCAGCAACAACGCGAGCAGGAGGGAAATGGTGGCGGCAACGGCAGGCAGAATGGCGCGGTATCTGGATAAAACGGCTGGCATGAAAAAGCGCTGAAACTATTAAAAAGTTGGCAATTGTAGCGCGTTGACAGCGATCCTGCCGGGCACGACATCCGGTTCAACCCTTACAATAGCGTTTTTGCAATCATTTCTGGCTGCCGTGGGAACTTCAAAACCGATTGTGCTGGCGCTGGGCGCCGCTGCCGTGCTGGGCGCGACCGCGTACTGGTTCGATGCGCGCGACAGCAGGGCGCCGGAGCCGCACCGTGCCCAGGCGCCGGTGGACAGCGGGCCGCAAGCGACGCCGAATTTCTGGAGCGGCAAGGTCGCGCTGGTGGCCGGCGAAGACGGCCAGTTTGCCGATCCGTACGGCGTGGCGATCGATGCCGGCGGCAATGTGTATGTTGCCGACGGCGGCGAGGGCAACCGCGTCCGCCGCATAGCGCCGGACGGCGCCGTCACCACCGTGGCCGGCGGCGAGGAGGGATACGCTGATGGCCCCGGCGGGCAGGCCCGCTTTAACACGCCATCCGGCCTCGCCATCGACCAGCGGGGCAACTTGTATGTGGCCGACACCGGCAACCACGCGATCCGCAAAATCACGCCGGACGGCATGGTCACCACCGTGGCCGGCAGCGGCGTCGCCGGCACGGCGGATGGCGTGGGCAAGGCGGCGCAATTCAATGGTCCGGTCGGACTGGCCGTGGACGGTGACGGCACGGTGTACGTGGCCGATACCTACAACGATACGATCCGCAAGATTGCGCCGGACGGCACGGTGACGACACTGGCGGGCAGCGGCATGCCGGGCGACGCGGACGGCCCGGCGCTGGCGGCGTCGTTTGATACGCCGTGTGCGCTGGCGATCGATATCGATGGCGCGCTGCTGGTGGCCGATACCCGCAATGATGCGATCCGCCGTATTGGCAGAGATGGCGCGGTCAGCACGGTGGCGCGCGCCCCGGAAGGGGAACGCCGGCCGCTGCTGCGCCGCCCGCTGGCGCTGGCGCGCACCCATGACGGCCACGTGTACATCGCGGCCCATGGCGGCCGTATCCTGCAACTGACGCCGTCGAACGGGATCGATGCGCTGGGCGATGTCGACCAGGTGGTGCAGCCCGGCTATGGCAGCGACGGCAAGGTGCAGTTGTTCCAGCCGCGCGGGCTGGCGCTCGCTTCCAATGGCAGCATCGTCGTGACCGATGCGGCGACACAGCGCGTGCAGCGGATTACCCGCGTGGACGGCGGCCAGTCCGCGCCATCGCAGGGAACGCCGCGCCCGGTCGATGCCGCATTGATGGCGGCGGTGCCGCTGCCCGGGGCGCATGCCGCCATGC
>Ga0307408_100000423_pt1 | contig 37953 bp, 27 predicted proteins | sample 322Cmetagenome_FD_202116 | JGI IMG/M metagenome (GOLD analysis project Ga0307408, IMG submission 202116) | Maize rhizosphere microbial communities from greenhouse at UC Davis, California, United States - 322HYB-C-3 | ecosystem: Host-associated > Plants > Roots > Rhizosphere > Soil | place... | reverse complement strand
GGGTGCCTGTATCGCCAGCTTAGCAAAACATTATACGGCGAAATTGTAACGGTGGTGGGAATGCTGCCATAGCGGTTATTTAGCGGCGTAAAAGATTGAATTAATGATAAATGGCGGCCGGTCCGTCATCCTCATGCTCCGGTGCGGTAAGGGGTAATTCCAGGGTGAACGTTGTGCCATCCGCGCCGCTGGCCACGGAAATCTGCCCGCCCAGCAGCGACGTCACGATGTTATAGCTGATCGACAACCCGAGCCCGCTGCCGCCCTGGCCCAGCTTGGTCGTGAAGAAGGGGTCGAAAATGCGCTTCAAATGCTCGGGCGCGATGCCGCTGCCATTGTCGCTGAAGGTGACGATGACCCGGCTGTCGCCGCTGGCGGACGCCGTCAGCTTCATGTAGCCATGGGGCTTGTGTTCAAACGCGTGCAGCAATGCATTATTAATAAAATTGGCAATCACCTGGCCGAAGGGACCGGGATAGCTGTCCATCGCCAGGCCGTCCGGCACGTCGTATTCAATCGCATGGTTGGCGTTGCGGATGCGGTTCATCATGGTGGCCACGATTTCATGCGTGACTTGCTGCAGGTTGAACATGCGGCGCTGTTCCGTGGTGCGGTCCACCGCCACCTGTTTGAAACTGTTGACCAGGTCGGCGGCGCTGGTCAGGCCCCGCATCACCAGCTCCGATGCCCTCCTGGAATCGGCGATGTAATTGGCCAGGTCGGAGCGGCGCAAGCCGGCGCCGTTCATTTGCGCTTCGATTTCCGCGGTTTTCTGCTGCAGGGTGCTGGCAATCAGCAGGCTGTTGCCGATCGGCGTATTCAGTTCGTGGGCGACGCCGGCCATCAGCGAACCCAGCGCGGCCAGTTTTTCCTGGGACACCAGCTGGGTCTGCGCATTTTGCAATTGGCGGTAGGTTTCCGCGTTGACCAGCGCAATCGCACCATAGGCGCACAGGGTCCGGAAAATCAGCCGCTCCCGTTCGCCATAGGCGCAGGCCACCAGCGATTGCACCGTCATCACGCCCAGCGTCCGTTCGCCCGCCAGCAATGGCACATACAGGCCGGACAGATTGGGGCAGGTGCCCGGCGTGACCGCGTAATACGCGCCCCGGGATAGATCCTCCACGTACACTTCGCGCCGCTCATGCAGGGCGCGCACCGAGTACGACGCGGGCGAATCGAGTGGAATCACATTGGTGGGCAGCGCTACGCCGCCTTCCAGGCCAAAGGCGCGCACCAGCGCGGCGCAAGCGGCATCGTGCAAATAAATGGCAAAGGTATGGGCCGGCAGCAGCGCCTGCACATGGCGGTTCAACACGTCGAACACGGCGCTGGCGTCCAGGTGGGCCGTGATTTCCTGGCCGATGGCGGACAGGCGCTCCAGCGTTTCGCTGGTTTGCTGCAGCAATTCCGCGCGCCGCGCTTCGGCGGCGGCCAGCTCGAGGTGGTGCAGTCCTTCCGCGCGCGCGTGTTCCGTTTCGTGGTGCACCTGCATGGCGACGGCGCGGTTGGTGGCTTCCTCGCTGTGCGTCTTGTCCCATGCGGCGCGCGCCGCCAGCGCCGTTTCATACGCTTGCTGGTAACAGCCGGCCTGCGCATATTCATGCGCCACCGCGTCCAGCAAGTCGCCGGGCAGGGTGTAGCCGTCGATGGTGTCGCCCACCGCCATGGCCTGGTGCAGGTAATGCAGGCTGGCGTTCAGTTCCGTCATGCCGTCCGGCGCCGGCAGCCGGTGGCGGCGGTGGATGATGGCCAGCACGCGCAGCGCCAGGATGTGGTGGTACACATTGTGTTGTTCGTCGGCCAGCCGCACCGCTTCATGGGCCGCGGCCAGGGCTTCGTGCGGCCGGTCCAGGCACGACAGCGCATGTGCCTGGCCGCGCTTGGCGACCGTGAAAAAGTCGGCCTGCTGCAGGGCCGACGCCCGCGCGCCCAGCCGCGTAAAGGCGTCCAGCGCGCCGGCGTAATCATGCTTGTCCAGCGACAGGTCGCCCAGGTATTGCAGCGCAATCGCATAGCTGCGCGCGCCGGACACGGGCGTCAGGATCTCGAGCGCTTCGCGCAGCAATTCTTCCGCCGCCTCGATGCGGCCCAGGCGGCGCATGGTGTCGGCCGTGTGCATCAGGCTGGCGCCAACGCTGCGCGGCCAGCCCGTCGGCCGCGCCAGGTCCAGTGCGCACTGCATCCATTCCAGTGAAGCCTGGTGGTTGTTCAGGTTGGTATAGTCTTCGCCGATATTGGTGGCGGCGGTAATCGCGGTCCGCAACTGGCCGGTTTCCAGCGCTTTTTCATAGCACTGGATGTAATGGCCGGCAGCCGTGCCGAAATTGCTGGACTGGCTGCAGGCGATACCAAAGTAATCATTGACCCAGGTGGCGATATCGGGCGTCAGGGCGCGGAAGTCGGCGCCATTGCTGCGGATCAGGCGTTGGGTCCAGTAGGCCGCGCAGGTCGGATGGCGCAGGATTTCCCAGCGCCCCGTCGCCGCTTCGATGATGCGGTGGCGCCGGGTGTCGCCGGCCGCTTCGGCGGCATTCAGCGCCAGCGCCAGTTCCGCGTCGCGCCGGCCATGGTCGCCCCGGTCAATCGCGATCCACGCCTGCAGCCAGTGCGCATCGGCGCAGCCGGCATGGTCGCCGCTGGCGCACAAGGTGGAAAAGGCTTGCTGCGCCTGGGCGGCGGCGGCATCGAGCGCACCGCTCAGCCATTGCACTTCCGCCCGCACCAGCTGCATGCGGGCGCGGCCTGCCGTGTCTTCGGGATCGAGCAGGGATAGCGCTTCCGCCGCCAACTGGTCGGCACGGGCGCTGTCGCGCTGGCGCATATGCCAGGCCAGCGGCAACAGCAGCGGCAAACGCGCGGCGCCGCGCAGCGGGAGCAGGGCCACTTCCCACTGTGCCACCTCGTCGTCCACCGCGAACATGTCCATCGCCAGCCCCTGTGTGCTGATGCTGTCTGGTATTAGATGCTTATTGACACGATAATGCTCTACAGCATTGAAAGGTGCAATTGACTTTTTAAATGGCTGACAAGTGGATTGTCAAATATTCAACCAGACACCGCCCCATCAATAGAGCGTCTGCGCCGACTCATGCAGCAGTTGTCCATACAGTTCGTGTCGCATTTTCGCGATGTCGCCACGGGCCACCGCGTCCAGCACGGCACATTGCGGTTCGCTCAAATGGCGGCAGTTGTAGAATTTGCAACCGCCAAGGTAGGGTGTGAAATCGCGGAAGGCCCGTTCCAGCATGCCTTCGCTTAAATGGTACAGGCCGAATTCCTGGAAGCCGGGCGAGTCGATAATGGCGCTGTTTTGTCCATCCTGGTCGGCCAGGCCGGGGATCTGGTACAGGCGGGTAAAGGTGGTCGTGTGCTTGCCCGTGTCGAGCGCTTCGGAAATTTCACGGGTGGCGATATCGGCGTCCGGCACGATCAGGTTGATCAGCGACGACTTGCCCATGCCGGACTGGCCGATCAGGATCGAGTGGTGGCCCGCCAGCAGCGGCCGCAGCATGGCCACGGTGTGTTCCGGCTGCGCCTTGGCCGAGACTTCATGCACCGGGTAGCCCAGCTTCGCATAGACCTGCAAGCGTTCACGGGCGCGCGGCAGGGCCGCTTCCACGTCGGTCTTGTTGAGAATCAGGCGCACTTCGATGCCGGCCGCTTCCGCCGCCACCAGGGCGCGCGATATCAGGTCGTCGGCAAAGCCGGGTTCCGTCGCCACCACGATAAACAATTGCGTGACATTGGCGGCCAGCAGCTTGGATTTATACTGGTCCGAGCGGTACAGCAGGGTCTTGCGTTCGACAATCGCATCGATGACGGCCTGGTCGGCCGAGGTCAGGGTCAGTTTTACGAGGTCACCGACGGCGACATTGGTTTTTTTGCCGCGCGTGACACATTGCAGGCGATGCTGTTCACCCTCGATGATGGCGCTGGCCAGGTAGTGGCGGCCATGCGCCGCGATCACCGTGCCGATAATAGGTTGTTTGCTCATTGAGCCTCCGCCAACAAGGCATCAGCCTTGGCGGCGCAAATGAAATCGTTGATGGATAAACCGCCCTTGCCGTGATTGACGGAATGCGTGTCGTAACGCACCACGCAGCGGTTGTAGGTGACGGTCAGTTCGGGGTGGTGGTCTTGCTGGTGCGTGAGGTAGGCCAGGGCATTCACAAAGGCCAGCGTCCTGTAATAGTCGTTGAAGGCATAGGTGCGCACCAGTTGGTTATTTTCCAGCGTCCAGGCCGGCAGCAGCGCGGCCAGGCGCGCCGCTTCCGTCTCGGACAGTGCTTCCTTGGCCGGCGCGCAGTGCAGCGCCAGCAAGCTGTTGGCGGAATCGATTTTCATATCAAGCTCCCACATTCAAGTGCCGGATACGGATGCTGGCCGGCGGGTGTGAATCATAAAAGGCCGAATGCAGCGGGTCGGGCGTCAGGGTCGACGCATTGTCTTCATACATTTTCACCAGGGCCGACACCAGGTCGCGCGCATCCGTATGTTGCGCGGCAAAGGCATCGGCTTCGAATTCGTGCTTGCGCGACGACAGCGAGGTCAGCGGGCCCAGCAGGAACGTAAACACCGGCAGCACCAGCATGAACAGCAGCAGCGCCATGGCGTCATTGCTGGCGCCGGGCAGCGCCAGCGGATTCACGCCCAGCCCCATGTAAAACCACGGCTGGGTTTTCAGCCAGCCCAGCAGCGCCAAAAAGCCCAGCGACAGCGCAAACATCACGCAGATGCGCTTGATGATGTGTTTCAGCTTGAAGTGGCCCAGTTCGTGCGCCAGCACCGCTTCGATTTCCCGCGGCGCCAGGCGTTCGATCAGCGTATCGAAAAACACGATGCGCTTGGCCGCGCCAAAGCCGGAGAAATAGGCGTTGCCATGCGCGCTGCGCTTGGAACCATCCATCACGAACAGTCCCTTGGAGGCAAACCCGACCCGGGTCATCAAACCTTCGATGCGCGCCTTCAGCGATTCATCGGCCAGCGGCGTGAATTTGTTGAACAGCGGCGCGATCACGGTCGGATACAGCAGCATGATCAAGACCTGGAAGCCGCTCCACACCAGCCACGCATACAGCCACCACAGCGCGCCGCTTTTCTCCATCAGCGTCAGCACCACCCACACCAGCGGCAAGCCGATCAGGGCGCCGACGCCGACGCCCTTGACGATATCCATGAAGAACAGGCCTGGAGTCATCTTGTTGAAGCCAAAGCTTTCTTCCAGCTTGAACTGGCGGTAATAGTCGAACGGCAAATCGATCAGCCCGGAAATCGCGGCATACGCCACCAGCAAGCCGATCTGGTACGCCATGCCAGGTCCGGCCAGCTTGTACACTTCCACCGACAGCCACTGCAGCCCGCCCAGCAGGGTAAAGCCGACCAGCACCGCGGCATGAACCAGCATCGAGACCATGCCGAACTTGGTGCGGGCGATGGTGTAATCCGCCGCCTTTTGGTGGGCCTGCAACGCAATCTTTTCCGCAAATTCCGCCGGGACGGCGCCGCGGTGCGACAGCACGTGCCGGATGTGACGCGAGGCCAGCCAGAAGCGGACGGCCAGGGTCAGGATGAGGAAAGATACGAACAAAATCGAAAACGCGTGGATATACATTCTGTGCCTGTGAGAAAATGGCGGATTGTTTTGGCCAAGAGAGAATTATGTCACAAGCGACCGGAATCCCAACCACCGCTCCCGCACAACAACGTCCCAACGAGATGAACCTGGTATGGGTCGATATGGAAATGACCGGCCTGGAGCCGGAAACGGACCGCATTATCGAGGTCGCGATGATCGTCACCGATATGCACCTGAACATCCTGGCGGAAGGCCCGGTGTTGGCAATTCATCAATCCGATGAAACCCTGGACAAGATGGATGCCTGGAATAAAGGCACGCACGGCCGTTCCGGCCTGACCGACCGCGTCAAAGCGTCCACCGTGACGGAAGCGCAGGCGGAAGCGGAATTGATCGCCTTCATGAAGCAGTGGGTACCGAAGGGCAAAGCGCCGATGTGCGGCAACACCATCGGCCAGGACCGCCGCTTCATGGTCAAGTACATGCCGGCACTGGAAGCGTTCTTCCACTACCGCAATATCGACGTGTCGACCCTGAAAGAGCTGTGCAAGCGCTGGAAGCCGGAAATCGTCGGCGGCTTCAAGAAGCACCAGAAACACACGGCGCTGGCCGATATCACGGAATCGATCGAAGAGCTGCGCTACTACCGCGAGCATTTCATCAAGTTGTAATTCCCGCCATGCCGCGCCGTCCTGGCGCGGCAGTCACGCCACAAACTCCCCCCCGGTTTTCCGCGCCATTTCGCATTTTCTGGCGTTTCACTCCTGCCTGGTGGCATAGTGAGGGACCATGTCCGCATGTTCCTCAGGAAATGTTGCTCGTGGTACACTTGTCGGATACTTAACGGCGCTGTACAGGCACATACACACATGAAGAAAATCATCACGGCCTGCATGCTGGCCACCCTGGCCGCTTGCGGTGGCGGCGGAGGCGGCAGCAGCAACACCGGCACCAATACCGGCACCCCCGCGGAAACGTTCAAAATCTCGTTCGGCACGTCAACGCTGAATTTCGACCTGGTGGAAGGCAATACCACCCCGGCCACCCGCACCGTGACCGCCACGTCCAACACCACGACCACGAAAACCGTGGTCTTCACGGCGGAACCGTCGGGGCAGGGCATCCTGACGCCGATCGCGGTGGAAAACGCCGGGGCGCTGGCCAGCAATATCGTGATTTCCGCCGATCCCGCGCTGAAGGCGGGAACCTATACCGGCACCATCAAATTGCAGGCCTGCACCACCACCGCCTGCACCGAAGCGCACCCGGGTTCGCCGCACACGGTGAATTACACGATCACGGTGCGCGCGGCCATCAAGCCGTCGCAGGCGGACGTGACGCTGGCGGCATCCGAAGGCGGCACCAGCACCACCCTGGCGCTGGGCGTGGTGCAGCCGGCCGGGTCCGGTGAGATCAGCTATAAAGTCACCTATCCGACCGGCCAGACCGTGCAGTGGCTGAAAGTCACGCGCAATGCCACCGGCGGCCTCGATTTGCAGGGCGCGGCGACCGGCCTGGCCACCGGCACCTACAAGGCGGACCTGGAACTGGTGGCGGCGCAGCCTGAATTGTCGACCAAAGTGCCGGTCACGTTCTTCGTCGGTTCCGGTGTGGTGATCGCCGAGACCGTCAACATCGACCTGGGCAGCGCCACGACGGCCGATGCGATGAAGGGGGAGTTGACCGTGACCGGCGCGAATACCGGCACGTGGACGGCGGTCAGCAGCCAGCCGTGGCTCAAGCTCGATCCGGCGACCGGCGCGGTGGGTGGCAAAATGGCATGGCAGGTGGACACCGCGCTGGCCGGGGCGCTGGCCAACAATACCGTGCACACGGCCAATGTGACCTTGACCATCACGGGCATTCCCGCGAAAACCATCGCGTTCAAACTCAACAAGCACCTGGCCCAGTTGCGGATCGCCGATGCCTATGCCTTGCGTCCAGCCAGGGGCGGCATCGTGCAGCTGTATGGTTCGGGCCTGTCGGCGGTTGATGGCCAGAACGTGGCGATCCGTATCGGCACGTACTCGCCGACGGCGTTTTCCGCCCGCGACACGGTGCTGACCATTGCCGCGCCGCCATTTGACGCCGGCACGTACGACATCACGCTGACCAATGCGTCCGGCATGCCGACGTCGACCGCCAAGCTGAAAGTGCTGCCGGCGCAAACCTATACCTACCATGCCGTGCCCACCACGGGCGACAAGGCCTCCATGGTGTGGGATGGTGAAGGCAAGGCCCTGTATGTGGTCAATGCGCAAAAGACCGTCGAGCGCTATGCGCCGGATGCGACGGGAACCTTCAAACCAGCCGGCAACAACACCCTGACCAACGGGGTGGATGCGATCGGCCTGACGCGCGATCACAGCGCGCTGATCGCCTCGTCCGGCGCGACGTCCTTCCTCAAACTGGGCTTGACCGACCTGGGGATTGTGCAAACGATGCCGGTGACCGGCGCCGCCGTGCAGCCGAATTATCAGCGCAATCCGTTGCCCGTGCTGGGCGATAACCGCGCCATGACGTCCGGTTATGGCATGCTGGACCTCGATACCGGTGTGCTGACCCCGTATAGCGGCGTGGCCTTGAACGGCCTGGCGCCCTATGGCGCGGTGGCGCCGAATGGCAAGGACATGCTGATTTCCGGCGCCGGCCAGGTACCGGGGCCGGTCACGGCCTACAGCGTGGAAACCGGCAAGTTTGCGCCGTTTGCGCCGGCCACCGCGGCCAATGCGTTCACACATAGTTCCGCCAGCCGTGACGGTTTGTCCTGGCTGCTGGGCAGGGTGGTGGGCAGCTCGCTGGTGCTCAATGTGTACAACTCGCTGCAAGTACTGCAGGGCGCGGTCCGTCCGCCGGCGGGGTGGACCGCGGTGGCCGGTGTGCTGAGCAGCGATGGTGGCACCGCGTATGTGTACGCGACCAGCGGGACCGGCGCGCCGCGCGTGTATGTGTTCAACACCCGCACGGCGGTGGCGGCGGGGAGCTCTTACCCGATCCTGGGGCAAATCCCGGTCGCGGACCGCGCGGATTGCACCGGCACCCTGTCACTGCCAAGCTGCGTCAATAACGTGGCGCAGATGGTGATCGCGGACGACGACAATACGCTGTTCATCATGGGCGACCGTAACTTGCTGGTGGTCCCGGTGCCGACCACGCTGACGCCGGCGCTGCGGATGGGCGGGCGCGGCGGCAGGTAAGCGGTTTTCCGCCCATAAAAAGGCCAGCCGCGTGCTGGCCTTTTTATTGCGGGCCGGTCGATACTGTCAATTCATGAAACCCAGGTCCCTGACAGCGAATTTCTCCAGTTCATTCCTGAACACCTGCGTCTCCAGCATGTCCGCATCGGCGCCGAACCAGCGGCCCAGGGTGGCGCCATATTGCTGGTTGGAGATTTGCGGGATCCACACGCCGCGCCCGGTGGCGTCATCCTTGCCGCCCAGCGTGAATTCGGGGAATTCGCCATACAGGCCGCCCTTGACGGCGCCGCCGATGATCAGGTGGTGATTGCCCCACGCATGGTCGGTGCCGCCGGTATTGGGCTGCAGGGTGCGGCCGAAGTCCGACATGGTAAACGTCGTCACGTTGTGCTGCGCGCCGATTTCCGCCAGCGCCTGCTGGAATGCCGCGACCGATTGCGATACCTGGCGCAGCATGTCGAACTGTTGATAGGCCTGGCCGCCGTGGGTATCGAAGCCGCCTTGCGACACGAAATACACTTGCCGCCCCGGTCCCTGCTGCGCCCGCAGGCGGATCAACTGCGCCACGGTTCTCAATTGCCGCGCCAGGCCATAGCCGGGGAAGGGCGTACTCAATGCCGCGCCGCCGGCGGCCGCCTTTAAATCATCGACCAGCTCGATCCCGTTCAACAGCGCGCGGTGGGCGCCGGCCATGACCGGGTTGGGCTGGTTGGCCTGCAACACTTGCACCAGCGCGGCGCGGCGGTTATCGGCTTGCGCCTGGGGCCAGAAATTCATGCCGGCCAGGTTCAGCTGGCCATTGCCGGGGATCAGGTTGCCGTGGGTTTTTGCCCCTTCGATAAACAGGCCGCCGGCACTGAGCGCCACGGCGTCGAGGTCGCCGCCGGTGCCCAGCAAGTCCACCAGGCGGCCGCCCCATCCCGTGCCGGCCACGGAAGGCGTGCCGGCCTGCGCCTGCAATTGCTGGTCGGGATGGGAAAACAGTTGCGGCGGCAAGGCGGTTCCCGCCTGGTATTGCGCCTTGGTCAGCGGCTGGCGCAGGCTGCCGACGTTGAGCAGCGCGGCGACCTGGCCCTGGCCGAACAGGGTATCGATTTCCGGCATGCCGTAGTGGAACGCAAAGGGCTGGCTGACGGGATTGGCGACCCCTTGCAGGGTGGCGCTGCGCTGGCCCAGCAAGGTCCTGGCGTTGACCGACAGGGCCAGGTTGCCACGGATGGCGCTGTATTTGCTGTAGTGGGCGGTATCGAGCGGCACGATCATATTGTTGCCGTCGTTGCCGCCGAACATATACAGGCACACCAGGGCCTTGTAGTCGGAGACGGCGGCGTGGGCGGGCTTTGCGGCCAGCAAGCCCAGCGACGACAGCGCGCCCAGCATGCCGGCCTGTACGCCCATGCCAAGGAAGCGGCGGCGGTTGGTGGATGTCATGGTCGTCTCCTTATTGTTGTACGGCGAATTCCGTGATGGCGGTCAGGTACAGCGCGGTCAGGGCGCGCTGCTTGCGGTCGGTGGTGGCGCTGACGGAAGCGGCAATCGCGTTGCGCGCCGCCGGCGTCATGCGGCCTTGCAGCAAGTTCGCATCCACCAGGTTCATCAGGGCAGTCACGTCGGCCGCCACGCTGACGTACGGCGTGATATCGATGCTGACCATGCCGTTGTAATTTCCGTTGAGGAACTGGTACAGGAAATTGGCGCGCGCCACGGCCAGCGCCGGGGCATACACCTGGAATTCCGGGCCGAAGCGCTCGGGCGAGCCGGGCAGCCGGGTCAGCGGCGAATAGAAATTGAAGACGCTGGGCGCGTTCAGCAAGCGCTGGCCCAGCAGGAAGTACTCCCAGAACAGGTTGTTCGGATCGTTGACCTTGGCGCCCAGCGCGCGGAACAGACCCAGCGAGTGCAGCATCGGGTCTTTCAGTTTGCCCGGCAGGGCGGCAGGATCGGGCTGGCGCGCTTCCGGGTCCAGCAAGACCGCGCGCAAGGTCGCCTGCAAGTCGCCGCGCCCGGCCGGGCCACTGGCAAACACGTCGGCCACGCGGGTAATATAGGCCGGGCTCGGGTTGCTGGTGGTGAAGGCGCGGATCAGGCGGGTGGCGATAAACGGCGGCAGGTTCGGGTGGTTGAACAGGTTGTCCATCACGGCGTCGAAATCCTGCTGCGCGCTCTGGCCGGCCGGAAGGCTGACGCCCATGAGCAGGGTCTTGGCGTTTTTATCGTGGTAGCGGTCGCGCGGCTGCAGCGGGCCCGTGAAATTTTCCCAGTTGATGCCGGTGGCGTTGGTGCCGGCATAGGTCCAGCCGGACAGGGCGCGCGACATGTCGGTGATGCGGGCCTGGTCGTAGCTGGGAATCGGATCGCCGTTGCGGTCGGTCTGCACGCTGCCATCCTGGTTCAGCATGACAGGGCCGATGGTGAACAGCTGCATCACTTCGCGCGCATAGTTTTCATTCGGCGCGGGGATGATGCTGTTGCCCAGGTCGAGGTATTTCGCCATCGACGGATTGAGCGACATCTCGCGCAACAGGGCCTTGAAATTGCCGAACGCGTGCGTGTTCAGGGTGGCCAGCCAGGGCTGCAGTTCATTGGCATGGGGGTTCTTGTCGGACGACACGACAAATAGTTGTGACAGCGCGAACACCATGCGCTGGCGCAACTGGTCCTGGCCGCCGGCCATGTTCTTGTACCAGGTCGAGCGCAGCGTATTCATGTCCGTGGTGACGGGCAGGGCGCTGGGCGCCATGGCGAATTGCTGGTTCAGCCAGGCAGGCGCACCCAGGGTTTTGAGCTGGGCAATGTCGGCCGCCGTGGGCCCGAAGGTGGCCTGCTCCAGCAGGCGGGCCGCCGCCACGGTGGCGGGGTCAAGCGCCGGTTGCGGGCCCAGCGGGGGGGGCGTGGCGGGGATCGTCGGCGTCGTTGGCGAGGTCGGGGTGGTGGCCGGCGGCGGCGTGGTGGAGGCCATTTTCAAGGTCAGCGTGGTGCTGCCGGTGGACTTGTCCATGGTGACCGTGGTGCCGGTCACGGTGATGATGCGGTTGGCGGGCATGACGGCCGGGGCCACGTATTCGCCATTTTGCGAATTTAACGTGCCGACCGTGGCATTGCCGCCGGGGATGCCGTTGACGGCAAAATACATGAAGGTGCCTTTGCCGTCGACTTTGCCGAGGAACCAGACTTTGCTGCCCAGGGCGACTTCGCCTTTGGCCGTGTGTTCGATGGTGACGGTGGCCGCGCCGGCGACCGTGGCAAAACCCAGCAGGCAGGCCGCGGCCCAGTGGCGTAGTGTGATTCGTTGCATGGAATTCTCCTTGTTATCAGCAAGCGAGTTTCCATGTGGCAAATTCCATGCCATGGTCAAAGTGACGGGAATTGGTACTTGGGGAGGGGGATGGGGCGGGGAGGGTGACTGAAATTGTCATCCGGTGTGACAGTTTTTGTCACACCGGATGCAAGAAGGGGCGAAAGACGGGGTGATCAGGCGTCCGCGCCGTGGCACTTCTTGTACTTCTTGCCGCTGCCGCACGGGCAATCGTCGTTGCGGCCGACCTTCGGTTCTTCGCGCACCAGGGTGGTGACCGGCGCTTTGCGGCGCGGCACCCAGAATTTCGCGATGGCCGGCAGGTTCGCTTCCAGTTCCTGCGCCAGCTTGTGGGCCTTGAGCGGATCTTCCACCAGTGGCAGCTCGTCTTCCTCGATTTCATCGGCGCCCAGCAGGTAGATCGGACGCATCAGCGGGGCCGCGTCGGATTCCCAGATTTCATTCCACGAACCTTCGCGCAATTCCATGCCTTCCCAGAAGCCCCAGCACCAGGCTTCCGCATCGATCAGGGTCTGGCCATCGACTTCGTGTTCGACGAACAGCGGTTCGAATTCCTTCGGCGCCACTTCAAACGTCACCAGCACTTCGTTCATGAAGCGCATGATCAGGTGGAGGATGCGTTCTTCTTCCTTGGCGTGTTTGAACTTGGGGGCATCCTTGCCGTCCGGGCCCCAGACTTTCGGCAGCCATTCCGCCGGCATGATCGGTTCCGGCCCGATCGCGATGGCGGTCAGGTAGCCGTGCAAGTGGTCCATCGTCATCGAATCTTCGGGGCTGCGTTCGCCCAGCAGGAAGTTATCGAGTTCGTCGAATTCTTTTTCGCTCAATGGCTGTTCGAGGTTCATGTTCTTGTCCTGCGTGAATAATTAATCCGCCAGTATACGCCGTGCCGCCGCGTTGGTGGCGGGAGATTGTGGCCGCCGCGTACAATGGTGGCCATGACGACCGACACCCAACACCCTTATGCCGCGCTCAGTCCCGACTGCGTGCTCGATGCGCTCGACAGCGTGGGCTTGCGCGGCGATGGCCGCCTGCTGGCGCTGAACAGCTATGAAAACCGCGTGTACCAGGTGGGCATCGAAGATGGCCAGCCGCTGGTGGCGAAGTTTTACCGCCCGGGGCGCTGGAGCGATGCGGCCATCCTGGAAGAACACGCCTTCGTGGCGGAGCTGGCGGAACAGGAAATTCCCGTGGTGGCGGCGCTGGCGCTCGATGGCCGCACCTTGCACACCTACCAGGGTTACCGTTTTGCCGTGTTTCCCCGCAAGGGAGGACGGGCGCCGGAACTGGGCGATCCGGCCGTGCTGGAGTGGACCGGCCGGTTTATCGGCCGCATCCACGCCATCGGCAAGGTCCGGCCGTTCGTGGAGCGTCCGGCACTGACGCCGGACGCGTTTGGCCGGGAATCGCGCGATTTCCTGCTGGAACACGGATTCATACCCCCGGATCTGCGGGCGGCGTGGAGCACCACCGTCGATTGCGCGCTCGATGGCGTGGCGCGCTGCTATGAGCGGGCAGGAGAGGTCGCGGTGTTGCGGCTGCATGGGGATTGCCATGGCGGCAACGTGCTGTGGACCGACGCCGGACCGCATTTCGTCGACTTCGACGACAGTCGCACGGGGCCGGCGATCCAGGATCTGTGGATGATGTTGTCCGGTGAGCGCGGCGACATGGTGCGGCAAATGGCGGACATCCTGGCCGGCTATGAAGATTTCTGCGATTTCGATAGCCGCGAAATGCACCTGGTGGAAGCCTTGCGCACCTTGCGCTTATTACATTACTCGGCCTGGCTGGCGCGCCGCTGGGACGACCCCGCGTTCCCCGCCGCCTTCCCCTGGTTCAACACCCAGCGCTACTGGCAAGACCGCGTCCTCGAACTGCGCGAGCAGATCGCGCTGATGGATGAGCCGCCGTTGCCAGTCTAAACATATCCTTTTGGAAACCCGCGAATTGGCGGGTGTTTTCCTGCCTGCTCGGGCCTTGGGGCTGGTGTGGCGGCGTTGATAATGGTGGTACGGTAATTCCGCCGCACGTCCGTCCAACCATCGCGAGTCTTCCATGCCAGCGCATTCCTTCCACGACCTGTCCCTGCCAGAAGATGCATCGGTGAGCGTGTCCGCCGAGGCGCCTGCCGAAACCACGGCGCCGCGCCAGCACATGGACATGAAATCGATCTCGGAAGCGATTGCCCGGGTGGAAGCGGAAGCCCGTGCCGCCTGTTCCGCTGAAAGCCGCGCCCATGCCGAAGCCCGCGCCCGCGCGCTGGCCGACGACCGCGCCGCCATGGATGCGGAAGCGGCAGCCATCGCGCTGAAGAATGCGCAGGCGGCGGAAGCGGCAATCCAGGCCGACCGCGAACGCCTGGAAAGCCTGCGCGCCGCCGCGGAAGCCAGCGTTGCACGGCTGGAAGCCGTCAAACAGGAAACCGTCGAGCTGCGCGCCCGTGCCCAGGCCGACAACGATGTGCGCCAGGCGGCGGAACAACGCGCCCGCGCCGAGGAAGTCAGCCGCCGCCGCGCGGTCGAACAGATTGCCGCCGAAGCGGAATTCGCGCAGCAGGCCGTCCGCGCCGCCGACGACCTGGTGCTGCAAACCGGCCAGGCGCGCCTGCAGGCGGCCGAACGCCTGGCCGCCGTGCAGGCCGCCCGCGAGGAAGTGGTGGGCATCGCGTCGGCCGACGCCCGTCTCGCCACCCTGGCCCGTGAACATGAACGGCAAGCCGCCGCCGCGCGCCAGACCGCGCAAACCCTGGCGGCAGTGGAAGCCGACGCGCTGGAATTGACGGTGCAGCGCGAACGCGCCGACCAGGTCGCGATGGAAGCGGCCTTCAGCCGCGCCGCCGCCGAGGCCCGCGCGCTGGAAGAGGCGCGCGCCCGCGCCCACCTGGAACAGGAACACGAACAGATCGCGCTGGCCAAGGCCGAATCCGAACGCAGCGCCGCGCAATCGCTGCGCCTGCGCCTGCAAACGGAAAAAGAAATCCGTGACGCCGCAATGCACCGTGAGCGCCTGGAAGCCATGGCGGTCGCCAGCGCCGAAGCGCGCCGCGATGCCGATGCCCGCATCATGGCCGCCACCGAAGCCCGCATCGAAGCCGACCGCCAGCTGCGCGCCGCCGCCATGGCCCGCGTGGAAGCGGAGCAGCAGGCCGAAATCGATACCCTGGCCAAGATCGAAGCGGAAGCGCACGCCGTCGAACAGATCCAGCAGCGCCAGGCCGCCGAGCAAGCCGCCGCCGAGGCGGCCCGCATGGAAGTGCTGGAACAGCAGCGCGCCGCCCAACTGGCGGACGAACGCGCCACTCTGGCGCGCGCCACCGCCAGCCTGGCGGCGATCCACAACGATGCGGAACAGGCGGAACTGGCCGCGCTGGCGGTGCGGGCCGAAGCCGAGCAGCAAGCCGCCGTGCTGGCCGAGGAAAAAGCCGCGCTGGCCGCGCAACTGGCGCAAGCGGAACAGGCGCGCGTGGCGGCCGAACAGCAAGCCATTGCCGCGCTGAAGGAGCGCCTGGCGGCGGAACAGCTGGCGCAGGAGGCGGCCGATGTGCGCGCCGCCGCCGAAGCGGAACAGGCCGATGCCCTGCGCCGCCAGCGCGAGGAGGAACAGCGCCTGGCCGATGCCGCCAGCCAGGAAGCCGCCGCGCTGCGCCAGATGACGGAACAGGTGGCGCGGGAAGCCGATGCCAAGGCCGCCGCCGCGCAAGCCGCATCGGCCCAGGCGCGCCTGGCCATCGAGCTGGGTGACGTCACGCAGCAAAAATTCCGTGCCGAGGAAGAAAAACTGGCGCGCACGCAAGCGCTGCTGGAAGCGGAGCAAGCGTTTGTCGCCGCCGAGCGCGCCACCCTGGCGGCCATCGATGAAAAACTGGCGGCGCAGCGCCAGGCGGAAGCGTCGGAATTGCGCGCCGCCAAAGCCGTGGAAGCGCGCCTGGTATCCGAACAGGCAACGGCGGAAGCGGCCCGCGTGCGCGCCACGGCGGAACAGGAACAACTGGAACTGGCGCGCCAGTGCGAACTGGCGGCGCAAGCTGCCGCGCAAGCCGCGCTGGACAAGGCCGCCGAACAGAAAAAACTGCTGGACACCGCGCAAGCCCACGCCGCCATGCAGCGCAAGGTGGCCGACACCACGCAAGCCATGACGGCCGCCAAGCAGGAATTGCTGGACCTGGAAACCCGCCGCCAGCATGCGGCGCAAAACGCGCTGTCGGCGATCGAAGAAAAACTGGCGCAAGCGCGTGAACAAAACCGTCTCGCTGCCGAGGAAGGCAGTTTTTCCGGCGCCCTTGCCGCCGCCCGCGCCCGCGCCGAGCAGGAACAATCGGAATCGCTGGCGCGTGACGTCATCGTGCGCTTGAAGGAGACGGCGGAGTCGGTGGGCGCCGTGTGGCGTGGCCGCTGATTGACGGTTGCCACACGGGCCACCCGGTCGCCAGCGCTTGCAGCACCTGTCCGCATACAATGGCGGCAAGCCTGCGGCTTACCGCCCTACGATATTCGGCAGTGGTAGCCATACCCGCCCATCACCAACACCATTGACGTCATTCCGTAGGGCGGTTTCCGCCGTGGCGGAAGCCGCCGTGCCCGCACCAAGTTGCCACCCAGCCGCAAGCCCCGGGCACAGCTCCTGCTCCAGCCTTCAGGCGACAGCTCACTCAGCACCGAGTAGCCCCGCCAACTCCGGCGCCAGCAATTCCGCCATGGCCTCCCGCGCCCGGATTTCCCAGGCACGCCCGCCATCGACCATGACTTCCGCCGGCCGTGGCCGCGAGTTGTACTGGCTGGCCATGCTCATGCCGTAAGCGCCGCAGGAAAACACCGCCAGCACCTGCCCGGCCACCAGTGGCGGCAACGGCCGCGCCTGGGCAAACAGGTCGCCGGTTTCGCAGATCGGCCCGGCCACGTCGACCGCCACCAGCGCCACGCCGCCGCGCTCGGCCACCGTGCGCCACGGTCCCTGCGCGCCGCCATCGGCCACCGGCCAGATCACGTGCCGCGCGCCATACATGGCGGGGCGCAATAACGTGTTCATGCCCGCGTCCAGGATGGCGATGCCACGGTCCCAGCCTTGCTTCATGTATTCGACCGTGGCCAGCAACAGTCCCGCGTTGGCGCTGATGGAGCGGCCCGGCTCGATGACGATGCGCTTGCCCTGCGCATGCAGGCGCGCCAGCTGCCCGCACAGGATGCGACCCATCTCCGCCAGCGCCGGCGCGACGGCCGCCGCGCCATGCACGGCATCATGCGCCACACCCTGCGCCGGTCCGTTCGGTGCGTCATGCAGCCTGCCATACGACACCGGAAACCCTCCGCCGATATTGACCGTATCAATGCGTCCGCCCAGCGCCTCCACCTGCCCGATCAACCGTTCCACGCGGTCGATCCCCGCCACGTAAGTGCCCGCATCGGGAATCGGCGAGCCCAGGTGGATATGCACGCCGCACACGTCGGCATGGCGATAGCGCCCCGGGCGGAACAGCGGCAGCGCGCGCGTCAGCGGAATGCCGAATTTGGTGTGGCGCCCGCCCGTGGCGGTCTTGTCCGGCGTGGCGGCATCGGCGACATCCGGATTGATGCGCAGCGCCACCCTGGCGCGCTTGTCCAGTTCGCCGGCGATCGCATCGATGCGTTCCAGTTCCGCCTCGGATTCCGCGTTGAACATGAAGATGCCGTTTGCCAGCGCCAAGCGGATTTCATCGGCCGACTTGCCGACCCCGGCAAACACGATGGTGGCCGGTAGCGCGCCCGCCGCCAGCGCCCGCTGCAATTCACCACCGCTGACGACATCCATGCCGCAGCCTTGCCGCACCAGCAATTGCAGCACGCTGAGGTTGCTGCAGCTTTTCACGGAATAGCAGACCAGCGGCGCGACCGGCGCGAATGCCTGCTGCAAGGCGGCGACGTGATCGCGCAGGGCCTGCGCCGAATATGCATATACCGGGCTGCCAAAACGGTCCACGATGTCTTGCGCGGGGACGCCTTCCACCTGCAGGTTGCCGTCGATATAACTGAAGTGATCCATCTCTTTTCCCATCAACACGATGGAGAAAATTATGCGGCGCGGCAGGCAATTAAAAAAATATCCATTTGTTCATGCCCTATGCATTGCTGATATGCTGGCTATAAATACATGCACCAGTGAATGATGAACTTCAACTTCCGCCACGTGGAAATCTTCAGCGCCGTGATGTCGACCGGCAGCGCCACCGCCGCCGCCGCGCTGCTGCATACGTCGCAACCGACCATCAGCCGTGAACTGAGCCGTTTTGAGCAAGTGACGGGGCTGGCGCTGTTCGAGCGCGGCGGCGGCAAGCTGGCGCCGACCGAGCAGGCGCTGATGCTGTACGAAGAAGTGCAGCGCAGCTACGTCGGCCTGCAGCGCATTGCCAGCACGGCCGATGCGATCCGCCATCACCGCCAGTGGCAATTGTCGGTGGCCTGCCTGCCGGCGTTTTCGCATAACGTGATGCCGCAGGCGTGCCGCCGGCTGCAGCTGCGCCATCCGGGGATCCAGGTCAGCATCACGCCGCTGGAGGCGCCGGGCTTGCAGGATGCGCTGTCGGCCCAGCGCTACCACCTGGGCTTGACGGAAGATGGCGAAGCGCCGCCCGGGACGACGGCGGAAATCCTGCTTCAGGCGGACCTGGTGGGCGTGCTGCCGGAAGGACACGCGCTGTGCAGCCGCGGCGTGCTGGCGCCGGCGGACTTCCAGGGCGTGGATTTTATCTGCCTGGCGCCGGAAGATCCGTACCGGCTGAAGGCCGACGATTTGCTGCGTGACGCCGGCGTCACGCGCCGCATGGCGGTGGAAACCCACAGCGCCGGCGCGGTGTGCGCCACGGTGGCGCTGGGCGCCGGTATTGCCATCGTCAATCCGCTGACGGCGCTGGAATACGCGGCGCGCGGCGTGCAATTGCGCCCGCTGGCGTTTTCCATTCCGTATACGGTGAGTTTGGTGACGCCCAGCCACCGGCCGGCGTCGGCCGGTGTGCTGCGCTGTGCGGAAGTGCTGCGGGAAACATGCCGGGCCATGGCGGCCCGGCTGTCGGAAGTGGGGCGGTGAGGGAAACCGCCGCGCCCGGCCGGCCCGGTCAGCCGGGCCTGCGGGGCGGGGACTGCGCCGTCAAGGCTGGACTTGCACCCTGGCTGCGTAGTATTCGGTTTCGCCAAAGCACGAGGTCGGCACACCTTTATGCTGTTCGTAGGTGATCCGCACGCGCTTGCCGGTGGCGGCCATCATGTGCTCGGCCACTTGCGGGTCGCGCACGCTGAACTCGAATTTCTCGGGTATCGCGCCCGGCATCGACGTCAGCAGCAATTCGCCTTCCCACGTCTTGCAAATCCAGCCCCGTTTCGAGAACTTTTGCAGGTAGCCCGCGCGTTCGCCTTCCGAATAGGAAACGGACAAGGCAATCCACGCGTACGCGGCAAAAATCAGGGCGGCGCCCAGCAGGACGCCGGGAATAATCAGCTTCAGTCGTGACATAGGGTGTGTTTAGAGTGACAAAGTTGGCATCGTATCATTGCGCGGCCGCCTTGCGGTGCCTTACCGACGACCACAGCGACACCAGGATGAACGCCACCCCCGACAAGCCCGTGAACCATTCCGGGATGTGGTACTTGACGCTGGCCAGCATGATCAACGCCAGGATGCCGATCGCATAGTGCGCGCCGTGTTCCAGGAACACGAATTCATCGAGCGTGCCCTTGTGCACCAGGAACACCGTCAGCGAGCGCACGAACATGGCGCCGATCGCCAGGCCCAGCATGATGATGACGACATCGGTGGTGATGGCAAAGGCGCCGATCACGCCGTCGAAGCTGAACGAGGCATCCAGCACTTCCAGGTACAGGAAACCGCCGATGCCGCCCTTGGCCAGCGCCACGCCCGTGTCCGGGTCGTGTTCCTCATCTTCCAGCAGGCCGCTGATCCAGTCCACCGCCACATACACGGCGACACCGATCACACCCGACATCAGCACGCTGAGCTTTTTGAAATCCGGCACCAGGCCCACGCACGCCAGCACCCCCAGCAAGGTCAGCAGGATCGCCAGGCCTTCGCTGCCCCAGTCGCCCAGTTTTTCCTCGAGCCAGCCCAGCCAGTGCAATTCCTTTTCCTCATCGAACAGGAAGTTCAGGAACACCAGCAGCAGGAAGGCGCCGCCAAACGCCGCCACTTCGGCATGCACGCCGGTCAGGTAGCGCGAATATTCATCCGGCGTGGTCAACGCCATGGTCCACACGTCGCCCAGGCCCAGGCCGGTGGCGAACGAGACGATCAACAGCGGGAACAACAGGCGCATGCCGAACACCGCCACCAGGATACCGACTGTCAGGAACAGCTTTTGCCAGAATGCGTTCCAGCTCTTCAGCACGGCGGCGTTCACCACCGCGTTGTCGAACGACAGCGACACTTCCATCACGCCCAGCACGGCCGTGATCCACAGCGCCGTCAGCAAACCGCTCATGCCGCCGCGGTCGAAGCCCCACCAGCCCGCCACGCCCAGCAAGATGGCGGTCACCAGGAAAGAAATACCGAAATGCTTCATCATGTTGTTGTCCTTTTTTTAGGTCTGCCACGGTGATTTTAGCCCACTTGCACTCGCCGTCCCCCATTCCGGATGCGATAATGGCCGATTGCACAGAAGTAATCAATTCAGAAGGAAGATAGATGGACCTTGCATACCTTGTGACGCCACTGCTGACCTGGACCGCGGTCGGCCCGATCAAATTCCTGATCAATAGCGCGAAAGCGCGCCGCTGGGCGTTCAACCTGGTTGGTAACGGCGGCTTCCCCAGCAACCACAGCGCGGTGGTGTCCAGCATGGCGACCCTGATCGCGCTGCGCGAAGGCATCGGGCATCCGGCCTTCGGCGTGGCCGTGACCCTGTGTTTTATCGTCATCATCGACGCCAACAGCCTGCGTCAGCACGTCGGCCGCCAGGCTGCCGCCATCAACCGCCTGGCCGATGACAAAGCGGGCCACACCTGGCTGCGCGAGCGCATGGGCCACACCTTGGTGGAGATCGCCGGCGGCCTGGCCACCGGCATCGGCATCGGCCACCTGGTGCATGCCATCTTTGGCTGAAAAAAATGGGGCTCGGTTCGCTGAGCCCCATTTTTTTATGGAATTTCTGCAGTTCATCCCTTTATTCCGCATTTCGGTCGTGCATTTGCGCAGTCCGTCCCGACCGCATTGACACGCCTCAAGCCGCTGCTGGATACTCAAACGCTTATAGCATGTGTAAAACCAGCACTATTCCCCTATCTCGGAGATATCTATGTTGCGCAAAACCCTTCTAGCCTTCGCCATCGCTTCCGCCCTGGCCGCCTGCGGCAAGGAGCCTGCCAAAGGGACGGACAAGGCTGCGGATAAAGCGGCCAGCGCGCCCGCCGCCAAGGCAGATGACAAGCAAGCGCCGGCCCTGTCCGTCGCGCCGGAAGACCTCGTGACGGTATCGAGCAATGCACTGGCGTCCGGTCCGGTCGTCACCGGCTCGATCCAGCCTGAGCGCAAGGCGGATTTGCGCGCCGAGGTGAGCGCTATCGTCTTGCAAGTATTAAAGGAAAATGGCGAAGCGGTGAAGAAGGGCGACTTGCTGGTGCGCCTCGATGACACCTCGCTGCGCGACAGCGTCAATTCCGCCGAGGAAGCCGTGCGGGCATCGACCCAGTCGCTGGAGCAGGCGGTGCGCATGCTGGAGCGCCAGAAAACCCTGCGCGCGTCCGGCATGACGTCGGCGCAAGCGATGGAAGATGCGGAAATCCGCCGCAACAATGCGCAAAGCGACCTGGCCGCGGCCAAGGCGCGCGCGGTCGGCGCCCGCCAGCAATTGCACCGCACCGAGGTGCGCGCCCCGTTCGACGGCATTGTGTCCGAGCGGAAAGCGTCCAGCGGCGACACCGCGCAAATCGGCAAGGAGTTGATCAAGGTGATCGATCCGACCAGCATGCGCTTCGAAGGCAGCATCTCCGCCGACAAGGTGGGCGTGATCAAGGTTGGCCAGCCGGTGCAATTCGCGATCAATGGCTACCCGGGCCAGAGCTTTGGCGGCAAGGTGCGCCGTGTCGACCCGGCCGCCAACCCGGTCACGCGCCAGGTGGAAGTGCTGGTCGACTTCACGGACAAGGTGCCGCGCGTGGCGGGCCTGTTCGCGGAAGGCCGCATCGAAGCGGAAACCACCTCGGCGCTGATGGTGCCGGACATGGCCCTGGTGCGCCAGGGCGACAGCACGTACGCCTGGAAGGTCAAGGATAACAAGGCGCTGGCGAAAACTTCCGTGAACCTGGGCGCGCGCGATGCGCGCACCGGCCACTGGCAAGTGCTGGCCGGCCTGACCGAAGGGGACAAGGTGATGCGCGCGCCGTCGTCCGGCTTCCGCGATGGCCAGCAAGTGCAGATGGCCACACAAAAAACCGTGGCGTCGGCATCCACCCCGGGCGCAGACGCCAGCAAAGGAAATTAAACCATGTTCTTATCCGATTTCAGTATCAAGCGCCCCGTCGCCATGATCGTGCTGATCGTGGCGATGATGTGCATGGGATTGCTGGCGTTAAGCAAGTTGCGGGTCAACCAGAACCCGGATGTCGATGTGCCCATGCTGATCGTGAACATTCCGTATCCGGGCGCCTCGCCGGAAACGGTGGAGCGGGAAATTGTCAACCGACTGGAAAAATCGCTGCAAAGCATTTCCGGCGTGACCGACACGTTCAGTACCTCCAGTGAAGGCAACGCCACCCTGCAAATGCGTTTTGCCTTCGGCAAGAACCTGATCGAAGCGTCCGACGAGGTGCGCAATGCGATCGGTTCGGTGCGCTACAAGCTGCCGACCGAAATGCGCGAACCGGTCATCCGCCGCATCGATACCGCGGCCGACCCGATCATGCAGTTGTCGCTGTCGTCCAAGACCCTGTCGCACGCGGGCATCTCGCGCCTGGCGGAAGACAAGCTGGCCGACCGCTTCCGCGGCATCGACGGCGTGGCCGTGGTGAACGTCAATGGCGCGCTGCGGCGTGAACTGTCGGTGCTGCTGCGTTCGGAAAAACTGCGTGAATACAATGTGTCGGTTGCCGAAGTGGCCAATGCGCTGCGCATGCAAAACACCAATGCCCCGGTCGGCAAGGTGCGCAGCACGCTGGAGGAAAAGAGCATCCGCCTGGTCGGCCGCATCGAACGTCCGGAAGAGTTCAATGACGTGGTGGTCAAGCGCCGCGGTGACGAACTGATACGCCTGGGCCAGTTGGCCACGGTGGAAGACGGCTTTGCTGAAATTAACAACGTCAGCCTGCGCAGCGGCAAACCCAACGTCGGCCTGGCCATCATCCGCGCCCGCGACGCGTCCACCGTCAGCGTCGCCAAGGCGATCCGCGACATGGTCGAGGAAATCAACAAGGAATTCCCCGAAGGTACCGCCCTGGAAGTCACGCAGGATGGCGGCGAAGACGCCCAGAACAGCCTGAACAACGTGATTGAAGCGCTGGTGTTCGGCGCCGGCCTGACCATCTTTGTGGTGTATGCCTTCCTCAATTCGTGGCGCTCGACCCTGATCACCGCGCTGTCGCTGCCGACGTCCGTGATTGCCGCCTTCATTGCCGTGTGGCTGTGCGGTTTCACCCTGAACTTCATGACCCTGCTGGGCCTGTCGCTGGCGATCGGCGTGCTGATCGACGACGCCATCGTGGTGCGGGAAAACATCGTGCGCCACATGCAGGCCGGTTCCGACCGCCGCAAGGCCGCGCTCGATGGCACGGCGGAAATCGGCCTGGCGGTGGCCGCCACCACGTTCTCCATCATGGCGGTGTTCATCCCGGTCGCCTTCATGCCGGGCATGCCGGGCGAATGGTTCCGTCCGTTCGCGCTGACCGTGACCTGTTCCGTGGCGGTGTCGCTGTTCATTTCGTTCACCCTGGACCCGATGCTGTCGGCCTACTGGGGCGATCCGGCGGATCACCACACGGCGCCCAAGAAAGGGATCAGCAAGGTACTCGACCGGTTCAACCACTGGTTCGACCACCAGGCCGACCGCTATGGCAAGGTCATTGCCTGGGCGCTGCACCACCGCCGCTGGATGGCCGTGATCGCGTTCGTTTCGTTCGCGGGCGCCATCGCGCTGCAGATGACGTTCGGCGGTTCCAGCTTCCTGCCGAAATCCGACTTTGGCACGCTGGCCATCGAAGTGCGCACGCCGTCGTCGTCCAGCCTGGATTACACCAAGCTGAAGATGGACAAGGCCGCGCAAATCGCCCACACGATTTCCGAAGTGAAGGCCACCAGCACGTATGTCAACCTTTCCGGCGGCCGGATCTGGGTGGACATTGGCGACCGCAGCAAGCGCAAGCGCAATGCCACGGAAATCGGCATCGAGCTGCGCCAGAAACTGGCCAGCCTGCCGGGCGGCGAATTCGTGGTGCTGGACGACTTGTCCAACAATGCCCGCAAACCGGTGCAGATCGACTTCGTCGGCCCCGATTCGCGCAAGCTGATGGAAATCACGAACGAGTTCATGGATAAACTGCGCCGTGTGCCAGGCGCCGTGGACGTCGGCCTGTCGGAACAGGATCCGAAAGATGAAATGCAGATCGAGCTGAACCGCGGTCTGGCCAACTCGATGGGTATTTCCGCCGGCGATACCGCGCAAGCGCTGCGCGTGGCGTTTGCCGGGATCGAAGTGGGCGACTGGGTCGACCCGACCGGTGAAACCCGCGACGTGGCGGTGCGCCTGCATCCGGAAGACCGTGTCAGCCCGGAAAACATCGAACGCTTGCCGATCGCCGTCACCGGCACCAACCAGATGGTGCCGCTGGACCAGATCGCCCGCATCACGATGGGCAAGGGCCCGTCCACCATCCGCCACAAGGATGGCAAGCGCACGATTTCCGTGTCGGCCAACGTGGAAGGCCGTTCCTCCGGTGAAGTCACCGCCGACGCCATGAAGATTGCCAAGGCCATGGATTACCCGCCCGGTTTCGGGCTGGACGTGGGCGGCGCCGGCAAGGACCAGAAGGAAGTGTTCACGCAAATGGGCATTTCGCTGGTGGCGGGCATCGGCCTGATGTACCTGGTGCTGGTGATGCAGTTCGGCTCGTTCACGGCGCCCGGCGCGGTGATGCTGTCGCTGCCGCTGTCGCTGATCGGGGTGGTGCTGGGCTTGCTGCTGACCAGGGACACCTTGAACCTGATGAGCTTTATCGGCGTCATCATGCTGATGGGCCTGGTGGCGAAAAACGCCATCCTGCTGCTCGACGCGGCCCGCAAGCGCGAGGAGGAAGGCTATGGCCGCGAAGAAGCGCTGATGTATGCCGGCCGCATGCGTTTGCGTCCGATCCTGATGACGACCTTTGCCCTGATCGCCGGCATGATGCCGGTGGCGATCGGCATCGGCGAAGGCGCGGAATTCTACCGCCCTATGGCGGTGGCCATCATTGGCGGCACCATCACGTCGACCCTGCTGACCTTGCTGGTGGTGCCGACTTTCTACGACAGCATTGAAATCACCCGCGACAGCATGGTGGCCAAGTTCAACCGCCGCGCCGAACGCTGGAATGCCCTGGTGGCGTTCGTGCTGACGTTCATCGAAGCGTTGCTGGCGCTGACCTTCATCCGCCTGGTCTTCCGCGGCATCATGTGGCTGGTGCGCAAAGGCACCGGCAAGGGTGGCAGCGGTGGCGGCAAGCTGGAACCGGTGGCGCCGAAAGTGGTGTGATCACACTGACGCAGTAAAGACAAAGGGGCCCATGTGGCCCCTTTGTCATGGATAGCCCGCTGGCGCTGGTTCACGGCAGGGTTGTCAAATGCGTAGAGGTAGTGAATCAATCGGTCTGCCAAACATCGTAGGGCGGTAAGCCGCAGGCTTGCCGGGGGCGCCGAGCCGCCATTGTGTGCGGACCGGTGCTGCATGCGTTGGCGATGGCGCACGCATGGCGGCTTCCGCCCCGGCGGAAACCGCCCTACGAAGTTGCCGCCCTTGTGATTAACGCTGTGGCGGACTGTCCCTGCGCGGCATATGGTCCGGGTTGTCGTTGCGCGTGCCCGGTGTGACGGGGTTGCCATAGGCATCGGTGCCGCTGCCGGTGGTCCCGCTGGTGCCCGAGGTGCCGCTGGACGGCGGCGTGGTGGCCGGTGCCGGCGAGACGGGCGGGGCGGTGGTGGTGCCATTGTCCGGCGGCGTGGCCGATGGCGAGGCTGGCGCCGGTTCCGGCGCAGGGACCGGGACCGGCGTGGTGTCGCTGGTCGGGGTGGTGGTGGTCGTGGTGTCGGTGGTGCGGTCTTTGCACCCGCTCAGGGTAGTGGCGGCCAGCAAGGCCGCCAGCAAGAGCGATGAAGAGGTGGGTTTCATTGGATTCCTTTCAGGTTCAGGATTCAGGCTTGCGCCAGCGTACGCAGCAGTGCCGGTATTTCCGCAGGAATTTCGCGCGCCAGGTAGCCCAGGGTGCCGAAGCGCATGGCCAGCTGGTCACCGGCCGCCGCATGCAGGGCCACGCCCCAGATCGCGGCTTGTTCCAGCGGCGCCCCGCGCGCCGCCAGTCCCGCGATGATGCCGGCCAGCGCATCGCCGGAACCGGAAATGGCCAGGCCGACATTGCCGCCATGCTGTTGCCACAGCGTGCCGTCCGGCGCGGCAATCACCGTCAGCGCGCCTTTCAGCGCCACCACGGCATTCCAGCGCTGGGCGGCGCGCTGTGCCGCATCATGCGGACCGGTTTCGATTTCTTTCCGGCCAACGCCGGTGGCATGCGCCATTTCACCCGCGTGCGGCGTCAGCAGCACCGCTTCGGCAAAGCGCCAGTGCTCCCAGTCCACCGGGTCGGCCAGCAGCGAGGTGTCTTCCGGCGGATGCAGCAGCGCCAGCGCCGCCGCGTCGAGGATGACTTTGCGGCCCGCGTAGTGCGGCAGCAGGGCGCGCACCAGTTCCGCCGTGGCCTGCGCATCCTGCATGCCGGGGCCGATCAGCAGCGCATCGGCCTTGCCGGCCAGTTCAGCCAGGCGCCGCACGCTGTCCGCCGCGAAACCGCCGCCCGGCGTTTCGGCCAGGGCGATGACGCGCGCTTCCGGCAGCGCGGTGGCGACGTGGGCCGCCGTGTGGGCGGCGGTGGCGATCGTGACTTTCCCCGCACCGGCGCGCAATACGCCATTGGCCGCCAGCAGCGCCGCCCCCGGCATTTCACGCGAGCCCGCCACCACCACCGCATGGCCCCGCACTTCCTTGTCGTCGTCGAAACGCGGCATCGGCAACGGCCAGTTGCGCAGGGTTTGCAGGTTGATGTCGGTGACGTCCATGGTCAACCTCACGATTTCGGCGCGGCCGGCACGTCGGCTTTGGCGGTGACCGGCGTGCCGGTGTCCACCAGCGGTGCGACAAAGTTCGCCATTTGCAGCACCAGCTTACCGTTCTTGCCGATGGCGGGATCGAAGGCATACGACGTGACGCCGCAGTTCGGCACGTCGGCGGCCTTGTCGATGGCGAGGATGGCGTCCTCGTCGAGGCGCTCCAGCAGGTAGCGGAAGCAATTGACAATGACCTGGTGCGCCACGATCAACACCCGTTCGCCCCGATAGTCGCGGGTGATGGTGTCGATTACGCTGCGCAGCCGCAAGATCACGTCGCACCAGCTTTCCCCTCCCGGCGGACGGAAATAAAACTTGCCGACGTGTTTGCGCTGCTGGTACAGATCGGGATAGCGGTCGGCAATGCCGAGCGGCGTCAGGCGGTCGAGGATGCCGAATTCCTTTTCCCGCAAGCGCTCATCGGCCACCACGGCCATCAGCGAATCGCGGCCCAGGTGTTCAATGAGCACCATGGCCGTGCCTTTGGCGCGCAAATAAGGGGAATGCAGGATGGCGGTTGGGCGCTGGCCTGGCGGCAACTGTGCAAACCACGTGGCCAGCGCATCGGCCTGGCGCGCCCCCAGTTCGGACAGGGGCACGTCGACGTCGCGCTCGGCGATATCGATCAGGTGTTCTGCGGCGGCTTCGGCGGCATCACGCGCGACATTGCCGGCGCTTTGCCCATGCCGTACGATCCACAGTTGTTGAGGCCATTTTTGCTCCATCGGTCCACCTCCTGGCTGGCGATGGAAACCATGGTAGTCGAATCGCCGGACAGGCGGCGCACCGGCGGGCCGCTATGGCGGCTATGCTGCGCATAACCGCCCTGGCGGAAACCGCCCTACGGGGTTGCCGTCCGCGATTGATTCACAACCTTTATGGTGTAACTTATGCGGCTTTGCTGTCGGCCTCATCGCTGAGTTCCGCGTCGCCATTGAACACGGCCAGATCGGTTTCGCCCAGCACGCGGCTGGTGACGGTGCCGGCCGTGATGGCGCCGCTGACGTTGAGGGCGGTGCGGCCCATGTCGATCAGCGGTTCGATGGAAATCAGCAAGCCCGCCAGCGCCACCGGCAAGTTCAGCGACGACAGCACGATCAGCGCGGCAAAGGTGGCGCCGCCGCCGACCCCGGCCACGCCGACCGAACCGATCGCGACAATGGCCAGCAGCGGCACAATGAACGACGCGGTGAACGGGTCGATGCCAACCGTCGGCGCGATCATGACCGCCAGCATGGCCGGATAAATGCCGGCGCAGCCGTTCTGGCCGATGGTGGCCCCAAACGAGGCGGCAAAGTTGGCGATGCCTTCAGGAATACCCAGGCGTTGCGTCTGCGTCTGCACATTCATCGGGATCGAGCCGGCGCTGGTGCGCGAGGTGAACGCAAACGCCAGGACCGGGAAGATCTTGCGCGCATGGCGCAACGGATTCAAGCCCATGGCCGCCACCAGCGCCAGGTGCACCATGAACATCAGCGCCAGCGCGCTGTATGACGCCAGCACAAAGTTGATCAGGTTGACGATGTCGGCCAGGCTGGAGGTGGCCACCATTTGCGCCATCAGGGCAAACACGCCATACGGCGTCAGGCGCAGCACCATCGTCACCAGCCGCATCACGATCGCGTGCGCCACGTGCACCGCGTGCTCGAACGAGGCAAACAGGTCCGGTTTCTTGTCGTGGATACCGGTGGCGGCCAGCCCGATGAAGATGGAAAAAATCACCACCGCGATGGTCGACGTCTTGCGCGCGCCGGTCAGGTCCAGGAACGGGTTGGCGGGGAGGAAACTGAGCAGCATCGAGGGCAGGGAAATCGCCTGCGCATCGCCCAGCTTGCCCTGCAGGTAGGCGCCGCGCGCCACCTCGGCCGCATTGGACGCCATGCCGACTGCGGTGAGGCCATACACCTTGGCCATCAGGATGCCGATCGCGGCCGCCACGATGGTGGTGGCCATCAGGGTACCGATGGTCAACGCGCTGATCTTGCCAAGCGAGGTGGCGTTTTTCAGTTTCAGGATCGCGCCGACGATGGAGACCATAATCAGCGGCATGATGATCATTTGTAACAGTTTGACGTAGCCGCTGCCGACGATGTCGAGGTATTCCGCCGTGGTTTTCAATTCCGGCGCGGCAATCCCGTAAGCCGCCTGCAAGCCCGCTCCCAGCGCCACGCCCAACCCCAGGCCCGTGAATACGCGCACGGTGAACGTCGCGTGGCGGGCTTGCTGGCGGTACATGAATGCCAGCAGCGCGGTGGCAAGGGCCAGGTTGAGGAAGACGGTGATCGCCATGGCGCGGCCTTTCAATGAGTGTGTCGGGAAACGTGCGCAATTGTATAGTCAATCGGCGCACGCCGCACACCAGGCCGGAACGGGCAGGGCGGAATATTTCCGTCGATGGAAATGCGCTGCGCAACGCGTCAGACGCTGCGCAGGAACAGGCGCTGCTGCTTGCTGGTTTTCTGCGCCACCTGCCGGCGCGACGGGCGCGCTTCGTTGTAGCGCAGCCAGCGCTGCAGCGCTTCATCGTGTGGCGACAGCGCCACCGGTTGCGGCACCGGTGGCGGCTCAGCCGCCTCGGCCGCCTCTGTCTCCACCTCGGCCACGCCCGGCTGCGGCGCCGCATCGCACACGTCGAGCTGGTTGCGCAGCAGCCAGCGGTACAGCGATTCGTTGGCGTCAAACACGGCCGCCGGCGCATGCACGGTCAGGCAGATCAGCGAGCGGGACGAGCGCAGGCACAGCACCAGATAATGGCTGTATACGCCGGTGCCGGGGAAGGTGCCGCGAAATTCCGACGCCACGCCCTGTATCCGCTCGTCCCAGCCGGCGCCTTCCATCTGGTACGGCGCGCGCACCTGGCGCAGGTAAGGCATGTCTTCCACCACCGAGCGAAAGCGCTGTCCGGCCCATTCGCGCACCGACAGCGTGGCCGACGGCACGCCGACGGCGCGCAGGCTGGCGCCGCTGGCGGCATCCTCCAGCTGGAAGGTGTCGCCATCCATGCTGGCGTGCCACGCTTCGGGCGCGTTGATGGCGATGCCCGGGCCGGGGCTGACGTGATGGGCCAGCACCAGGGTGGAAAAGTCGGTATGTTCCGGTTCGATCACGGCGATGCAGCCGGCGCGCTGCAGCGCCGCCTGGAAGCGCAGCGCGTGGTTGCAATCGAGCTGTTTCTTGACGATGGCGCGTGGCGCCGACAGCAGCGCCAGCATCTGGTCGACGGTGCGCCGGAACAGTTCCGCCAGCCGGGCCGCCACGTGTTCCATGGTGTGGCCATCTTGTACGCCATCGATAATGACGCGGTAGCTGAGGGTGGCGCCACGCAGGCGCGGTTCGGTGGTGTTTTGCATTCTTGTAAAGCGATTAACGATCTTGCATTTAGGATACGTCAATCAGCCGCCTGAAAAATGCGCGGATTGTCACCAACCGTGAAAAAAAGTGTAACAAATGCGGCTATCAAACGCTAAGTGTTGCATTCGGGTAATGTTATGGTCAGCACCGTACGTTGCTGCGCATCGTCGGTGGCCATGGTGATGGTGCCGTGCATGGCTTCCGCCAGCAGCCGGGCGGAATAAGTGCCCAGTCCGGTCCCCTGGCGCTTGCCGGACGACGCGTAGCGGTCGAAAAAGCGGTCGCGCATGGCCGCCGGCACCACCCCGGTATTGGCGATGGTGACCACGATCGGCTGGCTGTCCAGCAGCGACAGCGAGACATTCCCGCCCGGCGCCGCCGCCTCGCAGGCGTTCTTGACCAGGTTGTGCAGGATCGCCTGCACCAAGGTGGGATCGCCGGCCGCCATCACGCCCGACAGCGGCGCGTCGACGGCGATGTGCACATTGCCGGCGGCGCCAAGGGGGGCGCCATAAGCGGCGCCGGCGGCGCAGGCCACCTGGTGCAGCACGGCCGCCACGTCGACCGGCATGGCGTCCAGCCGGTAGTTGCCGGTTTCAATCATGAACAGGTCGGAGGACAGTTGCACGGTATCGAGCGCCTGCCTGGCGCTGGCGGCAATCAGGCCGGCCTGCGCCGCGTGTTCCGGCGCCAGTCCGGCGGCTGAGGCCAGCTGTTGCGCCAGGCCCAGCACGCCGGCCAGCGGGCCTTTGATGTCATGCCGCAGCATGCGTTCCACGTCTTCGCGCAGCCGGGCATTTTCCAGCAACACGTCGTATTCCGCCTGGCGCTGCATGTGCAGGGCGATATGGCGCATGAAATTCTGCACCCGCAATTGCAGCAAGTCCGGGTCCAGCGGCTTGCTGACGAAATCCACCGCGCCCAGGCTCAATCCCTTGCGGCGCGCCGCGTCGTCGGTCAACGCGGTGACGAACACGATGGGAATGTGGGCGCTGGCCGGATGTTCGCGCATGCGCTGCGCCACTGCGAAGCCATCCATGCCCGGCATCATGACGTCCAGCAGCACCAGGTCGGGCGGGCTGTCGGAGGTGCACATGGCAAGCGCCTTGGGCCCGTTGTGCGCGACCTTGACGCGGTACTGGCCGTCAAACAGGTCGGCGATCAGGCGCAGGTTGTCCGGCGTGTCGTCGACCACCAGGATGGTCGGACGCGGCAGCGGCGCGGCCGGGGCGGCGGGCGCCGCCAGCACCTTGCTGGCCGGGCGGGCGCGGCGGCTCAGGGCATTGGCCACCTTGTCTTCCAGGCGCTGGCGCGTGTAGGGCTTGACCAGCAGATCCGACACGCCGCTGTTGATGGCCAGGGCGATGCGCTCGCGGTCCGCTTCCGCCGTCACCATCACCATCGGGATATCGGCCAGGTCGGCACTGGCGCGGATCTGGCGCAGCAATTCCAGGCCATCCATCAGCGGCATGTTCCAGTCCGACAGCACCAGGTCCACCTGGCGTGTTTGCAACAGGCGCAAGGCATCGGCGCCATTGCCTGCCGTGAGGATGTTTTCCGCGCCCAGTGCGCGCAACTGGTTGGCGGTGATCTGGCACATGGCGGGCACGTCGTCCACCACCAGGAAAGTCCGCTTGGCAAGGTTCATGGCGCGTGGTCCCTTCAGGCCAGGCGGTCGAGGCGGGCCAGGTGGTCATGGACGTCGTCGTCCGAATCGGCAAAGCGCGCCGCGATCGCGCGGAATTCTTCCTGCAGCGCGAGGAAGGCGTCCAGCATATCCGGATCGAAATGGCTGCCGCGCCCTTCACGCATGATGGCCACCGCCTGTTCGTGCGGCATGGCGGCCTTGTAGACGCGCTTGCAGATCAGCGCATCGTATACGTCGGCCACCGCCATCAGGCGCGCCGACAGCGGAATCGCGTCGCCCGCCAGGCCTTCGGGATAGCCGCTGCCATCCCATTTTTCCTGGTGAGAATACGCAATTTCCTTGGCGCAGTGCAGGAAGGGCACATTGACGCCCAGGCGCTGTTCCGCGTGCACGATGGCGTCGCGTCCCAAGGTGGTGTGGGTTTTCATGATGTCCATTTCTTCCGGCGTGAAGCGGCCCGGCTTGAGCAGGATGCGGTCGGGAATGCCGACCTTGCCGATATCGTGCAGCGGTGCCGACTTGAACAGCAACTCGATGGTTTGCGGCGTCAGCTGGGCCGCGAAGCGGGGATGGCCGCGCAGGTGTTCCGCCAGCACTTTCACGTACCACTGCGTGCGCAGGATATGGTTGCCGGTATCGTTGTCGCGGGTTTCCGCCAGCGACGCCATGGTCAGGATCGTCACGTCCTGCACGGCGCGCACCTCATCGGTGCGGCGCGCCACTTCCTGTTCGAGGAACTCGGCCTTGTCCTTGAGGAAGTCGGACGAGGCTTTCAGTTGCAAATGCGTGCGCACCCGCGCCATCAGGATCGGCGGACTGACCGGCTTGGTGATGTAATCGACCGCGCCCAGGCTGAAACCGGCCTGCACGTCTTCCACCTGGGTTTTCGCGGTGAGGAAAATCACGGGGATGTCCGCAGTGGCGGGATCCTGCTTGAGGCGGCGGCACACTTCATGGCCATCCATGTCCGGCATCATGATGTCGAGCAGGATCAAGTCGGGGCGGTTGTCGCTGTGCGCAATCTTCAACGCCTTGTCGCCGTTGGGGGCGACTTTCACCGTGTAGCGGCTCGACAGCAGGCCGCTCATCAGCGACAGGTTGTCCGGGGTATCGTCCACCACCAGGACGATGGGTTTTCGGGCAGGGTTCATGCTTGGTTCCGTGTTTCATCGAGGACGGCCAGCGCCGTTTCGAAATCAAATTGGCCGATGGCTTGTTGCAGCCGCCGGATATGGTTGGGGTAAGCCGCCGCCAGCAGGGGCAGGTTGTCGATCATGACCCTTTCGGCCTGGGCATCGTCGTCCGCCAGCAGCGCGCGCAATTGTTCCACCACCGCATCGCGCAGCGCCGGGTCGACCGTCACCGGTGCTGATGGCGCCGCCTCCGAGGGCAGCGCCTGGACGATCGCCGCCACCTGCGTGCCCAGCAGCGACGCCACCAGCGCCAGCGCTTCATCGGTGGCGGCGTCTTCCCGGATGGCCCGCTCCAGGGTGGCCGCCGCCGCCTGCAGCGCGTCGGCGCCGATATTGCCGGACAAGCCCTTCAAGGTATGGGCGGCCCGTTCCGCATCGGCGCGCCGGCCATCCGCCAGCGCGGTGGCAATCTCGTTGTCCGCATGGGCCTGGCCGGCCACGAAGCCGCGCAGCATGGCAATGTAGCGGTCGGGTTTATGCAGCACGCGGCGCAGGCCGCCCGCCATATCGAGGCCGGCGATGTGCGGGGGCAGGCCGCCGCTGCCAGGGACACTGTCATGGGCGCTGTCATTGCCGTTGACGGCGGCACCATCAACACCCGCCTGCGGCGGCACCCAGCGCAGCAGCGCGCGCCATAAATCATGCGGCTCGACCGGCTTGCTGACGAAGTCCACCATGCCTGCTTGCAGGCACTGGTCGCGGTCGCCCTGCATGGCGTTGGCGGTCATCGCCACCACCGGCAAGCCGTCATGCGCGGGCAGGGCGCGCACGCGGCGGGTGGCTTCCAGGCCATCCATTTCCGGCATTTGCATATCCATCAGGATGATCGCGTAGTGGCCCGCCGCATGGCGCTCCAGCAGCGCCAGCACTTCAAGGCCATTGTTGGCCACGTCCACCCGCAAGCCGGCATCGGTCAGCAATTCCGTCGCCACCTGCTGGTTCAGCGCATTGTCTTCGGCCAGCAGCACCCGCGCCCCGGCAATCGCCGCCATGCCCGCCATCAGGTTGACCGGCGTCGTGGTGGCGTGGCGCGGCACGGTGCTGTCGTCCACGCCGTCATCCAATTCGCCGCCCAGCAGCCGCACCAGCGTGTTGAGCAGCACGGACGGGTTGGCGGGCTTGATCAGCACATCGTCAATCCCGGCCGCGCGCGCCTGCGCCAGCACTTCTTCGCGGCCAAACGCGGTCACCATGGCCATGCGCGGCGTCTGCGGCAAGCCCAGCGCGCGCAGCGCCATGGCGGTTTCCGGCCCGTTCATGCCGGGCATTTGCCAGTCCAGCAAGACCACGTCAAACGCTTCCGGCGTGCCGGCCCGGTTGCGCACCCGTTCCACCGCCTCCGCGCCGGACGCGGCGGCGCTGGCGTCGAAGCGCATGCTGTGCAGCAGATCGAGCAGGACCGCGCGCGCGCTGTCATTGTCGTCCACCACCAGCACCTTGCGGCCGCGCAGGTCGGGCGAGGGCAGCAGGGCGCGCCTGCCTTCGCTGCCGATGCCGAGACTGGCGGTGAACCAGAACGTCGACCCTTCGCCATGCACGCTCTCGACGCCGACCATGCCGCCCATCAGCTCCGCCAGTTTCCTGGAAATCACCAGGCCCAGGCCGGTACCGCCATATTTGCGCGTGGTCGAGGCGTCGGCCTGCTGGAAGCCCTGGAACAGCTTGCCGATCTGTTCTTCGGTCAGGCCGATGCCGGTGTCGTGCACGGCGAAATGCAGCAGCACGCGGCCTTCGCCGCCGCGGGTTGCGCTGGATTTCACGCGCACCCGCACCGACACTTCACCCTGTTCCGTGAATTTGACGGCGTTGTTGGCGTAATTGATCAGGATCTGGCCCAGCCGCAGCGGATCGCCGATCAGGCAGTCCGGCACGTCGCTGGCCACGTCGAACACCAGTTCCAGCCCCTTGGCCTGCACCTTGTCGGCAATCACGGTGGCGACGTTGTCGAGCACTTGCGCCAGCTCGAACGCGGTCTGTTCCACCCGCAGCTTGTCGGCTTCGATCTTGGAAAAGTCCAGGATGTCGTTGATGATGCCCAGCAAGTGCTGGCCGGCGCGCTGGATTTTCTGGACATAATCGTGCTGGCGCGGCGTCAGTCCCGTCTTCAGCGCCAGGTGGCTCATGCCGATGATGGCGTTCATCGGGGTGCGGATTTCATGGCTCATATTGGCCAGGAACATCGACTTGCTGCGGGTGGCGTCTTCCGCCGCCAGCTTGGCGGCGGACAGCGCCTGCGCCGCCGAGTGTTCCGCCGTGACGTCGGCCAGGTAGCCGTTCCAGGCTTCCGTGCCATCCTGCTGGCGCGCCGCCGCGCAACGCAGCTCGACCCAGCGCGTCTCGGAGGTGGCGCCGCGGCCGAATTCCAGCCGCTCATGGAACGGGCGGCCCAGGCGTGCCGCCTGTGCCAGCCGGCCCAGCAAGCCGGCGTCACTGTCCGGGTCGAGCAATTCAAACAGCACGCCGCCGGCCGACAGCACGTCGCTGGCCTGCAAGCCGGTAATCGCGGTAATGGCCGGGCTCATGAACTGGAACGATGGCTTGCCTTCGGCATCGAGGCGGAACTGGTACACCGCCACGGGCAGGTTGTTGGTGATTTCCCGCATGCGCCGTTCATTGTTCAGGCGCAGGCGGCGGGTCGCCTCGGCGGTGCGCCGGCGGCCCGTGACCACCAGCGCCAGCAGCCATACCGCCAGCAGGCAGCCGGCCGCCACCGCCAGCTCGCGCCACAGCGGCAGCCAGGCAGCGCGGTCTTGCAGGCGCACCACGCGCCAGCGGCGGTTGCTGTCGTCCGGCCAGTTCAGCGGCACCGACGACACGGCATACAAGCTGCCGTCGTGCCAGACATTGCCGCCGCCGGATTTGTCGCCGCCCAGGGTGAAGGGCAGGTGTTCCGGGCCGTCGTCATCGAACATGGCGCCGAATTGCTTGCTGCGCGCCAGTTCTTCACGGCGGTCGACACTGATCGGCGCCGTCAGCTTCAACAGCCAGTCGGCGCGGTTCGAGGCGAACACCACGCCATCCGGCGACAGCAACAGCACCGGGTCGCTGATCTTTTGCAGTTGCCGGTCGATGTCGGCCACCGGCATCTTGATGGCATAGGCGCCGGTGATCGGCGTGTCGCGGCTGTTGCCGCCATGGACCGGGGCGGCGAAATACAGGCCCCGTTCGCGCGACGTGCCGCCGATCGCGGGATAGACATTGGCTTCGCCCGCCAGCGCGCGGCGGCAATACGGCCGGAAGGCCAGGTTGCGGCCGATGCCGCTGGCCTTGCCTTCCTTGTTCAGGTAAGCGAGCGTGGTGCCGTCGCCGGCCAGCACAAACACATTGTCGGCGCCGTACTGGTCGATGATGGCGGCGAAGTCGGCATGGACTTCGTTCGAGTCGGCGGCGATTTTTCCGGCCAGCAGGTGCTTGATACTGTCTTCCACCAGCCCCATCAGGATGGCGCCGCCGATGACTTTATTGTCGCTGCTCTCCGCCTGCACGCGGTTGGCGATATCGACGGTGGCGGCATGCAGGTCGCGCCGCTGTTGCTGGTGCACCACCTGGCGCTGCGCCAGCACGGCCGCCAGCGCAACCGCCAGCGCCAGCGCGCCCCAGCGCACGATCGGTCCCCGGGCCCGTAGCGGTCCACGCAACAGGGTGCGCAACCGCAGGCGCAGGTGTTCGCTCCGGCGGGGAAGGGCGGAAGAGGGGGCTGGCGCGGCGGTGGAGGGCTGGTGTGGAGCGAAATCGTCCATGGCGCCTTGGCGTAGGTTCTTTTATGGAAATTATAACGACAAACCATCGGCGCAGGCTGACTTGCTGTTGCCGCCTTGCAAGAGACATGCATATACTGGTCCCCTGTCGTCTTCCCGGGGAGATGTTGATGGGCTGGAAGTTGTTGCCGCGCCGCCTGTACACCCTGCTGGCGCTGGCGGGGTGCCTGGCCTCGCCGGCGCTGGCCGGCCAGCAAGCGTTGTCGTTCAAGGCCATCGACACGCTGGGGGCGGACAGCCAGTTCATCATTTCCCTGTTGCAGGACCGCCAGGGGTTTATCTGGATCGGCACCGTTGAAGGCGGCTTGTTCCGCTTTGACGGACGGCGCGCGGTGCGTTACCAGAACGATCCCGGCAATCCCCGCAGCCTGCCGGGCGGGCGCGTTGCCGCGCTGTTCAATGACGAACAGGGCCGCATCTGGGCCGGGACCGATGAAGGGCTGGCGCGCTATGAACCGGCTTGATGGGCTGGAGATAAACTCTAGTCTTGTTTTACGTACGTAATGGTGTACTTTGTACTCTATGGAGAACACTATGAAAACGGGCGCCGCGGCAAAACGGCTGGGTGTCACGGTCAAGACGATGCAGCGC
>Ga0307408_100000421_pt1 | contig 38088 bp, 30 predicted proteins | sample 322Cmetagenome_FD_202116 | JGI IMG/M metagenome (GOLD analysis project Ga0307408, IMG submission 202116) | Maize rhizosphere microbial communities from greenhouse at UC Davis, California, United States - 322HYB-C-3 | ecosystem: Host-associated > Plants > Roots > Rhizosphere > Soil | place... | reverse complement strand
GGGCGCTGGCCGGTCCCTATCAGCCATTGTTCGACCATATCGATTTTCTGGTGCTGCTCGCTGCGCCGGGCTGGGATGTGGTCGCCACCTGGCGAATGCAGCAGGAACAGGCGCTCAGGCTATCCGGCGCTGCCGGTCCGGGCGTCATGGACGATGCGCAGCTCATCCGGTTCATCAGCCACTATGAACGCCTGACACGCCACATTCTCGATGAAATGCCCGGCCGTGCTGATCTGCTGATCCAACTGGACGAACAGCGAGCGCCCCTGGCCGTGCGATTGAAGGAAGAATAGGACCCGGGCGAACCGCGGGCGTCATGACGGCTTGCCGGAACTCCAACTCATCGCTCCTTCGGCCTTGCGCCTTCGCAAAGTCTCCGCCTCGATCTCCAGCGCGCCGGCCAGCGTCGTCTCCGTTCCTTTATCGATGACGCTCTTGGACATGCGGATCAGCGCGGGATCATGCGCCGCGATCGCCTCTGCGATCTGCACCGCCCTGGGCAGCAGTTGTTCCGCCGGCAAAAGCTCATTCACCAGGCCCACGCGCAACGCCGTGGCGGCGTCGATGGGCTGGCAGCTCAGCATCATCTGGCGAGCAAAGCGCGCGCCCACCGCGCGGGGAAGGCGCGACCCCATACCACTGCCCGACAATGCGCCGATCTTCGCATGGGTATCGGCAAAGCGGGCATCATCGCTGGCCAATATGAAGTCGCAGCCCAGCGCCAGCTCCAGCCCGCCAGTATAGGCCGCGCCGCCAACCGCGGCGATGATCGGCTTGCCCAGATGCGGCACGCGCTGGATCAGGGCTGTCACAGACTGGCGCGGCGCATCGGGGGCGGAGAAGGTCTTGAGATCCAATCCAGCGCAAAAGGCGGGTGGCGTCCCGGTCAGCACGGCGACCCGCCAGCGGTCTTCCTGCACGAAAGCGTCGAACGCCGCATTCATGGCGTCGAGCAGCACGAGATCGATCGCATTGCGCTGCGCCGGCCGGTTCATCGTCAGCAGCAATATGCCTTCGCCGACTTCTTCCCTCCAAAGCACATCATTCAGCTTGGCGTTCATATCCGGCTCTCGAAAAATTCGATGACATCCTGCGCGAACGCCCGGGGTTCTTCCATTGCGGCGAAGTGGCCGCCCGCCTCCATCTTCGTCATGCGCGCCACATTATACTGCCGTTCAGCCAGCGCCCGGCTGGGCATCGGATAGAATTCGCCGGGGAAATGAGCGAGCGCCGTGGGAACCGGCACCGGGCCGGGCGCCAGCACGTCCCCATGCAGCCCATAATACATCCAGATCGCGGACATCACATTGTCGGTGACAAGATAACTCATGAGGTTGGTGATCAGGTGATCCTTGCTGAAACGGCTTTCTATGTCGCCCTTGGTATCGCCCCAGCGCCAGAATTTCTCGACCACCCACGCCGCCCAGCCGACCGGATTGTCATGCAGGGCAAGGCCGATCGTCTGCGGCTTGGTGGCATGTTCGTGATGATAACCGCTTTCCGCCTCCGTCACTGCGCGCACCTGCGTCCAATAGTCGAGCAGTTCTGCGTCGGCATCGGCATCCGGTGACGGCGCCATGAAGAAATTGAGATGGATAGCCGCCACCACATCGGCGTGGCTGATGCCCAATTGCGTTGTCACAGCGGATCCCCAGTCGCCCCCCTGCGCGAAAAAGCGCTCATAGCCGAGTATGTCGACCATCAATGTCCGCCACATGGCTGCAACGCGCGCCGGCCCGATGGGGCGGGGCGGGCGGCCCGACCAGCCATATCCGGGCAGGGAGGGAATGACGACGGAAAATCCCGCCTCGACCAGCAGCGGCATCGCGTCCTGAAACTCCACCACCGACCCCGGCCATCCATGCGTCAACAGGATCGGCGGCTTTCGGGCGTCGCTGCCCTGCACATGGTAGAAGTGGATGGGAATTCCCTCCACCTCCGCCATGAACTGCGGCCAGCGATTGAGTTTCTCCTCCTCCGCGCGCCAGTCATATGTCGAGCGCCAATAATCGACCAGTTCGGCCAGATATCGCGCATCCATGCCATATTTCCACTGGTCGGGATCATCGGGCATATAGCCGATCCGGCTACACGCCAGCCGGTGTCCGATATGATCGAGCACAGCCTGCGGCACATCGATGCGAAAGGGGGTAGGGGTCAAGGCGCCTCTCCTGATGATCGCCATTTCATAATCCCTCCCTTCCTTCACCGGATATGCACGAGCGGATGCATCACAGTCGTGATCGGGTCTTCGGAATCATGACAGGTTTGAAAACCGATGGTACGATGGCGTATCCTGAACGAAAAAGAACAGTAGAAAACCACCAATGGAGGGGCGCCCATGGGCATCGTCATACGCTATCCCCGTATCGATTTTTCGAAGGTCCGCGCCCATTGGGCGCCTAATATCGCCTTCGCTCAATTCCAGAATGCGACCTCCATCATCCCCGCGCCTGTGGAGCCTTGGCTGATCAAGGTGCTGAACATGGCGATGGAATCCCTGCCCGCCGGTTCGGATCAGTTGCGAGAAGACATGGCTGCCTTTATCGCTCAGGAATCGCAGCATTATCGCCAGCATCAGAAGTTCAACAAGGTTATTGCGGCGCAAGGCTATCCTCAACTCGCCGAATTCGAGAAGAAGCTCGCCGACGACTTGGACGGCTTTATCAAAAACCGCTCGCTCAAATTCATGCTGGCCTATGCCGACGGTTTCGAATCGCTGGGCGCGGGGCAAGGCAGCATATGGTTTGAACGGATGGATGCGCTGACGGAGGGCGCCGATGCCAATGCCGTGGCGCTCTGGAAATGGCATATGGCCGAAGAGTTCGAACATCGGGAAGTATGCTTCCAGATCTATCACCGGATTTACAGTCGCGGCCTGTGGGGCAGGATCTGGAACGGCTATTTCTATCGTGTCTATGGCTGCATCTACGCCATGGTTCATCTTCAGGGCTATATGGCCCGGATGTTCTCCTATCTGATCGAACAGGACCGCAGGAGCATGACGAAAGCGGAGCAAGCCGCCCTTGACCGTGACATCAAGGCGCTCAACAATTTTCAGCGAAGGGTCTTCTTCCCGCAATTGCTCAAGAATTTGCTGCCCTGGTATGATCCGGCGAAAAAGCCGACTCCTGCCGGCCTTTTCGATTATCTGCGCCAGTTCGAAAGGCCCGAGGCTGCAGCCTGACAATCAGACCGGTTCATGCTGCCAGCGGATGAGGATCACAGGGTCCTGTAAAGTTCCTTCAGCGCGAACTTGATCACCTTGCCGGTGGAATTCATCGGCAGGGCGTCCAGGAAAGTGACCCCGCGGGGGATCTTGTAATTGGCGAGATTGGCCTTTGCCCAGCCGATCACTTCCTCTGCAGTGATCGACGAACCGGCCGAACGCACGATGAAGGCATGCCCCACCTCGCCCAGCCGTTGGTCGGGTACGCCGATGATGGCGGATTGATGGATTCCCGGCAGACCGGACATCTGCTTCTCGATCTCGGCCGGATAGACGTTGAAGCCGCCGACGATGTACATGTCCTTCAGCCGGTCGGTAAGCTTCAGATAGCCATCCGCGTCAAGGCAACCGACATCGCCCGAATGCAGCCAGCCCTCTGCGTCCAGCGTGGATAAGGTTGCCTCCGGATTGTCCAGATATTCGATCAGCAGCTTGTTGTCGCGGATCAGCACTTCTCCCGGCTCGCCCACCGGCAACGCGCGGCCATCCGGTCCGGCAATCCGGATTTCCGTGCCGGCAATCGCCGTGCCGACCGTATAGGCGATGCGCTCCATCGGATCGCCCGGCCGGGTGTGCGTGGCGGAGCCGCAGCATTCGGTCATGCCATAGCCGGTGCTGATCTCCTGGATCGGGGTTTCGGCCTGAAGCCGCTTCATCAGTTCGATCGGCACGACGGTCGACCCCGTCGACATGAACCGCCAGCTGGAAATGTCCCAGTCGCGCCAGTTGGGAAAGGCCAGCATCTCCTGGAACACGGTGGGCGGGGCGGGCATGACCGTGATGCCGTTTTTCGCCACCAGGTCGAGGACGCTGGCCGGATCATAGGCTTCGGGCCAATAGAGCGTGCTGCCCGCGATCAGTGACGCGACCCAGCCCGCCTTGTAGGAGGCATTGTGGGAAAAGGGGCCAAAGGCGGCATAGCGATCGTCCGCCGTCTGCCGCGCAATGTCCACCCAGGCCTGACCTCCACCCAGCGACCGGCGGTGATCGAACAACGCGCCCTTGGGTGCTCCCGTGGTGCCGGACGTGAACATGAGATCAGCCAGCGTGTCGGGCTTCACCATTGCTTCGCGCTCGGCAAGCTGTGCATCGCTGCTGCTGTCGGCCAGGGCGACAAAATCCTCGAACCGGATTTCCCCTTCGCCCAATTGCTGTGGTTCGGCACGCAGCACGATGCGGCGGCGCAGTTCGGGCATCGCCTCATCCTTCAGCATGGCCGGATAATAGCGGCCAAGGAAATTGCCGATGGAAAACAGGCGCAGAATCTTGCCCCGGCGCACGATGTCGGACACCTCGCCGCCCTTGAGGCGCGTGTTGAGCGGCACCATGACGCCGGCGGCGCGTTGGATGCCGATGGCTATGGCGACCCATTCCCACATATTGGGCGCCCAGATGACGGCCCGGTCGCCCGGCTGGGCGCCATCCGCGATCAGCGCCTTTGCGACCAGATCGGCCTGGCGGTCGAGTTCGCGATAGCTGATCGCTCCGTCTGTCTGCGAAACCAGGGCAGGTCGGTCGCCGTGGCGCGCGGCTGCGCTACGCATAAGGGCGGGAATAGTCGTCGTCATGATGGCCTTTTCAGTGCTTTGCCGATGCCGCATGGCAGCATGGGCCGAACGCGCCTTTGAAGGAAGAACGGCCGCGACATAAGCGCGGTTGTGATGGCTGTCCTCATTGATCCAGGCGGCGCAGGAAGTCGCCGCGCGCCGACCACACCATCCATGCCGCGAGCGGCCCTGCGATCAGGAGGCAGGTGATGATCGACCAGCCGAGCTTCATGGGGTCGCCATAGACATAATCCGTCAGAAAGCCGATCAGCATCGGCCCCAGCGCATAGCCGCACAGATTGGAAGCCAGCACCATCAGCGCGGCGAACCGACCGCGCATCTCCACTGGGGCGATCATCTGCACGGCGGCCATGGTCGGGCCATAGCTTGAACCCATGGTCATCATCATCAGCGTGATCGCGCCGAACAGCAGCGTGAAATTGCCGAGCGCAAAGGCAGCCGCCAGGCAAGGAGGAATGGCGATGCAGAAGCCGCACAGCAGTCGCAGCGCCATGTCGCGGGTACCACGCGCGAAACGGTGGTCGATGAACAGGCCGAGCGACAGGCCACCGATGATACCGCCCAACGCGACCGCGACCGACATCATCGTTCCGACGTCCGCCGCGCTGGCGCCGAGCACACGTCGGGCATAGGTCGGAGTCCACACCATGGTGCTCTGTATGGCGACCGCCATCACCGCCGATCCCAGGATCAAGCCCAGCATTAGCCGCGGATGCGCGCCGATATGGCGGAAGAACGCGCCCCAGCTCGCCGCCCGCCGGTCCGGCGGGGTCACGCTGCGGCGCTTCGGTTCCCGAAAGGCGAAGGCCAGGAAGGCGATCAGCACGCCCGGCAGGCCCGTCACCACCAGCACCTGCCGCCATGGCGCAAGGCCAGAGAGCGGGCCGCCCAGCGGCTGCGCCGAAAAAAGGGCGAGAAGATTGCCGCCAAGCGCATATGACAGCGATATGCCGATGACGCCGGACACGGAAAGACAGGCGATCGGAGTGGTCAGCCGGTGCCGGGGGAAGATGGACGACAGGAGCGACTGCCCCGCCGGCGATACCGCCGCCTCACCCGCGCCCACCAGCAGGCGACCAGCGAACAATTCGCTGTAGCTGCGCGCCAGCCCGGTGCCGGCTGCGGCCAGGGACCAGACCACTATGCCCGCGAACATGATTGCGCGCCGAGAATAGCGATCGACCAACCCGCCGATCACCAGTCCCATAAGTCCGTAGAACAGAGCGAAGGAAAGGCCTTGAACCAGGCTGATCTGGAAATCGTTGAGGCCAAGGTCCGCCCGCATTTCCGGGATCAGCACCGATATGACCTGTCGGTCGATCATCGACACGATCTGGAAGATCGTCAGGATGAACACCGTCCACCAGGCGCTGGCAGGACCATAATTGTCGGGCCAGTCGCTGCTGTTGGCGAGCCTCTCCGTTCGCGCCGGGGGTGGCAAGGGCGATCAGGCCTTCAGATGAGCAGGCAGTTCCTGCATGAAGACAGCCTTGACCTCCGTGAAGCCGTGCAGTCCCTCCACTCCGCCTTCGCGGCCCACGCCGGACTGTTTGAAGCCGCCATAGGGGATCGTGTAATCGATGACGCGGCCATTATGGCCGAAATTGCCGGTTCGAATGCGCCGGGCGACTCGATAGGCGCGCTCGACATCCTGCGTGAAGACGCCGCCCGACAGGCCGTAGATATTGTCGTTGGCGATGGCGATGGCCTCTTCCTCGCTGCCATAGGCGATGATCGTGCCGACGGGCCCGAAAATCTCCTCGCGGGCGATGGTCATGTCGTTGCTGGCGTCGGTGAACAGGGTCGGTTCCACAAACCAGCCCCTGTCGAGATGCGCAGGGCGATTGCCGCCGGTGACGATGCGGGCGCCCTGCGCCTTGCCTTGCCGGATATAGTCGAAGACGCGGCCATGCTGGCGCTGGGTGACGAGCGGGCCCATCTGCGTGGTTTCGACGAAGGGATCGCCCACCTGTACATATTGCATTGCGGCGGCCATGGCCTCCTCCACTGCGCCCTTCAGAGGCAGGGGTACCAATATGCGGCTGAACGCGGCGCATTGCTGGCCGCACAGCCCGACGAGGTTCGGCATGATGCCTTCCACGACCTTGCCGATGTCAGCGTCGTCCAGGACGATGGCGGCGGACTTGCCGCCCAGCTCGGTCGTGATGCGTCCCGACCGCGCGCTGACGATCGAGGCGATATTAAGGCCTGCGGCGGTCGAACCCGTGAAACTGACCTTGTCCACTCCTTCATGCCGGATCAGATGATCGGAGACGTCACGATCGGCCGTCAGTACGGAAAAGACGCCCTCCGGCACGCCTGCCGCTGCAATGCATTCGGCCAGGATCAGTGCTTCCAGCGGCGTTTCGGGCGATGGCTTGGCTATGATCGTGCAGCCGGCGGCCAGCGCGAAGGCCACCTTGAGCGAAAGGGTGGCGAGCGGGGCGTTCCACGGCACCACGGCGGCGACCACGCCTACCGGCTCGTGCACGACAATGGCATGGCCGCCGGCCAGTGCGGGCCGCACCTCCTCAAACCCCTTTTCGGCAAGATCGGCGGCATAGGTGTAATAGCCGCCCATGAAGGGCGCGGTCATCGACGACTGCGAATAGGGCATGCCCACCTGCATCGACCAGGCGCGCGCGAAATCGTCGCTCCGCTTGGCCATCTCACCGGCGATGCGACGCAGATAGACGGCACGCTCCGGGCCGGTCATACGCGGCCACGGGCCATTGTCGAAGGCATCGCGCGCGACCGCGACGGCGCGATCCATGTCCGCAGTCGTTGCCTTGGCGACGCGACCCACCTTCTCCTCGGTGGAGGGGGAGATGATCTCTATTCCATCAGACCCGGAAGAATTGGTCCAGCCGCCGCCAATGAACAGCTTCTCCGGGCTTGCGAGATTGACGAGCGTATCGGTCATGCGAAGTTCCTTCAGGATACGGCAAATATGGGCGGGACGCTGGTCAGGTCTCGACAACGACGGGCAGCGACAGGATGTTGGCGACGCCGCCGTCCACCGGCAACATGTGGCCGGTGATATAGCCCGACGCATCGGACGCCAGGAACTGGACCGGGCCGACCATCTCCTTCGGATCGCCGAAACGGTCCAGTGCTATGGCGCTTCGGAAGATTTTCGCCCGCGCCGGGTTTCCGACCGTGGGCGCGGCCATGTCCGTGTCGAAGAAGCCGGGCGCTATGGCGTTGCAGGTCACGCCATGGGGCGCCAGATCCGCCGCGATCGATCGCGTCAGGCCCAGAACCGCATGCTTGCTGGCGACATAGGCGGACAGGTTGGGCCGCCCCGTGTCGGACACATAGGAGGCGAAATTGATGATCCGCCCCCATTTGCGCGCCACCATCCCTTTCGACAGGTCGCGGCACAGCAGATACATGGACGATACGTTCACATCGAACATGTTTTCCCAATGCGCGAGCGTGGATTGATGGAGTGGACCCCATCCGCCGATGGCCCCATTATTGACCAGTATGTCGATGTCCGGCCCTTCGGCGTTCAGCCTCTCGGTCGCGTTCTGCACAGCTTCCAGATCCGCCAGGTCGAAGGCGATCGTTCGCGCCTGACCGCCTGCCGCACGGATGTTCTCGGCCGTTTCTTCCAGTTTTGCGGCGTCGCGCGCGGCAAGGACGAGCGATGCCCCGGCTTCCGCAAGCCCCAGCGCGATCGCTCGGCCCAGGCCGCGCGAGGCGCCCGTGACCATCGCCGTGCGGCCTGCAAGCGAGAAAAGCCCCGTCATTTTGTCCTCATCCTTGGCCAGACCTTGTTCCGATGCAATCATAGCGTTGCCAGCGGCCCTATTTCGATGGCGCAAGTCCAGCCATCATAAGAGCGATGTTCGTCGTCAAGGTCCGCACAAGTCTTGTACACCCTTTGCGCTTCCCCGCTATGCACAGCAGCTTGGGAAAGGAGAAAGCCATCATGGTCGAGGCGCACAGCGTCGTGGAGGCGGAAGCCGATTATGTCATCGTCGGCGCCGGATCGGCCGGTTGCGTGCTCGCCAACCGGCTGAGCGCGAACGGCCGTCACAAGGTTGCGCTGCTGGAGGCGGGCGGCGACGACAGGCCGCTGCAGAATCTTCTCAACCCCGCGCAGGCGATGAGCACGATGAACATTCACGTGCCTGCAGGCTTCACCAGGATGCTGAAGGATCCTCGCGTCAATTGGAACTATATGACCGAACCCGATCCGGGATCGGACGGCAGGCGGCATGTGTTCCCGCGTGGCAAGGTTCTGGGCGGCTCCTCTTCCATCAACGGCATCATCTGGGTCCGTGGCCTGCCGGAGGATTATGACGGCTGGCGGCAAAGGGGACTGACCGGTTGGGGATGGGAAGACGCCGAAACCTATTTCCGCAAGATCGAAAATCAGCAGGGCGCGGATGCCGGCAGCGACCAGCCGGTCGGCCCCCTCAAGATAAGCGACGTGCCGATCCGACATCCCATGCTGGATGTGATGACCAGGGCCTTCGAGGAAGCCGGTGCCCCGATCTCCAACGATCTGAACGGCACCACCCGGGAAGGCGTGGCCCGTATCCGGCTCAACGCCTATAAGGGCATGCGCGTATCGGCGGCCGTTGCCTATCTGCATCCGGCGATGAAGCGGCCCAATCTCCAGGTCATCATTCACGCGCATGCCACGCGCGTCCTGTTCGAAGGCAGGAAAGCCGTGGGCGTCGAATATTGGAAGGGCGGCCGCATCCGGCAGGTGCGCGCCCGCCGAGAGGTCATCCTGTCGGGCGGTGCGATCAATTCCCCCCAATTGCTGGAGCTGTCAGGCATAGGGCGGGGCGAGCGGCTGCGGGAGCTGGGCATTACGACGCTTGTCGACAGTCCGAATGTCGGTGAAAATCTCCAGGATCATTATGCGGCGATGGTTCGCGCCCGCCTCAAACCGGGCGCTGCGAGCTTCAACGCTATGTCGCGTGGCTTGCCGTTGGTGGGGCAGATGCTGCGTTTTGCCATGAACCGGACGGGTCTGCTGGCGCTGGGCGGCTCGAATCTGACCGCATTCCTCAAGTCCGATCCGTCGTTCGACCTGCCCGATCTGCAATTCTTCGCCAGCCCCGCGACGGTTGATTTCGAGGCGCTGGCGCTCAAGGGCGCGATGACGATGGAAAAGCTGCCCGGCATCACGGTGGGCGGTTATGTGATGCGGCCGCAGTCAAAGGGCTCGATCCATATCAGGAGCGGCGATTTCCATGACGCGCCGGCGATCAGGCCGAATTTCCTTTCGGCCGAAGCAGACTGCCGGGCGCAGGTCGGTTGTCTGCGCTGGGCACGCCGCGTCATGGAAAGTCCCGCCCTTGCCCCCTATTTCGATCATGAACTGACGCCGGGTGCGGCATTGCAGAGCGACGAGGAATTACTGGGCTTTGCCCGCTCCAGCGGGTCGACCGGCTATCATCAGGCGTCGACCTGCGCCATGGGCGTGGGGCCGGACGCGGTCGTTTCCGGAAAGCTGAAAGTCAACGGCGTGGAAGGCCTGCGGGTCGTCGATGCCTCTGTGATGCCCGCTGTCGTCTCAGGCAACACCAATGCGGCGACGATGATGATCGCGGAAAAGGGTTCCGATATGATCCTTGCCGAAACCTGACGAAGATCGCCCTTTCACTTCGCCCGGACGGCGCTGTTCAGCTCGGTTGGCGCACCTGCTCCCCAAACAGCAGGAGCGACTGGTCGGCGGGCAGTGCATTCCAGATCTGGCGCGCGGCTGTGTCTATATCCATGACGCCGATGCCTTGTTCCATCTGCCTGCGCATCTGCGACGCAATGGGATAGTCGCTGTCGGCCATGGCGGCGACATGGCGGGTAAGAGCCGTGTCGACAAATCCCGGCCGCACTGCCGTCACCCAGATATTGTCCTTTCCGCGCAGCGCCAGTTCCCTGCGGGTAACGCGAACCCACATTTCCTGGGCGGCCTTGCCCGCGCAATAGACGCTCTGTCCTATGGTAGGTGAACGGGCGGAAGAAGAGGACATGAGGACCAGCCCCGCCTCTCCGGCAAAGCCGCTCTCCCCAACCGCGCGCAGGAACATTTCCGCCAGCCGCAAGGGCGCGGCGACATTGGCGACAATGTCGCGGGCATAGTCATCCGGCGCGACCTCTCCGACAAAGCCGGTCATCCCCTTCATATGCGCATTCTGGATGAAGATCGCGCGGGAGCCGCGGAACCGGGTGAGGTTGTCGGCAAAATGAGAGCCGACATCATCCCAGCTTGCCGGATCAGCGAGGTCCAGGAAGACGCTCTCATGGTCGGGATGGGGCCGTCGCGACAAGTTGACGACGCGCGCGTTAACATAAGGGACATTGCGCGCCAGGCCCAATCCTATGCCCTCGGTGGCGCCTGAAATCCATATCAGGCTGTCGCAATCGCCATGCGCATCTGTTGTTTCTGCATTTTGCATGTATGATCTTCATCATGACGGTCGTCCTGCTGTCAAATCACGCTGTCGCACCATCGCATGGATGATGCCGCGGCCCATGCTGCTTGCACCCCTTGGCGGTGCAGGCCATGGACATTCCAATCACCGGACAGATAGCCGGAGCCGATCCGATGGAATTGCGCCTCGATCCCGATCTTCAGACCTTCCGGACGGAAGTGCGCGCCTTTATCGACAGCGTATTGCCCGCTGAGATGAAGGAACGTCAGCGTCGCAAGGTTGCCAATAACGCCGCCGTGCCCGATCTGCTGGAATGGATGCGCATCCTCAACGCCCATGGCCGATCCGTGCCGCACTGGCCGGTGGAGTTTGGCGGTTGCGGTTGGACACCGATGCAGCTCTTCATCTTCAATGAGGAACTGTACAAGGCCGATGCCCCTGAATTCGACTGGGGCGGCACGCATATGCTGGGGCCGGTGCTCTATACCTATGGTTCCGATTATCTGAAGGGCAGGTTCCTGCCCATGATCCGCGAAGGCGCGACCATGTGGGCGCAGGGCTTTTCCGAACCGGGGTCGGGTTCCGATCTCGCTTCGCTGCGCACCAGCGCCGAACTGGTCGGCGACAAATATATCGTCAATGGGCAGAAGATCTGGACCAGCGGCGCCGCCCACGCGGACTGGGGCTTTTTCCTGGTCCGCACCGACAAGAATGTGAAGCCGCAGCGCGGCATCAGCTTCCTCATCATCAAGATGGATACGCCGGGCGTCACCGTGCGCCAGATTCCGCAGATCAATGGCGAAGCGCATCTGTGCGAAGTGTTCCTGGACAATGTCGAGGTTCCCGCCGACCAGTTGATCGGGGAACCGGGCATGGGTTGGACCTACGCCAAGTTCCTGCTGGAGCATGAGCGCACCACGTCGAGCTTTATCTACTGGAGCAAGCGTGAACTGGCACGCGCGAAGGACATTGCGCTCGGCGAAATGACAGGAGGCCGCCGCGTCGCTGACGACCCTGCCTTCCGCGCCCGTTTCGCCAGGGTGGAGGCGGATCTGCTCGCGCTGGAATGGTCGGTTCTGCGGGTGCTGGCGCATGAGGAATTCGACGCGCCGGAGGCTGCTGCCGCCTCCGTGTTGAAAATCCGGGGTTCCGAACTGCAACAGGAAATCACCATGTTGCAGGTCGACGCCCTTGGCGCGAAGGCGCTGCGCTTCTTCGATGTGGCCCCTGTGCCTCCCCCCGCGCCCACGGATGTGTGGGCCGATTATGCCCCCGGCCGAACGACGGTGGCGCTGATCAACCGGGCGGCGACCATTTATGGCGGGTCGAAGCAGATCCAAAAGAATATTCTGGCCAAGCTCGCCTTCGGCCTCTGACAGGAAGACAGGAACAATGGATTTCGCGAAGTCCGACATTCAGACGATGCTTCTGGACAGCGCCGAACGGTTGCTGTCCGAAAATGCCGACGTCGAATATTGGCGGCATCAGCGATCGAGCGCGACGGGCTTTGACGAGGCACGCTGGATGCAGTTTGCGGAGCTGGGATGGCTTGCCCTGCCGGTGCCGGAAGCAGCGGGTGGTCTGGACGGCACGATAGAGGATATTGCGCTGCTCAACATTGCGCTGGGCAAGGCTCTGGCGACCGAACCCTATATCAGCACGATCGTGCTTGCGGGCCATGTGCTCAAGCAATCCGCAGACGAAGCGCGGGCGCTGGACCTGTTGGGCGAGGTTGCGGGCGGCACGCTGCGCATCGCGCTTGCGCATCAGGAAAATGGCGCTCATCCGCTCGATGTCGAGGTGACCGGTACCAGCGCCCGCCGTTCCGATGATGGATATATTGTGTCCGGCACGAAGATCATGGCGTTCGATGCGCCCAGCGCGGGGCAGTTGATCGTCTCGGCCCGTCTGGAGGGGGAAGAGGGCGTCGGCCTGTTCCTCGTGCCCGCCGATGCGCCCGGCCTTTCGGTTGAATCTTATGCGTTGGTCGATGGCACCCGCGCCTCCGACATTGTCCTTGCCGACGTGACGCTCCCGTCCGCGGCTCTGCTGATCGGCGGCAATCGCGGCGCGGCGGTGCTGCGCGAGGCCATCGATCGTGCCTCGATCGCGCTGATGGCGCAGGCGGTCGGCGCGATGGAAGCCGCGAACAAGGTCTGTGGCGCCTATGTGCAGGAGCGCAAGCAGTTCGGGGTCGCCATCGGTTCCTTTCAGGCGATCCAGCATATCATGGCCGATAATTTCGTCGCCGCCCATCAGGCGCGTTCGATGCTCTACCACGCCTTGGCCAATGCGGATCAGGATGAGGCGACGCGGTCGGCCGCGCTTTCCGCCGCGCGCCTTGTCATCGGAGAGGCGGGGCAGACAGTCTCGCGCAATGGCATTCAGGTCCATGGCGGCTATGGGCTGACCGATGAATATGCGATCGGCCATTATTTTCGCCGGTTGATGTGCATGGAAAAACAATATGGTGACCTGATCCAGCATGGCGAACGCTTTGGCGACAGCATCTTCGGCTAAGCTCTGCAAGGGGCCACGCGTTTGAGGGCCGGACCAGGCTCTTGCGGATCGCTTCACCCTGTGTCTTTGTGGCGCCATGACGGGACGGGCCAAGACTGAAGAAGGCGAGCGCAGCGTGGAGGCATGCCGCGCCGCTCTCGAAGTGCATTATGCGGTGCACCGCACCATCCCATCCATGGCGGGCCTTGCCAGGCTGTGGGATTATGCCAGCAAATCATCGGCATCCCGGCGCGTCGATCAGCTGATAGAGGCGGGCATATTGCTCTGGTCGGCCGACCGGCGACTGGCGCCCGGGCCGGCCTTTCGCATCCTGCCCGATCCACAGGTGCAGGTCGACGAGGTTCCGGCGCCCGCGGCCACCGACCCGCTTCAGGCGGCTCTGGCTGCCTGGGCGACAGACTATGATCCGCTGCTGGTTCGCTCCTACTCCGTCACGACGCGCCTGTTGCGCCTGGCCCGAAGCATGGAACGGCACATGACGCTGTCGGCCGCGCGGGAAGGGCTGACATCCGGCGACGTGCTCCTGCTCGATGCCCTCTACCGCGTGGGACCGCCCCATCGCATCGCGCCCACCGCGCTCAAACATTATTTCCTGATGTCGCTTGCAGGTGTCGCCAAGCGGGTCGATCGGCTGGAGGCGCTGGGCTTTATTCGCCGGGTGCCCAATCCGGACGATCGGCGCGGTTTGTTCATCGAATTGACGGAGGCAGGACACGCCGCGCTCACCAGGCTGGTCGAGCTCGACCGCTCCGCTCCGCATATCCTCTGGCCGACCGCGCTCAGCGAACAGCAATATCATGCGATGATAGAATCACTGAATATCGCAGAAGCGCTGGTCGCGGAGCAGGATAGGAACGAACGTTCTGATTATTATCGTTCATCCATGTGATAATATCCAGTTTGATTGACTTTCAGGCGCCTATTGCTCCAACATATACAAATCCAGGTAAACTAGTTAGGAGGGGTGATGCGCAGCCGATCGGAAAATGTGGGAACCGTTGCTGACCTGTCGAGCGGGATAGATGCAGCAGCGCTCATCCGCACGTCTCAGATAATCGCCGGCAATTTCGATGCACTCGATCCCGCTCTTGTCGGCAGGGTGGAACGGTTCACGGGCTGGCTGAACGAACAGCCTCCCCTGCGTCCCGAACAGAAGTCGGATGTCGAATTGCAACTGCGCAAATTGCTTTCGACGCGCCTGCGGCTTGCGGCGGACCGCAAACGCATTCCCGGCATCGCAGAGGAAAAGATAGAGCGGCCCATTTTCGTCATCGGCTTCGGCCGGACCGGCACGACACTCATCCATTCGTTGCTGGCCGAGGATCCCGGCGCGCGTACCCCGCTCTGGTGGCATAGCCATTCGCCAAGCCCGCCGCCGGGCGAAGTGCCGGTAACGCCGGAACGGATAGAACTCACGGCCAGGGAACTGGACGAGCTGCTGATGCGGGCGCCCGGCCTGCTCACGCTTCACCCCTATTGGGACAAGCGCGGCCATTGCCCGATCGAATGCGAGGAAATCTTCACCCTCGACTTTCAGAACGCCTATCCGTCGCTGCTGTACAAGCTGCCGGCGCTGGCGATGATCCTGGACGCCAGTAATATCGCCGCGGCCTACAGCTTCCATCGCCAGTTCCTGCAGCATTTGCAGTGGCAGCAGCCGACCAGCCATTGGGTAGCCAAGGGAATATATCACCAGTTCGCGCTGGATGCGCTGTTCGAGGCCTATCCCGACGCGCTGTGCATCTGGCCGCATCGCGACCCGGTTCAGGTCCATCCCTCGATCATGGCGATCACGGCGGTGCTCTATGGCGGTATCACCAACTGGCAGATGGATTTTCAGGCCCTCGGTCCAGCCTTTGTCGAAAGCATCGCGGCATCGCTGGCCGAAACGATGAAAAATCCGCTGGTCGACGATCCTCGCATCTTCCATGTCGATTTCCAGGACCTGACGAGCGACCCCGTGGATGTGATCCGGCGAGCCTATGGCCATTGGCAAAAGGATTACACGCCCGAATTCGACAGCCGGATGCGGACGTGGCTGGCCGATCCGGCAAATGCTTCCAATCGCTATGGCCGCTATGATTACGCCCTGGAACCCTTCGGCCTCAGCCGCGAGATGATCGAAACGGCGTTCGAGGGTTATTCGCGGCGCTTCAGGCTGGGCCGGTTCGCCCGGGCCTGAGGCTCCACAATGCCGGATGCTGATTCTGGAGGAGGGCTGATGACCAATCCTGTCGCCAATGAGGATCAATTCGCTGCCGAAGCGGAGGTCCGCGCCATGTGGGACGAGGCGGCGACCAGGGCGGCGCGCGATCATTGCGCGCAGCTTTGGCGCGTGGGTCACGGCAGTGACGTGCCGCTGGAGGTCGAGCCGCATTTCGACGACGCAATGGACGCCTGGATGAGCAATTATCTTTTCAAGGCTGCGGCCCGCGACCCCGTTCGTCCCCGTTTCGTGCGCAACTTCATGCCGGGCCATCGCTGGAATGGTGCGGCCGTGCCCGATGCGCGCATGGGCGGAGACAATCCGGACAACTGCTATCGGCTGGCGGGCATCGCCCATGGCGGTCGCTATCGGATTACCGGCAAGGTCATCAATGCCTGCCCGGCGCATATATCCTTCACGCTGGTCGAGAATTGGGGCACGTCGATCACGACGCAGACGGTCGAGATCCCCGGAATCGATGTCGGGGATGACGGCGGCTTCGCCATCACGATCGATGACCAGCCCGCCGCCGGGCGGCGCAATCACATGACCACCAATCCGCGCGTCAAATTCCTGTTCGTGCGGGATTCCATGATGGACTGGGAAAGGGAAACCCCCTTGATCCTTGCGATCGAGCGGATCGATGCGCCTGCCGTCTCTCCCATGTCCTTCGAACAGCGTCTGGAGGAGGCGCTGCGTCGCGCGCGGGAGGAGGTGCCCCTCTATTACTGGTTCTTCCGCCTGTCGGCAGGGCATGCGATCAACAGCATGCCTCCGCCTTTGCGGACGGCCAGCGTCGGCGGCCTCGTCACGCAGGCAAGCAGCCTTGGCCGCCTGCATCTGGAGGATGACCAGGCGGTCATAATCCGCTTCGATCCAGCAGGCGCGGCCTATAACAGCCTGCAACTGGCCATGTGGTGGTATCGATCGGTGGATGCGCATCGCCTGCAAAGTGGCCTGTCCGCCACGCAGGCCGCGCCCGGGGGTGACGGATTGATCACGACAGTTGTGTCGGCGCGCGATCCGGGCATCGCCAATTGGGTACAGACTGACGGATTGCGTGACCTGTTGCCGATGATCCGCTGGCAGGGGCTACCGGACAGGGTACAGGGCGGGGGACCAGTCCACTGGCTCGACATCGTGCCATTCGATCAGGTTGATGCGCATCTGCCCGATGATATTGCCCGGCTGAGCCGGGAAGAACGTCTCGCGCAGATTGATGCGCGTCGTGGCGCCTGGTCGCGCAGGATCAATAGCTGATTAAAAACATCCTCATGCCCGGAAAAAAGCATCCGGTTTAAACGTTGATGCAACATTTTGCCGAAAAAATATGGATTATATAATCATCTGAAAATAAAGCCGGAAAAAATGGCGCTGGAACTGTGTCCTGAAAACAACGGACCACTTAAATCATCTCCCCTATTCCAGCGCATATGCAAGATCGCGTATCTGATGATCCATAACATCCGCCAATCAAGGGTTTGGCCGAGCGGGAAATGGCGCTAGCTGGCGTTCATCCGTTCGCCGGCTTCAGAGCAAAGCTACAGGCCGGTTCCATCAGTCCCTGAGAGGATGCAATGACCTATCGACGCTATCTTGCCGCGACTTGCGCGGTTTTGTTCGTTTCCGCACCCGCCTTTGCTCAGGATGCCGCGTCGCCGCAGACCGACGGCGTGTCGACCGGCGACATTGTGGTCACCGCGCGTCGCCGCGACGAGGCGCTGCAGGATGTTCCGATCTCTGTCTCGGCCATTTCGGGCGAGCAGCTTTCGCGGTCGGGCGTGACCGACGTTCAGGGCCTGCAATACCGCACCCCTTCGCTCTCGATCACCAGCGCGCAGAGCCAGCGCAACACCATTGCCTTTTCGCTGCGCGGCCAGCGGACGCAGGAAACGCAGCTCTTCACCGATCCGCCGGTCGGCACCTATTTCGCCGAAGTGGTGCAGCCGCGCCCCTACGGCTTTGGCAACAGCCTGTATGACCTTGAATCGGTCCAGGTTCTGAAGGGCGTGCAGGGCACGCTGTTCGGCCGTAACATGACCGGCGGCGCGGTGCTGGTCGAGCCTGCCCATCCGAAGCTGGGCGAGTTCGCGGGCGAAGTTCGTGGCCAATATGGCAATTACGACATGCACGATATCTACGGGATGGTGAACGTTCCGGTCGGCGATTCCGTTGCCCTGCGCGTTTCGGGGAAGACCCGCGAGCGTGACGGCTGGGCGCACGACATAGGCAGCGGACTGCGTCTCGATAACCAGAATTACGACACCTTCCGCGTGTCGGCGCTCGTGTCGCCGGGCAATGGAATTGAATCGCTGACCGTGTTCGATTGGTTCAAGTCGCGCGAAAACGGCACCGCGTCCTTCCTGACCTCCATCAGCTATCCCTCGGCTCTCAGCAGATATGCCAACCTGGCCGATATTCCGGGACAGTTTGCCGAAGCGCAGCGGCTTTTCCGCACGCAACGCTACACGCTCAATTCCGGTTCGGGCGACGGCAGCAATCTCGACGTGTTCGGGCTGCCGCGTGAAAGCATCAAGAATTGGGGAATCACGAACAAGACGACCTGGGAACTATCTGATAGCCTGACGCTGAAGAACATCTTTGGCTACCGCAAGCAGCGTCGGGATATCGTGCAGGACTATGATGGCATCCCGGCGTTCCTGATTGCGCCCTATCAATATTCGCGCTCACGCAATATTTCGGAAGAATTGCAACTCCAGGCCAAGATGTTCGACAATCGGCTCGATCTGATCGCCGGCGGCTATTATTTCGAGGAAAAGGGTATTGACGGCTCGCTCGCCAACACCCTGCCTCAGCTGAACATCCTGGCGGCAGGCCTCAATCCGGCGACGACCGACGCGTCGCTCTTCGTCACCAGCAATCCGGGTGAAGGCTATGCACGAACCGCGGCCGCCTTTGTCGCGGGCACCTTCAAGGTCACGGATCAGGTCAGCCTGTCGGGCGGTCTTCGCTACAATTACGACAAGCGGAAAATCACCGTGTCGCCGTCGCAGCCCAACTATCCCAATGCGGACGGTACCTTCGGCCGTTGTACTTTCAACCCGGTCGTCCCGGCGGGCTATGACACCACCGTCCGCCAGACCGGGCCATGCGCCTTCACCAACAGCAAGTCGTTCAAGGAATGGACCTACGACGCGACCCTGCAATATGAACCTACGCCGGAAGTGACGACCTATGCGTCTTATCGTCATGGTTTCCGGGCGGGTGGCTTTTCGACTCGGGCAACCGGTGTGGTCACGCTGGCACCCTTCCTCCCCGAATTCGTCGACGAATATGAAATCGGCCTGAAGACCAATCATCGGTTGGGTGGCGGTCGCCTGACCACCAGCACGGCGCTGTTCCGTCAGGATGGCAGCGATGTGCAGAAACAGCGCGCCACTTTCGTCGACGGCAATGTCTTCACCATCGTCGACAATACCGCCAAGCAGCGCAATGTCGGTGGCGAGTTCGAGGCGAACTTCAGCACCGACACCTTCTCGCTCGCGGCCTTCTATTCCTACACGAAGGTCAAGATCCGGGCAGGCCGCGTCGTGCTGGCCAATCGTCTGACCGAGTTCGAGCAGCGCGGCGTTCCCAAGCATCAGCTGGGCGCCACGGCGACGATTTCGCCGCCGGTCAGCGAAGATCTGGGCCAGCTCAACTTCATCATGAACTACACGTGGCGCAGCAAGATCTATCTTGACGATTTCGAGATCCAGGGCGTTCAGCCAGCCTATTCGCTGATCAACTTGCGTGCCGAACTCAACAATGTCGGTGGGTCGGGCGCTTCGGTCGCCGCCTTCGTCAACAATGCGCTCAACGAAACCTATCGCATCGGCGTGCTGGGACTCATCGCCGAGGGGTTGGGCTTCCAGAACAGCGTCTACGGCGAGCCGCGCACCTATGGCATCGAGGTGGGCTTCAAATTCTGATCCTGGATCAGGGTGAAAGCATCAAGGGGGCGCAGAGTTCTGCGCCCCCTTTTTCTTGCGCGTTGCTGTCTGGCATTCTGCGCCAAAAGGACGACGGAGAGATTCATGAACAAGGCTTATCCTGCTGACGCATTGCCGCTGCCGTTGACGCCGGAGCAGATCAACAGCGCGTGGCTGACCCGCGCTCTGCGACAGCGACTGCCCGGCGTGTCGGTGAGCGACTCGCAGATCGTCGATATCATCCTGGGGACCTCGACCAAGATCCGCGTCCGGCTGACTGTGGAGGGGGAGGGTGCCGAACAGATCGGCGAAACCCTGATCGTCAAAGGCGGCTTTGAGGAGCACAGTCCGAAGATGGCTGCGATGTACGCCAATGAAACGCGCTTCTACGCCGATATTCAGCCCTTGATCCCCATGCCTTCGCCTCGCGCCTATTTTGCCGGAACGGACCCGAATTCCCACCAGTCGATCGTCATCATGGAGGATCTGAAGCGGCCCGGCGTCGATTTCTGCGATGCGCTGCGTCCGCACAGCTTCGATCAGATTGCGCGCCGCATGGAAACCATGGCCGCCTATCATGCAGCGACCTGGGCTTCACCCCATTTCCAGACGGGCGGCCGCTGGGCCGACATCGCCAGCCGGTTCGACGGCTGGGGACTGGACTATATGCGCCGCTATCTCGTTCCCGATATCTGGGCACATTATATGGCCTCGCCGCGCGGCGCGGCGGTGTCCACGCGGCTGCACGATCGTGCCTGGATGGAACGGGCGCTGATGACCATCGGTGACATTCAGCACGCCCAACCCCGCTGCCTCATTCATGGCGACACGCATCTGGGCAATCTGTACATATTGGAGGACGGCACGCCCGGTTATTTCGACGCGCAGGTAGCGCAGACCGCCTGGCACCATGAAGTCTCCTACCATATCGTCTGTGCCGCCGACCTTGCCGATCGGGCTGCATGGGAGGGCGAACTGCTGCGCATCTATCTCGACGCGCTGGCGCGGGAACGTGGCCCGGTGCTGGATTGGGACGAGGCATGGCTGGATTACAGGCGTTCCATCGTCTGGGGTCTGTTCATTTTCCTCACCAATGAGGTGAGGTTCCAGACGGAGGCCGTCAACACAGCTTATGCCGCCCGCTTCGGACAGGCCGCACTCGACCATGACCTCCGTCAGTTGTTGCCATAGGAGGCCCTTCGGATAGCGTTGATCAGATGCTTCTTGCCTCTTGCTCGATGAACTGGTCGATCCTGGCGTTCAGCCGGTCGACCAGCGCGCGGTCCGACAGTTCCACAAAATAGCCAAGTTGATCCACGGTATCGAGGTGGATCACCGCCGGATCGCCATTGGGCATCGTCGCGCCCCAGCTTTCGAACACGCATTCGACGCCATCGGGCCGCTGCGAAAGATCATCGACTGCATAACCGAGGTGAAAAATGCCTTCGCCCCGTGTTTCCAGCCATTCTTTGGCATTGCCGTGGCCGACGACCGGCTCGATCATCTCCAGATAGACGTTGCCCCATCGGGTGAAGGCGTTCCTGTTGGCAAAGCGGCCGCGCCAGTCGCGATAACGGCCCTCATAATCGGTATCGAGCCGCCAGAAAGGGCCGAGCCCCAGCAGGTTCCGATAATGCGCCATGCCCGCGTCGATATCGCGAACCACCACGCCGATCTGATAAAAGTCGCCCCGGAATTCCATCGCCATCCTCTCATCTGCCTTTCCGGCGTTCGACCTGTCGCGACGGGTCGTTCACCCCCTCAGCTCGCGGCCTGCCGTCCTAGAGTGGCTTCCGATCGCTTGGAAATCGCTCTAGGCCTCGGCCTGGGCCTTGATCCGATCACGCAACAGGAATTTCTGGATCTTTCCCAAGGGCGTGCGCGGAAAATCATCCATCAGGAACAGATGGCGCGGCACCTTGTAATTCGCCATCTGCTCGCGACTCCATGCCGTCAGCTCCGCCAGCGTCAGCGCTTCGCCATCCTTCAGGATGACGCAGGCGGCGCAGACTTCGCCCATGCGATCATCGGGCCAGCCGATTATACATACATCGGCAATGGCGGGATGTTTGCGCAGGATATTCTCGACCTCGGCCGGATAGGCGTTGAAACCGCCGACGATGACGACATCCTTGAGACGATCGAGGATGCGCAGCGTGCCATCCTGCGCAATGCGTCCTACATCGCCGCTGTGAAGCCAGCCGTCTGCGTCGATCGTGGCTGCGGTCTGCTCCGGCTCCTCGAAATAGCCCTGCATCACCACCGGACCACGGATCAGCAGTTCGCCGCTCTCGCCCGCGGGCAGCGGATTGCCCTGCGCATCGATGATCCGCAGCTCCACGCCGGGCAGCGGCTTGCCGACCGTCCGCGCGATCGTTTCAAAGCTGGCATCGGGATAGTTGACGGTGGCGAGCGCCGTGCACTCGGTCTGGCCGAAGCTGGTCAGGAAGAGGTCGAACCCGAATATTTCCCTTCCGGCGCGGATCAGGTCGACAGGAACATTGGAAGCGCCAGTGTGCCCGACCCGCAGCGATGAAATGTCGAACGCGCCGAAACGGGGATGGTCCATCAGCGAGAGGAAAATCGTCGGCGGGCCCATCAACACGCTGATCCTTTCGCGTTCGATCAGCGCCAGCAGCGCCTCGGCGTCGAATGTGGACAGCGGATAGACGGTGATGCCCGCCACCAGCGCGGAAATCCAGCCAGACCTGTAGCCGAAACTGTGGAAGAAGGGATTGACGATGGCCATGCGATCGCCGGCCCGAAGGTCATTGGATTCATTCCAGATGGCCGGCACCCACAATGCCTGGCCATGATTGTGCATCGCGCCCTTGGGCTGTCCGGTGGTGCCGCTGGTGAAAAGAATATCCGCGATCGTTTCCGGCGTCACGGCCGCAATATGCGCGGCAAGTTCCGCCTCATCGGCCTGCGTGCGCCGGAACATGTCAAAACTAGGTCCGTCCAGTGCTACGATATGGCTTAGCGCCGGCAGATCGCGCACCGGCCCGGCCGATCCCGGGCCTCCCCCCGCCTGGGTCAGCATGGCGGCATAGTCATTGCCCAGAAACCCCGTCACGGTGAACAGGATCCGGGCCCGCGTCTTGGCCAACATGTAGAGCGCCTCGCCACCCTTGAAGCGAGTGTTGATGGGCACCATGATGGCGCCGATGCTCTCCGCCGCCGCCGCCGCGATCATCCACTCCGCGCTGTTGGGCGCCCAGATCGCGACCCTGTCCCCATAAGCGACGCCATGGGCGATCAGCGCACGGGCAAGATCATCGACCCGTTCCTTGAATTGCGCAAAGCTGATCCGTGTGCCGTCCTCCCCGACGATGAAGGGCGTGTCGCCATAACGCGCGGCGACATGCGCGATGACCTTCGGCAATGTGTGGTCGAGCGTCTTCGGCAGGTCGGAAAAATGTGGATTGGTCAAGGCTGTCGCGCCGATCACAGCAGCCCCTTTTCCTCAGACGTCCTGACGTCGGGAGAGACGCCGGCTTCGCGCATCGCTTCGATTACCGCCGTCGTGGCGGATGCGATGCACGGGAAGCCGACATAGGGGGTGAGTTGCACCAGCAGCCCTTCCAGCTCCTGCGGCGTCAACCCGTTGGCGATGCCGATCTTCACATGGTTTTTCAATTCCAGCGACTGTCGCATGGCAATAAGGGCGGATATGACGGCCATGCTCTTTTCCTTGGGAGCAATGCCCTGATGCCGCCAGGCGTCATGAAAAGCCCAGCTTGCCGCCATGCGCGGGATGGCCGAGCCAAAGCCATCGGCGGTGCATGCGTCGCGAAAGGCATTGCCGAACCCTTCGCCCATGATGCCGCTGATGAAGTCGACGCCCGATTTCTGCTTCTCGTCCAACTCAGCCATCCGATGTCTCCATGCATTATGATTGTCTGGCCTATGGGCGGCGGCGTGCCCACGTCAACAATGCCGCTGCCGCTATGGCTAGGTAGCATATAGTGATCGGTCATCTGATGGCGCCGGTGCTCCATCGCCTATGTGATGGCAGGTCCGGGTCGATATTCGCGCCATCCGCTCAAGCCTATATAGGTTTGGACACTGGATACCCGACTTTCATGTCGCATGGCCCAGGCAATATCGAAATGACGTCACGACCTTGGGGAAGGAAGATTATGTCTGCACAAATCAAGGCGACGGAAACTTCGCCTGTTTATTCCGGTCCGATCTTTGATGCCGACACGCATTTCTGGGAAACGGATGAAGCCTGGACGAAATATCTGCCCCAGGATGCTGCCGAACGCTATGGCGTGACGTTCAAGACAGGATCGGACGGCGACTTCGCCATGTATGTGGGGCCGCGCAAGGTGGAAATCAGCGCCGACCATCTTTTTGAGGACGGTCGGGTGCCCGCGCCCGGCAAATTGCACGAATGGCTGCGCGCCATGAAGGAGGGCAAGGCTGAGATCGACATGCATGTGCCCAAGAGCGCGGACATGATGGAACCCGAAGCGCGGGTGAAACTGCTCGACGCCTGGGACGTGCGTTCATCCATTCTCTTTGTCGGCAACATGATCACGGCCATCAGTTTCCTTGATGATCCGCGTTACGCTTATCCCGTGTTGAATGCCTATAATGGCTGGATGTACGACCAGTGGAAGTATAATTACAACGACCGCATCTTCTCGTGCCCCATCATGACGCTCGACAATGTCGAGGAGGCCTGCAAGGCGTTGAAGGATGTGGTCGCGAAGGGTGCGAAGCTCATCCTGATGCCGATGGGTCCCTATAACGGCAAGGCGCCCGCCCATCCCGACCATGATCCCTTCTGGGCGATCGCCAATGAAGCAGGTATCCGGGTCGTCTTCCATGTGTCCGAGGCTATTTACCTGAAGGATCATATGGCGCTGTGGGGGGAGGGCATGCAGCAATCGCGTATCCGCCAGTCCGCTTTCGTATGGATGCACGGCTATTCGGAACGGCCGGTGATCGAGACGCTGTCGAGCTTCATCTTCTGGAATTTCTTCGAACGCTTTCCCAATGTGAGGCTGCTGTCGGCCGAAAATGGGGCCGAATGGGTGCCGTCCATGCTGGTGAAGATGGACAAGTGCCGGGGCATTGCGAAGAACGGCTATTGGCCCGCCGGGCAGTTGAAGGATCGGCCCAGCAACATCTTTGCCCGCCATGTTTCCGTCGTCGCCTATCCGGAGGATGACCTGAAATCCATCATCGATCAGGTCGGCAACGCCGATTGGGTCTTGATGGGATCGGACTATCCGCATGCAGAGGGCGTGGAGGAACCGCGGCTGTTCGCCGAGGAAGCGTGCAAGGATCTGTCGGCCACCGATGTGCGCAAGGTTATGTATGAAAACGGCATGCGCTTCATGGGGCTGCCTGTCTGAATCTTGTCTTCGGCCGACAGGCTATCCGCCGCGCGTCAGCTTCCCGCTGATGCGCGGCGGCCCGCCTCCACCGTGGCGCTCAGAAGCCGGTCGAAATTCTGCTTCATCCTGGCGAGCGGAGCGGCCAGTATCAAGGCTCCGAGCATATCCCCGTCGGGGCCCATGACCGGCACCGCCAGTGCCGCAGTGTCGCTCAACATTTCCCCGAAGCTGGCGCAATAGCCCTGCTTGCGAATTTCCGCCAGGCTGACGCGAATGGCGTCGGGATCGGTTCGAGTGCTGTCGGTCAGTTGCCGAAGATGGGCGCGCGCCAGATAGTCCTCTACCTGCTCCGGACCGGCAAAGGCCATGAGGACGCGGCCGGCGGCGCTCGCGTACAGGGGCGCGCGCAGCCCAGCCTGCATGGCATAGCGCACCGGTTGCGGGCTGTTGCTCGCTTCGGTGTAGATGGCCTGCCCGATTTCCCAATCGGCGATGGCGAATCCCACCGATTCGCGCGTTTCGGCAGCGAGTTGCTTGACGAGGGACCGGACCAGTTCGGGCGCTGACCAGTGGCGCACGATCCGGCTCGCGAAATGATAGGCCGCCGGCCCCAAACGGTAGCGCCCTTCCTGGCAGGACAGATAATGCATGTCGCACAGGCCCCGCAGCGTATCGATGAAGGTGCTTTTGGGTACCGTCATGACCGCGCTGAGCTCGGCCAGGCTCATTCCATCCTGCTTCCCGGCCAGCAATACCAGCAGATCGAGCACACGCGTGATCGCCTTCGGTCCCCGCGCACGGATCTCCTCGACTTTGGCCTCTTGCATCTTCCCCGCCCGTCCCCTGTTTTCTGCTCAGCCTGCATAGTCATTCGAAAATTCGAACGCAATTCGAAAAATCGTTGGACATTATATTTGTGATGCGATACGAAAATCCGTGCAGCAGATGCAATTTCATGCATCCGCGGGAGGAGAGGAAAGCCAATGGCCACCAGCGCATCCCGGACCATTAAATCCGCGCATCGAGTGCTGGAGATCCTGGAATATTTCGATCAGGATCGCCGCGTCGCCACCGTCATGGAAATGTCGCGCACGCTGAACTATCCGCAATCCAGCACATCCGAACTGCTCCGCTGCCTGACGCGGCTGGGCTATCTCCACTATAACCGGGTACGTCGGACGTACAGCCCGACCGCGCGGGTCGCTCTGCTGGGCGCCTGGGTGAAGCCCTCGCTGTTTCGGGGCGGGCCGGTGCTGTCCGCGATTGACGAGATCGCCAAGCTGACCGGCGAAACGGTGCTTTTGTCCACCAGTTCCAACTATGTGCTGCAACATCTGCACGTCATCCATGGCAATAATGAAGATGCGCTGGACGCCCATGCCGGTGACCAGCTCTCCATCTTGCACAGCACCCAGGGCCGTCTGCTGCTTTCGAGCTATCGCAACGAGGGGATCCGTTCGGCGGTCCATCGCCTGAACGCGGAGGAGGCCGACCTGTCGCGCCACGTCCGTGTAGCGGAGCTGCTGTCCGAATTTGCCGTGCTGCGCGAGAAGGGCTGGACCATAGAGCAGGATCGCGACGGAGTTGGCTGCGTCGCCGTGTTGCTGCCCTTTGGCCGGAACATGGATCGCCTGACCGTCAGCGTCATCGCCCAGCCGGCCGTGATTGCCGCGCGTGGCCAGGAAATGCTGGACCTGCTGCTCAGCCGCAAGGAGAGCATTGCCGAACTGCATCTGGAGGAAGATGGCCAGGAGCAGGACAACAGCAACGTCGTGAAGATGCCGGAGACGATAAAGATCGCCAGCTACCGCCGCCATTTCGCCTGATTGCGCTGTTCGGGTTCTGCATGAACCGTGCGGTGCTGCCCGGCGGAACGGGTGAAATTCGGCTTGCGGATGCACCATTGCCACCAGCACCGCGCAAGGACGAAGTGCTGGTGCGCATGCTCTATGCGCCTGTCAACCCGGCTGACCTGTTGGCGATCGATGGTCGATATTCCTTCGATCTGCCTCAAGATCAACCGCTGGGGGCTGAAGGCGTGGGGCTGGTGGAAAGCGTGGGCGAGGCTGTTGCCGATCTCCGCCCGGGCGAACTGGTGATGCCGCTTGAGCGAGGCAATTGGTGCGCGATGCGCCTTCTGCCTCGCCGTCATCTCGTGGTGCTGTCGGACATTGACCCGGTACAGGCGGCCATGTTGCGCATCAATCCGCCCACCGCGCATCTGCTGTTACGCCATGCGGGCATGCGTCCGGGCGAGGCGCTTATTCAAAATGGCGCAGGGTCGGTCGTCGCGCATTGGGTTCGCGCCTTCGCCGCCCGGATGGACATCAAGGTGATCGATGTCGTGCACAGGCCGCATCCGGCGACACCCCATGCGCTGTTGGACGGCGATCATCTGGCGGAGCGCGCGCGGGCTGCATCCGACGGTCGGCCCATCCGCGCCGCCCTGGATTGCGTGGCGGGTGCGGCAACCGGCCGGCTTGCAAGTTGCCTCGCGCCCGGCGGCCGGCTGCTGCTGTTCGGCCATCTTTCCGGCGACCCGATACAGGTGCGGTCGCAACTGTTGACCGGCGGCGGCCTCTCGATCGCGGGGTTCAGCCTTCGCCCCGCTGAAGCGGCACTGGGTGCGGCTGGCGTGCACGCGATGTTCAAGGAACTGGCCGCGCTTCATGCCGCCGATCCGCCCGCCTTGCCGGTGCGCGCCATCATTCCGCTTTCCCGCGCCGAGGAAGGGATCGCGCTCGCGCGGGCGGGAGGGAGCGGACGGATACTGTTCGATCTGGCGCAATGATATCGGGCATGTGAAGCCCTTGGCGTCGCCGTTGACTTGGGAGGTCGATGCCTGCTGGGGAGGAGGCTCTTATATGGGAACAGCGCGATGAAACTGGATTTTACGCCCGAGGAAACCGCCTTCCGCAATGAGGTGCGCGCTTTCCTCCAGCATGCCCTTCCGGACGATCTGCGGCGCAAGATGATCAACAGGGATCATCTGACCAAGGAGGATACGGTGCGGTGGCAGCGCATTCTCAATGCGCAGGGATGGGCGGTCACCCATTGGCCCGTGGAATATGGCGGCCAGGCGTGGACGCCGGCCCAGCGCTATATCTTCCAGGAGGAAATGGCGCTGGCCCACGCGCCGGAAGGATCGCCGTTCAATGTGAACATGATCGGCCCGGTGCTGTGCAAATTCGGCACGGCGGCGCAAAAGGAAAAATTCCTCGCCGCCACCGCCAATATTGACATCTGGTGGTGCCAGGGCTTTTCCGAACCGGGCGCCGGCTCCGACCTTGCCAGCCTGAAGACGACGGCGGTTCGTGACGGCGATCATTATGTTCTCAACGGCCAGAAGATCTGGACGACCCAGGCCCAGCACGCCGACTGGATGTTCGGGCTTTTCCGGACAGACAGCAGCGGCAAGAAGCAGCAGGGCATAACCTTTCTGCTGCTCGACATGAAGACGCCGGGGATCACCGTCCGCCCGATCGAGACGATCGATGGCGAACATGATGCCAATGAAGTCTTTTTCGACGACGTGCGCGTGCCGGTGGACAATGTCATTGGCGAGGAAGGCCGAGGCTGGGACGTGGCCAAGCATCTGCTGGGCAGCGAACGCAGCGGCATCGCCCGCATCGGCCTGTCGAAGGAGCGCCTTTCGCAACTGCGCGCGCTGGAAACCCGGCTTGCCGAAGAAGGCACGCTGGACGAGGAAGAGCAGCGCCGTCTGGCCCACAAGCTGGCCGAGGTGGAGGTGGAATTGCGCGCGCTGGAACTGACGCAGTTGCGCGTCGTCGCGGCGGATGCCCATGGCGGCGGCGCCAATGCAGCAGCGTCCATCCTGAAGGTCAAGGGCACGGAAATGCAGCAACGCATGACCGAACTGGTTGCCGAGCTTGCCGGCCCGGCTGGGCTGGCCATGCCGGACCATGACCATGCGCGCAACGATCCGGACGACGGCTGGGTCAGCGCCGCCGCGCCCTTCTATTTCACGATGCGCAAGGTGTCGATCTTCGGCGGATCCAATGAGGTCCAGAAGAACATCATCGCCAAGACCATGTTGGGACTCTGACGCGCCATGGATTTCGACCTGAACGACGAACAGAAGATGCTGCAGGAAACCGTCACGCGCTTCGTGGCGGAAACCTATGACTTCCAGAAGCGCGAACATGCGCTCAAGACAGCCGACGGCTGGAGCCGGGAGGCCTATGCCGGGCTTGCGGAGATGGGCCTGCTCGCGCTGCCCTTCGCCGAAGAGGATGGCGGTTTCGGCGGCGGTGGCGTGGAAATGATGATCGTCATGGAAGCGCTGGGCCGCGGCCTGATGGTCGAGCCCTATTTCGCGACCGTGGTGCTGGCGGGCGGCGCGCTGCGCCATGGCGGCTCGGCGGGGCAGCGCGCGGACATTGTTCCCGGCATCGCGGCGGGCGAACGCATCCTGGCATTGGCGCATAGTGAGAAGGGACTGCCGCGCCATATACTGGCGGCGCGAACGACCGCATCGCGATCGGGCGACGGATGGACCATCGACGGTTGCAAGATCGCCGTGATCCACGGCCAGAGCGCGGACACATTCATCGTCAGCGCAATGACGGAAGAGGGGCTCTCGCTCTTCCTGGTGGACGCGGCGGCGAAGGGTGTGACGGTGGAGGGCAAGCGCGGCTATGACGGCGTACCGGTCGCCACGGTGGCCCTTTCGGGCGTCCATGTAGCGAACGAAGCCCTCGTCGGCGCGCCGGGGCAGGGGGAGGACATCCTCTCCCACGTGTTCGAGGAGGCGACCGCCGCCCTGGTCGCGGAATCGGTCGGCGCCATGGCCGAGACGTTCGACGTGACCGTGGACTATCTCAAGACCCGCCAGCAATTCGGTGTCGCCATCGGCAGTTTCCAGGCGCTTCAGCATCGCGCCGTCGAAATGCTGATGCAGCTTGAACTGTCGCGCAGCATGTCGATCCTCGCGGCGCTGTCGCTCGACATCGATGCCGATCAGCGGAGCCGCAACATTTCGGCCGCCAAGGCGCAGATCGGCAAGTCCGGCCGCATCATCGGCCAGGAGGCGGTGCAGATGCACGGCGCGATCGGCATCACGGCCGAATATAAGGTGGGCCACGCCTTCAAGCGGCTGACCGCCATTGACGCGTTGCTGGGCGACAGGGACTGGCACCTTGCCCGTCTGGCGAAAATGCGCGGCGTTTATCCTGTCGCCTGAAGCAGGTTCGGCGGGGTCATGGGCGTGCCATGACCTCAGCCGGCCGATGCGGACCGGACCCGCGCCCAAAATGCTTGCGCTGCGGCATCCAGCATGTCGGCGCCATAGGTGATAAGCCCCTGCTCGACGCGATAGAGCATGGCCCATTCATAATGGATCGCCTCGCCGTTCGCTGCGCTCCGGCGATAAGCGCGGGCGTGGACGAATGCGCATTCCCGATCGATGCCGGTTATGGCGATGATCTCGTCGTGCCGTTCTTCCAGCGCCTCCGCGCAGGACGCGGCGAAACGGAGAAAGGCTTCGCGTCCGACCAGCGTCTCCTTCGTACCGCTCGGGCCGAACAGGCTGTGCACCACGTCCGGATGGAAATAGTCCGCCGGGGAAGGCCGGCCTTGTTCCCCGACAGGGAAAACATCGGGATGTTGCCGGCCGTCTGCCGTGAAGCCGAACATGCGCGTCAACAGCTTCACGGCATCGTTCATCACCTAGAGTATCGGGCGCAAAAGTGGGGACCGGTTTTGCGCAAAAACGATCCGACATCAAAAGCATAGAGCGCGCTGCATGACCCGGATTTAACGCAGCGCGCTCCAGCCCTCATCCTTCGGCCGCCTTGCGAAGCATGACGGCGCGGTCGCCGTCGCGCACGACGACCAGTCGCATGCCGGCCTTCATATAATTGACGAAATCGTCGAAGCTTTCGCGCACGCCCGGATTGATCGGGCGCAGATAGCTGTCCTTGTCGATTGTCAGCGTGACTTCGCCGATCCGGTCGGCATCCACGGTCACGGTCGTCGGCGTGAAGGACTTCACCGTCGCGGCGATGGCGCTGGGGTTGGCGGCAGACTGGACGCGCGAGTCGAAGGAGACGCGCAGCCGGTCGCTATTGTTGGGCAGGCCGCAATGCGGCGTGCAGGGATGCACGACCAGCACGTCGCCGGGCATATAATCCGTGGTGGCCCAGCTTTCGGCCGGGATCACGTCGCGCGGGATCGGGAAAGGATTGGGCTTGCCGACATTGTGGAAATAGCCGCGCTTGTTCTGGCCCACCGCCAGCGCCAGCCCGCCCATGTCGCGCGTGCAAGGGGTCAGGGATATCCAGACCGGGCGATAGTCCTGGATGCCGGGGCTGTAAAAGCCATCCTGGTGCACCGTGCCCAGCTTGCTCCGGGGCGGATAGGTTCGATATTGCACGATGGGTACGGAGCAGGCCGGCTCTCCCAGCACTTTTTCCATCACTGCCTGATTGGCCGGATCCTCGATCAGGCGGGCGGCGATTCCGGCATAGAGGTCGCTTTCCTCCATGCCCCCCACCGACGGCTTGCCGGTCCATTTGCCCGTGGGATCGCCCGGCTCGACCAAGCCCATCCGGGCGGCCACGGCCAGCATTTCATCGCGGGCACGGGCGACACTGTCCTGATCGAACACGCCGCGCAGCAGGATATAGCCCTTCTCCTCATAGAAGCGATTGAGCGCTTCGGGATCGTCCAGCAGATGGTTGCAGCTTTCCAGCTCGCCCGTCGCGACGACATCCTGTACATCCAGGTCTTCAGCTTCCGGGCGATTGATTACATCGACGCTCATTTCTTCCTTCCTCTCCACTCGGGCCGGTCAACCTCCGAAGGCGCCGGGACGGAGCCATATTAACATGGCACGCCCTTTGTGGGTGGGATGGTTTTCGTCGACTTTCGGCTGTTATTGATCATTGTCCTGCATCAGAAGCTTCAGCATCTGCATCAACTTGTCGTCCTGCCAGGCGGCGATTTCCGCTACGCTTCGGCCGGCGGCTGCTTCTTCCATCTGTTCGACCAGCATCGCCTGCAAGGCCGGATCGGCCAGCGGCGGATCAGCCATGGTTTCCCAGCGCTTCACGATCCCCGGCGCGAATTTCGGCAGGAATTCGGCGAGGCCGCCAGCGCCGCCCGAAGTATGGAAGGTGGTGAACTGACCCTGGATGGCCCATTTCAGCGCGAAGCTGTGCTTCATCGCCTTGTCGATGTCGCCGACGCTTGCATAACCCTCCGCCACCAGCCGCACCGCTTCCCGGAACATGGCGGCGGTCAGCCGGTTGCCGATATGGCCGAATATCTCCCGCTTCAACCGGATCGGCTGTTTGCCCATCGCGGCGTAAAGCGCGAAGGCGGCGTCCACGGCTTCCCCGGTGGTACCTTCGCCGCCACCTACCTCCACCAGCGGGATCAGGTGCACGGGGTTGAACGGATGGCCCAGCACGAAGCGATCGGCGGTCGCAAGCCCGGCCTGCAACCCGGTGATGGGCAGGCTCGACGTGCTGCTCGCGACCAGCACGTCCGGAGGCGCCAGCTGGTCGAGATCGGCGAACAGCGCCTGCTTGAGGTCGGTGCGCTCCGGCGTGCTTTCCTGCACGAAATCCGCGCCCGCCAGTGCGTCGGTCAGGCTATCGTGGACGGAAAAGCGCGTGGCCCAGTCATCGCCCGCGCTCGCAAGGCCCAGCTCGACCATCTGGTCCCATGCCCCCGCGACATGGGCGATGGTGCGTTCGCCGGCCCCCGGCATGGGATCATGGAGGCGCACCGCCCGGCCGCTGCCCAGAAAGGCAGCGACCCAGCCATTCCCGATCACGCCGCCGCCGATCGCGGCGACGGCGCGAATGCTGTCCGCGTCGCGATAGGCGGGCATGGCGATCAATATCCCTTGAAGACCGGCTTTTCCTTGTTGGCGAAGGCGGTGGTCGCCGCCTTGTAGTCCTGCGTCAGCATCGTCATGGCTTCATAGGCGATGGACAGTTCGCCCGTCAGGTTCACCTGATCACGGATGCACTTGTTGACAGCCGCCTTGGACCAGCGCACGGCCCACATCGGCTGCCCGGCGATTTCGCGCGCGATCTTCAGCGCTTCCTCCAGCACCTGTTCCTTGGGGAAAGCATAGTTGACCAGGCCGATTTCCTCCGCCTTCTTGCCGTTCAGCAACTTGCCGCGCATCAGATATTCCTTGGCCTTCTGCGGCCCGACCAGCAGCGGCCACATAACGGAGCCGCCATCGCCCGTCACCAGGCCGACGCGCACATGGGTATCGCCCAGCTTCGCGTCCTCCGCGACGATGCTCATGTCGCAGAAGGCGAAGAGCGAGGTGCCAAGGCCGATGGCGTCGCCATTCACCGCCGCGATGATCGGCTGTGGCGTCATCAGGATCTGGTCCCAGATCCGCAGCGTATTGATCGGCACGCGCAAGGCATATTTCAGGCCGTATTCGGTCTGGGCGCGCTCCGCCATCAGCTTGATGTCGCCCCCGGCGGAGAAGGCCTTGCCCGCACCGGTCAGCACGATGACCTTGATCCGCTCGTCGCGGGCCAGCTTCAGCCAGATATCCTCGAGCTGCCAATGATTATGCGGTCCCACCGCGTTCAGCTTGTCGGGATTGTTCATCGTCACGACGGCAACGCCGTCCTCGCCGATTTCGACCTTGAAGAAGTCGAACTCGCTATAGTCGATGTCGCGCTGAAACTCGTTGTCGCTCATGATAGTCTCCGGAAAATCCCTGTGATATTCTCTGTTTCGTTTCGTTCAGGCCGCGGCGCGGTTCTTCTGCCACTCGGCGAAGCTCTGGCCCTTGTCCGCCAGCTCCGTCAGGAGGGCGGCGGGTTGCAGCGATGGATCGCCCGGCGTTTCGGCCGCCATCTCGCGCAACTTGGCGACGATTGTCGCCAGGCCGGTTTCATCCGCATAGAACATGGGGCCGCCCAGATGCCGGGGCCAGCCATATCCGTTGATCCATACCAGATCGACATCGGACGCCCGCAGCGCGATACCTTCCTCCAGGATGCGCGCGCCCTCGTTGATGAGCGGGAACAGCAGCCGCTGCACCATTTCCTCTTCCGGAATGTCGCGGCGCGTGATGCCCAGCTTTTCCGACGTCGCGATGATGAGCGCTTCCGTCTCGGCATTGGGATAGGGGGTGCGATCGCCCGGTTCGTAGCGGTAATAGCCCGCGCCGGTCTTCTGCCCCAGCCGTCCGCTCTCGACAATGGCATCGGCAATGGGGAAGGGGGTTCCCCGGCGTTTGCGGATCGAATAGCCGATGTCGAGGCCGGACATGTCGTTCGTGGTCAGCGGCCCCATGGGGAAGCCGAGATTGGTGAGCGCGGCGTCAACCTGCTGGGGGAACGCTCCCTGCTGCAGCAGTCGTTCAGCCTGCGCGGAACGCTTGGCGACCATGCGGTTACCGATGAAGCCGTCGCAATTGCCGGACCAGACCGGCACCTTGCCAATGGCCTTGCCCACCGCCATCGCGGTCAGGATCGCATCGGGGCTGCTGTGCCTGGCGACCACCACTTCCAGCAGCTTCATGACATTGGCTGGCGAGAAGAAATGCATGCCGACGAAATCCTGCGGCCGTTCCAGCACCGACGCGATCTCGTCCACGTCGAGCGCTGAGGTGTTGGAGGCAAGGATGGTGCCGGGCTTCACCCGTTTTTCAAGGTCGGCGAAGATCTCCTTCTTGACGTCCATATCCTCGAACACCGCCTCTATCACGATGTCGGCATCGGCCGCCGCGCCGCGGTCGGTGGCGCCGGTGATCAGGGCAAGGCGGTCGTCCATCTGCGCCTGCGCAATCGACCCGCGCTTGACCGATGTGGCGTAATTGCCCTGCACGCGCTCCAGGCCGCGGTCCAGCGCCTCCTGCGTCGTGTCTATCACGGTCACGGGAATGCCAGCGCCTGCAAAGCACATGGCGATGCCGCCGCCCATGGTGCCCGCGCCGATGATCGCGGCTTTCTTCACCGGCCGCGCCTTTGCACCCTCCGGCAGACCGGGGATCCGCGCAGCTTCGCGTTCGGCAAAGAAGAGGTGGCGCAAGGCGCGCGATTGGCTGCCCGCCATCAACTCGCGGTTGGCGACGGCGTCGATCGCCAATGCTTCGTCCAGGCTCAAGGTGAAAGAACGGCGAATGGAATCGATATTGGCCTGTGGTGCCGCCTGTCCCTTGCTGCGCGCCGTCAGCTTCTTTGCCAGCGCGTCGAAGGCTGACGGATCGGCACGGGTGGCCGCCAGCTTCTCATCACGGTCACGAACCGCCACGGCGGGCATGTTTTCGTCGATCACCCGGCGGGCGAAGGCGGCGCCCACAGCGGCCGGATCCCCGTCCTCCACGGCATCGACGATCCCCAGGTCCAATGCCTGCGCCGCTCCCACCGGCTTGCCGGACAGCACATGTTCCAGCGCCTTTTCCGGGCCGATCAGCCGGGGTAGGCGCTGCGTGCCGCCGCCGCCTGCGAACAGGCCAAGGTTGATTTCGGGGAGTCCGACCTTGGCGGACGGGATCGCGACGCGGAAGGCGCAACCCAGCGCCGTCTCCAGCCCGCCGCCCAGCGCGGTGCCGTGGATTGCCGCGACGACCGGCTTCGCCGAGCTTTCCAGCGCCGCGATGACGTCCTGCAAGGTGGGCGCCTGGCGCGGCTTGCCGAATTCAGTGATGTCGGCGCCCGCGAAGAAGGTGCGGCCCGCGCAATACAATACGATCGCCTTCACCGCCGGGTCGGCGTTCAGTTCTTCCAGCGCGCCGACCAGGCCCTGCCGCACGCCGATGCCCAGCGCGTTGACGGGCGGATTGTCGCTGACGATGAAGCCGATATCGCCTTCGATGCGGGTGGAGATCTTTTCGTTGATCTGGGTCATGGCTGGATTGTGTGGCCCTGTCTTGTAAAATGCGTCTGAAATCTGTTCCCACAAGCTATTTGCCGGCCGCAACTGTCAAGCTGGCGGCGGCGGCGCAGGCGATGTATCGTGAATGTGAAGGATCGTACCTGCAATCTTCGCATCGCGGCCATCCCCGATTAGGTCGAGCATAGCAGTTTATCCGCGGCATATTGAGCCGCCCTATGGGAAGCGAGCGATGCAGTTCGACTTGAATGAAGAGCAAACCATGTTCCGCGACGCAGTAGCCGCGTTCGCGCAGCGCCATCTGGCGACTGGAGCGCTGGAACGCGCGCACAGCGACGATTATCCGTGGGACGTCGCCAGGATGATGGCCGAACAGGGGCTGATCGGGATTACCGTGCCGGAGGACAAGGGCGGTCTGGGCGGAAGCCTGATGGACGCCGTCATCGCGATCGAAACGGTCGCATCGGTGTGCCCGCGTTCTGCGGATGTTGTGCAGGCCGGCAATTTCGGCGCGATCCGCACCTTTGCCCAGTTCGCGACGGACGCGCAGAAGGAACAATATCTGGCACCCTTGCTGCGCGGCGAGGGGTTGATCTCGGTCGCCATGACGGAACCCAATGCTGGTTCCGCCGTGACCGAACTGACCACCACGGCGGTGGAGGATGGTGATGGCTATCGCATCACCGGGCAGAAGATATTCACCACCCACGGCACCCACGCGACCGTGTTCCTGGTCTATGTCCGTTATGGGCCCGGCACCGGCAATATCGGATCGGTGCTGATCGAGCGCGGGCAGGAGGGCTTCACCTTCGGCAAGCCGATACGCTTCCTGTCGGGCGAGGAATGGAATCCGCTGTTCTTCGACAATGTCTATGTGCCCAAGGACAAGGTATTGCTGGGACCGGGCGGCTTCAAGAAGCAGATGGCCGGCTTCAATGTCGAACGCATCGGCAACACGGCGCGCAGCCTGGCGCTGGGCCGTTACGCGTTCAACGCGGCGGTCGAGCATGCGAAGACGCGCAGGCAGTTCGGCAAGGCGCTATGCGAATTCCAGGGATTGCAGTGGAAGTTCGCGGAAATGAAACTGAAACTCGATGCGGCGCAATTGCTGTTGTATCGTGCGGCGACGAATGCGGATGCGGGCCTGCCTTCGCCGGAGGAAACCGCCATTGCCAAGGTGGCATGCAACCGCGCCGGCTTTGAATGCGCCAACGAAGCGATCCAGATCATGGGCGGCGCTGGCTATAGCCAGGACAGCCTGGTCGAATATTGCCTTCGCCGCACGCGGGGGTGGATGATTGCCGGCGGTGCGATAGAAGTGCTGCTCAACCGTATTGCGGAAGGCGTATTCGACATGCGTTTCCCCCAGGGACCCGCAAAAGGCTGACCGGCCAAGGGCTGACAGGTCGGAAATCGAAATGTCCCGCCAAGGAGAGGATCGGACAATGAACGAGATGATCAGCATGTCGAGGCAGAAAGCCGAGGTGACGGCCGATCGCATCCCGGTCGACGCCTATGTCTCGCGCGATTATGTGCGGCTGGAAAAGGAACGGCTCTGGCCCAGGGTCTGGCAGATGGCCTGCCGTACGGAGGAAATCCCCAATGCGGGTGATTTCTACACCTACGATATCGCGGATGAGTCGATCGCGGTTGTCCGTCAGAAGGACGGATCGATCGCGGCCTATTTCAACGTCTGTCCTCACCGGGGACGCCGCCTGACGGAAGGCTGCGGCCGGATGGGCAAGTTCCATTGCAAATATCATGGCTGGCAATGGAGCCTTGATGGAAAGCCGACCGAGATCGTCGATCGGCACGACTGGGGCGAAGCGCTGCCTGATGAGGACGTCACCCTGCAAAGGGTGAAGGTCGGGCAATGGGGCGGCTGGGTCTTCATCAATATGGACCAGGACAGCGAAAGCCTGGAGGATTTCCTGGGCGAGGCGAAGACGATCCTCGACCCGTTCGAGATCGAGCATATGCGCTATGCCTGGCGCAAGCGCATCGTCATGCCCTGCAACTGGAAGACCGCGCAGGAAGCCTTCATG
>Ga0307408_100000419_pt1 | contig 38162 bp, 24 predicted proteins | sample 322Cmetagenome_FD_202116 | JGI IMG/M metagenome (GOLD analysis project Ga0307408, IMG submission 202116) | Maize rhizosphere microbial communities from greenhouse at UC Davis, California, United States - 322HYB-C-3 | ecosystem: Host-associated > Plants > Roots > Rhizosphere > Soil | place... | reverse complement strand
TGCCTTATCCGATCGTCGACCGCTGGTACAACAAGGGCCACGACCATTACCACCATGACGAAGGCGAAGGCATGGACATGTACAACGTCGGCCGCTCGCGCGGCGCGGGCGGGGTCGGCGTATGGGATGGCAAGGCGCTGTACACCAGCACCAATTACGCGCAATGGAAAGTGCTGGCCAACGGCCCGATCCGCGCGATATTCGAGCTGCGCTACAACGGCTGGGACGCGGCCGGAACGCAAGTATCGGAAACCAAGCGTTTCACCGTCGATGCGGGCCACCAGTTTGACACCATCGACAGCACGTTCACCTTCAGCGGCCCGGCGCAGCTCGAGATCGCGGCGGGCCTGAACAAGACGCCAACGGACAAGGGCCAGAACCCCGTGATCCAGGTCGAGCGCGACGGCAAATCGCATGCGCTGCTGCAGTGGGTTGAACAAAGCACCAACGGTGCGTTTGGCACGGCCATCATCCTGCCCACCTCCACCGGCTATGCGGAAGATGCGCTGAACCAGCTGATCGTGGCGCCGGCGGTATCCGGCAAGCCGGTGCGCTACCTGGCCGGCGCGGCGTGGAGCCGCGCCGGGGACATCACCACGCGCGAGCAATGGCAAGCCTGTGTGGCGCAGGCCGCGGCGCGCCTGAACAGTCCGGTGCGAGTGGTGTTGAAGGCGATGCCATAACTTGAATCTGTGTTGTCGGTAGTTGTAGTAGCTCTGTGTGATGTCTTTGGGGCCGGACGAGGGAACTGTCCGGCCTGTTTTTTTTTTGCGAACCTTACGGCGATGGCATAAAATCAACTCTTTCCACCCGCCGCCAGTGTCCCCGCACGATGAACAACGCCACCACGCCAATCCGCGACACGCTCGAGATCCACTTCCATGCCGACCAGACCGTCACCATCGAGGGCGTCAAGCTCCCCGCCCTGGAGGCCATGCCAGTTCTCGAGCAAGCGGCACGGCGCACGCCGGCGCCGTTGCTGAAGTTCGTGCGGGAAGACGGCGCCGGTTACGAATCGGTCGGCCGGATCATCTACCAGGCGGTGCGCGCAGGCTTTCCGGACGAAAGCTTCAGATTGCTGGGCCCCAAGCACCGCCCCGCCCTGCGGCCCGCGACGGAAACCGATATCCCGTTCCTGATGGACCTGCGCCACCAGGCGATGGATGCGGTGATGGTGGCGGCAGGCATGATGCCCAGCGATGAAGCCCACATGCAGCGCGTGCTGTACGGCTTCGAGTGGGCGCAGGTGGTGCTGCTGGCGGGCGAGCCGATCGGCTTGCTGAAAGTGGTGCGCACGGCGCCGGTGTGGGACCTGATTCAAATCCAGGTCGCGCCCGCCCACCAGGGCAAAGGGCTGGGCGAACAATTGCTGCGCGCCCTGATGGCGCAAGCCATGGCGGCCGGCGCCTCGGTCAAGCTGTGCGTCCTGAAAGTCAATCCGGCGCTGCACCTGTATGAACGGCTGGGCTTTGTCGTGATCGGCGAGACGCGGGATACGTACAACATGCTGTTTACGGTGGCCTGACAAGACCGTGGCGTAAAAAAACGGCCGGGAAAGTCGCCCTTCCCGGCCCAAAGACATCACACAGAAGAAAGTACTACTACAACACAACGGCACGCAGGCCCGTACTGTTCACGGCACCGGCCTGCGCACCTGACACAACCATCGTCACACCGCCGAGAACCGGTAGAGTGACTCCGTCGTGTACGTTTCCCCCGGCCGCAGCACGGTCGGGGGGAAATCGGCCCGGTTCGGGGAATCCGGGAAATGCTGCGGCTCCAGGCAAATGCCGCTGCGGTATTGGTAAGTGCGGCCCTTGCCCTGCAGCGTGCCGTCCAGGAAGTTACCGCTGTAGAACTGCAAGCCGGGTTCGCGCGTGTACAGTTCCAGCATGCGGCCGGACTTCGGATCGCGCACGGTGGCGGCCAGCGCCAGCAAGCCCGGCACCGGTTTGTTCAAGACCCAGTTATGGTCATAGCCCCGGCCACGGCGCAACTGTTCATCGTCCGCATCGATGCGCGCACCGATCGGCTGCGACTTGCGGAAATCAAACGGCGTGCCCGCCACGGCAGCCGGGCCGCCGACCGGAATCAGGGCGGCGTCGACCGGCGTGTAGCGGTCGGCGCAAATCTGCAACTGGTGGCCGAGGATGTCGCCCTCGCCCGACAGGTTGAAATACGCATGCTGCGTCAGGTTCACCAGCGTGGCCTTGTCGGTCGTCGCGCGGTACAGCACCTTGAGTTCATTGGCGTTGTTCAGCTGGTATTCGACCTCCACCTGGAGCTTGCCCGGATAGCCCATTTCGCCATCGGCGCTGGTGTACTGCAAGGCCACGCCGACTTCATCGGCGCGGGTAAAGGCCTTGGCCTTCCACACCCGCTTGTGAAAACCCTGCGCACCGCCATGCAGGTGATTGGCGCCATTGTTGACGTCCACCTGGTATTGCACGCCATCGATGCTGAAGCGGCCGTTGGCGATACGGTTGCCATAGCGGCCGATCAGCGCGCCAAAGTACGGCACATCGCCTTCATAGGGCGTCACACTGTCAAAGCCGTGCGTAATGTCGGCCAGTTTGCCGTCACGGTCAGGCACGTGCAATTGCGTGATGATGCCGCCGTAATTGGTGACCTTCACTGCCATGCCATTGCCGTTCACCATGGTGTACAGGCTGACCGGCTCACCGGCCTGGGTGCTACCAAACGGGGATTCGGAAATATGTAGAGGTTTCATCGCACCACGCAGTTATGCCAAAGAGGGACGGCCGAACACCGGCATGCCCTGGTCATCCCAGCGCAGCGGTTTCACATAGGTATGGCGGTCCGGGTTCCACAGCGGATCGCCGATGATTTCCGTGTAAGTACGGGCGTGGTACACCAGCAGCACTTCATCGTCGTCGCCGACCGTGAAGCTGTTATGGCCCGGGCCATACACGCCGTGTTCAAAGCAAGTTTGCAGCACCGGCGTGGCCGACTTGGTCCACGATGCCGGGTCCAGCAGGTCCGCGGTGTCATCGGCCCACAGCAAGCCCATCGCATAGTTCTCGTCGGTGGCGCTGGCCGAGTAGCTGATGAAAATCTTGCCGTTGCGTTTCAGGACGGAGGGCCCCTCATTGACCCAGAAACCGCGGATTTCCCAGTCAAATTCCGGCTTCGACAGCATCACCGGCGCGCCGTCGATTTCCCACGGCGTTTTCATCGGCGCGATATACAGGTTCGAATTACCTTCGATCGCGTTGTCTTTTTGCGCCCACAAATAATACAGCTGGCCATTGTGGGTAAACGTGGTCGCATCGAGGCAGAAGGTATCGATGCCGGTATCGACCTGGCCCATGAATTCCCACTCGCCGGTCAACGGATTGGCGTTGGTATTGCGGATCGCATACATGCGGTGCTGGAACAGCTTGTGCTTGATTTCGCGGCTCGGCGCGGCGGCGAAATACACGTACCAGGCGCCCTGGTTGTAATGCAGTTCCGGCGCCCACACCAGTTCACTGTACGGACCGACGTTGGGCTTGTGCCAGACGTCGACTTTTTCCGCGCCGGCCAGGCCGGCGATGGTTTTCGAACGGCGCAATTCAATGCGGTCGTATTGCGGCACGGACGCCGTGAAGTAGTAATAGCCGTCGGTGTGCTTGGTGATATGCGGATCGGCACGTTGCTCGATCAGGGGCTTCAGGATGTCAGCCACGGGGTTCTCCATTTCCAGAAATTCAACCTGCCACATGGTTATTGATATGCGTGGCTTTTCATTTCAGCCTTGACTTCCGTGTAGTACTCGTCGCTGATGCGGTACTTGAACATCAGCGCGCCCATCAGGAAGTGGAAGAAGCCAGGAATCACGGACAGCATCAGCGCGATGCCGTTCAGCGCGAACGGGGTTTGTTCCTGGTTGGGCTGGTAATTAAAGTAAGTCAGCAGCACGCCCACCAGGATGCCGGCGACGCCCATGCCGGCCTTCTGGCACACGGAAATGCCGCCGAAGGCAAAGCCGGACACGCGCTTGCCGGTTTTCACCTGGCCGTAATCGATGGTCTCGGCAATCGCGGACCAGAACACCGGCGCATGCAAGTCCACCACGAACGACAGCGCGAAATACAGCGCGAAGGCCAGCATGATGTCGCCCGGTTTGACGAACACATAAATCATGACTGACAGCAGCGCCACCACGATTTGCGAGTAGCGGAACAGTTTGACCTTGCAATAAAACTTGGTGATCCAGGTCGACGCGATCATCGACACGATGGCGGCGGCCACGCCCAGCGACATGAAGGTCGAGACGGTGGCGGTGTCGCCGCCGAGGTAATACTTGGCGTAATAAATCGCCACCGAGCCGCGCAGCACATAGCCGATGGTGCCCGTCACGCAGACGCCGCACAGGATCAGCCACTGGTCATTGCGCAGCAACACTTTCAGCTGCGCCCACAGCGATTGTTTTTCCACCACGTGCGTCACGCGCTCGGTGGTGGTGAAGAAGCAGAACAGGAACAGCGCCACGCCCATCGCGGCCATCACGGCCATCGCCATCTGGTAGCCGGTGGCGGGATTGCCGCCGCCCCAGCGCTCGGCCAGCACCGGCACCACGATGGTGACCAGGAAGCCGGCGATCTTGGCGAAGAACAGGCGGTAGCCATTGGCCGACAGGCGCTCCTGCGGATCGGCCGTCAGGCTGCTCGGCAGCGAGATATAGGGAATCCCGACGCCGGCGGTCATGATGGTCATCAGGATGTAGGTGGAATACGCCCACAGCAGCTTGGCGTCATAACCCCACGACGGCGTGGTGAAGACAAAGAACACACTGATGCCGTACGGGACGGCCAGCAACAGGAAATACGGACGATAACGGCCCCACTTGCCGCTGAAGCGGTCGGTGATCTGGCCCATCACCAGGTCGGCGCAGGCGCCCACCAGTTTCACCACGAAGAACAGCACGGCCAGGTCTTCCGTATGCAGGCCATAGATGTCGGTGTAGAAGAACGTGATGATCAACATCATCGACGAGATCACCACGTTCAGCGCCATGTCGCCGGCGCCGAAGCCGATCTTTTCCAGCGTGGTTAATTTTTGCGTGTGCATCTGCTGCTCCGATACGTTCAAACCTGTTTCAAGCCACGGGCATGGCTGGCGGCTTTGCCCTTGGCAAAACCGCCCTACGGAGTTTGAGTCCGTAGGGCGGGTTTCACAGACCCGCCAAGCGGGCCTGTGGCTGGCGCTGCCCCGATAGCAGTACCGGAGCGGCCATGCCGCCGCCTCTGACCTCGACGGCACGACCGCTCATACAACGCCTTCCTTACATCTTCCAGCGCAGCGACACGCCAACCGTACGGTCATAGCGGCGCACGTCACGCGGTGCGGCGGAAGTGCCATGGTAATCGTGGTAAGCGAAATTCAACAGGTTGTTCGCATCCACGCTCACCGTCACATCCTTGGTCAGCTTGTACGAGACCGACGCGTCGAGGAACTTGATCGGGTCGACGATCAGGTTGCAGCAGCCGCGGTAGTTGTACTCGGCCACGAACTTGTCGCGCCAGCTGTAAGCCAGGCGTGCCGAGAACTTGTCGTATTCATACAGGCCGACCAGGTTGTACGCCTTTTTCGACATGCCCGGGAAGTCCGGCGTGGTGCCCGTGCCGCCTTCCTCCTGCACCCCGCCTTGCAGGATGGTGACGTTGGCTTGCACCCCCAGGCCGCTCATCCAGCCCGGCAGGAACGTGAAGAACTGCTGGAACGCCACTTCCGCGCCCTTCAGGTTGGCCTTGCCCACGTTGTGCGGACGGTTGACCAGGTAGGTCTTGCCGTTGATGGTCTCGTTACGCTGCTTCCACATCACGTAATCGGTGAACTTGTGTTCGAACAGCGTGCCGGTCAGCGAGCTGGACGGAGCGAAGTACCATTCCAGCGAGACGTCCACGTTCTTGCTCTGGGTCGGACGCAGGTTCGGGTTGCCCGCGCTGCCGGTCGCCAGGGTGGTGGCGGTCGAGTCATGCAGGATCAGGCCCGGGTTGTAGTCGCCGAAGTTGGCGCGCTGGATGGCCTTGCCGGCCACCAGGCGCGATTGCAGGTTCGGCGCCCACTTGGCGCGCAGCGACGCGCTCGGCAGGATGTCGTTGGTGGTGGTGTCGCTGTGCGCCGGGGTAATGGTCGAGGCGCCGGTGGCCGACGTCAACTGGGTGTAGCCATCGACTTCCTGGTTGGTGCGCACCCAGCGCACGCCCACCGCGCCGTCGACCGGTACCGAACCGACGTCCACGCCGAACTTGGCCTTCAGGTACACGGCGGTGGTGGTCTCCACGTCCGAGTAGTACGACAGCGGATCATCGGCGGTGCGGCCTTTCAGGCCCAGCGCGGTGCGCAACGCCTGGGTGTTGTCCAGCAGGTAATCGCGGCACGGCGCATAGAACTGGTTCATGCCATAGTTGCCGCCGGTGGCTTCGGTCACACAGTTGAGGCCGCTCGGCAGCGACGTCACAGGAATCGCGGCAACCTTGTTGAAGTTGTCCTTTTCATGCACATAGGTCGCGAAACGTTTGGCCAGGCGCACGCCGCTGGCCAGTTCTTTCAGGATGCCGTTGTCTTCCGGTTCCCAGATCACGTCGCCGCGCCAGTCGGTCGAACGGCCGGACGAGGCATTGTGGTTATCCCAGAACACGTCGGTTACCCACTTGTTCGGGCTGGTCATGTCGGTGCCCGGATATTCCAGGTAGCCGCCGCCGTCGCGGATCGCGCCCTTGATGTTATGCGGACCTGGCAGCACGGCGTCGAGGATCGGGTTTTCCTGGGTGTAGCGGCTCAGGGTACGGGCCAGTTCCGTGGTGACGCGCACCGACGGCGTGAGGTTGTAGCGGCCGCCGATCGCGCCCTGGTGACCGATCGACTCATCGCGCCGGGCCTGGGTCGAGCTCAGGGTGAACAGGTCGGTCGCGCCATTCTTGCTGATCGAATCGAGGTAGTTGGAACCCTGCTGCGTGGTGACGGTGGAACCGGTCTGGAACCACGGCAGGACGCCGACGAAGAAGACGCTGGACGAATCATGGTTGATCTTGGTGCTGAAGCCTTCCGCGTACAGTTCCAGGTCCGAATTCGGACGCCATTGCGCGGAGAAGTTGCCGGCCCAGCGCTTGCGGTCGCCCTGGGACATCACGCGACCCATCGCATCGGCGCCCTGCATGTTGTTATACAGCGGCCATTTGATCGGAGGCGCGACCCACGCGGTTTCATCGTGGTAGCGGCCGCGCTGGTACGAAACGCCGCCCAGGATGCCGAAGTCGCCCCACTCCGCGCTCTTCCAGCGGTTCGACCACATGCCGGACAGGTTCGGGTCGGTGTGGCCGGCCAGGTCGCGATGTTCGGCGCGCGCGGTCAGCGCCAGCTGCTCACCCTTGAAGTCAAACGGACGGTTGGTGCGTACGTCGATGACGCCGGCGACGCCGCCTTCGTTCATGTCGGCGGCCTGCGATTTGTAGACATCGACGCGCTGCAGCATGGCGACCGGCACGTCGGCCAGGAACAGGCTGCGGCCGGCGGCGGTAAACATTTCACGGCCGTTCAGGGTGGTGACGATGCCGCCCAGGCCACGGATGATGACCTGGCCCGCTTCGCCATTGTCACGGATGATCTGGGTGCCCGGCACGCGGCCCAGGATTTCCGCGACGTTCTTGTCCGGGAACTTGCCGATGTCGTCGGCGACGATGGAATCCATCACCTGTTCGGAATTTTGCTTGATGGTTTGCGCGCTCTGGGCTGCCTTGCGCACGCCCGTCACCACCACCGTGCTGCCGTTCGCCTCTTGCGCCCAGACCGAAGCGCTGCTCATCATGCCAGCCGCCACCAGCGATGCCACAGCGGCTTTCAACATGAAAGGTTGATGCGAGGCCGCAATTGGGCCTTGTGTCCGTTCCATTTGGTCTCCAATACCATTTTTAGTTATCAATTCCGGGCCCTTGCCAAACCCGTCTGCCTGGAAACCATATTAATTGTCGGGACTGAATTCAATCCAATCAATTTTTCGCGCTTTTCGATATCGTTTTGAGTATCTCAGTGGAACAGCATATGCTCCAGAAGTTGTACGACAACCTCAAACGCTACAGTATGGATATAGGTGCGGCAAGGGGAAGCGGGGCGAATCGTGAACGGCGGGCGAGCGCCCGCCGGAATATCAGATGTGTCGCATGCGCAACAGTTTTAATGCATTATGCAAATTCTATTGCGCCAGACCAATACCGATCGACATCTTTCAAGCCCCACGTCACCGCGTCTTCACGCGCCACGATGCTGTCGGTCACGGCGGGCGAGGCCAGGTCGACCAGTTCCGGCCGCACATAGCTGGCCGCCTTGGCGGAGTAAAAAATCCGTACTTTCGGCTTGATCAGCGATTTCCCGGTGGGCAATTCCACCACCACCCCCAGCCGTTCGGATTTCAGCCGCACCAGCGTGCCGACCGGGTAAATGCCGATGCACTTGATGAAGGCGGCAAACATGCGCTCATCGAAATGGCCCTTGCTCCATTCCGCCATGCGCCGCAGCGATTCCGCCGGGCACCAACCCTGCTTGTACGGGCGGTTCGACGTGATCGCGTCATACACATCGCAAATCGCGCCCATGCGCGCAAACAGGCTGATCTGGTCGCCCTTCAACCCTTCCGGATAGCCGCTGCCATCGATTTTTTCGTGGTGGTGCAGGCACACGTCGAGCGCCGCATCCGGCATGCCGGGGGTTTCCAGCAACATTTGATGGCCTTTCGACGGATGCTGTTTGACGGCATTGAATTCCTCGTCGGTCAGCTTGCCCGGCTTGTTCAGGATCGGCAGCGGCACCGCCATCTTGCCGATATCATGCAACAGCCCGGCCAGGCCCCCCTGGCGGATCTGCTCATCGTCGAGCTCCAATTGCCGGCCCAGCGCGATCATCAGCGCGCACACCGCCACCGAATGCATATAGGTGTAATCGTCGGCGGTTTTCAGGCGCGCCAGGCCGATCATGGCGCCCGCGTTGCGCATCACGGATTCGGAAATTTCTTCCACCAGCGGCATCGCGTCCTCCACCGTCACGGCCTTGCCCATGCGCGCTTCCGTGAACATGGTACAGACGGCTTCACGCGATTTCTTGATCAGCGCGGAGGCATGCTTGAGTTCGCTGGCCATGCTGGTGGGCTTGATCGAGCGCAGCGGGGCGCGCGGCGCACGCGCAATTGGCCGTGCGGGCGCCGGCGCCACCGCGGCGCCGGCCGGCGCGGCAGTGGCGTCCTGGCAGGCGCGGCCGGCATCCTCTTCGGCGCCATCCTCGTCGCCATCGCCATGTTGCCCGGCAACAACACCCTGTACCGGGGCACCCACCGCGCGGGACTTGCTGACGTCCACCCACACCTCCCTGATGGGACTGGTCTGTATCCGCTGCAAATCTTCCAGCCTTTCCAACAGCAAGTGCTTTTGCCAGAACGGTGAATCCAGCCAGGACCCGATAATCTTCTCGATATACATACCGAGTTTCAATTCTGTGACAGGAATCTTTTTCAGCATACGACCCTCATTCCATGCGGAAATCATTTCGCTTTCCATGCTATGCCAATTGCAGCGGCAATGCGATAACAATATACACTTGGCGCTTTGCCATTGCACAAGTTCTCATGCATTTCCGCCGCGCCAATCTCGCAATTCTTGCTTGTACTCAAATCATGTCATGGGGGGCGTTGTATTACGCGATTGCCATCCTGGCCCCGGCCATGGCGGGCGACCTGGGCTGGCGCAGCGAAACCGTGATCGGCGCCTTTTCATGGAGCTTGCTGGTGTCCGGCGCGGCCGCCACCCCGGTCGGGATGCTGATCGACCGCCATGGCGGCCGCTGGGTCATGGGCGCGGGCTCGCTGCTGTGCGGTGCCGGCTTTGCCGCGCTCAGCCAGGTGCACACGGTGGCCGCGTATTACGCGGCCTGGACCGTGCTGGGCGTGGCCATGGCGATGACCATGTATGAAGCGGCATTTGCCACCATCAACCGGGAATTCGGCATGCGGAGCCGGCAGGCGATTTCCACCCTGACCTTGTTTGGCGGTTTTGCCAGCACCGTGTCGTGGCCATTGACCCAGCACATGCTGGGCGCGGCCGGCTGGCGCGACACGTGGCTGTGGTATGGCGTTGCGCACTGGGTGGTATGCCTGCCGCTGCATTTGATGCTGCAGCGGGGCGAGCGGCCGGAGGCGGAGTCCGGCCGATCCAGCCTGTCGGCCGCGTCGGTTCCGCCGGCGGCCTCGCCAGAATTTCCCACCGCCGCCGCACCTGCCGCCGCCACTGCCGCCAATGCGCCCGCGCCCGCAAGCGCCGGGCCGCGCGATCACACGCTGGCCGAGGCCGTGCGCCATCCCGCGTTCTGGAAACTCGGCTTTGCGTTTTCCGCCAACAGCTTTATTTTTGCCGCCCTGTCGGTCCACCTGATCCCGCTGCTGCGGGAATATGGCCACACGGCCGGCGTGGCGGTGGCGCTGGCGGCGCTGGTGGGGCCGATGCAGGTGGCGGGCCGGATCGGTGAAATGACGCTGGGGCGCAACGCCGCGCCGCAAGCCATCGGCAAGCTCACGTTCGGCGCCCTGCCCGCCGCCCTGCTGGCGCTGCTGCTGTTCGGACGGCACGGCTGGGCGGCCGCCGCGTTTTGCCTGTTGTATGGCATGAGCAACGGCATCCTGACCATCGTGCGCGGCACCATTCCGCAAACCCTGTTCGGGCGGCGTCATTACGGCGCGATTTCCGGCGCGCTGGCGGGCCCGTCGCTGCTGTCGCGCGCCGCCGGGCCGCTGGCGGTGGCGGCGCTGGCGCAAGCCGGGTCGCCCACGGCATTGCTGCTGATCTTGCTGGGTGCCGCCCTGGCCTCGCTGGCGTGTTATCTGCTGGCGATACGGCGCTGATGCGGAGCGGGTACCAGCCGGATATTTCCTGACATATACTGTTTCCTGCCCCTCCCACACCGGCCCGCACCATGATCCCGCGATTCAACCACCTGTTCGCCACCCTGTGCACCGTACCGGCCCTGCTGCTGGCCGGCAGTGGCGCGGTGGCGCAGGAAATCACCCTGAGCGCCATCAACACTTACCGCTACCCGCCGTTCGTGTATCCGGACGGCAGCGGCTTGTGCGACGTGCTGGTCAGGCACATGAACCGGCAGCTCAAGGGGCGCTACAAATTCGAATTGCAGCATTTGCCGCGCATGCGCCTGCTGCGCGCCCACCTCGACGCGCCGCTGCATTTCGACGCCGTGGGCCTGATGCTGGCGCCGGCTTTCATCGACGACGATGGCCGTTCGCGCTACCTGTGGAGCACGCCCCTCTTCGAGGACTACAACTTGCTGGTGTTCGCCGGCCCCAAACCACCCGCCATCCACCTGCTGTCGGACTTGAAAGGCAAACGTTATGGCACCGTGCGCGGCTACCGTTATACCGGCCTGGAAACCATGGTGGCCGACGGCGTGATCCAGCTCGAGCTGGCCAACGATGAACATTCCAACCTGCGCAAGCTGCTGGCCGGACGGATCGATTTCACACAGATGAACCGTTTTATGTACCGCAACATCACGTTGGAACGGGAATTCGCCGGCAAGCTGTCGTCTGTGCGGACGCCGGGCCCCAACACCTTTGCACGCCACCTGTTTGTCGCCCGCGACAAGCCGGAATTGCTGGCCGCCATCAATGAAGCGCTGGCGACTTTGCCCTGCAACAACGACTGGCAAGCCATGGCGCGCAAGACCGACATCGTGGTGCCCGCCTGCCCGCCGTCCCGCTAAGCGCACTGATGCACTAATGCGCTGGACATTCCTGAATGATCCGGTATTAACTTGCATTATTAATGCATCTTTGCGACAATACGGCAGTACGAATAATTCTCATTCCGCCAGCCAGCCTGTCCGCCAGCCAGCCCCTTAACTTCCGGACTTGCCATGCGATTGAAAAAACTGCCCCTGGCGCTGCTGCTGGCCGCCAGCACCCCCGCCTTTGCCTCCGCCGACGCCATCCTGCCCTCCGTGATGGTCACGGGTTCGGCTGAACCGGCCTATAACCCCGCCACGACCAGCGCCGCCAAGCTCGACGCGCCGCTGCGCGACATCCCGCAAACCATCAACGTGGTGCCGCAGGCGCTGCTGCGCGACCAGGGTGTCGCGTCATTGAATGACGTGCTGAAATCCGTGCCGGGTGTCGGCATGTCGCACGGCGACGGCCAGCGCGACCAGGTCACCATCCGTGGTTTTACCGCGATCGCCGACCAGTTCATCGATGGCATGCGCGACGATGCGCTGTACTTCCGCGACCTGTCGAACATCGAACAGGTCGAGGTGCTGAAAGGCCCCGCTTCGGTGCTGTATGGCCGTGGTTCGTCGGGCGGCATGATCAACCGCATCAGCAAGAAGCCGGGCGCCGACATCAGCGAAGCCACCGTGCGCCTGGCCAGCCACCACGGCCGCCGTGGTGAAATCGACCTCGGCCGCAAGCTCGACACGGCCGGCGCCGCGCTGCGCGTCACCGGCGCCGTCGAGCGCGCCGACAGCTACCGCGACCAGCAATTCCTGGAGCGCGAAGCGCTGGCGCCGTCCGCGCAATTCCGGCTGGGCCAGGCCACCAGCCTGCTGGTGCAAGGCGAATACCTGCATGACAAGCGCGTCACGGACTTCGGGATTCCATCGGTCCAGGGCCGCCCCGCCGACGTGCCGGCGGGGACGTATTACGGCTCCGCCAACGCAAAAGCATTCGATTACAGCGAAGCGCGGGTCCATGCGCTGGGCTTCGCGCTGGATCACCGCATCAATGAACACCTCACCCTGCGCAACGCCTTCCGCGGCTTCCACTACAAGCTCGACCGCAACAATACGCTGGTCGGCGCCGTCAACGAAGTGGCAAAGACCGTGTCGCTCACGCGCGGCAATGTCCGGCGCGGGGAAGACGGCTGGTTCAACCAGACCGAGCTGACGCAGCACGCCACCGTGGGCGGCCTGCTGCACCAGGTTTTATATGGCGTGGAATTCGGCCGCCAGCACAAGGATCAACTGGTGCGCTCGCAAGCCAATGCCGCCACCGTGTCGCTGTTCAATCCACAACCGGCCACCGTGCCCTTCACGGCGGGCGGCGCGCCGACCGCCAACAGCACGGCCGTGATGGGGATCGGCAGCGCCTATGTGCAAGACCTGGCCACCCTGGCCGAGCACTGGAAAGCGCTGCTGGGCGTGCGCCACGACCGCTTCGAACAGGAAACCCGCGAACGCCGCGCCGGCCAGCCCAGCCTGGCGCGCACCGACCGCGCCTGGAGTCCGCGCGCCGGCCTGGTGTACCAGCCGACGCCAACCCAGTCGTACTATGCGTCGTTCAGCAAATCGTTCCAGCCGTCCGGTGAAACCTTTGCGCTGGCCGCCAGCAACGCGGACCTGGCGCCCGAACGCACCACCAACCACGAAGTGGGCGCGAAAATCGACTTGCTTGGCGGCCGCGCCACGTTGGGCGCGGCGCTGTTCCGCCTGGAACGCACCAACATGAAGTCCACCGACCCGGTCACCAGCCGCGTGATCCCGATCGGCACGCAGCGCACCGATGGCGTGGAACTGACCCTCGCCGGCAACCTCGGCGCAGGCTGGCAAGTGTGGTCCGGCTACGCGTGGCTCGATGGCCGCATGGTGAAATCCATCGCGAAGGACGATGGCCGGCTGGTGCAGGGCAAGCGTCCGACCCTGACGCCGGAACACAGCGCCAACCTGTGGCTGACCAGGGAGCTGGCGGAACACTGGGGTGTCGGCGGCGGCGTGCATTACGTGGGCGACCGCTACGCCAATCCGGGCAACACGGTGACCCTGCCGGGCTACACCACGGCCGATGCGATGGCGTATTACCGCACCAAGGTCCTCGAGGTGCAGTTGAACGTGACGAACCTGTTCGACCGCGCCTATGCCGGCGCGGGCCATGGCAGCAGCAAGCACCTGATCCTGCCGGGCGCGCCGCGCGCCATGCAGCTGACGGCGCGCTACCGTTTTTGATCAACGGATAAAGCGGTTGGCAATCACCTTCACCTGGGACGACGGGAACATCGGCCCCGCCGTGCGGCGCCGCACGCGCCATGCGGTGAAGGCCACGCCGGCCGCGATACCGATGCGGATGACCCAGTCCCACGGACTGGCCTTGATTTCCGGCGCGGTTTCATCGACGGCATAGGCGGCCAGCCGCTGGCCGGTGAATTTCGATCCCACCACCAGCCCGCTGTCGCTGATCTTGCTGGTCAAATACAGCCCCGCTTCGCGCGGGTGCACCGACACCTTGCCATCCTTGTAGACAAAGGTCAGCGGCTGGTAACCCTCGGCCGTGACGGAACCGGCCACGTGGCCCGCCGCATTGATGCCGGTGGCAAAACTGTTGACGCCTTTCGGCAGCAGCGCACCGATGTCGATGGTGCGCGCACCGTCCCAGATGTAGGCATGCCAGCGGCGGTCCGGCGTTTCCGCCGCCCCCGCCACCAGCCCCGCATCGTTGATGGCGGTGGCCATGCTGATGCGCCCGCCCAGGCCCGGCACTTCCCGCATCGGCCTGCCCGGCGTGGCGACGAAGGCGCGCCGGAAGCCATCGCTGTTTTGCGCCGTGCCCACCACGATGCCGGCGGTATTGACCCCGGCCGCATAGCTGGTCTTGCCGCCGAGGGTGCCGAGGTCTTGCATGACGCCGTCTTGCGTGATGAAGGCGTGGAAGTCGCCGTTCGGCAAATCGGAATGGCCCACCACCTGGCCCGACGCATTGATCGCCACGGCGGAAGAACCGCCGCCGCCCAGCGAGCCCAGGTCGGTCATGCCCTTTTTCACTTCATAGACGAAAGCGCGCCAGCGCCCGTCCTTGTTTTGCGCGGCGCCGGTGATCATGCCGGACGCATTGATGGCGCGCGCCTCACTGTCGGAACCGCCCAGGGTGCCCAGTTCCGTCACCTTGCCATATTCGTACAGCACGGCGCGGCGGCGCCCGTCTTCGCTTTCAATCATGCCGACCAGCTGGCCGGACCGGTTGGCGTCATAGGCCTGGCTGCTCTCGCCCGGCAATTCGCCGAAGCCGGCGCGGCCCTGGGCGGCGCCGGCATGCGGCGCGGCCAGCGCGGTGGTGATCAGGGCGGCGGACAGTGCGGCGGCCAGGCTGGTCTTGCACATAGGAATTCTCCTTATTGATTAGTTGCAAAAATATAACGCGCCCTCCATGAAGATCTTCTTAAGTTTTTGACGGTTGCCGGTATTCCGTGCGCCCCCGCACGATTGCCGCTCCTAACATGACCGCTGGCACACCACGGGAGCGGATCATGGCAAAGACGGTGGGAGACTTCCTGTTGCGGCGACTGGCGCAATGGGGCGTGCGGCGCGTGTATGGTTATCCGGGCGATGGCATCAATGGCATCGTCGGCGCCTTCGGACGGCAGGACACCATTGCCTTCGTGCAGCCGCGCCACGAGGAAATGGCCGCGTTCATGGCCACGGCGCACGCGAAATTCACCGGCGAGACCGGCGTCTGCCTGGCCACCTCCGGTCCCGGCGCGATCCATCTGCTCAACGGTTTGTACGACGCGAAAATGGACCACCAGCCGGTGGTCGCCATCGTCGGCCAGCAACAGCGCATGGCGCTGGGCGGCGATTACCAGCAGGAAGTGGACTTGCTGTCGCTGTTCAAGGACGTGGCGGGCGCCTACGTGCACATGGCCACCGATCCGGCCCAGGTGCGCCACCTGGTGGACCGTGCGCTGCGCATCGCACAGGAACAGCGCACCGTCACCTGCATCATCTTCCCCAATGATGTGCAGGAATTGCCCGCCGTGGCCAACCCGCCGCGCGAACATGGCAGCCTGCACACCGGCATCGGCGCCCTGGCGCGCAGCCTGGCACCGCCGGCCGAGGCATTGCAGGCGGCGGCCGCCATCCTCAACAGCGGGCACAAGGTGGCGATCCTGGCCGGCGCCGGTGCGCTGCATGCCACCGATGAGCTGATCGAAGTGGCCGAACTGCTGGGCGCCGGGATCGCAAAAGCCCTGCTGGGCAAGGCCGCCGTCCCGGACGACTTGCCGTTCGTGACCGGCGCGATCGGCTTGCTGGGCACCAAACCCAGCCATGACATGATGGAAGAGTGCGACACCCTGCTGATGGTCGGCTCATCGTTCCCGTATGCCGAATACCTGCCGAAGGAAGGCCGCGCGCGCGGGGTGCAGATCGACATCGACGCCAGCCGCACCAGCCTGCGCTATCCGATGGAATACAACCTGGTCGGCGATGCGCAAGCGACGTTGCGCGCGCTGATCCCGCTGCTGCGGCCGAAACAGGACCGCGGCTGGCGCGAACACATCGAACGCAATGTGGCGCGCTGGTGGCAAGTGCTGGAAGCGCGGGCCATGAACGAGGCGGAACCGGTCAATCCGCAGCGCGTGTTCTGGGAATTGTCGTCACGCTTGCCGGACAAGGCGATCATCACGGTCGATTCCGGTTCGTCCGCCAACTGGTATGCGCGCGATGTGAAACTGCGGCGCGGCATGATGGCCAGCCTGTCCGGGGGACTGGCCACCATGGGACCGGCCGTGCCCTATGCGGTGGCCGCCAAGTTTGCCTTCCCGGAGCGCCCCGTGATTGCCCTGGCGGGCGATGGCGCCATGCAAATGAACGGCATCAATGGCCTGATCACGGTGGCCCGGCTGTGGGAGCAGTGGCAGGACCCGCGCCTGGTGGTCATGGTGCTCAACAACCAGGACTTGAACCTCGTCACGTGGGAACAACGGGCAAGCGCCGGCGATCCCCGCTATGCGCCATCGCAGGGCTTGCCGGATTTTCCCTATGCGGCCTATGCGGAAATGCTGGGGCTAAAGGGGATCAAGGTGACCCGGCCGGACGACGTGGGCCCGGCATGGAGCGTGGCGCTGGCATGCGACCGCCCCTGTTTGCTGGAAATGGTGACCGACCCGAACGTGCCGCCGCTGCCGCCGGGCGTGTCGCTGAAACAGGCCGGCGCGTTTTTCTCCGCGCTGTTCAAGGGCGATGCGGAATCGGTGGGGGTGATCAAGGCCACGATCAGGGAAACGTGGGACTCGTGGTTCCCGCCAAAACCGCATTAAATTACTGGAACGCCACCTCGGCAAAGCTGCGCAGCTTGCGGCTGTGCAGCCGGTCCACCCCAAGCCCCCGCAGCAGTTCCACCGTGCGGATGCCGATCTGCAAGTGCTGGTCAACCCGGTCCCGGTAAAACTGGTTGGCCATGCCCGGCAATTTCAGTTCGCCGTGCATCGGCTTGTCGCTGACGCACAGCAAGGTGCCATACGGCACGCGGAAACGGAAACCGTTGGCGGCAATCGTCGCGCTTTCCATATCCAGCGCCACCGCCCGGCTCTGGCTGAAACGCCGCTCCGGCGTGCGCTGCGGCAGCAATTCCCAGTTGCGGTTATCGGTGCTGGCCACGGTCCCGGTGCGCATCACGCGCTTGAGTTCCAGGCCGGACAATTGCGTGACGTCGGCCACGGCTTTTTCAATCGCCACCTGCACCTCGGCCAGCGGCGGGATCGGCACCCACAAGGGCAGGTCCTCATCGAGCACGTGGTCTTCCCGCACATAGCCATGCGCCAGCACGTAATCGCCCAACTGCTGCGAATTGCGCAAGCCGGCGCAATGGCCCAGCATCAGCCACGCGTGCGGACGCAGCACGGCGATATGGTCGGTGATGGTTTTCGCGTTGGCGGGACCGACGCCGATGTTGACCATGCTGATGCCGGTGCCGTCGCTGCGCACCAGGTGATAGCCCGGCATTTGCGGCAGCCGTGGCGGCACCACGCCAAACGCATCGTCCGGCTGCGCGTTGGTTCCCACGCGGCGCGTGATGACATTGCCCGGTTCGACGAACGCGATGTAATCATCCTCGCCCGTGGCCGCCGTTTGCATCAGCGCGTGCCCGAGGCGGATGAATTCATCGACATAGAACTGGTAATTGGTGAACAGCACGAACTTCTGGAAGTGCGCCGGCGACGTGCCGGTGTAATGGCGCAGGCGCTGCAGCGAATAATCGACGCGCGGCGCGGTAAACAGCGACAGCGGCTGCGCTTCGCCAAACGGCGCTTCGTGCGTGCCATTGGCAATGCCGTCATCCATCGCCGCCAGGTTCGGCAAGTCAAACACGTCGCGCATCAGCAGGCGCCGTTCCGGCCCCATGCTGCCTTCGACATGGTCGTGTTCCGCCAGCGAAAAGTGAATCGGGATCGGCTGCGAGCTCATGCCCACTTCCAGTTGCTGGCCGTGGTTCTTCAACAGCAGGCGGAATTGCTCGTGGTAATAGCGCGAAAACAGGTCCGGGCGCGTCAAGGTGGTTTCAAAGGCGCCGGGGCCGGCCACGAAACCGAACGACAGGCGCGACGGCGCGCGCGCCACGGTTTCCGTATTGATCCGCACGTAGGGATAGCAGGCGCGCACATGTTCCTGCGGATTTTCACCGGCCACAAAACGCCGCAGCGATTCGCGCAGATAGCCGATGGAATCGTCATACAAATGCTGGACATGGGCCAGTGCGGCGGCGGGATCATCGAAGTGGCGGGGGGGAATAAACGGACGGGCTTGCACGATACGCTCCTCAATGAAACGACAACAGTGTCGGTTTCATTGTAGCGGCGTTCTCGCTGCAATGCAGCAAGGCCCCCGCTTTATTGCGGCGCGGCCGGGCCCAGTGCCTGCTTGCGCCGCTTGGCCATGTACCGGCGCATGTCCTCGAACGTGACCTTGCCGCTGCCGGCGCTATCGATCTCGGCGAAATGGTTGACCACCCAGCCCAGTCCCGCCTTGCGCGCCTCGTCCCGCGTCAGCGCGCCATTGGCGTCCAGGTCCGCTTCGCTGAAGCGCTGGCGCAGCTTGGCCACCGCCTGCTGCTGCAGGGCGGCGCCGGAAGCGGCCGGCGTGGCGGGCGCATGGCGCAGGCGCTGCGGCACGCAGGGGTCGGCGCAGGCGGGAACCGGTGGCTCATTGCCGTTGCCTGCGGCGCTGGCGGTGGCGGTGGACAGCGCCAGTATCGTCATCAAAAGCAGTTTATTCATCATTTCCCCAGGCTGCCGTAGAACTGCACCAGATCCGCTTTCTGCGCGCGGCGCGCCGCGTCATCGAGATAAATCATATGCCCGCCCGCGTAGTTGCGCACCACGATATTCGGGTTGGCGCCCAGCCGCTGCAAATCGAGCTCGGTCTGGTAAAACGGCGTCGCCAGGTCATGGTAGCCGCTTTGCGCCAGCACTTTCATGGAGGGGTTCAGGTTGATGGCGGCGGCCAGGTCGGGAATCGTGTCCGGCACCTCCTTGCCGTCATGACTGAAATTCCAGGTCTCGATGATGTTGTTGAAAGTGACGTAGGTGCTGGCCGCGCTGTATTTCAGGGTGCCGGTCAGGTAGGTGCGGATCGCTGAATCGAAGGCGCCGTTCACCACTGTCAGCGAAGGATCGCCATCGGCCGCCACGGGCGAACCGGGCGCGCCGGACACGCGCGCATCGTAACGGCCCAGCAACTGGCCCGGCACCAGTTCTTGCGCGAACGCATCCGGGCCGTAATTCAGGTTGGTTTGCCAGCGCGACGCCAGCACGCCGGTATAGCGGAACAATTGCTGCGCAACGCCCGGCTGCGGCAAGGTATTGGACGACAGCCAGCGCCCGACCGCGTCGCGGTAGGTGGTGGCGCTGTAAGCGCGCACTTCCTGCAGGAACGATGGCACGTCGGCCGGCGCGGGGCTGGCCAGCTTGTAGTAATTGCCGGTCGCGGCATAGGTCGGGATGTAGCCTTCGCAGCTGCGCGTGCTGATCACGCTGCAATTGCTGTTGTAATCCATGATGGCCGAGTGCAGCACCACGCCGCTGACGCGGGTGCCCGCGGTTTCCAGCAGGCTGGCCATGATGCCGGTGCGCGGCGCGCCATAGGATTCGCCGAACAGGACCTTGGGCGATTGCTGGCGGTTGTTGGCCGCCACATAGCGCTGCACGAAATCGCGGAAGCCCGCCGCATCGGCATCGACACCCCAGTAATCGCGGTTGCGCGCCGGCGCAACCGCCTGCGAATAGCCGGTGCCCACGGCGTCGACAAACACCAGGTCGGACACATCGAGCAGGCTTTCCGCGTTGTCCACCGGGGTGACGGAACCGAGGATCACATTGGACGGCACCTGGGACTGGATGCGCTTGGGCGCGAAGGAGCCCAGGTGCAGCCACATCGAGGCCGAACCGGGCCCGCCGTTGTAGAAGAAGGTCACGGGACGCGATCCCGGTTCCTTGCCATCGGCGGTATAGGCCACATAGAAGAACGACGCCGCCCTGCCGGTGCGCGCATCCGTTCCGGTCAAATGGCCGGTGGTGGACGTGTAGGCGATCGACTGGCCGTTCAGCACCATGGTTCCCTTGACGATGGCCGCGCTTTCCGTGGCGCTGGCCAGCGACGCCGTCGGGTTGCCGGAGTAAATCACAGGATCGTTGAGCGAACCGTCATTGGCCACCGGCGGCGTCACCACGGGCGGCGTGGTGCTGTTGCCGCTACCGCCGCCACCTCCGCCGCAGGCAGCCAGCAGGGACGACAGCAACACCGCCAGCAGGGGTGGCCGCAAAGTATTCGTCAGGGGGGATGGTCTGGCCACGCGCGCTCTCCGGGAAATGACTGCCTGCGGAGATTATGCCCGATGGCCGGGCCGAATTGTATAGTCAGGCTGCGGGAATGTCACAAGCCACACGACTTGTCGCCCGGCCCCAGGAAGCGCAGCGCGCGCGAATACGACACGGCGGCGTTTTCCCGGCGCTTTTGCTCCAGCGTGACCATCTCGCCGATGTTCAGGCCATTGAGCACGAACAGGTTCATTTCCTTGCCCTTGAACTTGTCCGGCAAGACTTGTTCGGACCAGCCGCCGTCGCGGTACGCATAGCGGGTGAACAGGCGGCAGCCGGGCGAGGTCGACACCACGGTGTAAATCACCGGCACGCCGTTTTCCACATCGAGCACCAGCGGGTTTTCATGCTGGCCCTGGCCGCCGTCGTGGGCCGCGCGCCATTCGTAGGATTTGCCCGGCTGGGCCGGCAGTGTAAAGCGGATCGCGGCGCCATCGTCGGTGCTGCGGCGGTCCACCACGATGACTTCGCCCGTATGCAGCCGCACCTGTTCCTGCCACCGTTCGGTGCGCGAGCAGCCGGACAGCGACGCAGCCGCGGCGGCAAGCGCCAGCGCGGCCGCCAGCGCGCCGCCCTTTGCCGTCCAGCTCATCGATTTGTGTGCCATCGCCGCTCCTGCCGCCGCCCCTTGGGCGAAAGCCTCTATTGTGCCTTGTTTTCAGCGGCGAATTGTCACAAAAGTTCACCAAAAGTTTATTGGCCTTGTATCTGCCGTCATGGCAGGGCCGGCGGCCTCAATGCAGCTTGACCGACGGCGTGATGCGCTTGCGCAGCCAGTCCACCAGCATCACCGCCGCGGCCCGGACCACGCCGTGCAGCGCCATCAGGTGCTTCTGGTACATCATTCCGTACAGCAGGTTCGCCGTGGCGCCGCTGACCGGCATCTGGCGGCCGACCGGGCCGCCCAGCAGCACGCCAACGGCGGCGACCGGGCCGAGCGACACCAGCGAACCGTAGTCACGGTAGCGGAATTCCGGCAGCGGCTTGCCCTCGCGGCGGGCCAAGGCATCGGCCAGGAACACCGCCTGCTGGTGCGCCACCTGGGCCCGTGGCGGCGCGGCGCCCTTCACCGGGCACACGAAACTGGCGCAGTCGCCGATCGCAAACACGTTCGCATCATCGACCGATTGCAGCGACGCGTTCACCATGATCTGGCGCATGCGGCCCAGTGACAGGCCGAACGTCTTGCTGATGGACGGGCCCTCGACACCGGCCGCCCACAGGGTCAACGTGGCGGGACGCGGCACGCCGTCGACGTGGATGGTGTCCGCTTCGACACTGGTGACGGCGGCACCGGTGCAAATATCGATGCCGCGCGAGGCCAGGTATTTTTCCGCCCGCGCCGACATCTCAGGCGGAAGGTGCGGCAGGATGCGCGCGCCCCGCTCCAGGATGCTGATGCGCACGTCGCGCGCCGGGTCCAGCGTGTGCACCTTGTACTTGGCCAGCGCGCGGGCGCTGTGCGCCAGTTCCGCCGCCAGTTCCACGCCGGTGGCGCCGCCGCCGACGATCATCACGTTGACCTTTTCGCCGTCGCCCTGGCTGGCCCGCACGCAGGCGCCGAGGAAGCGGCGGTAAAAACTCTTCGCATCGCCGACGTGGTCCAGCGTGCACACATTGTCAGCCGCGCCAGGCACGCCGTAGAAATTGGTGACCGCGCCCAGCGCCAGCACCAGCGTGGTGTATTCCAAGGTGCGCAGCGGCGGCGCGATGCCGTCGTCACGCATGCAGGGTGCAAGGACAAGGTTGCGGGCCGCGCGATCAACGGAGCGCATTTCCGCATGCACGAATTGGAAACCATGTTCGGCGGCCTGCGCTGAATATTCGATCTGGAACACTTGCGGGTCGCGCTTGCCCGACGCCACCGTGTGCAACAGCGGTTTCCAAAAATGAGCGGGAGAACGATCGACCAGGATGATCTTCGCGCGGCCCTTGCGGCCCATGGTGTCCCCGAGCCGGGTTGCCAGTTCGAGGCCGCCTGCGCCTCCGCCTACGATTACGATGGTTTGCATGATGTTTCCTCCGTTTTAGGTGCCGCCGGTTTGCTTCTGGGTGCTAATATAGTTCCCGCAAAACGAAAAGAGAAATTACTTATTTTCAGCGATTGATAAGGTTTAGATTATGTATCACGCAAGCTTTCGCCAGCTCGAAGCGCTGGTGCTGGTGGCCCGCCATGAAAGCGTTTCACGTGCCGCCGAGGAAATGCACGTTACGCAGCCGGCGATTTCCGCCCAGCTGCGGGCGCTGGAGGAACTGGCCGGCACGGCCCTGACGCGCAAGGTCGGACGCAATATCCAGCTGACCGCGGCCGGCGAAGTCATGCGCAATTTCGCCGAACGCATCCTGCAGCTGTGGGACCAGGCCGGCGACGAGCTGGGCGAGCTGCAAGGCGTCAGCAGCGGCACCCTGCGCATCGGCGCCGTGTTCACGGCCGAACACTTGCTGCCATCGATGCTGGTCAAGTTCACGCTGGAGCGCCCCAACGTACGCATGAACCTGCGCGCGGGCAACCGCAGTGAAATTATCGGCCTGTTGTCGCGCAAGGAAGTGGACCTGGCGATCATGGGCACGCCGCCGCGCGAACTGCGCATCAACGCGGCCCGCTTCGCGCACCACCCGATGGCGTTCGTGTCCAGCCCCAAGCACCCGCTGATGAAAAAGAAGCGCGTGACCCTGGACGACATCGTGAAATCGAACCTGCTGGTGCGGGAACGGGGCTCCGGTACCCGCACCGCCGTCGAGCGCCTGTTCAAGGAACACGGGCATACGCTGCACATCAGTTCCGAAGTGTCGAGCAACGAGGCCATCAAGAGCATGGTGGCGGCGGGCCTCGGGGTCGGCTTCGTGTCGGTGCACGCGTGCGCGCTGGAATTCCAGGCGGGGCTGATCGACATTTTACCGATGAAGGAAAGCCCGCTGGAAGGCGACTGGCACGTGATGCACCTGGCCGACCAGCCGCTGCCGCGCATTGCCGCCGCGTTCCGCGACTTCATGGTCAATTCCGGCCAGGCGCTGATTGAAACCGAACTGGAAGCGTACTACCAGAAGTACCAGAGCTTGCACAAGCGTGGCGCGAAAGCCTGAATTTCGCTCATCTTCGGCCTGACCATATTGAATTTTTGGTCAGGCCAATATAGAATCATTTCACCATTCCCCTCCCAGAACCTCGGCCCCGTCCACCCGGTCCTCGTTCATGAGGCACGGGCCACGCGAGGTGGCCCGACCGCAAGCGGCAGACAACCCGGCTGCGCCGCACATCCCTCACGCAGTTCCTGACCTGCAAGGAGCAACAATGAAAACAATACGGGAGACATTCATCCACGCCACCCTCAGCGGCGTCCTCAGTGGCGCCCTTGGCCGCGTCCTGTTCGGCGCCCTCGCCGCCACCGCCACCGTCACCACCTCGGCCGCCCACGCCGCCGTGCTGCCGCTGCACAATGCCGTCATCACCGCCACCTATAACGGCGACGGCGCGTCCATGCTGGGCCTGGACCATGGTTTCGTCACGGAACCGGGTTCCAATACCAGCGCGATTTATCCGGACGGCGCCGGGGTGGAATTCTTTAGCGCCGACGCCCTGTTCGGCTTTGACTTCGATGCCGATGGCTCGCTGGCGATCTACAACAACGCCCCCATCCCCACCGGCGACTACCGTTTCCGCTTCGACTTCGGCGCGTCACTGGCCGCGCCATTGGCCAGCTTTACCGTGGCCGGCATGAGCGGCGTGGGCGGCACGCCGCTGCTGTCGCTGCTCGATGGCGGCCGTGCGCTCGGAGTGGATCTCAGTGGCCTGGCCTGGGACGACGGCTACGGCGTCATCACGGCCAATAGCGCCAGCCAAAGCGCCAACCAAAGCGCCAGCGTGCCGGAACCGCGCGGCACCGCCCTGCTGCTGGGCGGCCTTGGCCTGCTGGCGCTGATGCGCCGCCGCAAAGCCTGAGCCACTGTCAACCCGATCACAGGAGTCCACCATGAAACACTGGAGTGTCAGGGCCGCCCTTTGCCTGTCGGCCATGCTGGCGGCCGGCACTAACGCCGGCATTCATGCCGCCGCCATCGATCCCGCCCGCCAGACCGCCCCGGCAGATGGCTGGGCCAGCCAGGCCGGCGGCACCACCGGCGGCGCCAATGCCTCCGGCGGCTTTATCTATACCGTCAGCAACCGCGCGCAATTGCTGGCGGCGTTGAACAACGGCGGCGGCAACGCCAAGATCATCAAGCTCGTTGGCGTCATCGACATGACCGAGGGCGTGCCCTTCGCCAATACCGGCGACCAGGCCATCCGCGGCGCCATCCGCATGAAAAGCAATACCACCCTGATCGGCGATGGCGCCAACGCCGGCATCGTCAACGGCCATATCGTCGTCAGCAATGTCAGCCAGGTCATTATCCGCAACCTCAAGATCGTCAATGCCTGCGATGTCGGCCCGATCTGGGATCCGACCGACGGCGCCACCGGCAATTGGAATTCCGCTTATGACGGCATCGGCGTTTCGCAATCCGACCATGTCTGGATCGACCACAACACGTTCACCGACGCCCCCACCACCGACAACGTGCTGCCGGTTGAAAACGGCAAGATCAAGCAATGCCACGACGGCGCGCTGGACGTGACCAATGCATCGGATTACGTGACCGTGTCGTACAACGTGTTTGGCCAGCACCACAAGAACAACCTGATCGGGTCAAGCGACTCCGCCAGCGCGGACGAGGGCAAGCTGCGCGTGACCTTTGCCAACAACGTGTTCCGCGATGTCACCAACCGCGCGCCGCGCGTGCGCTATGGCCAGGTGCACATGCTGAACAATTATTTTGTCGGCAGCAAGGCGCATGCGGTGTATCCGCACGATTACAGCATCGGCCCGGGTTACAACGCGAAAGTGCTTTCGCATGGCAACGTGTTCGACATTGCCGGGGCCACGACGTGCGCCCATGTCGTGAAAAACCCGGGCGGCACGCCGACCGGCGTGTTCAAGGACACCGGTTCGCTGCTGAACGGGGCCGCGCTGTCCGGCTGCACCGTGTCCGGCGCCGTCGCGTGGACGCCGCCCTATGCCTTCACGTCCCGCCCCGTGGCGCTGGTGAAAGCCAATGCGCTGGCGCAGGCGGGCAGCGGCAAGCTGGCCACCACCATCAGCGGAACCGGCGACGTCAGCACCGATCCGGGCCTGGCGCTGGCCTGCCCCGCCACCGGCAACGGCCTGTATTTCTGCGACGATTTCCAGAATGGATCGAGCGCCAACTGGGACTTGCTGCCGGTCGCGGGCCCGAACGGCTCTTTCAGCGTCAAGGCGGAAACCATCGGCGGAACCAACAAGGTGCTGCAATACACGGCCGCCACCACGGGCGGCGTGCTGGCCCTGTTAAAACCTGCCGCGCTGGCGGCCATACCCGGCGCCGACTATTACGTCGAAGCGCGCATCAAGCCCCTGACCAACAGCACCACCGGCAACAAGCAGCTGTACCTGGTCACACGCTACAGCAATGCCAGCAACTGGTATGGCGCGGGATTGAACGTGCAAAGCACGACCGCCTCGACGCAAGTGGAAATCGCGAAGATGGCGGCCGGTTCGCTGAGCCGTCCGAAGCAGGTGAAAAAACCGATCAACATGGATGCGCAGTTTTATACGGTGCGCTTTGAAATGACCGGCGGCGTGCTGACGGTCTACCTCGATGGCGAACCGCTGGGGTCCGTGACCGACACGGCATTCACCGCGAAGGGCCTGGTGGGGCTGTATACGGCCAATAAATCGTTCCAGGTCGACGATGTCCGCATCGGCGATCCACGCCTGAAACCATCGCAGTTGACGCTCAACCCCGCCGTGACGACGTATGCGGCGGAAGCGGGCGACGCGCCGCTGTCGCTGGCCATCACGGCGCTCAAGCCGGACGGCTCCTTTGACACGTTCATGGCCAGCTCCAGCAATCCCGCCGTGGCGGCGGTCGCCATTAACGGCACGACGCTGACAGTGACACCGGTCGGTGCCGGCACGGCCAACATCACCATCACCAGCGACGGCGATCCAACCTTGAAGCGCACAATTGCAGCGACCATCAGCCCGCAATTCGTGCAGCCGACGCAAACCTACACCCTGGCCGGCGCTTCGCCCGCCGTGGCGCAAGCGGGCGTGAATATCGACGCGAGCCTGCGGCTGACTTTCGACACCCCTCCCACGCTGGGTTCCGGCGGCACCATCCGCATTTACCGCAAGGTCGACGACGCGCTGGTGGACACCATCAAATTGTCCGGCGAAGTCGAGGAAATCGGCTATGCGGGGCAGGCACTGGTGCGCAAGGTCAATACCGCGCCGTTGACCATCAGCGGCAACACGCTGACGATCCGCCCGCACGGCAACAGGCTGGCCTATGGAGGCGAATACTATGTGGCGATTTCGAATGGCGCCATCACCGGCGCCTCGCTGGGCGGCGTTCCTTTTGTCGGCATCGGCAAACTGGGCGGCTGGACCTTCGGCACACGCGGCGCGCCACCGGCGGCCGACAGCGAGCTCACCGTGGCGCAGGATGGCAGCGGCGACTTCGATACCGTGCAGGGCGCGCTGAACTTCATCATGAAAGAGATGGACAAGGCGGCGCCGGTGACCGTGCGGGTGAAAAACGGCGTGTACCGGGAATTGCTGTACCTGCGCGGCAAGGACAATGTCACCATCCTTGGCGAGAGCCGCGATGGGGTGGAGATCCGCTACACCAACCATGACACCTTGAACACCGGCAGCGGCGCCAGCCAGGCGGCCGGCACCAGCGCCACGCCGGCCGGCGGCCGTGCCGTGCTGCTGGTGGAAGCGTCGGACATGCTGCGCCTGCAATCGCTGACCCTGCGCAACACGACCTTGCGCTCACCAATGATTTCCGCGCAGGCCGAAACGCTGTACTTCAACAACGACGCGGGCCGCCTGGTTGCCACCGACGCGAGCTTCCACAGCGAGCAAGATACGCTGAACCTGAAGGGCTGGTCCTGGTTTTACCGCACACTGGTGACGGGTAACGTCGACTTCATCTGGGGCTCCAGCCGCGCCGCGCTGTTCGAGGACAGTGAAATCCGCTCGGTCGGCGACACCACCAGCGCTACCGCCGGCGGCTACATCCTGCAGGCGCGCGTGGCCAATGCCACCGACAAGGGCTATGTCTTCCTCAACAGCACGCTGACGCACGGCCCCGGCCCCGGGCCGCTGCGCGGCGACGTGCCGAACGGCGCCACGTACCTGGCGCGCAGCGCGGGCAGCGGCACCACCTGGGACAACATCGCGTTCATCAACTGCAAGATGGACAGCCACGTGGCGGCGGCGGGCTGGGCCGGCCTGGGCGTCAACGGTCAACCGGCCCCGAATCCCGTCACCGCCAGCGCAACCAGCGGCTGGCGCGAATACGGCACCACCGACCTGGCCGGCAATCCCGTCAACCTGGCAACGCGCGTCGGCGGCTACCAGCTAAGCGGCTCCGACGTGGCGGTAAACTTCGCCAGCCGCGCGCAGGTATTCTCCGCCTACAACAACGGCGCCGGCTGGGACCCGCAACCCTGAACGGCCACAAAACCGTCAACCGCCCGCTGCGTCATTCCGCGGGGCGGCTTGGGGGTATCAAGCCGCCATGCACGCGTACCGGTACTGCCGGTGCTGGTGGCAATACGTGCATGGCGGCTTCAATTCCCGAGTCCACACCTTACGCCGGCCGCACACGGTGCATTCCACCGTGGCGATAGCCGGCACCTTCCCCAGCGCTTCCCGGTAATCCCTGTCCCGCGCCGCCATGAATGCGGCGCCGTTGTTATGTCGGTAGCGTCAGACTACCGGCTGGCGGGGCATTCGCACACGAATCATTCCGACGTAACAAATTCTTGACATCCTCCCCCTCCTCAGCCTGACGGCTGAGGAAGGGGATTCTACGGCGCCGCGTGATGATTTACGCGGTCGCTTCGGTGGGTTCCTGCTTCGTCGAGCGGCCTGACCGCGCCATCTCTCCACAGGCCAAAACGCGATGCCCTCGCGCTAAAATATTGATCGCACCGACCACATCGGCGTGATTTTCGTAGCCACACCCGACGCACAGGAACTGCGCCTGCGTTCGCCGATTGTCTTTCGAGACGTGGCCACAGCGCGGGCACGTCTGGCTGGTATGGTGCGGTGGAACAGCCAGGAGCATGCCGCCGTTCCACACCATCTTGTAGTCGAGCTGGCGCCGGAACTCGCCCCAGCCCTGATCGAGGATGGCGCGGTTCAGGCCAGACTTCTGGCTGACTTTCCTGCCCGCTTGTTCGATGGTGCCTTTAGAGGACCTGGACATATTCCGCACCTGCACATCCTCGACACAGACGAGCGCGTGGTTATTGCTGATCGTCGTGCTGGCTTTGTGCAGGAAATCCCTGCGGGCGTTGGCGATGCGAGCGTGTATCCTCTGGACGCGGGCTTTCGCCTTCTTCCAGTTGTTGCTGAACTTGACTTTACGGCTCATGCGGCGCTGGTAGCGGGCCAGGCGTTGCTGGTGCTTTTTAAAGCTGTTCAGTGGCGCGATGAAGTCGCCATCGTTCATGGTGGCGAAGCGGGCGATACCAACGTCGATGCCGATGGCCGTCGTCGCCTTGGGCACAGGCTGTTCGACCTCGCGCCGGGTCTGAATCGAGGCAAACCACTTGCCGCCCGACTGGCTGACGGTGACGTTGCGCACCTCGCCCCACACGTCGCGGCTGTTGCGGTAGCGCAGCCAGCCGAGCTTGGGCAGGAAAAGGCGACCGTTTGCCTCGTCGAGCTTGATTTGTTTCGGTTCAGGATAGCGGAAACTGTCGCCGTTGCCTTTGCGCTTGAAGCGAGGGTAACCGGCCCGCTTCGCAAAGAAGTTTTGGTACGCCTTGTCCAAGTCCTTCAAGGCATGTTGCAGTGCCTGGGATGGCGCTTCCTTGAGCCACTCCGTGCCTGGCTCGCGCTTCCAGATCGGCAAATTTGCCGCCATCGCCACATAGCCGATGAACTTGTTGCCTTGCGCGTGTTGGTCTTTCTGCATCGCCAGCACCTTGTTGTAGACGAACCTGCACGCCCCGGCGAAGCGGCGCATATTGCGCGCCTGCTCGCCGCTTGGCATGAGTTCATACTTGAAGGCTTGGAGACGAATCATACTGTGATTATATACAGCACTTCGATCCAGGCAAACATAATGCGACTGGTAATGGACGGCTGCGCCGTCCGCGCTTACATCACCGGCCTGAAGGCCGATGTTTTACGCGCACCGGATAAACTGGATATCAACGGCCGGCGATGGCGCGCCGCAGCATGGCGCGGGGTGCAAATAAATGCAAACTATGCAACAATGTGACCTCATCAATCGATACCTGTCATGAAAGTCCGTTCGCTACTTGCATTGACCATCACAGTCGCACTGGTGCCGGTGGTGGTGTTCTTCGCCGCGCCTTTGAGCCGGCTGGTGGAAGCGGAGCGCGATGCGGGTGTCCGCACCATGCAGGAAGCCGCGCGCGCCACGTCGCTGGCGGTCGATGCACAGTGGTATGAAGTCATTGGACTGGTGCGCGCCACCAGCAATTCCAGCAAGCTCGAGAGCAACCAGATGGAAGCATTTGGCGGCAAGGCCCGTTCCCTGGTGCAGGGCCGTTCCTCCTACCTGGTGCTGTTCAACCATGACGGCCAGCAACTCATCAATACATCCATGTCGTCCGATGCGGCGCTGCCGGACACGCGCGGTTTTTCCGGCGAGCGCATCGCCTCCGTGCTGGCCGGCGACATCCCCGTGATTTCCAACCTGCTGCGGGCGCCAGGCACTGGCCGTCACGTGGTGGCGCTGGAATTCCCCGTGCATTTGCCGGAAGACCGCCATTATGTGATGAGCTATGGTTTCGATGCGGCGCTGCTGGCGCAGGCGTTGCCGCCGCCCGCCCCGGGCCGGGCCATGTTCCGCATCTACGACCGCGATGGCCGGCTGATCCAGAGCAACCATCTGCCGACCGGCGCCGGCTCGCTGGCCCCGCCCACGATCGCGGCGGCCATCAAGTCCAACGAAACCGGCTTGATCCGCACCGGCGACGGCACGTACACGGTGCTGGCCCGCTCGGCGCTGTCGGGCTGGTGGGTCGCCATGTCGGAGACCACGGAAAAAGTGGACGGCACCACCGAGCGCACCGTGCTGCTGTCCGGCCTGGGCCTGGCGCTGGCCCTGGCGCTGGCGATCGCCACCGCCTGGGCGCTGTCGGACCGCATCGCCAAGGCCATCGCGAAAACCAACGACGCCGCGCGCGCCATGGGCGCGGGCGCCGACACCCCGCCACAACGCAGCGGCATCGATGAGCTGGACCACCTGGAAGACAGCGTGTACCAGGCCAACCGCCTGCTGACGGAAGCCGCGCTGGAACGCGAACGCCTGCTGGTGCAAACGCAACAGGCGCGTGAAGTGGCCGATGCGCAAAACCGCGCCAAGGATGAATTCCTCGCCATGCTGGGCCATGAATTGCGCAATCCGATGGCGCCCATCAGCATGGCGGCGCACATGCTGACGATGCCGAACCTGGACCCGTCCCGGCTGCGCCACGCGGGCCAGGTGATCGGCCGCCAGGTCGAACACATGAACCGCCTGGTCAATGACTTGCTCGATGTATCGCGCGTGACGCGCGGCCTGATTTCGCTGGAACGCAAGCCGCTGCAAATCGACTCCATCATCGCCAGCGCGATGGAACAGGCGTCGTCCATCGTGGAAGCGGGCCGGCATGAACTGGTGGTGGAAACCGGCGACACGCCACTGTGGATCAGCGGCGACGCGATCCGGCTGGTGCAGGTGCTGACGAATTTGCTGGTCAATGCCGTCAAATACTCGCCGCCCGAAAGCCGTATCGTGGTGCGCGCCGTATCCGAAGGCGCGACGCTGCTGCTGTCGGTGGCGGACAATGGCAGCGGCATCGAGCCGGATTTGCTGCCGCGTATTTTCGACCTGTTCTCACAGGGCGCGCGCCGTCCGGACCGCGCGGCGGGAGGGCTGGGACTGGGACTGGCCCTGGTGCGGAAAATCGTGGAACTGCATGGCGGTACCGTGAGCGCTTACAGCGAGGGCGCCGGGAAAGGCAGCTGCTTCACCATCCGGTTGCCGATGTGCGAAGCACCGGCGGAGACCGAAACCGCTTGATTCTGTATGGCGTGGTGGACGTTCATTCCACCACGCATACGTCAATTACTTCACGTTATAGAACGCGTCACGGCCAGGGTACGACGCCGTTGCGCCCAGGTCTTCCTCGATGCGCAGCAGCTGGTTGTACTTGGCCATGCGGTCCGAACGCGACATCGAGCCGGTCTTGATCTGCAGCGCGTTGGTGCCGACCGCGATATCGGCGATGGTCGAGTCTTCGGTTTCGCCCGAACGGTGCGAGATTACGGCGGTGTAGCCGGCGCGCTTGGCCATTTCGATGGCGGCAAAGGTTTCCGTCAGGGTGCCGATCTGGTTGATCTTGATCAGGATCGAGTTGGCGATGCCTTTCTGGATGCCTTCTTTCAGGATCTTGGTGTTGGTGACGAACAGGTCGTCGCCCACCAGCTGCACTTTCTTGCCCAGCACTTCGGTCAAGTGCGCCCAGCCGTCCCAGTCGCCTTCGTGCATCGCGTCTTCGATCGACACGATCGGGTACTTGTCGCACCACCCCGCCAGCAGCGCCGTGAACTCCTCGGCGCTCAAGACCTTGCCTTCGCCTTCCAGGTGGTATTTGCCGTCCTTGTAGAATTCGGACGCGGCGCAATCGAGGCCCAGTGCGATATCCTTGCCCGGCGCGTAGCCGGCTTCCTCGATCGCCTGGATGATCAGCTTGATCGCCTCTTCATGCGATTCGACGGAAGGCGCGAAACCGCCCTCGTCGCCCACCGCCGTGGTCAGGCCCTTCTTGTGCAGGATTTTCTTCAGCGTGTGGAACACTTCCGCGCCATAGCGGATGGCTTCCTTGAAGCTCGGTGCGCCGACCGGGATGATCATGAATTCCTGGATGTCCAGGTTGTTGTCGGCGTGCGCGCCGCCATTGATCACGTTCATCATCGGCACCGGCAGGGCCATGGCGCCCGAACCGCCAAAGTAGCGGTACAGTGGCAACTTGGCGTCGTCGGCGGCGGCCTTGGCCACCGCCATCGACACGGCCAGCGTGGCGTTGGCGCCCAGGCGGGATTTGTTCTCGGTGCCATCGAGTTCGATCAGGGTGCGGTCGATCAGCGCCTGCTCGGAAGCGTCCAGGCCGATGATGGCTTCGGCGATTTCCGAATTGATGTTGTCAACCGCTTTCAACACGCCTTTGCCGAAGTAGCGCTTGGCGTCGCCGTCGCGCAGTTCGATAGCTTCGCGCGAACCGGTCGAGGCGCCGGACGGCACCGCCGCGCGGCCGGTGACGCCGGATTCCAGCAGCACATCGCATTCCACAGTCGGATTGCCGCGCGAATCGATAATTTCACGGGCAATAACATCGACGATTGCAGTCATTTCAAATCTCCGTTCAAATAGGGGGCCGCAGCCCCGAGTTCCCCCTCGGGGGATAAATTGTTTGCTTGCGATTTCAGGCTTGCGCGCCGATCTTCATGATCTTCAGCGCGTTGGTGCCGCCCACCAGGCCCATCGGCTCGCCCCAGGTCAGCACCACGTTGTCGCCGCGCTGCACGATGCCGCGCGCGATCAGCAAGTCTTCGACCGAACGCAGCACCACTTCGCGCTCGCGCGTCTGTTTCAGTTCCAGCGCCGTCACGTTGCGGAACAGCGCCAGCTTGCGCTGCGTCGCCACGCTCGGGGTCAGGGCGATGATCGGCACGTCGATGCTGTTACGGCTCATCCACAGGCAGGTCGAACCGGATTCGGTCAGCGCGGCAATCGCCTGCACGCGCAGGTGGTGCGCGGTGAACAGCGCGCCGTAGGCGATCGACTGGTCGATGCGGCTGAAGGTGGTGTTGATCAGTTCCACGTCGGGGTTCGACGGGTTCCATTTTTCCGCGTCCAGGCAGATCGCCGCCATGGCTTCCACGGTTTCAACCGGGTATTTGCCGGACGCGGTTTCCGCCGACGTCATCACCGCGTCGGTGCCGTCCAGCACCGCATTGGCCACGTCCGATACTTCAGCGCGGGTCGGCACGGCGTTGACGATCATCGATTCCATCATCTGGGTGGCGGTGATGGCCAGCTTGTTGGACGCGCGCGCCATCTTGATCATGCGCTTTTGCAGCGCCGGCACGGCGGCGTTGCCCACTTCCACGGCCAGGTCGCCACGGGCCACCATGATGCCGTCGGAGGCATCCAGGATTTCCTGCAGCGCGGGAATCGCCTCGGCGCGTTCGATCTTGGCAATCATGAACGGCTTGTGGCCATATGCTTCACCGGCGATGTTGGCCAGCTGGCGCGCCATTTCCATGTCGGTGGCGTTTTTCGGGAACGAGACGGCGACGTAATCGGCCTGGATGCTCATCGCGGTCTTGATGTCTTCCATGTCCTTGGCCGTCAGCGCCGGCGCCGACAGGCCGCCGCCCTGGCGGTTGATACCCTTGTTGTTCGACAGTTCGCCACCGATTTTGGTGGTGGTGTGGATTTCACTGCCAATGATACGGTCCACGGTCAACACGATCAGGCCATCGTTCAGCAACAGCACGTCGCCGGCTTTCAAGTCGCGCGGCAAGTCCTTGTAGTCCAGGCCGACGCGCTCCTGGTTGCCCAGTTCACCGTTCTCGCCCCACTTGGCGTCGAGGATGAACTTGTCGCCGTTTTCCAGTTCGATCTTGCTGTTTTCAAATTTGCCGATACGGATTTTCGGGCCTTGCAAGTCCGCCATGATGGCCACTTCGCGGCCGACGATGGAAGCCGCTTCGCGCACCATGCGGGCGCGCTCGACGTGGTCCTGGGCTTTACCGTGCGAGAAGTTCAGGCGCACGACATTGGTGCCGGCGCGGAACATGCGGACCAAGGTCTCGATGTCGTTCGACGCGGGACCGATGGTCGATACGATCTTGGTCGCGCGCTGCTTGGCGGGTACTGCTGCGCTCACGTTCACATTGTCTTTCGCGCTGTTCTTTACGCTGTCTCTCACGGTATGCCTCTCGGATGTATTGGTCAGGTACTGCAAAAAAAGACCGGCGCGCAGCGCCGGTCCCGATCTCATGTTTGAATCAGCCGCTGTTACGCAGGCCGGCTGCCACGCCGTTAATCGACAAATGAATGCCTTCGCGGGTGGCGGCGTCGGTGTCGCCATCGCGGAAGCGGCGCAGCAGTTCGACCTGCACGTGGTTCAGCGGGTCGATGTACGGGAAACGGTTGCGGATCGAGCGCTGCAGCAGCGGGTTGGCGTCCTGCAGTTCGGCCTGGCCCGTGATCTGCTTGACCGCTTCCACGGTGCGCTCATGTTCCGCCTTGATGCGGCCAAAGATGGCGTCGCGCAGCGCTTCGTCGCGCACCAGCGTGGCATAGCGGCTGGCGATCGCGATATCGCTCTTGGCCAGCACCATGTCCATGTTCGACAGCAAGGTGGTGAAGAATGGCCAATCGCGGTACATCTGCTGCAATTGCGCCAGGCCATCCGGGTTGTTGGCCAGGAAGGCGTGCACGGCGGAGCCGAAGCCGAACCAGCCCGGCAGCATCACGCGGCACTGGGCCCAGCTCAGCACCCAGGGAATCGCGCGCAAGTCCTCGATCGAGGTGGTCTTCTTGCGCGAGGCGGGACGGCTGCCGATATTCAGGGCGGCGATTTCGGAGATCACGGTCGATTCCCAGAAATACTGTTCAAAGCCTTCGGTCTCGTACACCAGCGAACGGTAAGTGCGCAGCGCTTCATCGGACAGCGCCTGCATCGCGGCCAGTTGCGCCGCCGAAGCCTGGCCCGCGGCACTATCGCCCAGCAGGGTCGCTTCCATGGTGGCGGCCACCATGACTTCCAGGTTGCGGCGACCCACTTCCGGGTTCGCGTATTTGGCGGTAATGACCTCGCCCTGTTCCGTCAAGCGGATGCGGCCCTGCACGGCGCCTTGCGGCTGCGCCAGGATCGCGTCATACGACGGGCCGCCGCCACGGCCGACGGAGCCGCCGCGGCCGTGGAACAGGCGCATCTTGATGCCGTATTTCTCGAACACGTGCACCAGCTCGATCTCGGCCTTGTACAGTTCCCAGCCGGACGTGAAGTAGCCGCCATCCTTGTTGGAGTCCGAGTAGCCCAGCATGACCTCATGCATGGCGCCGCGCGACTTCAGCAGGTCCATGTACAGCGGAATGGCGAAAGCCTTGCCCATGATGGCCGGACCGGCGCGCAAGTCGTCGATGGTTTCAAACAGCGGGATGATGTTGACCGCCATGTGGGATTCCGCATCGACGCGGCCGGCGCGCAGCAAGCCGTGTTCTTTCAGCAGCAGCGCCACTTCCAGCAAGTCCGACACGCTGGCGGCCTTGGAAATGATGTAGTTGGTCACGCAGTCCGGGCCATAGGCCGCATGGGCATCCTTGAGCGCGCGGAAGATCGCCAGTTCGCCGGCGGTGTCTTCGCTGTATTCCAGGTAAGGGGAAATCAGCAGGCGCGGCGTGTGCAATTCTTCCAGCAGCAGCTTGCAGCGCGCATCCTCGTCGAGCGACTTGTAGTCGACGCCGGGACGGGCCGCCCAGAACAGTTCCGCCACGACGCGCTCGTGCACGTCGGAATTCTGGCGCAAATCGATCGGCGCCAGCGAGAAGCCGAAGACTTTGACGGCGCGGCGCAGATGGCGCAGGCGGCCACGGGCCAGCACGGCCGAACCGTTGGCCACCAGCGAACGGTGCACGATATCGAGGTCGGCCAGCAAGGCTTGCGGGTTGGCGTACGGCTGCACTTTCGCATCGGCTTGCGCGCCGGTGGCAAAGCGCAGGCGGTTGGCGGACAGGCGCGCATGGATGCCATAAATGGCGCGGCGGTATGGCTCGTCGATGCGGTGCGGCGACAGGTCGGTCGAGGCATCGGCCAAGGCGCGCAACTCGTCCGACGAACCGGTCATGGTTTGCGCCAGCGACAGCTGCGACGCCAGTTTGTGGAGTTCGCCCAGGTAGTGTTCCAGCGCCACGTCGGCCTGGCGCTGCAAGGTGGCTTTCAGGATGGTCGCGGTCACGAACGGGTTGCCGTCGCGGTCGCCGCCAATCCAGCTGCCCACTTTCATGAAGGTCGGCAGCTCTTCCCGCGCCCAGCGGGCATCGAGCTTGGCCAGGCTGTCCTGCAGGTTGCAATACAGTTGCGGCAGGCCGGACAGGATGGTGCGGTCGAAGAACGACAGGCCGTTTTCCACTTCGTCCAGCACCGACAGCTTGGCCGTGCGCAGCAAGCGGGTATTCCACAGCGTGTGGATACCGCGCGCCAGCGCATTTTCATTGCTTTCCTGCTCTTCCGGCGTCATGTGCACGCGGTCGCGTTCGTCGAGCACGCGGGCGATCGCCATCTGGCAATTCAGGGTGGACTTGCGCTGCACCTCGGTCGGGTGCGCGGTAAACACCGGGCTGATATGGGCATCGGCAAAGAAATCGGGCAGCGCGTCGAGGCGGCCGGCGTTGACGACGTTTTGCACCGCCTTGGCCATGCTGCCCACGCGCGGCGCGGAGCCGGCGATCAGGTGGGCGCGGCTGCGGCGCGTGTGGTGCTGGTCCTCCGCGATATTGGCCAGCAGCGAGAAGTACGTGAATGCACGGATCAGCTGGCTGGTTTCTTCCTGCCCCAGCGCGTGCAGCGCCTGGTCCAGTTCCGCCTTGGCCTGCTCGCACTGGTCGCGGCGGAAGCGGATCGCCAGCTGACGGATGTTTTCAATGCGGTTGAACGCTTCCTCACCGTGCTGCGCGCGTATCGTCTCGCCCAGCATGCGTCCCAGTTGCCGGATATCCCTCCCCAACAGCTCATCCTTGAACTCAACCGCCTTCGACCCATCCATGTTGCTGTCCTTCACCGATATGTAGTAATTTTACAGATTAGAATAAGAATTACACCAAATACGGCATAGCTCAACTATAAGCTGCCGCATACACCTGGTATAAGGTAAATTTACTACATTATGTGCAAAATCGTTAAAGCAGGCAACTAGAATGTTTTGCGGCGCAGCATGGGGGTGGGAAAGGCACGGTCGTGCAGTGGGAAGTTGTGTAGACCAATCATTGCGATTGAGCAAATGAACACGTGGCGCGGCCTTCTAGCATGGAGTTTCCTTCCATTAAGGAGTTGCCATGAAAGAATTTTCAAGGATTATTCTTGCTGCATGCGCGGCATTGTTTATGCAAGCAGTGGCACAGCCCGCTTCTGCGGAGCAGCAGCAATTTTCACTACCCAAATTGGGTCCGTCAGAAGCCGTCAGCGGCCAGATCGATTGGCCATCAGGCAAACTGGAGAACTGGACCGGTCCGGTTGTACTCATCGTCCCCAGCCTGACCGGCACGGACCGCGACGGCTGGACTCTGCTCGTGCTGGCAGCGGCAAAGCTGGAATGGTCGCCATTCAAGGACCTCTCCGACGCACTGGTGCGCAAAGGCTTCGCCGTCGTGGGCGTTGGGGCCCCAGGCGGGAAGGCCACCAACAAA
>Ga0307408_100000418_pt1 | contig 38181 bp, 35 predicted proteins | sample 322Cmetagenome_FD_202116 | JGI IMG/M metagenome (GOLD analysis project Ga0307408, IMG submission 202116) | Maize rhizosphere microbial communities from greenhouse at UC Davis, California, United States - 322HYB-C-3 | ecosystem: Host-associated > Plants > Roots > Rhizosphere > Soil | place... | reverse complement strand
CGCGTAATCTTCAACCAGAAGGGCGGCGTCGGTAAATCGACCATTGCGGTAAACCTGGCGGCCATTGCGGCGCACCACGGCAAACGCACGCTATTGATCGATATCGACCCGCAGTGCAACAGCAGCCGCTACCTGCTCGGGGCGGCGACCCAAGGACTGGCGCCCACCCTCGGCGCCTACTTCGAGCAGATGCTCAGTTACGGCATATTCGCCAAGCCGGCCGTCGAATACGTGCACGCCACGCCGTTCGACAACCTGTCCATCATGCTGGCCCATCCCGAACTGGGCGACCTGCAATCGAAACTGGAGTCGCGCCACAAGATCTACAAGCTGCGCGACACGCTCAACGAGCTGGAAAAGGAATACGACGAAATCTACGTCGACACGCCGCCGGCCTATAACTTCTTCACGCAGTCGGCCCTGATCGCGGCCGACAGCTGCCTGATTCCCTTCGACTGCGACGACTTTTCGCGCCAGGCGCTCTACACCCTGGTCAACAACGTCAAGGAAATCAAAGCCGACCACAATCCTGGCCTGCAGATCGAAGGCATCGTCGTCAACCAGTTCCAGCCGCGCGCCCTGCTGCCGCAGCGCATGGTGGACCAGCTCAAGGAAGAAGGCTTGCCGGTGTTCGAGAACAAGCTCTCGAGCTCGATCCGCATCCGCGAATCCCACGAGCGCAACCTGCCGATGATCCACCTCGATCGCAGCCACAAGCTAAGCCAGGAATTCCTCGCCCTGTACAGCGAACTGCAGCCGGCGTAATGCGCCAAACTTGATCCAGGTCATGGCCGGGCGAGGGCGGCATGGCTACGCTGGCGGATTTTGCCTGCCATGCTGACCGCCCCCGAACTCCTCCTGCCCGCCGGCTCCCTGGCCAAGATGAACGCCGCTTTCGATTACGGCGCCGACGCCGTCTACGCCGGCCAGCCGCGCTACAGCCTGCGCGTGCGCAACAACGACTTCTCCACCCTGCAGGCGCTGCAGGAAGGCATCGATGGCGCCCATGCGCGCGGCAAGCAGTTCTTCGTCGCCAGTAATATCTTCGCCCACAACTCAAAGCTCAAGACTTACCTGCGCGACATGGCGCCCGTCATCGCCATGAAACCCGACGCCCTGATCATGGCCGATCCGGGCCTGATCATGATGGTGCGCGAAGAATGGCCGGACATGCCTATCCACCTGTCCGTGCAGGCCAATGCCGTCAACTGGGCTGACGTGAAATTCTGGCAGCGCATGGGACTCACGCGCGTGATCCTGTCGCGCGAACTGTCACTCGACGAGATCGAGGAAATCCGGCAGCGCTGCCCGGACATGGAACTGGAAGTCTTCGTGCACGGCGCCTTGTGCATGGCGTATTCCGGCCGCTGCCTGCTCTCCGGCTATTTCAACCACCGCGACGCCAACCAGGGCACCTGCACCAATGCCTGCCGCTGGGACTACAAGGTGGGCGAAGGCTGCCAGGATGCGACGGGCGACATCTCGGTGCTGCACCAGCAGCCGCGCCACCCGCTGGCCAACCAGACCTACCTGCTGGAAGAAGCCGGCCGTCCCGGACAACTGATGCCGATCTTTGAGGACGAACACGGCACCTACATCATGAACTCAAAAGACCTGCGCGCGGTGGAGCATGTGGAGCGCCTGGTGAAGATCGGCGTCACCTCGCTGAAAGTGGAAGGCCGCACCAAGTCGGCCTACTACGCGGCACGCACGGCGCAGGTGTACCGCCAGGCCATCGACGATGCTGTGGCGGGCCGCCCCTTCGACGAAAGCCTGCTGGGCCAGCTCCAGGGCCTGGCCAACCGCGGCTACACGGACGGCTTTTACCAGCGCCACCATACGCAGGAGCACCAGAACTATATGCGCGGCGCGTCGGAAACCGACCGCAGCCAATACGTGGGGGATGTGCTGGAAATCGCCGATGGCTGGGCGCGCGTCGACGTGAAGAACCATTTCGCGGTGGGCGACCGCATTGAAGTCATGCACCCGGGCGGCAACCGCGATATCACCATCGCCCGCATGCTGGCGGACGATGGCAGCGAGATCACGATTGCGCCAGGCAGCGGCCACATCGTGCGCATCGAACTCGATGCCGGGCTGGATGGCGCACTGCTGTCGCGCTACCTCTGATTACTTCAGGTTGATGGCGGCCAGGCCACCGTTCGGCTCCAGGATGAACAGCACACCTTTGTTGGAGACTGACAGGTTGCCGCCGCGAGGATAGCTCCACACCACCTTGTGCGTCGCCAGGTCGATCGCAACCGTCCTGGAAGTGCCGCTGACGAAGGCCAGGTTCTGTGACACGATCAGTTCCCGGAAGCCGTACATCCCGAGGTTTTCTGAAGTCCACTGCAGCTTTCCATCGCTGACCGACCTTGCTTCCAATACGGTGCCGTTAGCCGCCACCGCATACACCTGGCCATTGCCAACGGCAGGCTGGCTGTAGAAATTGTTCGAAACCGACCAGGCACTCGCATGCAAGGCGGTGTCGAAGGCCATCAGGCGGCCATCAGACGCAACGACGGCATACTTGCCGGACAATGCAACGGTCCTTCCGACATAGCCGCCGAAGCCGCCATCAGGATCGGCCGCCTCCCAGTTCAAATTGCCATCGACGGTATTCAGGGCACGCAGCTTGCCGTCCGCATAGCCATATGCATTGGCTGTATCGACCGCCGGGGTGTAGCTGTCTGCAAACTGCATGTACCCGAACCAGACCCTGCCCAGGGTGGAAGACGAGAACTTGCCCATGCCGCCACCGGTGCCGTCCACTGAGTACACGTCATTGCCGAAGACTGTCGGGGCACGGTATGAAGGCCATTGCGAACTCATTGCGGTTTTGGACAACAGTGCGCCGCTTTGCTGGTCGAAGATCCAGAAGTAGGAATCCTGGTGGCCAGTCGTGGTGACATATACCTGGCCGTTAGCGGCGGCAGGCGAGTTCACGTGGAACACCGGCCCGATGCCGGTGCGCCATGCGACGCTGCCATCGGCCTCGTTAAGTGCGATCAGTTCAGATGGCGTGGTGACGAACACCCTGCCGTTGTCGATCGCTGCACTATTGAAGTCGGAGACGAAGTTGGCCGAAGACGAAACCGTGTACCGCCGGGTGAAACCGGCAGCGTCAAAGGCCGCATTGACAAAACCAGTGTGCGCGGCGTCCCCCTGGAAGGTGGACCAGGCTCCCAGGCCCGGCACCGTCGACAGGGTCGTCAGATTGACCGGGTTCTTCACCAGCACCTTGAGCGCCACGTTCCATGGCGATCCTGAAACCGGCTGGCTGCAAACGGCCGGGTCATCACGGCACAGGCGTACTTCCACATTGCTGTTATGCTCACCCTGCTGCAGGCTGGACGAGGTGGTCAGCGTGGCCGTAAAACCTTGCGTGGTCCGCGACACGCTGGCCATGCTCAGGTTCCCCTTATCGTAGACGCCAACGCTGATGGGCTGGCCGATCAAGTCGGCTTTGAACACGCCATCGAAACCGAGTACGACTTTCTCGCCGGGATAGGTCTCGGCCTGCAGCGATTGCGGCGACAGTGCCAGGCGCTGGGCTCCTTCGGCTGTCGACTTCACATTGACTTTGATGGGCACTCGCCATGGCGATCCAGGCAGCGGTTTGCTGCAGGTGAGCGGAGCATCTTCGCACAAGCGCACTTCGATGCTGGCTTGGCGAGTCCCGGCCGGCAACTTCGGCGAGGTGTACAGCCTGGCCGTATAGGTCATCTCGTTCACGGCCGATATCTCGGCCTGGGTCGTGATCGTTCCCGAATTGTCGACGATGCCGACATTGAACGGCTTGCTGAATGTACGGCTGGATGTCGCCGAGATCGAGAACGGAACCGACTCCCCTTCATAAGTGGAAAGTTCAACAGTATTGGGCGTAAGCGAGAGCCAGCTGCCCTCGGTACTGCTGGCTGTCCCGCCGGAACTGCCACTGCCACCACCACCACCACAAGCAGCCAATGCCAGCGCCATCAGCGCTGGCAGGCCAATGCGAATTACTCGACGCATATGAACAAGGCCCTGAGAAAAAAGGCCTTAGTTTATTGCAAATAAAAATTAGCGATTTGCATAAATATTGGGTTATTGCCAAAATACGACACCCGGCCGCCTGGCCCGGGTCACCAGAAGATCACACGCTGCTCCGGCGGCAGGTACATCTTGTCGCCTTCCTTCACGCCAAAGGCGTCGTAGAAGCCGGGATGGTTTTTCAGGCTGCCGTTCACGCGGAACTCGGATGGCGAGTGCGGGTCGGACTTCACCTGCTGGATCAGGAAGGCATCGCGGCCTTTGCCGCGGCGCGCCTGCGCCATGCCCATGAAGATGCGCTGTTCTGCCGTGAAGCCATCGATCACCGGGCCAGGCTGGCCTTTCATGTAGATCCTGTAGGCGCGGGTGGCCATGATCAGGCCTGCGTTGTCCGCGATGTTCTCGCCCAGGGTCAGTTCGCCGTTCACGTTATAGCCCGGCACCGGGCTGTAACCGTTGTACTGTGCCACCAGCATCTTGCCGCGCGCGGCGAACTTCTCGCCGTCGTCCTTGGTCCACCAGTTGCGCAGGTTGCCGTCGCCGTCGTATTGCGAGCCCTTGTCGTCGAAGGCGTGGCTGATTTCGTGGCCGATTGAGATGCCGACCGCGCCGTAATTGATTGCCGGCTCTGCCTTCGCGTCATACAGCGGATACTGCAGGCGCGCCGCCGGGAACACTACTTCGTTCAGCGAAGGGCTGTAATAGGCGTTGACGGTCTGCGGTGTCATGCTCCAGGCCGAGCGGTCTACCGGCTTGCCCAGCTTATCGATGCTGAAGTTGTGTGCGAACTCGCGTGAGCGCAGCACATTGCCGACCAGGTCGTTGCGCGCCACAGTCAGCTTCGAGTAGTCGCGCCATTTGTCCGGATAGCCCACCTTGACGTTGATCTTGGCCAGCTTGGCCTGCGCCTGCAGCTTGGTCTCAGGACTCATCCAATCCAGCGTCTCGATGCCTTCGCGGAAGGCTGCAATGAAGTTCTGCGCCATCTCGGCTACCTGCTGCTTGCGTTCAGCCGGGAAGTACTCCTTCACATAGGCCTTGCCCACCATTTCGCCCAGCGCGCGGTTCACTTCCGCAATGGCGCGTTTTTGCAGCGGGCGGTTTTCCTTGGTACCCGCCAGCACCGCGCCGCGGAAGGCGAAGTTCTCATCAACCAGCGGCTGCGACAGGTAAGGCGCAAAGGAGCTGATCATGTGGAATTCGAAATAGGCCTTCCACACCGGCAGCGGCGTCGCTTCAATCAGCTTGTCCAGCGCTGCAAGATAGCTTGGCTGGCTGACGATCACGGAATCGATCTTGCCTGCCACGCCAACACCCATCAGGTAAGCATCCCAATCGAAACCTGGCATCAGCGCTTTCAGTTCAGCCAGCGACAGCTTGTTGTAGGTCTTTACCGGGTCGCGGTTTTCCACGGCGGACCAGTGGGCACGGGCGATATCCGTTTCCAATGCGACGATTTGCGCTGCTTCCTGCGCTGCTTGGGCATGGCCGGCCAGCAGCAGCATCTTCTCAATGTGCTGCTGGTACCTGGCGCGGATATCGCTCAGGCGCGCATCCTTGTCGGACAAGAAGTAGTCGCGGTTCGGCAAGCCCAGGCCGGACTGGCGGATGCCCACCACGTAGCGCGTCGAATCCTTCGCATCCTGGCGCACGCTCATGTCGAGCGGGCCGCCGCCATCAATGCGGTTCAGGTGAGCCACCAGTGCGGCTATGCCTTTCTTGTCGGACAAGGCGGCAATGCGCGCCTGCTCCGCCTTCAAGGGCTTCAGGCCCAGCGCATTGCGGCGCGCCTCATCCATGAAGCTGGCGTAGTAGTCGCCGATTTTCTGCGCGTCGGAGCCGGGCTTGCGCGCCTTGTCGCGCTCCGCATTCTCGATGATGGAACTCACCTGTCCTTCCACATTTTCCTGCGCCACATTGAAAGCACCCCAGCTCGATCGGTCGGCCGGGATCTCGACGCCACTCAGCCACTTGCCCTGCGAGTAGCGGAAAAAGTCGTCCTGCGCGCGTACTTGCTGGTCGATGCCGGCAGCATCGATGCCCGAACTCAGTTCCGCCGCCCATGCGTGCGAACATGCCAGGCCAAAAATCAGGCCGCCGAGAATAGTGCGTTTCATGTAATAGCTCCCCTCAAAAATACTTCCGGCAGTATGCCGCAGCCACTGCGGCATGTGGTCGCCAAGGCCCGACGCGCAACACTAAGTTACATAAGGACCGGGCAATTGACCTGCGGCTCCGCAAGGCCGATACTTGCCGGGTTTTAGATCCATTCACCCCAACCAGGAGGTAACCAGTGAAACATTCCATGCTGGCCACCGTGCTGCTGGCTGCAGCCGCAGCACAAGCGCAGGACGTGCCGAAGATCGATCCGCAGCGCTTGTCGCAGGACGTCAAGACTTTGGCATCCGACGAATTCGAAGGCCGCGGCCCGAACACCGCCGGCGAAGTAAAGACCGTTGAATACATCGCCAAGCAGTTCGAAGCGGCCGGCCTGAAACCAGGCGGGGACCTGGTGAAGGGCAAGCGTAGCTGGTACCAGGAAGTGCCGCTGGGCCGCTTTGAGATCAAAGGCCCGGTAGTGCTGAACGCGCACGCCGGCAAGGACAATATCCCGTTCGCCCAAGGCGAGCAGGTGGCCGTGCGCGCTGCAATGAATGGCGCCAAGCGCGTCGACTTCGACAAGGCGCCGCTGGTCTTCGTCGGTTACGGCGTGACTGCGCCCGAGCGCAAGTGGAGCGACTTCAAAGGCGTGAACCTGAAGGGCAAGCTGGCCGTGGTGCTGATCAACGATCCGGACTTCGAAACCGGCGAAGGCGAATTCGGCGGCAAGGCCATGACCTATTACGGCCGCTGGACCTACAAGTATGAGGAAATGGCACGCCAGGGCGCAATCGGAACCCTGATCGTGCACGAAACCGCGCCTGCTTCCTACGGCTGGGCGACGGTCAAGAACTCCAACACCAACGTGATGTACGACATCGTGCGCAAGGAGCCAGGCAAGTCGCATGCACCGATGGAAGCGTGGATCCAGCGCGACGTCGCCGCTGACCTGTTCAAGCGCGCCGGCCTGAATTTCGACGCGCTCAAGAAACAGGCGCAAACGCGCGAGTTCAAGCCGGTGGAACTGAAAGGCGTGAGCCTGTCGGCCCACTACGCAGTGGATGCACAAGTGATCAAGTCGAAGAACGTGATTGCAGTGCGCGAAGGCTCGACGGCGCCGAACGAAACCGTGATCTACAGCGGCCACTGGGACCACCTCGGCGTTGGCCTGCCAGACGCCAAAGGCGACAAGATCTACAACGGCGCCATCGACAACGGCACCGGCATCGCCGCCCTGCTGGAACTGGGCCGCGCCTACGCCAAGGCGCCGGCGCCCAAGCGCAGCGTGGTGTTCCTGGCCGTGACGGCTGAAGAAAAAGGCTTGCTCGGTTCCGAGTACTACGCGGCGAACCCGGTCTACCCTTTGGCCACCACCGTCGGCATGATCAATATGGATGCACTGAGCCCATACGGCCCAGCGCGCAACTTCACCATTTCCGGCAGCGCCAAGCTGGACTTGCTGGATATGCTGGTTGCCAAGTTCAAAGCGATCAACGTCAGCTACACGCCTGACCCGCACACCGAAGCCGGCTACTTCTTCCGCTCCGACCACTTCCCGATGGCCAAGCGCGGCGTGCCTGCCTTCTCGCTCGATTCCGGCGAAGACTGGGAACAAGGCGGCGTGGCTGCAGGCAAAGCGGCGCAGGAAGCCTACACCACCAACAACTACCACCAGCCTTCGGATGAATGGGATGCCAAGTGGCCGTTCACCGGCATGGCGCGCGATCTGGGCGTGCTGTACAGCCTGGGCCGCGACCTGGCCGAATCGAAGGACTGGCCGAACTGGTCGAGTGACTCCGAGTTCCGCACGATTCGCGACCAGAGCGCAGCAAAACGATCTAAATAAAAATACAAATCCAAGTCAAGGCCCTCCACGGAGGGCCTTTTCTTTTTCTGCGGAGCGTGCCATGCTGGCTTCACAAAAAGGATCGTTTAAGCTGGAGACAACCATGAACTTCACGCAGTCGATGAGCATTGCCAAGAAACTGGCCGTGCTGAATGCCGGCGCCATTCTCGGCATCATCATCCTCACCGCCATCTTCCTCATTTCCGAGCGCACCCTCATCCTTGAGGAAAGAACAAGCAATGTGCGGCAGGCCGTTGAAACGGCTTACGGTGTGCTGGACTACTACCAAAAACAGGAAGCCAGCGGCGCCCTGCCGCGCGCTGAAGCCCAGAAGAAGGCGATGGAGGCGATCAAGGTGTTGCGTTATGGCAACAACGAATATTTCTGGCTGAATGACATGCAGCCGAAGATGATCATGCATCCGATCAAGCCTGAGCTCGACAACAAGGACCTCAGCGCCAACAAGGACCCGACCGGCAAACACCTGTTTGTCGAATTCGTCAACATGGTCAAGAAAGCAGGTGCGGGACCGGTCGACTACATGTGGCCGAAGCCTGGCAGCGACAAGCCCGTGCAGAAGGTCTCCTTCGTCAAAGGCTTTGAGCCATGGGGCTGGATCCTCGGCTCCGGCGTCTACGTCGACACCGTCGATGCCACCGTGCGCGGACGCGCCGTCACCTTCGCCGCAGGCGCAGTCGTGCTGGCCGCTGTGCTGCTTGGCATCGGCGTCTTCATCGCACGCGGCATGTTGCGCCAGTTGGGCGGCGAACCCGATTACGCTTCTTCCATCGCCCGCAGCATCGCCGGCGGCGACCTGACCGTGCCGATCGACGTCAAGCGCGATGACAACAGCAGCATGGTCAATGCGCTGAAGGGCATGCGCGATGACCTGGCACGCATCGTCAGCTCGGTGCGCACGGCCACCGATACCATCGCCACCGCATCGAGCGAGATCGCAGCCGGCAACAGCGACCTGTCGGCACGCACCGAAAGCCAGGCCAGCTCGCTGGAGGAAACCGCGGCATCGATGGAAGAACTGACTTCGACAGTGCGGCAGAATGCAGACAATGCGCGCACCGCCAACGAGCTGGCGGCCAATGCATCGGAAGTGGCGCAGAAAGGTGGCGCGGTGGTGTCGCAAGTGGTCGAGACCATGGCGTCGATCGACAGTTCTTCGCGCAAGATCGTCGACATCATCAGCGTGATCGATGGCATTGCGTTCCAGACCAATATCCTGGCGCTCAATGCGGCCGTTGAAGCGGCGCGCGCCGGTGAACAGGGCCGCGGCTTCGCGGTCGTGGCATCGGAAGTGCGCAACCTGGCGCAGCGCAGTGCAGCGGCGGCCAAGGAAATCAAGGACCTGATCGGCGCGTCGGTGGAAACGGTCGGCATCGGCAATTCGCTGGTGGCGCAGGCCGGCAGCACCATGCAGGAAGTGGTGGAGAGCGTGCACCGCGTACGCCAGGTGATCAACGAAATCAGCACCGCTTCCAACGAACAGAGCGCCGGCATCGCGCAGGTCAATGAAGCGATTTCGCAAATGGACGCAGTGACGCAGCAGAACGCCGCGCTGGTGGAGCAGGCTGCCGCCGCAGCGGCCAGCATGCAGCAACAGTCGGCCGCGCTGCTGCAGGCGGTTGGCGTGTTCCGCGTCGACGCCGAACCTTCCGCCGTGACGGCGCGCCGCACGCCACGCCTTGGCCGCAGCTAAAGCCGTGCTATGATCCGGCCTGTCGAAAAAGGCAGGACCGGTTCAAGGTAAGCCCGGTCCCTCTCCTCCCCGGAGAGCTCTGCTCCGTGCGCAGTCTTGCATGAGAACCCACGACGATCCCGGCGCAAATGCGTCTCGGGCTCGTCGGGGCGTGGCCGATCGATCCTCACAGGCACTCCCGTTGGGCCCACCAACCATGGAGTCAACATGCAACTGAACCACCTCGACTTGTCCGTGCCCGATGTGGCGGCGGCTTCCGCTTTCCTGTGCCGCCATTTCGGCTTCACCCTGCTGCAGGCCAAAGGCAATTACGGCATGGCTGTCCTGGCCGGCGATGGCGGAGTAGTGCTCGTGCTGACCCGGCATGAGGAGCCCAGCTACCCCAAGACCTTCCACATCGGCTTTCTCGTCGACGACGCCAGCACAGTCTTCGCCAAGCATGCAGAACTGGAGGCCGCCGGCGTGAGCGGGCTTTCGCCTGTGCAGGAGCTGCGCGGCGCCCCGGGCTTCTACTGCCGCACCGATTGGGGCATCCTGCTTGAAGTCGCAAACCGCACACCGCTTCAAGCCGGCTGACCAAACTTTCGCAAGATCGGCAGCAATGACTTGATCAACGGCTCCGGCGAAACTGGCGGGCCATCCACGACCCACGAGTTCTGGAATTCGGCAATCTCCAGCCCAACGACTTCGCTCTCCGCGAGGACTTCGCAGGCGCTGTGCAAGTCCTCGAGATCCAGTCCGTTCGGATGCACGTAGTCGGTCGGAACAATGCCAGGCTCCAGCACATCGCAATCCAGATGGACATACACTGCCCTGCCCGCGATAGCCTGGCGGAGCTTTTCTGCCAGGCCCGGTCCCGGCGGGATGTGGCACACCTTGCCGGATTGAATAAGGTCCACTTCAAACGGGTCCAGGTCGCGCTGTCCCACCAGGACAATGTCTTCAAGAGCCGTTCCTGCACCAAGCCCTGAGTCCCACAGACTTGCCGGGCCCGATAAAGCCAAGCCGCCGAGATATCCGCTCGTCGTTGAGGCCGGAGTATTCAAGTCGGCATGAGCGTCGAACCACACGATGCACGCATCTTTGTGCAAGGCCGATATGACGGGCAGAGTGGCAAGTGAAACAGCGCACCGGCTCGTCGCGGAAAGAGGCTTGGCGCCACTTGCAACGACTTTCCTGAAATGCTCCTGGAGGTGATGCAGGGTTGGCAGCGCATGGTTCAGCTCTGTACGCCAATCAGTGTTCAGTGCCGGCTCCTGGATGCCAATGATTACGGGGGTCAGATCGAGCAACTTGCCGAGGTGTTCGCCGACGGACTTAGCGCCGGGAATTGCCAGGTTATTGTGATCGCCTGCCCGGCCTTGGAAGATGGTTAATGCAGTAGTCATGAGCACAGTTTGACGCTGGAGTATGAATAAGACAAACTAATAATTCTTAATCTGGTTAAGAAAAATTGATGAACAGCCTTAACTCTTCACAGTTAGCCGCGTTTGCGGAAATCATCCGCAATGGCAGCTTTGATGGCGCAGCAAGGAAGCTCAATGTCACCCCTTCCGCCATCAGCCAGCGCATCAGGCAACTCGAGGACAAGCTTGGGCAGGTGCTTCTTGTGCGGGAGATCCCCTGCCGTCCCACGCGCGCGGGGCAGCAGTTGCTCAAACACGCGACCCAGGTCGAATTGCTGGAGCAGGAGTTAATCGGGGGTATGGGCGCGGCAAATGCAGCGAACAGCCAGCCGCTGGGCCTTTCGATCTCGGTAAATGCCGACTCGCTGGACGGCTGGTTCGTCCACGCTTTCGAAGCATGTTGTTCGTCAGCGCGCATTCTGCTCGACATCCGCGTTGAGGACCAGGACTATTCCGCACAAATGCTTCGCGACGGGGAGGTGATGGCTGCGATTGCGGCCTCTCCCCTTGCGCCGCAAGGCTGTTCTGCAGAACGCCTGGGAAGCATGCGCTATCTGGCGTTATGCTCGCCCGCTTTTTTCAGCAGCAATTTCCAAAGCGGAGTCGACGAAAACACGCTCACGCAAGCGCCAATGCTGATTTATAACGCCAAGGACGACATGCAGCAGTCTTTTGCGAAAGCGATCGTTGGACGCCCCATCGATGCGCCAGCGCACTTCATTCCTTCGACAAGCAGCTTTGTCTACCTTGCCCGGAAGGGCTTCGGCTGGGGCATGATCCCGGAGCACATGGCCAACGACTTTCTACAACGCGGCGAACTGGTAGAGGTGTCGCCGGGCAGGCACATCGACGTCGATCTCTATTTCCACAGATGGCAAATCCAGTCGCGCGCGCTGGACATACTGAGCACCGCCATACGGACGGCGGCGCAGCAGTATTTACGTCCAGTTTCAAACGGCCCTATTTGACGCGGGTGTAGTTCATCTCCATCCACTTCATGTCTTTGCCATTCGGGCCCGGCCCCCACATTTCCAGCTTGTGGTTGTCGTTGTCCGTGATGGCGACGTTCATGGTGTACGGGATTTCCTTGCCGCTCATCGGGTCGGACATCATGCCCTTGTATTTGATGGTGTTGCCGGTCATGGCGCCATGGGCCAGCGTCATGCCGGTGCCGCCGGAATCGATCCAGCTGCCGAAGTATTTCTTCGTCACGTTGTCGTAGCCCTGGATGCCCATGCCATCGAAGGGCTGGCCCATGAACTTGCCTTGGTAGTTCTCCTGCAGGTAACGGTTCCCCATGATCCACTTGCGTTCCGTGGAGCCGTCGGTTTCTTCAGGTGGTTTGGATGGGTCCATCCACATTTTTGACTTGACCGTGAATTTGCCGGCCAATGCATCCAGCTTCTTATGCGCCTCGCCGGGCGTGGCTGCCTTGGCCATCATCTCCATCGCCGCCTTCTCATCAGGCGGCGCAGCGGCCTTCTTCTTTTCCGGCGCAGCACTGAGGGCAGCGCCAGCCAGGGTACATCCCGCAACAACAACCAGGTACTGCGCGACACGACGGAGCTTCATGGCATCCTCCTATCCAGCAGGGTTGTGGAGCAGCCATTCTCCGCGCCAGCGCGCGGCCCTGTCAACCGCGGCGTCCCGATTCGCGCAATTTGCGGCGCAGACGCAGGTTGTCAGCCACAGCCGACACCAATGCAAGCGTCATCAGCGCGACCACGGCATCCGCCTGCAGGTATCGCCAGAACGCCCACGCACCGATCGCACAAGCGAAGGCGGACAGGAGAAGAAGAATCTGGTCTTTCATGATCGAATCATCCGCGTCTGGTACAGACTACGACCTATCATCCTTGTATCATAGATCACCGGGTGACGACGCATAGTGTCGGCAAGCCAGGGCCGGTATAGGCCGTTGCATCGAATGTCCCACATGACGTCGGCCAAGGAGGCTCCGCTGCTCAGCGTTCGCCCAGTAGCAACCGCAATACTCCCAACAGCAGCGCCCACATAGAATGCGGCAGCCAATGTAGCGACCGTGCCGAGCTTCTCTGCGCGTAGACCCGCGCCAATCATTTCGCCCACGGTGATTCGCTGCCCAAACTTATCAACGTGCGCGATAAACGCTGCTGCGTTTGCAAGTGCCATCTGAAGAGTACCGAACAACGACGCAGGGGCTGGCAAGCCGAGCGACTCCATATTCTCGCGGAAGTACTGGTAAAAATTGGCCATGATCCCCCCTCAAGTTGACATAGAGGAGAGTAGCGCCGCTCGGGGCGGCGCGGCTTGAGGTGGGGCAAGTGTTGTGTTTATGCGGCGTAGATGCTGACAGCTTCGACCATGAAAGGAGCGAGGTCGGGGTGGATGTTGTCGAAGTTGGCGCGGAAGCGCGGGTCGTCGCGGTAGGTGGCGGCGAGACGCGGCAGGTGCTCTCGCTCAGCCGGCCAGAAGTGGCGCATGTGCTCATGCCAGCGTACGATCACGGCTTGCACGGCGTCGCTGCTGGCGCCCTGCCCCATCACGCTTGCCAGGTCGGCATAGATCGCATTGCCTTCGTCGATCAGATCTTGCTGCTGGCCTTCGCTGTATCCCTGCCACTGCCTGGCCGAGGCTTGCACGACTTCCTTGCCGTATTTCTGTTCCGCTTCCTGCTCGTACTTGTGCTGGCGCTCGCGCAGGCCGTCGAAGAGTTGTACTGCTTTCATAGTCTGGTTTCCTTTCAGGTGGAGGATGGTTCTGTCCACCGTGGAAATCAGCCCTTGCAGTTCCTGCAGCCGGCCGGCCAATGCCTGCTTGTGGCTTTGCAGCGCCGCCAGCACGTCGAAGCCGGGTTGCGACATGATGTCGCAGATGGCGGCCAGCGGCACGTCCATCTCGCGGTAGAACAGGACCTGCTGCAGCCGCAGCAGGTTCGCTTCGTTGTAATAGCGGTAGCCGTTGTCGCCAACGCGCGATGGCTTGAGCAGGCCGATGCTGTCGTAGTAGCGCAGCGTGCGGCCGGTGACGCCGGTCATGCCGGAGAGCTGTTTTACGGTGTACATGCAGCCATCCTCAAGGTTGACGCGACGTCATGGTCAAGCACTTTTTTCACCCCAGTTCAAACGTCGTGATGCCGTACTGGCGCGCCAGCGGCAAGCCGGGGTCTTCTCCGGTGTACATGCGCGCCGTTTCGAAGCAGGCATGCATGCCGTGCCGCTCGGCCAGCGCCACCGCTGCGGCATTCGGCTCCGGCACGTCGAGGAAAACCGGTTCGTCGGCCGGCACGCGGCCACACAGCGCCTGCATCAATTCTTCCGCCACTTGCGGCGACTCGGCGCACAGCGGGCCGATCTTGAACCCGGCACGGCAGGGGCGCAGCACCGCATAGCCAAGCAGCGTGCCGCCCGTATCGCGCACGCCGAATGCCACGCTGCCCTCCTGCAGCAGCCAGCAGCGCATGAATTGTTCGCGGATGTCGGGGAAAAAAGCGCGGTCATAACGCACCACGTCGTCGAGATCCTGCGGACCCAGCGGCAGGACGCGATCGGCGGCAGGAACATCGCTGCCGCGGCCTTCATAGCGCACATTGCGGTGCGCCAGCCTGAAACCGGAACGCGCGTAGTTGGCCTGCTGGGCCGGCACACCATCCAGCCCCACATTGCGCCCCTGGAGGCGCGCCATGCCGGCGCGCCAGATCTCCATGCCGTAGCCTTTGCCGCGATATTCCGGCCGCACGATATAGCCGCCGATGAAGCCGAAGCGCTCGCTGTAGCGCACCGCGAAGATGCTGGCGACCGGCTCGCCATCGAGCGTGCCAAGCAGGAAGCCGCCCGGGTCGGCGGCATAAAAGCTGGCGGCATCCTGCAGGCCGGGATTCCAGCCTTCCGCCGCGGCCCAATCGAGCACTGCTTCCAGCTCAGGCAAGGTCATGCCACGAATTTCCATATCAGGCCCCCTGCGCCGAATCGTAGGCGGCAAATGCAGCCCGCACGGCATATTCCCATGCAGCGCTATCCTGTTCGTAAAGGTAGTTGGCCGCCGGAGGCGCCGCTGCATCCAGCGCACTGCGCCGGCGATACAGGAACACCGTCGTCCACGCTACACTGGGCGGCGCGAACTGCTTGACCAGCTCAAAGGCCGGGTGCGGCATGGGAAAAGTGACGGTCGTGACCAGGGCGCCTTCCGGTAACTCCCTTGCCAGCTTTTCCGCCAAGCGGTCCATCATCGGCGCAAAGCAGGTGCTGTAAATGTAAACCATGCTGGCGTCGGAGACGTCAGCCTCAAACATGTCCTGGTGCAGCAGCCGCACGCGCGCTGCGACCCTGGCTGCTGCCGCAGGGTCCTCCATTGCGCCAGCCGCCAGCATTTCTGCCAGCCGCACCTGCGCCATGTCGTTGCGATAGCCAAGCAGCTCGACGCCTGTGCAGCGCATGCCGGGCAAGGCCAGCGCTGCGCTCAATACGACCTTGCCAAGGCCACTGCCAAGATCGATGAAGTGGCCGCGCAAGGGCAGCCACGGCGCAATCGCTTCGAAGTAATTGTCGAGTTCCTGCTGCGTGAATTCGCCGTAAATCAGGCGGCCATCGTCGACCAGCCATTGCGCCAGGTCGGCATCGGAGATCTCGGCCAGGCCATGCGCAGGCGCGCGCTCCGGCAGCATGCCGTGCTTTTGAATGCCAGCGGGTACGCAGCCTGCAATGAGGCGGCGGTGGGGCTTCAGGCGTGCGATGAAGGCTTCGCGCAGCGCTGGCTGGCGGAAAGCTTCGCGCACCGCCAGGCCGATTTCGACGTAACGGACCAGCACTGCATCGTCAATCACCGGCCGCACATGCTGCGCACCGCTCGTGATTGCCCGCCGCATGGACAGCATGGTTTCCTCCTCGCCCGATAATTATCCACTTTACAATAAAAAACCGCCCCGAGGGGCGGTTTTCGCGTCAGCCGGATAGCTGCTTAGAAGCGGTAGTTCAGCGATGCTGCGTAGGTGCGGCCAAGCTGGCTGAAATGCGAGCCATCGTAGGTCACCATATCGTAGCGGCCGTTGAAGGTGATCAGGTTGCGCTGGATGGCTTTGGCGTTTGGATCGTCGATGATCTTCTGGCCTTCGGCATTCAGGGCCTTGAACTCCCACTCAGGCGTGGTGTTGAACACGTTGTTGACGTTGAACGACACGGTCACGTTCGGCATCACGTTGTAGTTGAGGGCGAAGTCGGTGACGTTCTTGGTCTTGAACTTGGTTTCCAGGTTGCTGTTCAGGCCGGCCTGGCGGAAGCGGGTCGGACCGAACACGGTGTTGTTGACCGACAGGTTCAGCTTCTTGTAGTCCCAGTCGGCGCCGAGGATGGTCTTGAACTTGGGACGCGAAGTGAACATCAGCGCTTCCTGGGTCGCATCGAGCACGGACTGGCCGGCGTTCGCCACGATCGTAGGGTTCTTGACCGCGCCGTCACGCTCGTTCTTGTGCGTGTAGTTACCGGACAGGTTCAGGGTCAGCTTGCCGTCGGCCAGCGGAATGTTCTTACGCGACAGTACATAGTCCAGGCCTTCGGTCCGGGTCTTCACCGCGTTCACGAAGAAGCTGACGGAAACGATGCCGTTCGCAGCCAGGATCTGGTCCAGTTGCTGGGTAGGATCGCCGGTAGGTACGATTTCCTTGCCCAGGATGATGCGGTCTTTCACCTTGATGTTGTAGTAATCCAGGGTAGCGCTGGTGTTTTCGTCCGGCTTCAGGCCCAGGCCCAGGGTGATGTTGTCGGACTTCTCAGCTTTCAGCTTGTCCACGCCCAGCGCAGCGGCTTGCGCCGACACGTTGTTCACCAGGCCCGAGACCTGGATGCCGCCGCCAGGCACGAAGGAGTACTGCGCCTTCTGCGTGTAGATCTGCGCCAGGGAAGGCGCGCGGAAGCCTTTCGATGCCGATGCGCGCAGGGTCACCCAGTCGTTGGCCTTGAAGCGGGTAGACAGCTTCCACACGAATGCGGAGCCGAAGTCGGTGTATTTTTCCCAGCGGCCGGTGCCGTCGACCAGCCAGTCTTTGCTGATATCCCAGGTCGAGCCGGCATACACGCCGTAGTTGGAACGCGAGGATGGGAACGAGTTGTCAGGATGGTTGCCGGCGAAGGAGTCGGCGCCGCTGCCCAGCCACGATGCACGCTCGCCCGCCTTCACTTCGAACTTCTCGTGACGCAGTTCGGTACCGGCGTAGAAGTTGACGGTATCGGTCAGCTGTTTGGAAATATCGCCGTTGAACACGTAATGCTGGAACTCTACGCCGCCGGCGTAGAAGTGGGTCGGCGAGTGCTCGGTGCTGGTGCCGGCGAGGACGGCATCCTCCATGCTGCGGTTGACGGAGTGGTCGACGTCGTATTTCTGCTTGTTGCCGCCGTAGGTCAGGCTGAAGTCGGTGGTCCAGCCGGCCAGGTCCATCTTCACGCCGCCGGTGGCATTGTAGTCATCCAGCGTGCCGTCAAAGGTCGGCTGGTAGCCCTCATAGGTCGTGCCGGCCGGGTGCAGCAGGCCGTAGTCGGTCGGGCGCCAGTAAGGAGTACGGTAGTTCGCGAAGGAGTTGACCTTCTTGCGCACGTATGCGGCATTGCCGTAAATAGCAACACCATCGCCGAGATCATAGCGGGTGTTGAACAGGCCTTTGGTCGCCTTGGTCTTGGGCGAGCCGTTGATGTTGCGTGCGTCCGGATATTTCGACAGGAAGGCCTGCACTTCGGACAGCGGTGCGCCGAAGTCGCTCGATTCGCCCTCGGCACTGACCACGCCGGAGCGGCTCGACAGGTTCACGCGCGAAGCGTCGAGGGTGTAGTTGAAGAAGCCGCGGTCGCCGCCCAGCGCGAAGCCCTGGTTGACGCTCAGGCCACCCATGCCGCCATCATGCTTGTGGGTGATGCCGGCGCGTGCGGTCACGGAACCGCCTTCTGGATTGTCCTTCAGGATGATGTTGACCACGCCGGCGATCGCGTCGGAGCCGTATTGCGCTGAAGCGCCGTCGCGCAGCACCTCGATGCGCTTGATCGCATCGGCCGGGATGGCGGAAATATCGGAGCCCGATTCGCCGCGGCCCGGCGAAGTCTGGGTATAGACCAGCGAGCTCATGTTCTTGCGCTTGCCGTTGATCAGGATCAGCACGCGGCTTGGGCCCATATTGCGGATCTCGTATGGGTCCAGCAGGGAGGTCGCGTCGTTGACCGGGGTCTGTACGGTATTGAAGGAAGGAACGCGGAACTGCATCGACTTGTCGAGGGTGACCTGGCCGGTCTTGGTCAGCTCGCGCGAGCTCAGCACGTCGACCGGCACTGGCGTGTCGACCATGGTGCGTTGCGAACCGCGGCTGCCGGTCGAGACAATCACCACCTTCTGGATATCGTCGGGGGTAGCGTCGGCAGCTTGTTGTGCCTGGATCGGAGATGCATCCTGTGCTTGTGCGTGTGCTTGGCCCAGCAGCACAAACGGGCTGGCGGACAACATCAATGCTGCAATCGGAAAATGTTTATTCATGTATATCTCTCTTCCATACAGATTTTAAAAAAACTAGGGAAGAATTTATATGCAACATTTTCATCCGTCTATTATTTCCAGTTATACATGCGGAAATACAACATGTATGGATCTTTTTTAAGAAGTCGCTCGGAATACAAAAGCACCGTGATAATCTTTGTGGCATGAGCTACAAATGCCTCTGCGTGCTGCTGGCACTGATGACCGGCATGGCCGCCCATGCCGCGAAGCAGCCGCCGCTGCGCCTTTGCTTCGAAGATGTCGACCAAAGGCCATGGAGCACGCCAGAGGGAAAAGGGCTGAATTTCATATTATTAAAGCGAGTTGAAATACTCCTTAATGAACAGTTTATTTATTCACCAAAGCCCTGGAAGCGTTGCTTAAGTGAATTAAAACTTGGCCAGGTGGATGCCGTCGTCGGTGCAGCAGATGCAATTGACCGCCGTGCATGGTCGCGCATTCCCCAATTACCCGACGGACGCGAAGATCCGGGCCGCGCCTTATTTGAAGATGCCGCCCTGGTATTCCTGCGCGTGGGCGGCAATGGCAGCTGGGACGGCCACGAACTGCTGGCGCCCGGCAAGGTCGTGATCGTGCAGACCGGCTACCTGGTGGCGCAGCAATTGCGCGAAAAAGGCTATATCCCCCATGACACGGTCAAGTCGGCCGCCGATGCGCTGCGCATGCTCACCAAGGGCAATTTCGACGTTGCCGTCCTGCAGGGACTGGAAGCGAGCAAGCTGGTGCACGAGGATCCCCGCTTCCAGGGCAAGGTCCAGCAGGCTGAACTGCCCTATTCCACCGTCCACCTGCACCTGATGGTGGGGCGTGGCGTCTACCAGCGCGACCCGCAGCGGGTCGAAGCCATCTGGCAAGCCATCGGCAACGTGCGCCAGACGCGCGATTACCGGCAAATCGAGGAGGCGGCAGGCATAAAACATTTCCATTAATATTTCCATTGAGGAAATTTTATGGTTAAATAAAAGGCATGAATTTCCTCCTCGATGGACGCCTGTCCCTGACCACCCCGGAAGGCGTGCGTTTGCAGCTTGTTCCTGCCGGTCCGGTGGTGCGTGCTTACGCATGGGCCATCGATTTCGCCGCCTGGGTCATGGGCACCAGCTTCCTCATCTCGCTCCTTGGCGCCGTCATCCCATCCCAAAAACTGTTCAGCGCCGTGACGGCAATCCTGTTTTTTTTCGCCTATTGGGCCTACCCGGTGTTGTGCGAGGTCTACGCCGGCGGCCGCACGCTGGGCAAGCACATCATCGGCCTGCAGGTGCTGCGCGCCGACGGCCTGCCCGTGCGCTGGCGCGAATCGGTGCTGCGCAACCTGCTGATGGTGGCCGACTTCCTGCCGCTGCTGTACGCCTCCGGCCTGCTGGCCATGCTGAGCGACCGCCATTTCCGCCGCCTGGGCGATATCGTGGCCGGCACCCAGGTGGTGTACCGCGACAAGCCGCCCAAGCGCGTTGACGTGCCCGATGCGGCGCCGCTGCCGCTGCCCTTCCCGCTGACGCCGGAACAGCAGCGCGCCCTGGCCGACCTGTTTGCGCGCGAAAGCCGCCTGCCGCATGCGCGCATGCTGGAACTGGCCCATATCGCCGAACCGCTGACCGGCCGCGAGGGCGACGCTTCGCTGGAACGCTTGCGCGGCATGGCCGCAGGATTGGTCCGATGAAGCAAGCCCAGTTTGAAGCAACATACGGTCCGCTGTGGAGCAAGATCGACACCCTGCTGGCCAAGCGCGCCGAAGGCCGCGAAGCCCTGCCCGAGCAATACCGCCGCCTGTGCCAGTGCCTGGCCCTGGCCAGCCAGCGCGGTTACTCGCCGCAGCTGGTGTCCTACCTGCACGGCCTGGTGGCGCGCTGCCACCACGCGCTGTACGGCGTAGCAGCGGAACGCCCGACCGTGCTGCTGCAATGGCTGCGCCTCGACTTGCCGCGCCGCGTGCGCGCCGAATGGAAGCTGCTGCTGGTGGTGCTGCTGTGCCTGCTCGGGCCGGCCATCGCGATCGGCGTGCTGGTCTGGCATGACTCGCACAACGCCTTCATGTTCGCCTCGCCGGAAGAGCTGACGCGCATGCACCAGATGTATTCACCGTCCAGCCTGAAGACCGGCCGCGGCGGCAGCGAAGGCGACCTGCAGATGTTTGGCCACTATATCTGGAACAATGTCTCGATCGGCTTCCGCACGTTCGCCAGCGGCATTTTCGGCGGCGTGCCGGCCTTGCTGAGCGTGCTGTTCAACGGCATGAAGATGGGCGTGGTGGCGGCGTGGCTCAGCCTCGATCCGGCGACCCGCAGCAACTTCTGGTCCTTCGTGGTGACCCACTCCAGCTTCGAGCTGACCGGCCTGGTGCTGTCCGGCGTGGCCGGCGTGCGCCTTGGCATGGCACTGGTCAAGCCGGGCCGCCTGAGCCGCCGCCGTGCACTGCAGGAAGCCAGCATCCAGATGTACCCGGTGGTGGCAGGCGCCGCCCTGCTCACCGTGCTGGCCGCCTTCTTCGAAGCCTTCTGGTCGGCCAGCGCCTTCCCGCCGGCCGTAAAATACAGCGTCGGCGCCGTGTGCTGGGCCATGGTGTTCCTGTTCTTTGGTTTCGCCGGCCGCGAGAAAGGCGTGCATGCAACTCGATAAGCTGCGCCTTGATTTGCGCCCGCGCAGCAATGCGCAAGGCCTGGACCTGGGTTTCGCCCTGCTGCACGCCGGCGGCGCCGACGTCTGGCGCGCCTGGCTGGCCCTGTGGCTGCCGCTGTCCGCACTGGGCGTCCTGGTCAGCTGGTACAGCCCGGACCTGGCCCTTGGCTGGCTGCTGCCATGGTGGCTGCGCCCCTTGCTGGAACGCGCGCCGCTGCACGTGCTGTCGCGCCAGGTGTTCGGCGAACAGGCCGGCTGGCGCGATGCCTTGCGCGCCTGGCCGCGCGAACTGGGCGGCGGCTGGTTCCGCATGCTGACCTGGTGGCGCCCCTTCATGGCCGGGCGCGGCCTGCACCAGCCGGTGTGGGTGCTGGAGCAGGCCCGCGGCAAGGTCGCCACGGCGCGCCGCCGCACGATCGCCCGCAACGGCACCGGCGGCGCCGCCCTGATGTTCGGCAGCACCTGCGCCACCTTCGAATTCGTGCTGATGATGGGCATGCTGGCCCTGCTCGGCCTGTTCATGCCGGGCGAATCGCCCAATCCCTTCGCCCTGTTCGGGCTGACCGACCAGGGACCGCTGCAGGCAGCGCTGGGCACCGCGACCTGGTGCCTGGCCGGCGCCCTCATCGGTCCGGTCTACACCGCCTGCACCTTTACCCTGTACCTGAACCGGCGCGCCACGCTGGAAGCCTGGGACATCGAAATCGTGCTGCGCCAGCTGCGCCCGCCGGCACGGCCGGCCGCGGTACGCCACGCCGCCGCTGTGCTGATGGCCGCGCCGCTGCTGGCCATGGCCTTGCTTGGCATGCCGCCGCCAGTGCAGGCGGCCGCGCCGGCCGCCAGCGCCAAGCCGGCGGTCACCGATTGCGAGCCGCCCGAAGGACTCAAGCCGCAGGACAGCGGCCGCGGACCGGCCCGTTCGCAGGAACAGGCCGCAGTGCGCCGCCAGCTCGACCAGGTTTTCGCGCATGAAGACTTGCGCGGCTATCGCTGCAGCGAACAATGGGAGCTGCGCGATCCGCCGGAAAAGGAAAAAGAACAGGAAAAGCCGAAATCGATGCCGCTGTTGCCGCGCTGGATGGCTGCCATCCTGGCAGGCGTGTTCAAGGTTGCCCTGATCGCCGGCGCGATTGCCCTGGTGTCCTGGCTGCTGTGGCGCTATGCCGCGCCGCTGCGCTTCAACTTCGCGGAAGCGCCCGAGCCACGGCTCGCCACCGAAGTGGGCGGCCTCGATATTCGCGAGGAAAGCCTGCCCGCCGACGTCGCCGGCGCCGTGCGCGCGCTGTGGCAGCAAGGCCAGCACCGTGCCGCGCTGGCACTGCTCTACCGCGCCACGCTGTCGCGCCTGGTCAGCCGCCAATCGCTCAAGCTGCACCACGGCGCGACGGAAGGCGAATGCCTGGCGCAGGCGCGCAACGCCAACGCCGCCGGCACGCTCGATAACGCCAGCCTGGCACTGGCCGACCAGGCCACCACGCTGTGGCTGAACGCTGCCTACGGCGCGCGCTGGCCGGCAGCGGACACCGTGGCGGCGCTGTGCACGCGCTGGCAGGCACACTTCGACCGCGAGGCAGCATGAAGCGGAGCTATTCAATCATCATCGCCATCGTTGCCGTGCTGCTGGCCGGTGCCGGTTACGAGCTATGGCACCTGTACTTCCACAAGGTGTGGCGCGGCCAGGAGTACGTTTCGGAAGCGGAAGCCAAGAACCCGATGCTGGCGGCAACGCGGTTGCTGGAGGCGCGCGGCCACAAGGTGCGCGTCGAGCCCGTGCTCAGCTACCAGTTGCTGAACCAGCTGCCGGACGGCGTCATGCTGCTGTCGCGCTATGCGCGCCCACCGGATGAACGCCAGGCCAGGCTGCTGCTGGACTGGGTCCGCCGCGGCAACACCCTGATCATGACGCCTGACTGGGTCGACGACACCGACGAGGAGGCCAGCGCACAGTCGACCGATCCCTTGGGCAAGCACTATGGCGTGGCGCTGTCGGGCCGTTCGCGCATCGACGACACCTGCCGTATCGACCCGCTGGAGACCAGGCGCCGCGAAAAGCGCGCTGCCGCCAGGGCCGAGCAAGGCGAGAGCGATGACGAGGACGATGAGGAAGCAGCCAAGGCCAAAGAAGCCGAGGTCCAGCCGCACCTGGTCTGCCTGAACGCGCCCGGCGCCGCCAACACCATCGAGCTGGCCCGTCCTACCGACACCCTGCAACGTTTCGACGGCAAGGGTCCGAAACCCCTGTGGGGCGACACCTACGAACTGGCCGTGCTGGTGTATGGCGAGGGACGCGGCAAGGTGGCAATGGTGGCCGCCGATACCGCCGACAGCTATTTCGACAACGATGCACTGCGCCAGTTCGACCACGGCGAGCTGCTGTTGCTGCTGGCCGGCCAAAGCGGCCCCAATGCGCAAGTCATGCTGGTACAGCACAGCCAGCCCGTCGGCTGGGCCGCCTGGTCGTGGCAGCACGCCCGCCTGGTCGTGCTTGGCCTGGCCGCCCTGCTGCTGCTGTGGGCCTGGAGCGTCTCGCGCCGCTTCGGCCCCATGTTGCCGGAAGCGGCCACCGCGCGCCGCGCCCTGATCGAACATATCGAAGCCAGCGGGCGCTGGTTGTGGCGCCTGCCGCAAGGCCGCGCCTTGCTGCTGGAAGCCGTGCGCAAGAGCACCGAGAAGCAGCTGCTGCGCCGCCTGCCGGAACTGCACGCGCTGGGTCCCGCCGAGCGCGCACGCCGCCTGGCCCGCCTGGCCAAGCTGCCGGAAGCGCAAGTGAGCGACGCCCTGCTTGGCGCGCCGGCCAGCCGCGCCGCCGAATTCACACGACAAATTTCAATACTCCAACAATTGCGAGCCCATCATGAGCGATAGCATGTCCATCCCAACCAACAACGCCATTCCGGCCGACCGCCTGGCGCAGGCGATCGACATCGTGCAGCGCCTGCGCGAGGAAATCGGCCGCGCCATCGTCGGCCAGCAAGCCGTGGTCGAACAGGTGCTGGCTTGCTGCCTGGCGGGCGGCCACGTGCTGCTGGAAGGCGTGCCGGGCCTGGGCAAGACCCTGCTGGTCAAGGCACTGGCCAAGACCTTTGCCGGCGAATTTTCGCGCATCCAGTTCACGCCCGACCTGATGCCGGCCGACGTGATGGGCCACGCCGTGTTCGACCAGCGCCAGCAAACCTTCAGCATCCGCAAGGGCCCGGTTTTCACCCACCTGCTGCTGGCCGACGAAATCAACCGCGCCCCGGCCAAGACCCAGTCCGCCCTGCTGGAAGCCATGCAGGAACGCCAGGTCACCATCGAAGGCGAAGGTCACACGCTGGACGCACCCTTCATGGTGTTGGCCACCCAGAACCCGCTGGAAAGCGAAGGCACTTACCCACTGCCGGAAGCGCAGCTTGACCGCTTCCTGATCAAGGCGCGCATCGCCTACCCAAGCGAGAAGGAAGAAACCGAGATGCTGCTGGCCGTTACCCAGGACCGCGTCGGCGACGCCCTGGAAGTGGCCCAGGTGCGCACCCTGATCAAGCCGGAAATCCTGGTCGCGCTGCAGCAGCTGGTGGCGCGCATCCGCGTCGACGAGGCAGTCGCCAACTACGCCGTGCGCCTGGTGCGCGCAACGCGCGAATGGCCCGGCGTGGCCGTCGGCGCCGGCCCGCGCGGCAGCATCGCCCTGATCCGCCTGGCGCGCGCCATGGCCCTGATGGCAGGCCGCGATTACGCCACCCCGGACGACATCAAGCAGGCCAGCCTGCCGGTGCTGCGCCACCGTATCGCCCTGTCGCCGGAAAGCGAACTCGATGGCCTGGGCGCGGATGACGTGCTGGCGGCGCTGATCGACTCCGTCGCCGCGCCGCGCAACTGATGAAACCAACCCGCCGCATGTTCCAGGCCCTGCTGGGCCTGACCGCGCTGGGCGTGCCGGCCAGCATATGGCCGGTGCTGCAGGCGCCCTGGCAAATGCTGGGCGGCACCCTGCTACTGGCCGCCGGCGCCGATGCCTTGCTGGCGCGCCGCCGCCCCGCCCTGCGCGCGGAACGCAGCATGGCCGGCGTGCTGCCGGTCGGTGCTTGGCACGACGTGCGCCTGACCCTGCACAACGAAGGCAAGGCCGCGCTGCAGCTCGACGTCTTCGACCATTACCCGCCCGCCTGGGAACTGGAAGGAATGCCGCACGCCACCCGCCTGGCGCCGGGCGCGTATTCCACGCTGACCTACCGCGTGCGCCCGCAGGAGCGGGGCGACGGCGCATTCGGCACGCCCTGGCTGCGCGTGGCCGGGCCGCTCGGCCTGTGGCAGGCGACGCACCGCATCGGCCCGCAGCAGACCACGAAAGTATTCCCCGACGTGGCGCGCCTGCTGGGCCAATCGTTGCGCGCCACCGACCGCCAGGCGCCGACTGCCGGTTCGCTGGTCAAGCGCCAGCGCGGCGAAGGCACCGACTTCCGCCAGCTGCGCGAATACCGGCGCGGCGACAGCCTGCGCTCGATCGACTGGAAAGCCACGGCGCGCCACCGCAAGCCGATCAGCCGCGAATACCAGCTCGAGCGCGACCAGCAGGTGGTATTCCTGCTCGATACCGGCCGCCGCATGCTGGCGCGCGACGACGATACCAGCCACTTCGACCACGCGCTGTACGCGGTGCTGACGCTGGCCTTCGTGGCCGGCAAGCAGGGCGACGCCGTCGGTCTGATGAGTTTTGGCGTCGACAACCGCTGGCTGGCGCCGGCCAAGGGCCGCATTGGCCTGGACCGCATGCTGGCCGGCGTGTACGACCTGCAGCCAGGCGAAGCTGCGCCTGATTACATGCGCGCCGCCAACGACTTGCTGAACCGCCTGAACCGGCGCGCTTTCGTGGTGCTGGTAACCAATGTACGGGATGAAGACGACCTGGCGCTGCGCCAGGCTGTCGACCTGCTGTCCTCACGCCACCTGGTGATGTGCGCCAGCCTGCGCGAACGCGCGCTGGACGAAGCCAGCACGGCGCCGGTGCAGGATTTCGACGATGCCCTGCGGCTGGCAGCCAGCGAGCATTACCTGCAACAGCGCCAGGAAGCGATCCGCCGCCTCGGCCTGCGCTCCGGCCACCTGGTCGACGTCGCGCCGGAGCAACTGGCCGGCGCCCTGCTGAACCGCTACCTCGATATCAAAGAAAGCGGAGCGCTGTAAACGCAAGCGGCAAGGCGCAGCCCAGTGCCACGCCAAGCTTGACGCCAAAGTCGGCCCGTGCCGGCTGCGCGCCGAAACGGTTGGCTTCCGGCGTACCGGGTGCGACCACCATGTAGATCAGGAAGATGAACTGGAAGATGGGGAACAGCAGCAACAGCGCCCACCAGCTGCTGACATCCAGATCGTGCAGCCGCCGGCGCGTTGCGAGCACGATCGCCAGCACGCAAACCAGCGGGACCGAAAAACTCAAGGCATCGTGGGTCCCGGATTCCAGGGGAATGTATTTCTGTACCCAGGCCATACCGAAGGCCGTGCCGAGCGCGAGGCCGTACAGCAGCGCCGCCGGGGCGCCCAGCATGCAGTACGCCACAAAACGCCAGCGTCCGATGCGGCTATTCCAGGAAAACAGCCGCGCCTCGCTGGTCGGGGCGAAAGGCAGTTCCAGCCCTGCCTGGGGCGCGGCGTAAGGGTTATGCATGCATTACTGGCTGTTTTCGATCTGGGCGGCTTCAGCCTTGGCTTTGTAAGAGGCATAGCCAGGCAATGCGATTGACGCCACGATACTCAGGACAAACATGACTGGCACGAAGGCCGCCAGGATAATCACGCCGGTGCTGTTCGGGCCAGGCGGCGGACCGTATTCGTTGCTGTCGGCATCGCCCGCGCCAAAAACCAGCCAGAGCCAAAACAACAGGCTGACAACAGGCACCACCATCAAGAGGCTGAGCCAGCCGGATTTGCCGAGGTCGTGCAAGCGGCGGCGTGCAATGATGATACCGCTGGCAAACGCCAGAACAATCATCGCGATAATACCGAGGAAAAATCCCGCGCCGATGGCGCCGAGGGCAGCCGGACCTTGGCTGATGAGACTGAACACGCCCGTCATGGCCAGCAGGACGGCAAAGATCGGCATCAGCAGGAAGCTTGCGGCAACGCTATAGCCGAGGTAACGCACGCGGCCAATGCGGCCATTCACAGCGAAGAACGTCGGCATATAGGTTTCATCGCCGGCTTGCTCTCGCAGCTCAGCTTGGGGCATCGAATAGGGATTACTCACGGTCGCTCCTAAAAGCTAGTCATTCGTTATTAAAGTTACCACCGAGAAAATCTTACATTACTTTTTTACTAAGACACAAGGGCGATTTCGATACAACACACGGCTTGCGGCTTGCACCCGCGGCTGCGATACTTTCTTTAAAGACTGGACGGTTGCACCAATACACGATCGGCGCCATGCACCCCTCACTCAAGTGCCAGGGCAAGTTTTCCCTGAACTGGACCTACCTGAATGCCATCGCCTCCGGCGTGTCGGCAATCGACCTCGGCGGACTGGCCCTGCGCAACCGGCACGACGCCCACCAGTTCGTGCGCGAATACGGCTTCGACATCGACAACCCGCACGCCCGCGCAGTCATCGCCCGCGGCCATGCCGAAGCGTTGGATTTCATCTGCACCACTTTCCTGACGCCAGCCCAGGCGGCCTTGATCGCGCCGGAAGTCAGGCTGCCGGACGACCCGCTGGACTTGCTGGTGTTCGCTTCGCTGCACGGCAACGAACAAGTCGAGTTGCGCCGCATGTGGTCCTGCGCCGTGCTGAAAGTCATGCACGGCATTTTCTACATCGATAACAACCTCAAACTGCGCTACTTCAACACCATCCGCCAGCAAGTCTTCGCCAGCCTCGATGAGGTGATCCGCGCAGAAGACGGCCAGTTCTATTTGAGCGATGGCGAGGTGTGCCTGCCCTTGCTGCACTTTGACCGCAAAAACAACAAAAGCCGCAGCAGTATCCTGTTGAAGCTGCTGCAAAAAGCCGCCTACCTGGCAGCCGACATCTTCGACCACCTCGGCGTGCGGCTGATCTTCAACACCCGCTTCGAATGCCTGCTCGCCTTGCGCACGCTGCAGCGCGCCCACCTGATTTCGGTCACCAACGTCGATTCCCAGCGCACCCGCAACACCCTGCTCGATATGGAAGCGGCGAAGGAAGTGTTCACCCGCTACCGCTGCATGCTGGAGGCGGCCGATGGCTATCCCGCCGAATTGCTGGAAAAGATGGATGCGGAACTGATGGAGATTTCGTCGCCGCAGACGCGGGCCGACAATCCGCATAGCGGCGCCGGCTTCAGCAGCATCCAGGTCACGGTACGCAAGATGATCCACCTGCCGCCGGAGGACCCGGCAGCCAGCGGCCCCGACTACGACGTCGGCTTCTTCTTCGAGTACGAAATCCAGCTGATGGACAAAGCCAGCCATGGCCGCACGCTGGAAGGTCCAGCCAGCCACGACGCCTACAAGAAACGCCAGGTCGAAACGGCGCGCTTGCGCGTGCTGGGTCGCGACCTGAGCCGTTATCTGGAAAGCCAGCCCGCAGCGCAAGCCGCCTAGTGCGGCCTGACGCCTTCCGGCGCGCCCGTCGCTGCCCCCGGCGGCATGACATGTTCCGGCGGCATGCCCTCGTGGATCAAGCCACGAATGGCGCTGCGCAATTCAGGACTATCCGTGTGCTGATGGACCGCGACGGCGTGTTGGACTGCAACTTCCATCAACTCGTCCTCGCTGTCTGCCGAGATGGCGACGCTGCATTGTGCATCGCTGGGAAATTCGCGGCAGTCGATATATTTGCGGGTCATGGCGACCTCCCTTCCGAAGAGCTACTTACACTATAGGCCGTTTGGCCCGCAATTCCATGCTACATTTGCCTGCCCGTCAACCAAGCATGGAGGTGCAATGCTGTTACGCTCAATGGCCCTGGCCTTTGCCCTGTTCGCCAGCAATGCCGATGCTGCCCCGCCTGACCGCGCATTTGATCGTGCAATTGAGCAGAAGATGGCCGCCAACGCCCAGCGCTATGTGATCGCCAGCCAGGCGGTACTGGTAGCGCGCAACGGCGAAGTCGTCTACCGCAACATCGCCGGCGCCCGGAGCGACGACCTGTTCCCCGTGTACTCCGTCAGCAAACTGCTGGCCAGCGTACTGGTGATGCAACTGGTGGAGGCAGGCCAGCTGGACCTGGACAAGCCAGCCAGCGCCTACCTTGCCGGCCTGCCGTTACGCTGGCAGCCCATCCCGCTCCGCCACTTCCTGAACCATACCTCGGGATTGCCCGAATACTTCGACCTGGGCACGCCATCCGGCCGCGACTTCCCGCCGACCCTGCAGGCAGTGTTCGCCACCCTGGCCGACAAGCCACTGGTATTCGAACCCGGCGCCGCCACGCGCTACACGCAAACCAACTTCCTGGTGCTCGAAGCCATCCTGGAAGCACGCTATGGCAAGCCGTACCCACAGATCGCCAATGAACGCATCATCAGCAGGCTGGGCTTGAAGAACACCTGTCTCGGCCTGGCCAACGCCAGCCGCCGCGGCATGGTACGCAGCTACGTCGGCAAAAACGGCAGGCTGCAGGCTGATCCTGCGGTCCAATGGCCGGAATACGCCAGCGTCCACGCCGAACTGTTCACCACCGTAGACGACCTTGCCGCATTCCTGCAAGCCGTATCGCGCGGCGACCTGGTAGGCAAAGAGACGCTGCGCAAGCTATGGCAGCCGCAAAAACTGGCCGGCGGCCAGGATGGCTTGTTCGCTGCCGGCTGGGAAATGGGCAAAAGCAGCGGCTACGAATTCGCCGGACACGATGGCGGTACCAAAGTACGTGTGCGCTTGCTGTGGCCGGAACACGGCGATGGGGACAGCTATACCATCCTCTACCTCACCAATGGCAGCGCGCACAACGCCTGGTCGCGCACACTGGTCGAGAGCCTGATGGCGGCCATCGATCCGGCCAGTTTCCCCATGGAGGCGCTTTCGGAGCAATTGATCGACTACGCCAGCCGCACGGCAGCGGCGCCGGCCCAGTCCCGGATGCTGTTGCAGCAGTTGCAAACACTGGCGTTGCGCGATGGCGCCGCACTGGAACGGCGTATCAACGAAACAGGCTACGCCATGCTGGAAACGCTCGGCAGCGGCGCCGCGATCAAGGTCCTTGAACTGAATACGCGCCTGTTCCCGCAATCGGGCAATGCGCGCGACAGCCTGGCGCAAGCCCAGGCGGCCGCAAAGTCGCCCTGACGGCGGCAGGATGTCGCTGTCGCCTTGGTGGCTATTGCTCCTGGCCTTGCCGCTCCTGCTGCTGGGCCAATACGTGCTGCGCAGCGTGCCGGCGCTGGCGCGCTTCAGCATCCCGGTGCCGGTGGTGGGCGGGCTGCTGTTCGCCCTGGCTTGCCTGCTGCTGCGCCTGGCCGGACTTGACCTCACGTTCGCCACCAAGGTTGATGCGCCATGGTGGACCTGGCTGGTCACACCCGATACCGAATGGCTGGCTCGCCCCGCGAAAAACTTGAACTCCTCCCCTCCCTCGGCCTTCGGCCGCCGCTACGCGGAAAGGAAGGGGATTCCATCTGCGCTGGAGGTGAATCGCGCTCCCAGCACTCTGGCGGGTTCCTGCTTCATCGCGGCGCCTGACTGCGCGGCCGCTCCACAGGCAATGACGCGGGTCCCCCGCGCCAGAATATTGATCGCAGCAACCACATCGGCATGATTTTGGTAATGACACGCCATGCACGCAAACCGCGCCTGGCTAAGCCTATTAGCCACCGACACGTGTCCGCAACAAGGGCAGGTACGACTTGTGTTCTGCGCAGCGACGGCGAGCAATACGCCGCCCTGCCATGCCAACTTGTAGGCGAGTTGTCGCCGGAACTCGTACCACCCTTGGTCGAGAATGGCCTTGTTCAAGCCCGACTTGGCACGCACGCACCGGCCCGGCTTATCCCGGGTGCCGGCCGCCGATTTGCTCATCTGCCGCACCTGCAAATCTTCGATGCACACCAAGGCGTGGTTATTGCTGATGGTAGTGCTCTGCTTATGCAGGAAGTCACGGCGCGCATTGGCGATGCGCGCATGGATGCGTTGTACTTTAGCCTTCGCTTTGCGCCAGTTGGCGCTGAATTTCACTTTGCGGCTCATGGCACGCTGGGCGCGCCGCAAGCGTTGTTCATGCCGCCGGAAACTGTTGAGCGGCGCGATGAACTCGCCATTGCTGAGCGCCGCAAAATTCACGATACCCACGTCAATGCCGATCGACGGTGTGCTCTGCGGCAGAGAATCCTCTACCTCGCGTTCGGTCTGGATCCCAACAAACCACTTGCCAGCGCCGGCACAGACGGTGACCTGCCGCAATGCGCCTAGAACTGCCCTGCTCTTGCGATAACGCAGCCAACCCAGCTTGGGCAGAAAGATCCGCGCGTTGCCTTGGTCGAGTTTGAATTGTTTTGGGTCGGGGTAGCGAAAGCTGTCGCGCTGGCCACGCTTACAGAAGCGTGGATAGCCAGCGCGCTTGGTGAAGAAGTTCTGGAAGGCGCGCTCCAGGTCTTGCAAAGCGTGCTGCAGCGGATGGACCGGAGCTTCCCTCAACCAAGGAGTTTCTTCACTATGGCGCCACATGGTCAACAGCTTTGCCATCGCCACGTAGCCGATATGCGGGCCGCCTTTCGCACGCTGCTCGTTCTGAAGCGCCAAGGCCTTGTTGAAGACAAAGCGCCGGGCACCGGCAAAGCAACGCAAGGCGCATTGCTGTTTGTCAGTCGGCATGAGTTCGAATTGGAAGGCTTGGCGGCGGATCATACTGTAATTTTATACAGTTATTTCGACGCCGGGCGCACCGAAAGGACGGGCGTCCGCGCTTTCCTTCCTGCCCCTGACGGGACAGGTTTGACGCGCCTCTTGATCAATCGCATCGCCGCCGTGCTGCTGCCGCTGTTCCTGGTCGTCACCCTGGCGCCGCTGAACCTGGCTGAGCTGACTACCGTCGCCGGCCCCATGCTCGCGATCCTCGCCGTCAATACCGCACTGACGCTCGCCTTCGCCGCTTTCGTCATCTATCCCCTGCTGGGCAGCGACAAGGAGGCCGCCGTCGCGACAGCCGGCCTGGCAGGCTACGGCGTGGGCTCAACCGCGACAGCTGTCGCCGCAATGGACGCGATAACACGACAGCATGGCAGCGCTCCCCGCGCCGCCACCATCGTGCCGCCAACCGGGGGCTTCCTGATCGACTTGACCAACGCCCCTGTGATCGGCGCTTTCCTGCGCTGGCTGTGAATCAGTTTTTCTTCTTGGCCGGCTTCTTCTCAAGTTCTTTGGAGGCCGGTGTCGAACCGCCTTGCACGCCCAACGCACCACCGGTGCCCATGCCGCCGGCAACTTCCTGCGCCCGGTAGTTGCGCACTGCCTTCACGAGCTGGTTGTACGAATCCATGAAGGAGGCAATCAGGATCTTGCCCTCCGGTGTGTTCGAGTAGCCGCCGGCCGCGCCGAAACCGCCGCCGCCGAACAAGGCGCCACCAACGTTGAAGTCATAATTCTTGGCGCTGCCTTCCGCCGCCGCCAGCTGGATGCCGGAACGGTTGTCCACCATCAGCAAGGTGGTCGAAGCCTCGTTGGCCTTCAGTCCACCGGCGACGACACCGGCGACGCTGCCCAGCAACCCCAGCCCGCCCAAGGCGCCGCCCATGCCCTGCGTGCCTTTCTGGCTGAACGTAATGCTCGGGCTCATGGTGTAATCCGCCGCCACCATCTGGCCCTTGCCGTAATTGCTGCCGGCCCGCATTTCGCCGGACGAAGCCAGTGCCCGTTCCTGCATCAGTTTGCCCATTGCCGCGCCGCGCTCAACCACGACGAAGCAGTTCGATTGCTGGATCATCATGCGCAGCACCGGCACGGTCGAGCCAAGCTTGTATTGCGACAGGTGGTGGTACCACGGTGCGGCCGTATCTTCCACCACACCGAGGGTGCCAAGCGGCTTGTCACATTTTTCCAACTGCTGGTTGGCGTTGGAGGCGGTCGCCCCGCCTGCGGAACCGGTGGCCATGGTAGGCGCTCCGCCCAGTTTGGGATCAGTGCCCGCACAGGCAGACAACAGCAATAGCGCCAGGCCGGCGTAGGCAGTTCCTGATTTGAAGACCTTCTTGGTGTCCATTTTCACTCCCCAGTCAAAACGACCGATTGAACTCATCGGCGTTCTTTGAGAATAGGCCACATCGACAAAAAATCTATGTATAGTTACTACCGCAAGACCAACTCAACTGTTAGAAGGAACGCCTCATGAAAAAACTGATCATTGCCGCCCTGGCCCTGTCTTGTTCCGCCGCTTTCGCCGCGGACCCGGCGCCGGCAAAGAACTCCCAACAGTCCAAAATGACGACCTGCAACAAGGAAGCCGAGGGCAAGAAGGGGGACGAACGCAAGGCCTTCATGAAGGAATGCCTGAGCGCGAAGCCTGCCGCGCCGGTGACGCAGCAGGACAAGATGAAGACCTGCAATGCAGATGCGGCAGGCAAGAAAGGTGACGAGCGCAAGGCATTCATGAAGGAATGCCTGAGCTCGAAGAAGGCTGCCTGAGCAGCGTTCCGCTTATCGCAAGCCGCTGGCGAGGCGTGGCGACGACAGCAAGGTCTTGAACGCTTCCCAGCGCTGCTTGCGGGCGGCTACCGGCTCGGTGGCCGTCACATGTTTTTCCACCCAGGCTTTGACCATGTCCTTGCCCAGGTTGTAGTTGATGACATAACCGCGGTTGGCGTCATAGAACGACAGGCGCTGCGCCGATTTCTCCGGCGGATACAGCGCCACATTCACCAGCCATTCGATGGCCTGCTCACGCGTCCACTTCCCCTCCAGGTAAGCCTGGGCCGCATCGTTGTCGGCGTAGCTCAATTTGCCTAGCAGCTTCATCAGTTGCGCATATTGCGGCGCCAGCGTTGGGTCGATTCCCGCCAATGGGTACAGCACCTTCTGCTCGAAGGCCAGGCGTTCTTCATCGGTGAACGCCATTTCAATACCATAGTTCGCACTGCCCTCGGCGATCAGCGACATCGGCGAATACAGCGGGTAGACGCTGAACTCCACCCAATTGCGCTGCTTGACCAGAGACTGCTCCAGCAAGGCGTTGTAGACGTGGTGGCCCGGATAGCCTTCATGGCAGCCAAGGTCCACCGCGCGCTCGATGTAGATCGGGAATTCGGTATTAATCTGGATCAGGCTATGCGCATTGCCCTTGTACCAGTTATAGCCGGACCACGGCTTGTTGGTGACGAATTCCAGGACAAAGCTTTCCTTCTGCGGCAAGGCCATGAAGGCAGCGGTGCGCTCGCGGCAGGCGGCAATGGAAGCGTCGAAAACAGGCTTCAGCTTATCCTTCGGAATCGCGAATTTGGCGCGGAAAGCTTTCAGGCGCTCCGGCAGCGCGCCTTCGCCTGGCAGCAGCTTGTCAACCTGCGCCACCAGCGCCATGTAATAGGCACGATCGTGGTGCGGCGTAACGGCGTCGTACAGCAGCGCGGTTTCTTCGTCAAAGCTGAATTTGCGGCCTTCCATCATTTCGACGCGGGCCTGCATGGCTTTGAGCTGCCTGGAAAGGAACTCGATGCGCAGCGCTTCGTCGGCGCCGCCGGCTTTCTGCTGCGCGATGTCGCGCTGGGCGGCGACGACACCGGCCTTGATCGACGCCAGGCTTTGCTTTTCCTTTGCGGCCTGCTGCTCCAGTTCCGGCGGACCGTAATAAGCGTCGACATAACTGGCGTCGTGCTGGCCAATCGCCAGCGCCAGCTTGCGATAGCGCTCCGCCACATCCTGCACCGACGCCCCCATGGCGCTGCCTGCCATCAGCATGGCCAATCCTCCCAGTACGATTTTTTTCATTGCCCCCCCAACGGCTTGTTTCAAAGTCGTAGAGTGTAACTCAGCCCGTACGCAGCTGGCGGGCCAGGTCGGCCAGGCGATACGGCTTGCCGACGATGGAAAACTCCGGATCGGATTGCGGGAAACCGGAAGACAGGATGATCTTGATGTGCGGGTAGCGCTGGCGTACTTCGCGCGCCAGCTCCAGCCCCGTCATCCCGTTTGGCATCATCACGTCGCTGAACAGGACGTCGACTTCGCTATCGCGCTGCAGGACGCGCAAGGCGGCCGCCGCATCGTTCGCATGCAATGTGCCGTAGCCCATGGACTGGAACAGTTCGCGCGCCGATTCCATCACCAGCGGGTCGTCGTCCACGATCAGCACGCGCTCCTCGCGCGCGGCGCGCGGCGCTGCCACCTCCGGCAGCGCCGCTTCAAGCGCCGGCAGGAAGAGATTGATCGTGGTGCCCTTGCCCATTTCGGTATCGATGGTCACCGCGCCACCCGACTGCACGATAAAGCCGTACACCTGGCTCAAGCCCAGGCCGGAACCTTTGCCGACCTCCTTGGTGGTGTAGAACGGTTCGAAAGCGCGCTGGCGCACCTCCTCGCTCATGCCGGTGCCGGTATCGGCCACACTCACGCGCACATAGTCGCCGGCGGGCAGCGCCCCTGCCTGGTTGGCCGCCAGCGCGACATTGCGGGTGGTAACTTCCAGCGTGCCGCCTTCGGGCATGGCATCGCGGGCATTGACCACCAGGTTGAGCAGGGCCGCTTCAAAGCGCGCTTCATCAATCGAGGCCTGGCGCAACTTGGGATCCAGGTCCATTTCAAAGCGCATCAGCGGACCGGCAGCGCGCCGCAGCACGCCTTCGAAGCCGAGCACCAGGCGGTTCAATTGCTGCACGCTGGGCGCCAGTGGCTGCTGGCGCGCAAAGGCAAGCAGTTGCTGCGTCAGTGCGGCGCCGCGATCGACTGCACGGCGCATGCTGTCCAGCACGCGCGCGCTTGCCATTTCCGGCGGCGCTGTGCGCAGGATGTCGATGCCATTCGATATCACCGCCAGCAAGTTGTTGAAGTCGTGCGCCACGCCGCCGGTCAGCTGGCCGATCGATTCCATTTTCTGTGCCTGGAACAAGGCCGCACGCGCCTGTTCCAGCGATTCCTGCGCCTCGCGCTGTTTGGTATTGTCACGCGTGACTTTGGCGAAGCCGAGCAGCTCGCCCTCATCGTCGTACAGCGCATCGATCACCGCATGGGCCCAGAAGCGCGTGCCATCCTTGCGCACGCGCCAGCCTTCGCTTTCGTAGCGGCCCTCGCGCGCCGCAACAGCCAGCGCCCGCTCCGGCACGCCAGCTGCCTTGTCTTCTTCAGTAAAGAAGCGGCGATAGTGGGTGCCAAGCACTTCCTCCGGCGCGTAGCCCTTGATGCGCTCCCCGCCCAGGTTCCAGTTGGTGATCAGTCCGTGTGGCGACAGCATGTAGATCGCGTAGTCGATCACGCCTTGCACCAGCAGGCGGAAACTCTGCTCGCTTTCGCGCAGCGCCTCCATGACGTGCTTGCGTTCCGTGATATCGCGGGTGACATTGGCAAAGCCGACGTGATCGCCATCCTGCGTATAGATCGGATCAATCACTACGCTGGCCCAGAACAGCGAACCATCCTTGCGCACCCGCCACCCTTCGCTTTCATAGCGCCCTTCGCGCAGTGCTGTCGCGAGGATCCGCTTTGCCAGGCCTGCTTTCTGGTCTTCCACTGTATGGAAGCGGGAAAAATGCGTGCCCAGTATCTCCTTCTCGCTGTAGCCGTTGAAACGCTGCGCGCCCGCATTCCAGCTATTGATGCAGCCCTCGGTATCCATCATGTAGATCGCATAGTCGCTGATGCTGGCCACCAGAAGTTCATATCTGGTTGACATACTCTCAAGCGCTGGGGCTTCATTGATCATCAGTAACTGTGCGCACTACTGCGCGCATTCATTGTGCGAGGATTTCAGGAGAATGCCACAATCTGCAATTATGTGGAAAACGACTATGTTGCTGGCCCTGGCCTCAGCCTCGGTCATATCCATGGCCCTGGCGCTGCCCACGGTGGAAGTCCCCAACACCCGCTCGCCGGTGGACAAGTCTTACCGCAAGATGCTGCAAGGCGCGGAGCGATTCCAGCGCGAGCAGGCGCTGGCGCCGCAGGCCAGCTTGCGCTTTCGCCTCCTGCCCCGCCAGCCGGGCACCGATATGCAAGGCATCAAGCTGAAGGTGGTTGGCGATACCAGCAGCATGGCGGTGCCAATTGGCGTCGACAACAGCTTCACGCTCGCATACAACGAACTGCTGTGGCGCGAAGACGCCGCCGTGCTGGCCAATCGCAAAACCTTGTCCATGACGTGGCGCGCCGAGGTGCGCAGCCCCGGCGTGCCGGAGGGCATGCGGCGCCTGGGCGACCTGCGGCTGGAATGCCTGGTCGGCATGGAAGCCGGGCTGGTATCGAACAACGCCCACCTGTTTGCCTGGCTCGATGAATTCCTGCGCAGCCCGGACAAGGTCTGCAGCGACCCGCACGGCAACTATCTGTTCTTCACGGAAAAACCTTTGTTCTCCATCACCCTGCAGGCAGGCGAGCGGCGCGCCACCCTGCCCTTCCACGCCCTGTATGCAGGCAATCCGCCAGCCGCGGAAATGCCCTACTGCGATTGCCAGGTGCTGCTGGACCGCAGCTACTTCGCACCGGTGTGGGACCGCTCCTGGCCGGACGATACCTTGCTGAGTTTTGAATACATGGACGACCCGCCACCTGCCAGCGCGGCCGCGCCCGCCGACCGCAGCACGGCACTGGCGGCGCTCGGGCCGCCCCAGCTCAGCAGGCGTTTCGACAGCGGCCGCGAGGTCTGGCTGTACCGGTCAACGCCGCCGGTGCCGCTGCAGCCCGGTCCCGACGGCCGCCCGCGCATGGGCGAGCACGTGCTGCTGTTCGACGCCAACGGCGCCACGCTGAAGTCGCGCCAGCGTGCACCTTGAAAGTCGGGGTCAGGTCTGGCAATCGGACATTTTGCGCTGCGCGCAGCGCAAAATGTCCGATTGCCAGACCAGACCCCGACTTTTGCTTAAGAAGGTTTTAAGGGGTGCTGA
>Ga0307408_100000417_pt1 | contig 38198 bp, 67 predicted proteins | sample 322Cmetagenome_FD_202116 | JGI IMG/M metagenome (GOLD analysis project Ga0307408, IMG submission 202116) | Maize rhizosphere microbial communities from greenhouse at UC Davis, California, United States - 322HYB-C-3 | ecosystem: Host-associated > Plants > Roots > Rhizosphere > Soil | place... | reverse complement strand
GCCGCCGCGTCTGGGTCATCGGCACGCGCCGCATCGCCAAGCTGGTGCGGTTCTGGCAGGCCGACGTGGATACCTCCCAGCTCCCCGCCGAGACACTGCGCCAGATCACCGGCTGGAAAGAGTCCAGCCGCGTGGTCATCGAGCGCAACCCGGACTGGACCGCGCCCGCGGTTCAGGACTAAACTGGACCCAACACCATCCCACCGAAAGGGGACACGCTCATGTCGAGCAGCACCACCACCGAGCTGGCCAAGTACGAGGCCAGCACCATGAACGAGCGCATGGAGTACGCCCGCATGATCGCGGGAGCCGGGGACCTCGTGCCCTCGGGGTTCCATGACCCGCTCTACCGCGAGGGGCCGAACGGCACCCAGCTCAAGGTCGCCGGACAGACGGGGCCGGTCAACCCCGGCAAGGTGTTCCTGGCGTTCGAGTACGGGGCCATGCTGGGCCTCCACCCCCTCGCGGCGCTCATGGGCATCCACGTCATCGAGGGCAAGCCCTCGGCGTCGGCGGGCCTGATCTCCGCCCTGATCCGCACGGCAGGCCACCGCCTCCGCGTGACCACCAAGGGCAACTGGGACGATGGCACGTTTGAGGCCATCGCGGAGCTGGTCCGCAGCGATGACGAGGACTTCACCTTCCGCGCCGTCTGGACCCGGAAGGACGCCGAGCGCGCGGGCCTCCTGGGCAAGGACAACTGGGTGAAGTACCCGCGCAGCATGGCCAAGTCCCGAGCCATCACCGAGGTGGCACGCGAGGGTGCAGAGGAGGCCCTGATGGGCGTTCACTACACCCCCGAGGAGCTGGGCGCGGCCGTCGATGCCAACGGCGAGGTGCTGGTGGTCGAGGAGGGCGAGCCGAGCCAGGCACCCGCCGAGGAGCCGACCAAGCCCGCCCGCAAGACCCCGGCCCGCGGCACTCAGGGCACCAAGCGCCGCAAGGCCGCCCCGGTGGACATGACGCCGCCGACCGAGCCGGAGGAGGCCAAGCCCGCCGAGGACATCGTGGACGCGGAGGAGGTCACCCCCGAGCAGGAGGAGGCCGAGCTGCGCGCCCGCGAGGCGGCGGAGGCCGAGGCCAAGGTGCGCGAGCAGGACGCCGCCGACGAGGCCGCGCAGGCACCCGCGCCGGAGGTCACCCCCGAGGCTCTGGCCAAGCTCCGGGACGCCCGCATGCCGGATGCCCTGCCGGGTGAGTCCGAGGTGGACTACCAGCAGCGCAAGCTCGCGGAGAAGGCCACCGCCAAGGCCGCGACCCAGGAGAACGAGGCCCGCCCGTTCGTGGACACCTACGACGGCGCGACCTATGCCACCCAGGAGGAGCTGGACGCCGTGCTGGCGGCCCGCGTGAAGGCCAAGCGGGCAGAGAGGGCGGCGGAGGCATCCGAGGCCCCCAGCGAGCCACAGGAGGCCGCAGAGCCGGACCCGTTCCCCGAGAGCGCCGCCGCGCCGGACGAGTTCGACCTGGCATTCTCCGAGGAGCCGGAGAACTACGAGCGCCAGGCCAAGGCCGCCACCGCGGTGGAGCAGGTCAAGGACGTGTGGGATCGCGCGAACGAGGCCAAGGCGATGACCTCCGAGCTGCGCCTGCTCATCGTCCGGCGCAAGGCTGAGCTGGAGGCCCAGGCATGAGCATGGCCCCGCCCCCCGGTGCATCGACGCCGGGGGGCGTGGCCCTCCCCCAGCGCGGGGTGTTCGCCACCTCCGAGATCATCCCTATGTTGCAGCAGGCCAGCCGGGTCATGCACGAACTGGGGGCCGACTGGCGACGACTCCGCGAGGAGGCCGACGAGAAGAAAGCCGCCGCCAAGCGCGTGCGGGCCAACCTCATCGTGGACCTCCGTACCTGGGGGAACGAGGTGACCGGCCAGCCGATCAAGACCAGCGCCGAGCGGAACGAGTGGGCCGACGCCGACGCGAACGTGCAGCAGGCCGAGCTGGAGGCCGACCTGGCGCAGACAGTCCAGATGGCCGCCCGCGAGGCGTACAAGGACGCACAGGGCTACTTCGAGACGCTGCGCAACCTCATGTCCATAGAGCGCGACGAGATGAAGCGGGAGCACGGTGGCGTCCCCGGAGATCGCCCGTTCTGAGTTCACCCCCGCGGTCCGCCGCCTGATCCTCGCGCGAGCCGGGGATGCCTGTGAGGTCTGCGGGGTCCCCGGCTACGTCGAGCTGCACCACCGCCGCTACAAGAGCCGGGGCGGCCTCGGCACGCCCGAGAACGGCATAGCGCTCTGCGGGTGGGGTAACCACACCGGCCACCACGGCTGGGCGCACACCGACGAGCTGGCGCACGTCTGGGGCGTCTCGCTGCACTCGTGGCAGGACCCCCTGGAGGCCCCGCTGTGGGACGACCTCGCGGGGCGCTGGGTGGCGCTCACCCGAGACGGGCGCAAGCTCGCGCTGTAGCATGAGATGGCCCCCGGGAGCTGGACACTCAACCGGGGGCCGACGCAGTTTGGAACGCAACCACAGCATATCGTGGTTGCCCGACATTGGGAACACCACATGAGCAACAAGGCACTGACGTGGGCATTCTCCACGCCACTCCCCAGCACCCCCAAGTTCACCCTGGTGGTCTTGGCCGACCTCGCAGACGAGGCAGATTCATGCTTCCCGAGCCAGGGCCATATCGCACGGTCCACGGGCGCATCGGTGCGCACGGTCGTGCGGACCCTGGCGCAGCTTGAGGCGGCCGGGTACATCATGCGCCAGCGGCGACACCGGGGGAATGGCTCCAGGACCTCGGACAGGTACGTGCTGCGGGTCGGCTGGACGCCTCCCGAGGAGTAACCCCACACCTGTGGATAACTCTGTGGATAACCGCCTAAGTGACAGATTGGCCACTGGTCAGATTGTCACCCCTGCTAGGTGCCAGGCTGTCACCCCCTTAACCCTCAAACTAACCACTACTTCATGGAGAACGATGCAGAACGCTACTACCTCGCGCGAGGCGTTGAGCATCGGGGCTGCCGCCCTCCGCTGCGCTCCGGTTGCCCTCGGGTAGTTGCAGGATCGACCCAGAACCCCCTACAGTGGTTCAGTACCAAACCAAACCGCCCTACCGAGGAGCACACCGCACATGGCACGAGTCCATCGAGTCCAGAAGTCCAACAAGGTCCACCAGTGCAGCAGGGGCCACGAGATCGCCAAGGGCCAGCCGTACACCTGGGCCAAGCCCGGGTTCCGTCGCCGCACGCCGATCATCCGCTGCGCCGCCCACCCGTTCCGCCCATCCGAGCTGATGACCGGCGCGGCCTCGGCACCTACCGCCGCGGTGGAGGCGTTCGAGGATGCTGTGGCCGCAGGGTTCGAGGACATGGACAGCCTGGAGGCGGCGTGGGAGGAGCTGCGCCAGGCCGTCGAGGAGTACCGCGACGAGCGACAGACCGCACTGGACGCCTGGGAGCACGGCAACTCCCAGCTTGAGGAGTATCTGGACACCGCCGAGCGAGCGCTGGAGGAGGTCGATGGCCACTCGTTCGAGTCGTTCGATGACGAGGAGCCGAGCGCCGACGATGAGGAGGAATGGGAGGAGTGGGACCAGGCCCGCGTCGCCCACATCGAGGAGCAGGCCGACGACGCCCTGAGCGTCGCTGGATCGCTGGAGTTCTGATGGCTCGCCTCCCCCGCCTCCACCGTGCCGTTGCCGTCTGGCCGGATGGCACCCGCAAGACCCGGAACTACCTGACCCCCGAGGCCGCCGCTGAGCGCACCGCCTCCTGGCAGGACAAGGGGGCGTCCGAGGTGTCGGTGGCCCCCAGCTACCCTGTCATCTGGCCTTCCGCGCTGGATGACCGGTTCGACATCCCGGACATGGTGCTGGCGCGCTCGGTCTGGAGCGACCTGGCCGCCCGGCTCGGGATCAAGCCCGAGGCCGTGCTGGGCGTGGAAGTCCAGCGGGATCACCTCGTGGTGACCTACGACCCCAAGCCGACCAAGCCCGGCACCGCGGCCCCCCGTACCTGGGTGGTCTACATCGAGAACGAGGAGAGCTGACGATGGCAGGCGAAACGGTCATTACCGTGGTGGGGAACCTCACCGCGGACCCCGAGCTGCGCTACACCCAGAACGGCCTGCCGGTGGCGAACTTCACCATTGCCAGCACGCCGCGAGTCCCGGACCGCAACAACCCCGGCCAGTACAAGGACGGGGATGCCCTGTTCCTGCGGGCCTCGGTCTGGCGGGAGTTCGCGGAGCACGTCGCCGGATCGCTCACCAAGGGCATGCGCGTGGTGGCCACCGGCCGCCTGCGCCAGCGGAGCTACCAGGACCGCGAGGGCAACCAGCGAACCGCCATCGAGCTGGAGGTGGACGAGATCGGGCCGAGTCTGCGCTACGCCACCGCCCAGGTCACCCGCGCCGCTCAGCAGGGCCAGGGCGGCGCTCAGCGCCCCGCTGCGGCGTCGGATGAGCCGTGGAGCACTCCAGGTAGCTCTACGGCCTCCCAGGGCGCTCAGGGCGGCGTCTGGGACTCCAGCACCGAGGCGTGGAGCACGCCCGGCTCGTTCGGGGACGACACGCCATTCTGATCCCAGACCGCGCAACGGCCACCTACTCCGCACTCGGGGGTGGGTGGCCGTTGGCGTTCGAGTACGAGGGGACCCCGCACCCGCAGGCCCGCGTGCAGGTCGCCAAGGGGCGGGCGTACCGGCCGGACGAGAAGGACCAGCGCGAGCTGCGCAGGCTCCTGCGGGTGCTGCACGACGGCGAGCCGCTGGCCGGGAGCGTCTGCCTGCTCGCGGTGTTCTACCTGCCGGACCTGCGGACGAGGGACACCGACAACATGCTGAAACACCTGGGTGACTCGGCTAACGGCATCCTGTGGAAGGACGACCGCCAGGTGACGGCGATGGCCGGGTATGCCGAGCTGGACAGAGAACGCCCCCGCACCCTGGTGGTGTACGGGGCCGACGAGCTGACGACGGTGCGCCGCTAGTCCGAGCGCCGGAGCGCGTCGCGGATCGTGGGGCGGGACACCTTGGCCTCGGCCTGCACCATGTCCCAGGTCTTGCCCTCCGCGATGCGCTCGCGGATCAGCTCCCGCTGTCGCTTGCGGTCGCGGTCGTTCGCATCGTTGCGGGTGCGGATGCGCTCCGCGATCTTTTCAAGCTCGGTTGCCATGCGAACTACTGTACCAGTTTGCAACCTTACCGCGCACCGTGTAGAGTCTCTACACCACCACCGAAAGGACGCCAACATGGCACGCATCGCCTACGAGGACTGGAACCCCTCGGACAAGTCACTGGACATCGTGGCCCGCGCCAACGCGGTCTGCCGCGAGTACCAGGCGCAGGGCTATGACCTCACCCTGCGCCAGCTCTATTACCAGTTCGTCGCCCGGGGCTGGCTGGCCAACAACCAGCGCAACTACAAGAGCCTGGGGGCCACCATCGACAAGGCGCGCAAGGCGGGCCTGATGGACTGGAACTACATCGTGGACCGCACCCGCAACCTGCGGGGGCTGTACACCTACGCCGACCCGGCCAGCATCGTTTCCGCGATGGAGGACGACTACCACGTAGACCTCTGGGAAGGCCAGGACTACCGCATGGAGGTCTGGGTGGAGAAAGAGGCTTTGGCGGGCGTCGTGCAGCGCGCGGCCAACGCTCGGGGCGTCAACTACTTTTCGTGCCGCGGGTACGTCTCCCAGAGCGAGCTGCACAGCGCCGCCCTGCGCCACATCGGCTACGAGCGCCGCGAGCAGCAGCAGGTCGTCGTCGTCCATCTCGGTGACCACGACCCGTCCGGGATCGACATGACCCGCGACATGCAGGAGCGCCTGGAGCTGTACGGGGCCAGTACCGAGATTCACCGTGTGGCCCTCAACCGCGACCAGATCGACCGCTACAACCCGCCGCCCAACCCCGCCAAGCTCACCGACTCCCGCGTGGGTGGGTACATCGCCCGCTACGGGGAAAGCTCCTGGGAGCTGGACGCGCTCAACCCGGACACCCTGGCCGACCTCATCACCGACGAGATCGACAAGCACCTGGACCACGACCTGTACGAGGACCGCGTGCGCTACCGCGACGAGGGCCGTGCGCAGCTCGCCAGCATCTCCGAGCACTGGGACGCGGTGGCCGAGTACGTGGAGGGCCTGAGCTGATGGCCAAGCCCCGCGCCAAGACCCTGAGCAAGCTACCCCCGGTACCCAAGCCGGAGAAGGTGGAGCCTGACCCCCGTTCGTACCGCTCGCGGCCGACGCTGCCCGGTCCGTTCGGGGATGAGGAACCACCGTTCGAGGGGACGCAGGCCGAGGTCCTGGCGCGGGCGGCCGTGGACACCGAGGCGGGCATGGCCCCAGTGGTCGAGTACCGCCTGCCGGGCACCCCCTGGATGGAGTGGCGCAGACCCGTGCTGGTGGCCGACCTCGCGCGCCTGGGCCTGGCCCGGCAGACCGAGGGGAGCAAGTGGCAGGTATCGCCCGAGGGCCAGCGCATGATCTACGACGGCATGGGGGTGCCCGGTGGCACTCAGCGATGACGAGCTGGTGGCCGTCTCGGATGCCGTCTGGCGCTCGTGGGAGGACGGCGACGGCCGCGAGACTATCCCCGAGGTAGAGCGCCGGATGCTGCGCGCCGTCGCGGACGCCGCGGTGGCCGACTTCGCAGAGGAGCTGATGGCATGAGCGCCCCGCCGCTGATCTTCGCCCGGGACCGGATGCAGGCCCGTGCCTACGCCGAGCGCCACCGCATCCGCGCCTGGACTTGGGCGCGCACCCCGTCCGACATCCGGGCCGCCCGAGGCCGCGACATCATCCTGCTCCCGGGCTGGATGCTCCACCACCTCGCACCCTTCGCGGCCGAGGCATTCGCGGCCACCAAGCCCCCGAGCGGAACCGAGGTTGCGCAGCAGCGTAGTAAACCCGTAAACTGACCCCACCACGCACACCACCGAAAGGACCGGCACCATGCCGTTTGAATCTCACGAGCTGGACGCGATCAAGGCCGCGGTATCCACGGCCCTCGCGCAGGAGGCTCCCCAGTACGGACTGGACGGCCCCCAGGTCATGCGCCTGGGCCTCCCGATCCTCGCAGCCATCGAGCGCGCCGTGGAGGACCCCACCGACCCCCGCCCGTTCATCGCAGGCCGCAAGGTCCGCGTGAAGGGCACCGGCATCCAGGGTGTGGTGGTCCGCACCGTCGAGACGGCGGGCGAGCTGCACACCGTGGTGGTCCGCCTGGCCCTGGACGAGGGCGATGTGGAGCCGGAAACCCCGTTCGGCCCGCGCGAGCTGGAGGTGCTGGCATGATCGGCGGCGTCGTCATGGTGTCCCCGCGCGGCCCGCGCCGCACCTGGCTCCAGAAGGTCCTGCACCGCAAGCCCCGGCCGACCCTGCGCCAGCTCGGTGCCATCGTCTCGGACCTCCAGACCGCCGAGGCCCGGAACATCCACGCGAACCGGGAGCACTGCCTGGGGTGCAAGATCGCCGCGAGCATGATGCACGCCGTGGCGCTGGCCCACCTCCCGGCCCGGCTCGCCAAGGACAAGGACTGGTGGCACCGTCACGTTACGATGCCCGGCGCGCGCATCGCCGCCCGCCTCGTGGACGAGCAGGAGGCGGAGCTGTGACCACCGTGGTGATGGCCCGCGACTACGGACTGGCGGCCGAGGTCGCCCTGCGCTCCGGCCTCGGCCGTGACTGGCTCTACCCGCACGACCCCACCCTGCTCCGGGGTATGGTCATCCAGCGGGTGATCTACGTGGAGGGCTGGCTGCACTCCACCACGCTCACCATCGAGACGGCCGAGGAGGTGCAGCACCGCCTGGCCCCCGACGCCAAGGTGGTCACGATCACCCGCGCCGAGCTGTCCGCCCTGGAGCCGCCTGCGCCCATCTCAGCGCCTTTCGTGGAGACGGTGGCACCCGGACCCATCCAGGACGCTCCGAGGCCGTCACGCCGCCGCGGGGGCACGCCTGCGTGGCTATGGGTGCTGGTCGTCGCCCTCGGAGGCTCCTGCCTCGGGGCGCTCCCGGTCACCCTCGGCCGGAGCTGGGGGTGGTGGTGATGGCCAAGCGCATCCGCGTGGCGGCGTCGCCCGCCCGAGTCGCCGCCCAGACGGGGCCGATCCCTGCGGGCAAGCACCTGGCCGACCGCATGCCCATGCGCTGGAGCGAGGAGCCGCGCCGGAGCTGGTGTGGCCCGATCCTCGGCGCGCTCGCCGCACTCCTGCCGGTGGGCCTCCTCGTGGGTGCTGGCCTCTCGGGAGTGCTCGGTGGCTGACCCTCGCGACTTCATCCAGCGCCTGGCGGCCAAGCGCGCCGCCGAGGAGGCCGACGCGATCAACGGCCAGATATCGGAGGTGCTGTGGAACGCCCAGAAGGGCGACGACATCCCGCGTATCGTCCGGCTGTCGCGGGTGAACCGGGGCACGGCCTACGAGCTGGCTGGCACGATGTTCCCGGACGGCCGGACCCGCTGCGTGGTGAACACCCACCAGAAGCTGGACGAGGCGGGCACCATCGCCAAGATGGACCGCCTGGATGAGGAGCGCCGCCGTGGCTGAGCCGGACTACCAGGCCCTCCTGGACCACCCAGCGCCCGCCGAGCCGCCGACGCACCAGCAGCTCCTCCAGGCCATCGGCGTGGCCCTCGCGGACGCCCTCGGCCCGTACAGCGACCAGCCCGAGCTGCGGAGCCGGTGGGAGCGCGAGCAGGACCGAGGCCGCCGCCTCCAGGTGGCCGGGCACATCGACCTGACCGTGCTGGAGCGGAAGGTGGCCGAGCGCGTCCTGGTCCTCGTGGCCGCCCACGCGGGCGTCGAGGTGGAGCCGATCCCAGGGGAGTCGTTCGATGACCTCTAGGCACTACTGGCCCGCGCCCCTCCCGCTCGGTGCCAACCTCCTGGCCGTCGTCTGCGCGGCGTGCGGCAGGCCCCTGATCCCGATGCCGTCGCCGGATGACTGGCAGAGCCGCGTCCGCGAGTTCGCGAACCGTGAGGACTGCCCCGGAAACGGCCTTGACCACTTCGAGGGTGAGAACGGGGGCGAGGATCAGACACGCGACCCTAGGGACACCATGCCCGCCCAGGGGTGGCTGCACGTCAACGCCCCGTGCAGCGTCGTACCGATCACCGACGCCGGGCGGCTCCCGGCACCACGAAAGGACAGCACTATGGCACCCGTTGAGATCGGCCAGGCCGAGATGCGGATGGACTACGGCCACGCCGCCGAGCGCGGCGAGATGATCGACCACCTGACCGGCCTGCCGCCCGACAAGCTCGTGGAGGAGCTGGAGCAGCGCCCGGTCCGCGACCTGCGCGAGCTGCACCACCAGGCCGCAGGCACCGAGGCCTGGCACCAGCAGGGCGCACGAGACGCCCGGAACCTCTCCCAGGCCATCGGCCAGCTCCTGCGCTCGGTGGGCGACGAGATCGACCCGCAGGCCAAGACCGAGGCCCAGAGCATGGGGACGCTCCGGTGACCGGCCCGCAGCGTTCGCGCGTCGCCCCCGAGCTGGACAAGGCCACCACCCGGGTCCAGGTGCTCCAGCTCGCCATCGGCGCGGCATCGTCGTGCTGGTCGAACCTGGAGGGCGCGGGGGAGTTCGACAGCTCCGAGGCCTCGCGGATCGCGGACGACACCCTGGAGGCCTTCCAGCGCGTCGATACCGTGCCCGAGGGGACCGTGGGCGTGATGTTCGCCGTGCAGGCCGAGCGGACGCGCCAGATCGAGAAGGGCTACACCCCCGAGCACGACGACACGGACGGGCTGGAGCACATCCTGTCCCAGGTGAACCGGAAGGCCACCACCTGGCCCCCGGACCGCGCCAACCTCGTGCGGGATGCCGCCCTGCTCATCGCCGCCATCGAGTGGTACGACCGCAACCCGGACTACGAGCCTGCCGAGTTCGAGACGGACGACGACCCCAACGGGCCGACCTGATCGACCACCGGACCACCCGGGGCCATCTCCTGCACGCTGGGAGGTGGCCCCTAGTCGTATGCTGGCATCCAGCGCGCGACCGGGAGCCGCGCACCAGGAGGACATCGTGGCGGGAACCACACAGGGCAAGCGCAGGACCAAGCCGCAGGGGGCCGGGCGGCGTCCGGTCGATGACAAAACGCGCGAGCGCATCCGCAAGCTGGCCGCCGAGGGTATGAGCCGCAACGCCATCGCCCGAGAGTGCAAGGTGTCCCCGTCCACCGTCTCCCGCCTCGTGCCCGCTGGCACGTTCGACCGGACAGCGACCGCCGCAGCGACCGAGGCCAAGGTGCAGGACCTCAAGGCCCAGCGCGCCGACCTGAGCCGGATGGCTGTAACCGAGATTCACCGTCTGTTCGGTCTGCTCACCGCCCCCCACGAGGTCATCCACTGGGACAAGGACGGCGACATGCACCGGGGGACCATCGACCGGCCGACCTCGGGCGACGTGAAGAACTACGCCACCGCCATTGGCATCCTGACCGACAAGCACCTGGCCCTCGTGAAGCACGACAGCGACGACCGCGACCTGCCCGCCGTGGACAAGTGGCTGGAGGCGATGGGCGTAGGGGTTGCTCATGCGCTCAGTTAGGCGCTAAACTGGTCGGCATGACCGACTCACCCGCACGCATCATTGCCCTCCCGATGGACACGCTGGACCGCACGCAAGCCCGGTTCCGCATCCAGCCCGACGACTACAAGGCGGCCACCGAGCTGACCCTGGCCCGCAGCGAGTGGGAGGACCTGGGCATGCCCTCGGTCATCTACGCCCGTCTGTCGGCCACGCCGCCCGAGTTCCCACCCGACGCCGAGGCGCAGGCCTCCCCGCCTCTGACCGTGCCGCTGACCGGCCGCTACGAGGTGCAGGAGTGAGCGCCCTGGAGCGTCGCCAGGAGTTGCGGCACCAACACCAGGAGTTCACCGACACGACGGCGGCCTATGAGGCGGGGGAGGACGTGGTGCCCGGCGACTGTTGGCGCGCTGCGCTCGCGTCCCTCCTGGAGGTCCCGCTGGCCGAGGTTCCCCACTTCATCCACCTCTACCCGCAGGAGCGCGACCCCGAGCCGGAGCTGGTGCAGCTCGCTGGCCCGTGGTGGTGGCGCGAGACGCGGGCCTGGGTGGAGACGGTGCGCCCCGGCTGGACCGTGGCCGCATGGGAGCGACCGACCGATGGTGAGGCCTGGCGGTCGATCTACGGCGAGAGCGCCCACGACGACCCCGAGGGCATCCCCTCCCGCGTCATCCTCACCGCCCCATCGCCCCGCGGCGCGTGGAACCACTCGGTGCTCGTGTTCGACCTGGACGGCACCCTGGCACATGACCCCTTCCCCGCGGGCGGCGGCGTGCTGGAGGGACCCGGCGATGTCGTCGCCCTGGTCCGCCCCGAGTGGCTGGTGGGTGAGTGATGGACCAGCCAGTGGACATCTTCCAGGGGTGGCCCGTCATCCCCTCCGAGGCCGTGCCCCCGGGCCAGGTCCGGGTGGGTGGCTGGGACGGCGAACCGCCCCGTGCGATCTACGCCCACCCCACCGTCATCTACGGCATGCGCATCGTGCAGGCCGAGCCGGAGCGCCGGACCTTCGACCCGTGGGTGATGGAGGTGGCCAGCCTCATGTGGCAGCAGGACCTCATCGACCGCGCCGCCGCCCGCGCCGAGCGCAACCTGGACCAGCTCATGCGCCGCCAGGACATGCAGCGCCTCCTCCGCATGGAGGCCGACGAGCTGCGGGCCGACCTGTGGCAGGCGATGATGGCCCACCACCCCGGCGTTGAGCACCTGTGGACCCGGGACATGCTGCGCCGGACGGCGACCTGCCGGACCTGCTCGCACTCGATCACCGACGAGATGGCCGCCCGCCTCGGCATGGAGCTGGGCGACGACTATGGCCAGCCTCGGGGCCGTCTCAGCATCCTGGTGGACGACGAGTGGCACGAGGTCAAGGGCGTGGGCGAGCTGTCGGTGCAGTTCGAGGTGGACACCTCAGCATTCGACCGAGGGATGGGAGCACGGTGATGGCCGAGACGAGCGGCGACAAGATCGGGGCCGCGCAGGCCCGCCAGCGCGAGGTGGCCAGCGTCCTCAAGGACAACGCCACCAGGGCCTCCCGGTCCATCGGCGTCATGCTGGCCATCCCCGGCGCTCTGGACCCGCAGGAGCGCGACCTCCTGGAGACGGCGCAGGCCGTGGTGGACGGGTTCGCGAGATGAGCCAATCGCCAACCCTGCCTACGCCCAGGCCTGGCCGCCGAGTCGGTAGGCGGGTCACCACCAAGGTGGTGCGCAGGGATGTGGCACCGTCGTGGCCGATGCTGACCACTGACGTGCTGGTGCGACCTGGGCAGACGGGGGCCTGGATGCTCCCGCGCGAGTTCACCGTATTCATGGCCCCGGACGGCCGCCTGCGCATCGTGCACGAGTGGAGCCGGAAGTGAACACCGAGCTGCCCGTGTGGGCGGATGTCCGGTGCCCGTGGTGCATGCAGCTCCTCGGGCACCGGATCGGCGCGCGCACCGTGTCCGGCATCGGACTCATCCGGTCACACATCCCGCATTGCACTGCCGAGCTACCCAAGGGGCTGACGTGACCCACCACGAGAACCAGCGCCCGCGCGGCCCCCTGGTCATCTGCACGGCATCCGGCAAGCACCGGCACGTCTCGGTCTACTGGGCCGAGGTCGCCGCCCGCGAGACGCACCGGACCCTGAACCGCAACGGCGTGCTGGCGCAGGATACCTACGTCTACCGCTGCGGCTCGTGTCGGGGCTACCACCTCACCCGGGCCGCAGTATGGGCTGGCGAGCCGCAGCAGCTCCTCCTACGCGCTGCGCCGGTCCAGTTGCAGCTCTGGGCTATGGAGAGCGTGCGAGGCCGGGAGACGGGCGCACAGGACCGCGAGGGGGACGGCGATGGCTGACCAGTGCAAGGCCAGGCACCCGGGCACGGGCCTGCGGTGCGAGCGGCACGAGGAGCACAACCACAAGGCGACCGCGGCCGAGCGGGGCACCCACCGCGCCGAGGTCCCGCGGCACGACGACCCGCTGAGTGGCCCCGTCCGCGTGGTGTCCTGGTAGCCCGGTAAACTGACCGCGTGCCGGATATCGAACCTCTGGAGGGCAAGGCCCTCAAGGCCAGCGTGCCGCCCCCAGGCTGTGCCATCGTCGTGTTCGAGGGCGCGGTGCGATCCTCCAAGTCCGTCACCGTGGACCTTATGTGGCTGCACTTCATCCGCAACGGCCCCGAGGGTGCGCTGGCTATGGTCGGCCGGACCGAGACGACGATTATCAACAACGTGGTCATCCCGCTACAGGAGATGCTGGGCCGCCACCGCGTGGTGCTCAACCGAGGCCTGGGCATCGTCACGATCCTGGGCCGCGAGGTCCGCTTGTTCGGCGCGAACGACGCGCAGGCCTACACCAAGATTCAGGGCATGACCCTGGCCGGGGCCTACGTCGATGAGGCCGCCGTCATCGCCCAGTCGTTCTGGAACATGCTGCGGTCCCGCCTCTCGGTCCCCGGCGCGATGCTCTACGCGACGTGCAACCCCGAGGGACCCAAGCACTGGCTACTCAAGGACTGGCTGAGCAAGGCCGAGTGGTGGCTGGACCGCGACGGCGAGTTGCACCACTTCGAGGAGTGGAACGACGACGGCACGCCCAAGCACCTCCCCATCTGGCGGGTCACGTTCCTCCTGGAGGACAACCGCTGGATGGCCCGCAATAACCCCGAGTTCGTCCGCCAACTCCAGACCTCGTGGCCGCCCGGCTCGGTGTTCCATCGCCGCTACATCCGGTCCGAGTGGGTGAGCGCTGAGGGCGTCGTCTACGGCATGTGGGACGAGCGCCGCCACACGATCACGCGAGCGCGCGCGATGGAGTGCGGGGCGCGGGCGCTCATGGTCGCGGTTGACTACGGATCGACCCACGCCACCCGGGGCTACCTCCTCGGGCTGGCCGAGATCGACGGGGCCACCCGCCTGGTGGTCCTGGAGGAGTTCGCCCCGCCGAGCGCCACCGTGGGCGAGCACGGCCGCCTGTTCCAGGCCTGGCTCGGGAAGGTCCAGCGCGAGTGGGGGGAGGTCGAGTGGATCGCCGTGGACCCCGCCGCCGCCACGTTCCGGCTGGAGCTATTCGACCGCGGGATAGACAACGTGATGCGGGCGCACAACGCGGTCCTGTCCGGCATCCAGACGGTGCAGAGCGTCCTATACTCCGGGCACCTCCTCGTGGTGGGCGAGTCCTGCCCCGAGCTGGTGGGGGCCATCGACGGCTATATGTGGGACACCAAGGCCACCGAGCGCGGCACGACCGCACCCGTGAAAGAGAACGACGATGAGGTGGACGCCCTCCGGTACTGTGTGTACACGAGCAGGCGATACTGGCGGGACCTGATACCCCTGGCTCCGATCTCATCCACCGACGAGGAGGACCTGGCCGCATGAGCGCGCTCCTGCCAGCAGACAACACCGAGTGGCCGCCCCGCAGCGTGGCGGGTCGCTACCGCCGCATGAAGCTCCCCCGGGCCTGGTACTCGGGCGACCCTGGCCAGCTCCGCAGCGCCTACGGCACTAAGTCCGCGACGCGCGCGGGCGGCATGCGCACGACGCTCAACCCGGGCGGCGGACACCAGCGGATCATCGGCACCAATACGGACTCGTTCTGGGCCGACAACCCGAGCACCGAGCTGGACACCCGGCGACACCTCCCCATCGCCCAGGACATCGCGACCATCTCGGCGGACCAGCTATTCAGCGACCCGCCCACCATCCGGGTGAAGGGGCCGACCGACGCCCAGGGCAAGCCGACCCTGGAGACGCGGGCCGCGCAGCAGCGCCTGGACTACGTGCTGGCCAAGTGCCGGTTCGACTCCCTCCTGATCGCCGCCGCCGAGATCGCCAGCGCGCTGGGGTCCATCGGTCTGCGCGTCGCGTTCGACAAGAACGCCGCCGCCATCGCCGGGCGTCCGGTCATCGCCAAGGTGACCGCGGATGCCGTGATCCCGCACTACTCCTGGGGCCAGCTCGTGGGCGTGACGTTCTGGCAGGTCGTCCGGCAGGACACCGAGCGGGACGAGGTGTGGCGACACCTGGAGGTCCACGAGGCGGGCACCGGCATGGTCTACCACGCGCTCTACAAGGGCGACACGGCGAGCATCGGGGAGCGCCAGCGCCTGGACGCTCAGCCCGCCACCGCGCACCTGGCGACCGAGGCCGACCCCACCGGGGCCAACGGCATCCGCGTGGTGAGCGCCGGGAGCGGCAAGACCGCCACCAGCATCCCCAACATGCTCCCCGACCCCGCCGACCTCTCGGACGAGGCGGGCCGGTCTGACTTCACCCTGCCGGTCATGGACCTGTTCGACGCTGCGGACAAGGCCTACACCCAGCTCATGGACGAGGTGGACGATGCCAAGTCGCGCCTGCTCATCGCGGACAGCATGCTGGAGCGTGGCAAGGCCGGGCAGGGCGTTACGTTCGACGCCAACCAGCGCATCTTCCAGAAGGTCAAGGTTCCGCCCTCCGAGAAGGACGGCGGCGGCCTGCCCATCGAGAAGGTCCAGTTTGAGATGCGGGTGGCGGAATACCTCCAGCTCATCGACGCCCTGACCTACAAGGCCATCGACGCGGCCGGGTTCAACCCGAACACCGAGCGCGACCAGGACGGCGCGGCCATGACGGCCACCGAGGTGTCGGCCCGCAACCTCAAGTCCCGCACCACCCGCGACAAGAAGGTGCGCTACTGGGAGGGCGAGCTGGAGGAGCTACTGACCACGCTGGCCCTGGTGGACGTGGAGCAGTTCGCCCCGTGGGAGCAGGTCGAGGTGACCAACGGCGAGGGCGAGAACGCCACCACCACGGTCCAGTCGGTCCGGGTGCAGGCCTTCCCCGTGGAAGTCCAGTTCCCCGAGGCCGTGCAGCCGACCCTCCGCGAGCTGGCCGAGACAGCCAAGATGCTGCGCGAGGCGGGCGAGTCGGTGCTGGAGGTCCAGCGCGTGCTCCACCCCGACTGGTCCGAGCGCGAGCTACAGGAGAACGTGGCCAGCATCCAGTCGGCCGCCTCGGTCATCGACCCCGTATCGTTCGGGACCGCTGGCCAGGGCGTGGGTCCCGGCGACGGCATCTAGTTTGCACCTAAACCACCATCGGGTGTAGAGTCTCACCACCACATGCAACCACCACCGAAAGGACCACGCGCATGGGACTCAGAGGAGCAAGGATCGAGCAGGCCTACGTCGATGAGGCGCAGGTAGCCCCCGCGGGCGAGGCCGCGATGGAGCAGAGCAAGGGGTGGCGCAACCTGCCCCTGAAAGAGCAGGGCCTGGCCCGCGCCATCGTCGCCGGGTTCGCCGCCGAGCTGGAGCTGGACCGCCGCCTGCGGGGCATCTCGTGAGCGCGGAGGAGTGCCAGGGGTACGCCTGCCCGCCGTCCACGACCGTGGACCTACCCGAGTGCCCGGGAGGCTGGGAGATCGGCAACGGCACCGCGGTGTGTGCCACTCAGCAGCCAACCAGTCAGCAGCTCGCGGTCACCGGCTCGGACGCCGCCGTGGGCCTGGCCCTCGTGGGGATCGCCCTGGCGCTCGTGGCGCTCGGGCTGAACCTGAGCTACTGGAGTCACCGCCGACAGCAGCGCCGCATCCACCAGGAGGCCGAGGCCGCCCGACAGGATGCCCTGGCCGAGGTAGACCGCATCATCGCCGCGGGAGCTGCGGCCACCGCGGCCAAGCTGGACCACGACCTGGAGGCCGAGCGCGCGGCGCATCTGGCCCGCGCGGGGTTCGTCCAGAAGTCGGACGGCTCCTGGGTGAGAGTGCCGACGCGATGATGGACGACGACGAGACGCCCGCCTGGACGGATGACGACTGGGCGGGCGTTCGCGTGCGCATCGGCCTCCCGCCCGAGCCGCCGCAGCTCCAGACCTACCCGTGGCTGTAGGGTGACCGGCATGGATGACGAGGTGCTGGACCCTGACGTGACGGACGACGAGATCACCGACGACGGCAGCGAGCCGACCTACCAGGACTGGACCGAGCTGCAAGCCCCCGTGGCCTGCTCGTGGTGCTGGGCGCTCGTGCCTCGGGATCGCGTCGAGGAGCACACGACCATGCACCTGGACCTCGGGGCCGCGCTCGCGCACCTCGGCCGCCAGGTGCAGGCGCTGACGGACGCACAATCGACGGCCTAGACCGTCAGTTTGCATCCTTACCGGGTGAGGGTGTAGAGTCTCCACATGACCACCCGCACCATCCTCCACCTGTGCGCCGACACGGGGAGCGACACCTGGCCCTACCAGCAGGACCCCGCCTACGAGGTGATCCGCATTGGGTCGGACATCGGCGTGGAGAACTACAGCCCGGACCGGCCCGTGCATGGCGTCATCGCCAACCCGGTCTGCACCGAGTTCTCGGCGGCGCGCTACGGCAATAGCTACGGGGGGGGGTCACGCTCTCCGAGTGATCCCGAGGCGGGCATGTGGCTGGTCAATGAGTGCCTGCGCGTGATCCACGAGGCCAGCCCCGTCTGGTTCGCCATCGAGAATCCGGCCACCGGCCAGCTCCGCAACCACCTGGGCGCGCCAGACTTCGCCTACGAGCCGTGGCAGTTCGGGAGTCCCTGGACCAAGCGCACGGGCCTGTGGGGCCACTTCACCGCCCCCACCCCGCTCTACACCGAGTGGGACGACGTGCCCAAGCTCCCGCTGTACGCTCGCCCCGGCCGCCGCCCGTCCATCGCGTTCATGCACAAGTCGGCGTTCCAGCTCATCCCCGAGTTCAGGGACTCCGGGATGCCGACGCCGCAGACGGATGCCGAGTTCCGCAGCATCGCATCCCAGGGGTTCGCCCGAGCGTTCAAGGCCGCCAACCCGTAGCATGGGCGGGTGATCTCTCCCAGCCTCGGGGCCGACCTGGCCGAGCCGGTCGCGGACATCTACCGCGACGCTGAGCTGCGCATACTGGAGCGGATCGCCACCGCCCTGGGCACCGGCCTGGAGGCCCCCGACTGGGAGGTGCAGCAGCTCGCCCGCCTCCAGCGCATCCGGCAGGGCATCCTGGACGAGCTGGCCATGCTCAATCCGATGGCCGCCGCCGAGATCATGCAGGCCCTCACCGAGGCCTACGGGTCTGGCATCCTGTCGGCGTTCGCGGATGTCGGGGACGCCGTGCCCCACCTCAACCCCACCGCCGACGCCCGCGCCGCCGCGGTCGCCACGCTGGCCGCCGAGACAGTCCGGGGGGTCGCCTCCGCCCAGGCCCCCATCCTGCGGGCCGTGGACGACATCTACCGCGCTGTAATCGCCCAGGTGGTATCCGTGGCCACGACGGGAGCGATAGGCCGCCAGGAGGCCGTACAGAGCGCCCTGCGGCAGTTCACCCGCGCGGGCCTCTCGGTGATCCCGACGCGCCGGGGCACCATGAACCTGTCGGACTACGTGCAGATGGCCGTGCGCACCGCGACCTCGCGCACCGCCCTGGCCGGTCACCTGGACACGATGGACCGCGCCGGGCTGGACCTCGTGGTGATCCACCCCGGGCCGCGTGCCTGCAAGATATGCGACGACTGGGCGCGCAAGGTCCTCAGCCGATCCGGCCAGACCGGCGTGCTGCGTCTGGACTCGGTGCGCTCGGATCGCCAGGTGGCCGTCACCGTGGACGACACGCTGGCCGCAGCTCGCGCCGCAGGGTGGGGACATCCCAACTGTCGGTGTGCGCTCCAGACCTACCTGCCCGGCATCACCCGACGCGACACCATCGAGCGCCCACGGTGGGACCAGGAGGGCTACGAGGCCCAGCAGCGCCAGCGCGGCATCGAGCGCCAGATACGCGGGTGGAAGGTGGCGCAGGCCACGGCCATCACCCCCGAGGAGAAGGCCGCAGCGGGCGCGCGCGTGAAGGCCTGGCAGCAGGCGCAGCGCGACCTCCTGGACCAGCACCCCTACCTCAAGCGGCAGAGCGCCCGCGAGCAGATCGGCGGCTGACATAGAGAGGGCCGGAGGTCATCCCCATCACCTCCGGCCCTGCTCCGCCGCAACCCTTCCCCAGCGTGCAGCCCCACCTCCCCAGGTGGGTTACCAGCAGTGTAGCACTAAACCAGACGGTAAAGCACTACCCTGGGATCACCGACCCCCAGAGAGAGGATCACCATGACCGACGCCAGCGGCGCACAGGGGCAGGGCGGAACGGACGGGCAGGGCCAGCAGGGCCAGGCCGGAGCCGCCACCACGAACGACCAGGGCCAGCAGCAGCAGGCCACCAACCAGGGGCAGCAGACCCAGGGCCAGCAGCAGGGGCAGGCGTTCGGCCAGGCCGCGCAGCAGGGCCAGCAGGGGCAGCAGCAGGGCACCGACGCCGACGCCGACGCGGCGCTGGCTGCACGGTTCCCCGGGTTCGCCTCGTTCCCGGCCGAGGCCCAGCAGGCCCTCCGCGCTCGGGATGCCGAGGCCCGGCGCTACCAGCGGGAGGCGGGTGATGAGCGGATCAACGCCAAGAACAACGCATCCCAGGAGGGTGCGCGCAAGGCGCTGGCCGAGGCCGCCAAGCTCGCCGGGCTGGAGATTCCCGGCCTGACCGACACCGACAAGGGCGAGGCCGACCCCAAGGCGCTGGCCGCCGCGGTGACCCAGGCGAACGAGGAGCGCGACGCCGCGCGCAAGGACGCCGCCACGGTGAAGGCCGCCTACGCCGCTGGCGTGGACCCGGCCAAGCTCGGGTACGTCCAGTACCTCCTGACCCAGAACCGCGACTACCAGGGACTGGTGGTGGACGCGGCCGATTTCGACGCTAAGCTGGGGGCGTCCATCAACAGCCTCCTGGCTGCGGACGCCACGCTGAGGCTGACGGGTACGGCTCAGGCGTCGGGAGTCGAGAACCTTGGCGGGTCCAACGGTAGCGGCGAGATCACACCTGAGCAGTTCGGGCGTATGTCCATCTCGGAGCGCACGAACCTCTACCAGACCGACAAGGCCACCTACGACCGACTCGTGGCGGCCCAGTAACCCGGTTCCCATCGGGAGCCAGAGAGGACATCTGAGATGGCTACGACCACCTCCGCCAACCTGATCGTGCCCGAGGTCTGGGCAGACGCCGTTGGCCCCACCATCCTTGGCCGTGCGGTCATCGCCCAGTTCGCTGAGGTCGATGACGAGCTGGTCGGCCAGCCGGGTGAAACCGTCATCTTCCCCAAGTTCGACTACATCGGGGACGCGGACGACCTGACCGAGAACGTCGCGATGACGCCCACCACGCTGACCATGACGGACAGCCGGGCGACCATCAAGGAGGCGGGCAAGGCGCTGGAGCTGACCGACACGGCCACGCTCACCGCGCTGGGTTCGCCCAACTCGGAGGGCCAGCGCCAGCTCGGCCTCGCGGTCGCTCGCAAGATCGACAAGGACCTGCGCGTGGCCGCCGAGGTCACCGAGACGGGCGAGGACTCGTTCGGCAACGCCAAGACCTGGGCACCGCTCAAGGTCCCGGCCGCCAACCTCCCCATGTCGTGGGGCCGCCTGGTCCAGGGCATCGCGCTCCTGGGCGACGAGTACGACCCGGCCGACATGGCGGGCATCATCGTCCACAGCACGCAGTACGCCCAGCTCCTGGTGGACCCCCTGTTCACCGACGTGTCCAAGTTCGGCGCGGACGCCACGATCCTCCGCGGCCAGGTCGGCAAGATCGGCAACATGCCGGTCATCGTCTCCGACCGCGCCACGGCCGTGGCCGACGTGGACCCGGGCGCGGAGACGGTCCCGGGCTACAACGCCCTCCTGATCCGCAAGGGGGCGCTGGCACTCAAGTACAAGCGCCGCCCCATCGTGGAGACGGACCGCGACATCCTCAAGCGCACCAACCTCATCACCACGAACGTCCACTACGCCGTCAAGCGCGTGGACGACCGTGGCGTGGTCGTCATCCCGACCAACGGCGTGGTGCCCGAGCCGGTCGCGGCCTGAGCATGGGCATCGGCACCCTCCGGCGCTACCACGAGGACTCCCGGGTGGCGGGCCTGACGCCCGCCCCCCAGGGGTCTGAGGATGAGCCGCAGGAGCAGATCACCGAGCGCACCGAGGAGGAGCAGCGCCAGGAGGCAGCGGAGGCGGGCAAGGTCCGCGAGTTCGAGGCCAAGCTGGTGCTGAACGAGAAGGTGCGCGAGCTGAACGCCGCCCAGGGGGTCCTCACCGGCCCCGCAGGCGACCGCTCGCTGACCGAGCTGGCCAAGGACGTGCAGGACGCCGCGCAGGCCGTCATCGAGGCGGAGGAGGCCGTACAGGCCGCCATCGCTGAGGACGACGCCGACCGCGAGCGTGTCGCCGCCGAGGCCCAGCAGAAGGCCGACGAGGAGGCCAAGGCCCAGGCGGACGCCGCAGCCAAGGCCGACGCCGCCGCCAACCCCGCTGGCGCTCCCGCGAGCGCGAACGAGGACGGCACCGCGCCCGAGGAGAACACCGACCACGGCGAGGTCAAGCGCCCCACCGCGACCGGCTCCACGGCCGACTGGATCGCCTACGCCAAGGCGGACCCGAACGGCTCGCGCGTGGCGGACCTCACCGAGCGCAAGGGCCTGCGCGACGAGATCGCCCAGGCGTACCTCGGGAAGTAACCCCAGCTCCACGGGCGGGACGGTTCATGGTGGCCGTCCCGCCCGTGGCGTATCCAGGAGATGATGGAGCCATGACACCCTACGCAGACGCCGCCGACCTGGCGCACTACATGGACCCGGACGCCGAGACGCCCGCGGTTCCCCCGCTGGCCACCGTGCTCCTGCGCTCGGCACAGCAGCTTGTCCTGGACGCGACGGCCGGGGCCGTCTACTCGGTGGACGCGAACGAGCACGCCACCGACGTGCCGACGCACGACGCGATCAAGGACGCGATCATGGAGCAGGCGAGCGCCTGGAGCCTCCACGGCATCGACCCCCGCAAGGGCGCGGGCCAGGCTCCCCGCCAGGTGGCCTCCAAGAGCCTCCTGGGCGGCTCTGTGAGCTACGTGGCCGACCCGGCGCGCGACACCTACCTGTCCGACCTCGCGAGCGGCCAGCAGCTCACCACGGCCGCGTGGACGATCCTGCGCAACGCGGGCCTGATCTCCAACCGCGTGACCACCGGAGCCGGTCGCGGCGTCGGCGGCGTCATCGTGGAGCAGGTCCCCTATGACCCGGTGACCGGAGTGCTGGAGCCATGAGCGCGGCGGATGACGAGTTCTGGGAGCTGTGGGGCGAGTGGGGCAAGGACAGCGACGGCAACCCCAAGCCGCTGACGGTAAAGCCCTACACCGGGACCGGGCAGAAGGGGCCGACCTACGCCGCGCCCGTCTCGCGCCCCGGCCTCCCGCAGATGCCCAAGCGCCGCCTGGTGCGGACCTCTGGCGGAAACGAGGTGCTGAGCAGCACCGCGGTGGCCATCCCGCTGAGCTACCGCGCCGACTTCCCCCTGCACTCCCGCGTGACCCTGGCAGACGGCCGCGAGTCTACGGTGCTGACGGTCGATGAGGGCGACACCTCGGGCCTGTTCGGGTTCCTGGTGGTGAACCTGGAATGAGCGGGTACTGGAGCGGACAAGACCAGTTCCAGGCCCGCCTCCAGGCTGCGCGCGAGCGGAAGAACGCCGGGGCCGTGGAGGGCATGCAGCTCGCGGGCCTGAACGCGCTGAACGTGTCCAACCAGCAGGTGCCGCACGAGGATGGCGACCTGGAGCGCGACGGCGCGGTGAGCGTGGAGGCCACCCGCACGGGCGCGCGCGCGGCGCTTGCCTACGGCCGGAAGGCCGACACCAAGGACTACGCCGTGAAGCAACACGAGGACATGACCCTGCACCACGACAGCGGGCGTAACGCCAAGTTCCTGGAGAACGCCCTGAATAGCACCCGTGCCCAGTCGCTGGAGATCAGCGCCGAGGCGATCAAGAGAAAGATGGGGACCTGACATGGCCGACTCGTTCGAGCTGGACACCCTCCTGGGGTTCGCCAACGTCGCCGCCGACAATCCCGAGGCGGAGGTGCCGCTGTGGTCCGAGTACGGACCCGACAACACCCCCAACCCGCCGCAGCCCGAGGGCACCGTGCCCATCTTCATCGACCGCTGGCCGGAGGAGCCGGACGAGTGCGTGACCATCACCGACTACACCGTGAGCGACGACATCAGCCTGTCGGACTCGGTGCTGGGCGTGCAGGTCACGGTCCGGTCGCCGGACATCGAGAGGGTCAAGGGGATCACCTCGGACCTGTTCGCCCTGTTCCACGGTCGCTGGGGCGGTATGCTGGGCCGCGTCACGTTGGTATCTGCTCGGCGCGCGTCGGGAACGAACACAGGGCAGGACTCGAACGACCGGCAGGGCCGGACCGAGAACTACTACCTAACCGTGCATCGTCCATCGACACACCGACAGTAGAAAGGCTGGCCGCAATGGTCCTTCCCACCCGCACCGCTCTGGGTGCATCCACCACCAACCGAAAGTGGGGCCTGGACGTTCAGGACCCCGCAGCCCCCGGCGTCTGGGTCCCCGTCATGGGCCTCCAGGAGTCCAAGCCGCGCCCCGGTGAGGCGACGACCCAGGACGACAGCGACATGGACGGCGAGGGGTTCAAGTCCCAGACCGTCACCGCCCTCACCTGGGGGTTCGACGGCAAGGTGCTGCGCAAGTCGCGCGTGACGCAGAGCCAGGCCTACGACCCGGGCCAGGAGATCATCCGCAAGGCGGCCCTCCAGCTCGGCAGCGCGGCGGTCATCCCGTTCCGCTACTACGAGATGGAGCCGGGCGGCCCGCGCGTCGAGGCCTACCAGGGCCTGGCGGTCCCGACGTGGACGCCGGACGGCGGCAACATGGAGTCCCTGGACACCGTGGCCATCTCGCTCACGGGTCGCGGCAAGCGCGTGGCCATCGCCCACCCGGAGACGGACGCGATCAAGGCCGTCATCACCGCCATCACCCCCTCGGGTGTCGCGGCCGGTGGCACCGTGGCCATCCGCGGCGGTGGCTTCACCGGCATCACCGGAGCCACGGGCGTCAAGTTCGGGGCGACCAACGCCACGAGCTACATCGTCCACGACGACAACCTCATCACCGCGGTCATGCCCGCGGGTGCGGCTGGCACCGTCGCGGTCACGGTGGGCAACACCACCCAGACCTCGGACCCGGTGCAGTACACGCGCGGCGCGTAGTTCATCGCTACACTGAGGGGGCGGGCATCCATCCGGGTGTCCGCCCCTTCACCATGAAAGGCACACGATGACCGACGAGCAGCCCACGCCGCAGCCCGACGAGGGGATGGACAGCCTGTGGTCGTTCCTGGAGGACGACAGTATCCGCATCCCCGTCCCGATCCCGAGCCGCGAGCACCCGGACGGCAAGCTGTACACCGTGCCGTCGCCCGACGCCGAGACGGGCGTGCGGCTGACCGCGCTGGCCGACATCGCGCGCAAGCAGCGCCAGGGGGTCCAGGTGTCCGCCCGCGACGTGGCGCGCCTCCACCTGAACGACGAGGAGGAACGCGAGTTCGCCCAGCAGGTCATGGGGTCGTGCTACGACGAGATGATGGCGGACGGCGTGGCCTGGGTCACGATCCAGAAGGTGATGAACTACGCCTACATCTACTTCGCGATGGGCAAGGACGTGGCCGACCAGGCCGCCCGGGAAGGTCTGTTCTCGGGGGGAAAAGCACGGGTCCCGATGAACCGAGCGGAGCGCCGGGCGTCGGGACTGAGGCAGAGGACCCGGACAACCCCCGGGACCCTCTGACCGGTCTGCGGCGGTTCGAGGACGCCCCCGCATCCACCGCAGATGGCGGGGGCGGACTCAACTGGCCGCGGTTCCTGGTCAACTGGGGCAAGATCGAGCTGGACTTTCAGGAGTTCTACGGGATCGACCTGGGCGCGCCGGGGTTCATGCGCTCGCGGTCATGGCGCTGGCTGTCGCTGCGGGTGCTTGGGCTACTATCGGTGGATAGAGGGCCGTTCGGTACAGGCGGCTCACGGCTCCAGCGGGCACTGCGGCCGGTCAAGATTCCGACGCCGCCGAACAAGACGGGGGCCGATCAGTAGGAGGGCCACACCCGCATGTCCCTGGACCTCGGTACGCTCACCGGCTATCTGGAGCTGGACGGCGACAAGTTCGATTCCGTCATCGACAAGATGCCGGACAAGCTCAAGGGCAGCGGCGCACTCATGGGCGTGGCGGCGGCGGGTGTCGCCGCGCTCGTGGGGGCCGCCCTCTCTGACGGCCTCCTGGCCGCTGTGGACGCCGAGGCGGCCACCGACAAGGTAACGGCCTCCCTCGGCCTCACCGAGAGCGAGAGCGCCCGCATAGGGGCCGTGGCGGGCAAGCTCTACGCCGACGCCTACGGCGAGAGCATCGAGGACGTGAACGCGGCCGTGGAAGATGTCGTGTCCGGCATCGACGGCATGCGCGGCGCGACCGAGGATGCGCTGAACGACATGACCGCCAAGGCGCTCAACTTCGCCGGGGCGTTCGAGATCGAGACGGCGCGCAGCACCCAGGTGGTGGGGCAGCTCCTCAAGTCCGGCCTGGTCAAGGATGCGGATGAGGCGTTCGACCTGCTCACCGCCACCATGCAGAAGGTCCCCAAGAACGTCCGCGAGGACATCATGGACGCGGCCGACGAATACGGCCCGTTCTTCGCCAGCATGGGCATGGACGGCGCGGAGGCGTTCAACCTCCTGGCCAGCTCGGCCGACAAGGGCATGTTCGGCATCGACAAGGCGGGCGACGCGGTAAAGGAGTTTACTATCCGCGCCACCGACCTGGGCGACACCGGGGCGCAGGACGCTCTGAGCGCTCTGGGGCTGTCGGGCCAGGACATGGCCAACCAGCTCCTGGCGGGCGGCGAGACAGCCGCGGGGGCTATGGACACCATCGTGGGCAAGCTCCTCAGCGTGAAGGACCCCGCGGAGCAGGCCGCGATGGCCACGGCCCTGTTCGGCACCCCGCTGGAGGACCTGGGCAAAGACTCCATCCCGGGGTTCCTGGCGGCGCTCGGCGGTGCCAACGACGTGCTGGGCGAGACGGCGGGCGCGGCCGACGCGATGGGCGAGGCCCTGAACGGCAACGCCAAGACCGGATGGGTGCAGCTCCAGCGCACCTGGGACTCCATCATCGGCCAGGCGGGCGGCGCGCTCCTCCCGGTCCTCTCGGCCGTGCTGGACTTCCTGAACGAAAACCCCGCCGTGCTCCAGGTTGTGGCCACCGCGGTGGGCATCCTCGCGGCGGCATTCGTCGGCCTGACCGTCGCCACCTGGGCGATGAACACGGCCCTACTCGCCAACCCCATTACCTGGATCGTGCTGGGCATCGTCGCCCTCATCGCGGCCCTCGTGCTCCTGGTCGCCAACTGGGACTCGGTGGTGGCCTGGATCAGCGATGTCTGGGGCGGCTTCATCGGCTGGTTCGAGGGCGTCATGGACGGGTTCCTGTCGTGGTGGGACGGCCTGTGGTCCGGCCTCATGTCCGGCATCCAGGCGGGCTGGGAGGCCGTGGTGGCCTGGTTCGAGGGCATCCCCGGCGCGGTGCTCGCGTTCTTCGCCGGGGTGGGCGAGTGGCTACTGGACGTGGGCCGGATGCTCCTGGAGGGGCTGGCCACCGGGCTGGCCCTGGGCATCGTCGCCATCCACTATTTCTTCACCCAGTTCCCCATCGACGTGCTCAACTTCCTGGTGGGCGTGGGCGAGTGGCTGGTGCAGGCGGGCATCGACCTGCTCACCGGCCTGTCCAACGGCATCGTGGCCGGGTGGAACTTCGTGGTGGCCTGGTTCCAGGCCCTGCCGGGCCGCGTGCTGGCGTTCCTGGTGACCGTGGGCACCTGGCTCCTGACGACCGGCCAGAGCCTGCTCCAGGGGTTCCTGAACGGCATTGCCGCGGGGTGGAACTTCGTGGTGTCGTGGTTCACCGCGCTCCCCGGCCGCGTGCTCGCGTTCCTGGCGGCGGCCGGATCGTGGCTGATCTCCTCCGGGTCCAACCTCATCAACGGCGTGCGTACCGGCATCGTGAACGGCTGGAACGCCGTGGTGTCGTGGTTCCGCAATCTGCCCAACACCATCCTGGGGTTCTTCGCCGGGGCGGGCCGCTGGCTGTGGGACATCGGCCGCAACATGATCGACGGCCTCCTGGGTGGCATCCGGTCCCTCGGCTCCACCATCGGCAATTTCTTCCTGGACCTCCTGCCCGACTGGATCGTGGGGCCGTTCAAGGCCGCCCTGGGTATCCACTCCCCCTCTACGGTGTTCGCTGAGTTCGGCCGCAACATCGTGCAGGGCATCCCGGTGGGCATGGACGACGAGCAGGACAACCTGGATCGCCGCGTGAGGGACCTTGTGAGCGTCCCGGACGGCTCGGTGGGGTCCCAGTACCCCGCGGACGTTTTCGGCGCTCAGCGGGGCGCTGACGGCCCCGTGCGGGTATCTCTGGAGGGCGCGCGCTTCACGTTCGAGGTCGATGGCCGCCAGATCACCGGTATCATTCGGGAGCAGATCGCAGACGCCTCCGAGGAACGCCGGGGCGAGCTGGTCAACCAAGTGGGAGGGGTCGTGTTCTCGTGAGCAGCGCCGTATACAGCTCCGACGCCCCCCGGGCGCTCGTGACGTTCACCGACATCCTGCCCACCGCGGACACCATCACCATCTACCGGACGGCGGACGGCCGCACCGAGGAGGTCCGAGGCGGCACCGACTTGGCGGCCGAAACGCCGTTCGCGATGGACTACGAGGTGGCCCCCGGCGTGCTCAACACCTGGCGCGCTCAGATGTTCGCGGAGGACGGCACGGACCTGGGATTCACTGGGGCGGTCACCCTGGAGGTGCCGGATGAGGGCACCTGGCTCCAGCAGCCGCTCGCGCCGGAAACGGCCATCCGGGTGCGCCTCGCGATCACCACGGGGGCGCAGGTCCGCAAGCCGACCCCGGCCGAGATCATCTACCCCGAGGGCGCGACGGTCGGAACGATGATCGGGGGCCAGCGCCAGGGCATCCAGGGCATGGCCGTTACCCTGTTCGCAGAGTACGACGACCTGGCCAAGGTCGATCAGATGTTCGGCAGCTACACCGAGGACTACCCGGCTGTGCTCCTGCTCCGCACCCCGCCGCCGCTGCGCATTCCCCGGGTGTTCTTCATGGGTGTACCGGACCCGCAGGAGTTCCGGCACGGCATGTACGCGCTCAGCGGCTTCACGATGACGGTCAGCGAGGTCCGACCGCCCTACCCGGGCATCGTGCGCTCGCTCCTGCGCCGCAAGGACCTGGACGTGGCCTACGCCACCCGCGCGGCGCGCTCGGCGGCCTACCCGTCGCGCCTAGCTCGGGATCAGGACTACTCACTGGCTGGACTCGCAGGATGAGGGCCAGCACCGCGCAGCTCCGCAAGGTCCTGGCCCGCGGATCGTTCGACAGCCACTGGACCTGTGATGTGTTCTACGACGGCCAGCGCATCTACCAGGACATGCCCGTGCGCGACGTGCAGATGGACGAGGACGGCACCGCCAAGATTCAGCAGTCCGGCAGCCTCACCATCATCTGGCAGGACCCCCGTGGGCGCTCCATCGCGCCGGAGAGTATCGAGGATGTCCTGTCGCCGTTCGGCACGCAGCTCATCCTCTACCAGATCATCAGCGACGGCCCCCTGTTCGTGGAGCGGGTCCCTATGGGCACCTTCGTCATCTCGGACGTGCCCAGCCTGTCGAGCGTCCCCTGGTCGTTCCACGGCCGCGCGCTCGTGAAGGGCGACCAGATCAAGGTGACGTTCAAGGACCCGTTCTACAAGGTGAGCCGCAACCGGTTCGACATCCCCGGCATCACCCCGTCCCTGTCCTCGGTATACGCCGAGATTCAGCGACTGACCCGCCTGCCGGTCACGCTCAACCCGGCCGTGCCGGATGGGCCGATCCCGCGCGCAATGGTCTACGAGGAGGACCGCCTGGATGCGGTCTACGAGCTGGGCGGCATCCTGGACGCCACCCCCTACATGCTCAGCGACGGCACCGTGTCCCTGCGCCCGAACGCCTGGGGCGGCGCGGTGGACGAGATCGCGGCGGCCAACGCCGGGGACGAGGTGCGCGAGCTGTCCCCCGCGAGCTACACCGCGTGGGTGGAGGAGCAGCGGAACCTCTCGGTAAACCCCCGGGCCGAGGCCGCGGGCCTTGGCTGGTCGAGCAACAACGGCACGCTGTACCCGCTCGCCAAGGGGGTCACGCCCCCCATTGCTCACCCGCTCGGTATCGCGACGGCGGCGCAGGCGAGCACGACCGGCACCAACTCCACCCTGGCCTCCATCTACAACGCTGACGGCCTCGGCAACTCGGGGACCCCGCAGCGCTACCTCGGTATCTGGGTGCTCATCACCGAGCCGGGCTACCGCATGTCGGCGGGCGCGTCTGGCCTGACCTGGCCCGCCGATGAGCTACCCGTGAACGTCTGGACCTACGTGCGCAGCCTCACCCCCGTGGCGGCGGGTGGGTACGCCACGGCCTACGTCGTCAAGATCAGCGGCACCGCCAGCACGACGGTCCGCGCGTACCTCACGGGCGGCATCGCACCGAGTGGGGGCGCTCCGGTTGGGGACTACTTCGACGGCGCTCTGTCGCCCGGGGGTGGCCTCCGGCGTACCCGCTGGCTCGGCACCGCACAGCGGTCCGCCTCGGTCATCGAAACGCGCGACCTCATCCCCGCAGTCCTGGGTCCTGACATCCCGCGCCGCGGTACACTCGTGCGCGTCTCTCGGGGCATGTCGGCCGAGGGTGTCTACAACCGCGTGGTGGTCCGCGCCCAGGGCCAGAAGGCCGGGGTGCTCGCGGCGGGCGAGATCGGGGACGGACCGCTGCGCGCCGAGAACGTGGACGGCGAGGATAGCCCGTTCGGTAGGGTGCCTTACTTCATGTCCTCGCAGTTCATCACCTCACCGGCCCAAGCTCGGACCGAGGTGGCCAAGTGGCTCCCGCGCGTGTCGCGGCCCCAGGCCCTCATCATGGACATAGACGAGCTGGTGAATCCCCTACGGGAGGTGGGTGACGTGGTGACCGTGCGACGCAAGGGCGACGTGTTCCCGGCGCGCGTGGTCAAGGTCGGCCGCACGAGCGACAAGACCCAGACCACCAGCGTGATGGTGGTGCCCAGTGCTTGAGTCTGAGGCCACCGAGCTCCTGCGCCAGATCGGGGCCAAGAGCAAGGTAACGACGTTCACCGGAACGTTCGTGAGCTACGACGCGACGGGATGCGTCGTGGACATCGGAGACGGCCGTATCCCCGCGGCGCTCGGCAGCGGCTACCTGCCGGAGACGGGCGAGCAGGTCCTGGTCTGGTTCGTGGACGGCGCGCCCTACGTCATGGGTCCGAGCACGCCGCGCCCGCACAGCGGGACGGTCGCCACCGTGGCGTCCGGCCTGGTCACGGTCAACACTCCGGTGGGCGTCACCGACCCCCTGCCCTACGTCGGCAGCGCGCCCGCGGTCGGCGCTGCGGTGCGGATCATCTGGGGCAACGGCGGCGGCATCGTATTCACCGCGACCCCGGCCACCGGCATCCCGACGCCTCCCCCGCCTCCCCCCGTCACGACCAAGCGCCACACCGACACGTTCAACGCCATCGGCGCGGGCACCTGGAACACGGGCGGCGGCGACTCTGCCACCTCCTATTTCAACTCCGAGGTGTGGGCGTCGAATACCACCATCGGGTTCTGGTTCTACGGGACCAAGGTGCCGGACACGATCCCTGCGGGGGCCAAGATCGAGCGCGTGCAGCTCTACATCGCGGCCCGCCAGATATTCGGTGGCGCGCCCGTGTTCACGACCCACAACCGGGCCGGAGCGCCGGGCATCTCGCTGTCGGGCGGCTCGGCCATCGGCGTGAGCAACTATCAGTGGATCGACCTGCCCGTGTCGTTCGGCAACGCCCTCCGGCGCGGCGGCGGAGCCTACGGTATCGGCACCCGGCACGGCGGTTATAACATCTTCAAGAGCCTTGCGGCGGACGGCCAGAGCGGCGCGCTGCGGATCACCAGCGTCTACTAGGAGGACCGATGGCACGCGACAGCAGCGGATCCAAGAACGAACCGCAGTATGACCCCAACGGCATCCCGGCCGACGCCGCGGACCTCACCGAGGTGGCCGCCTACGCCGCCCTGGTCGGCAACTCCAAGGTGCTGACGGACGCCCAGCGCGTCGCCCTCGCGGGTGCCGACCGCTGGGTGGGCATGACCGTCTACTGCACCGACACCGGGGTGCTGTGGCGCTACAAGGCCACCGGCTGGGCGGTGATGATGACCGAGTGGGCCGACTACAACGCCGCCGTAACGGGCCTGACCGTGGGCAACGGTGTGCTGCGGACTAAGTGGCGGCAGATCGACAAGCTGGTGGATGTAATCGTGGAGCTTACGGCGGGGTCCTCCACGGTGCCCACGGGGCCACTCGTGTTCCAGTTCCCCGTCCCCCCGGTGGACACGGTGATGCACCGTCACTTCGGGGAGGGCCTTATCCGTATCGGCGTCGGCGTGTTCCCGATCCAGCCGCGGATGTCTGGCGGCGCGACATTCTCTCTCGCGACGATGGCCGTCACGTCGGGCACCGCGGTCCGCGTCGGGGAGAACGTCTCTCAGACGTTCCCCACGACCGGCTCCTGGTCCGGTGGCTCGTTCTACGCCCACGGCCGCTACGAGGTGGCATGATGGCCAACATGATGATGCCGGAGGAGGCCCAGCGCGCCATCGTGGAAGCCCTCAAGGGGTGGGCGGCCAGCGGCGTGCCGCGCCCCGCCATTCCGATCTATGCGGACATGGTGGGGGACCCGCGGCCGGACTACTACGCGCTGGACACGTTCGGCCGCCTGGTGATCGTGGACGCCGCCGACGTATCCGGCTATGACCTCGTGGAGAATCTGGACCAGCCGGAGGAGGGACCCTAGTGGGCGGGGTGGTCGCATGGGTCTGGGTGAACCAGGCGCGCATGACCGCGGCGATGGCTCAGGACTTCCGGGCTATGGCCGCCGAGTTCCGCCGCGTGTTCGGCGTGCTCCTCCTCGGCACCTCGGGGGTGCGCACCGACCAGGAGCAGGAGGCCATCTTCCGGGAGCGCTATGTGCCCTCCAATCAGGTCAACGGCCGCAAGGTCTACGACTACCGATGGTGGCGCGGTGTGCTCTGGGCGCGGATCAGCTCGGCGGGGACCGTGGCCGCACCCGGGACGAGTAACCACCAGATCGCGGCCGGACGCCGTGGGGCCGTGGACCTCCGAGACTCGGGCAATGATCCCGGCGTTACCCGGTTCGGCACCCGGCGTAACAAGTGGCTCCAGGCGAACGCCCCCCGCTGGGGGTTCAATGCCGACGAGGGCCGCAACGTGGGCGAGGCCTGGCACTACCGCTACGTGCGCGACCCGTGGCGTGCGGTCCTGCCGACCGTGACCCCCGGCAAGCCGACCCCACCCAAGCCCGAGCCGGAACCGGAACCACCGGAGAGAGAGGACGACAGCATGAAGGTGTTCGGATACATCAACCCAGCCGACCCCAAGCGGACCACCTACGTGACGTGGGACCAGGGGGGCGGACTCTGGGATGAGTTCGTGTCGAGCGATGCGGACTATGGCCGCAGTGTGGCGGTGAACTGGGGAGACGGCGCGCCGATGCTGTCCCTCAAGCACCGCAATGCGCTGGCGGAGAAGTTCGTCATGCGCTGGCCTGACCTGGCGGACATGGTGCCCGAGCTGGCGACGGCCGCGCAGTAGCCCGCAAACCACGACGCCCCCCGAGTGTCCGCGCCTCGGGGGGCGTCGTCATGCCGGTATCCTGGTCCGCATGCAGCTCCTCCGCGCTATCGCCCGTGCCACCATCTGGCACCACTCCGCGATCCCCGCGGACGAATGGAAGTTCCGCAGCATCAAGCGTGTGTGGCTCCCGCTCTACAACCTCATCGTGATGGGCGCAGGCCTCTGGGCGATGTGGTACGGCTCCCCCATCCTCAAGCGCCTGTTCCCCGGCGAGCTGATCGACGTGGCGGGCCTCGCGCTCGCGGCGGCCGGGGCGGTGTGCTTCCTGGGCAGGGCCTTCCCGATGCTCTGGCTGGTCGAGTTCTTCGGCAAGGTCGCCATTGCGTTCCTGCTCGGCGGGTACGCGGGCACCGTCGCATTCTTCCGCCAGGACCCTGACCCCGCGGGCGGGTTCGTGGTGTTCATCCTGGTTCTGGCTATCATCCCCTGCATGATCGGCGTGAGCATCATTGCGGAGGAGTGGAAAGAGCGCTACGACCTGACCAAGGACACCGAGGCGGAGCCGGAGGCATGAGCGTGTTTCAGGACCCGGTAGTGGTAGCGGCGGCCATCGGTGGAGCGGTGGCGGTCATCGTCGCGGTGGTCACGCTCGTGGGCGTCCTGTCTCAGTCGAGCACGGCGCGCAAGACCGCGACCGAGGCCCGGCTGGACGCCAAGATGGACGCGGTGATCGAGCGCCAGGACGAGCAGATCAAGGCGGCCGAGGCGTCGGCGGCGGCGGCATCCAAGGCGGCGGCCGAGGCCCACACGCTCGCCACCGAGGTGAAGGCCACCGCCCACCGGCACATGCGCGCGGTGGGCAGCATCTTCCGGTCGATCCACGATCAGGTCCAGTGGCCGGACGGCCGTGGCCCGATGCTCAACCCGCAGGACATCGCGGACCTGGAGGACACTGACGCCCTGCCCCACTCGTGGGTCCGCCGCCGCACGGTGTAGCCTGTCCGCATGGAAAAGGTGCAGAGCGACACGCGCGTGCTCGTACAGAACGAGTACCCCCAGCCCGATGGCTCCACCCTCGTGGTGCCGAACGACGGCGTACCCACCCAGGTGGCCAACCCGGGGCGTGCGGTCATCCGCACCCTGGTGGCCAACGTCGTGGGCCTCATCGTCCTCCTGCCGACGATCAACGCCACCCTGGCGGCGCTCCAGGCGTTCCTGACCGAACAGACCATCTACGAGATTCCGGCGTGGGTCTGGCTGGCGGTGAACGGTGCGGCTGCGGCCTGCACGTTCATCTCGCTGGGCATCACCCGACTCCTGGCCGTCCCGGGCGTCAATGAGTGGGTCAAGGCCCACCTTCCGGCGCTCGCCGCTATCCCCCTGGTGACTCCCCAGCGCTAGGTAGCTGCATCCCCAGGCAGCACACGAGGCCCCAACCGTTCGCGGCTGGGGCCTCGTGGCGTCTCTCGCGGCCTTTCAGGCGTCCTGGGTACTCCGGGAGCCTCCAGGCCTTTCTAGGCCCTCAGATCGCCGCTGAGCGTATCGAGCGCGGCGGCGGGCGTTCCGAGCGTCGCGGAGCACCTTGGCCTTGGCCCGCTCCAGCGCCGCCTGGCGCGCGCCGTCCGAGGCGTTACAGCTCATGCACGCCGGGCGGATGTTGCCCCGGACGTACCGGCCACCCTTCCGGCCCGGCTTGGGGTAGCGGTCGCGGGTGATCTCGCTGAATAGCAGCTCACGGCCGCAGAACGAGCACGGCGCGGTGATGCCGTCCCCGAACACCCCGAGCAGCCAGGTGTTGAGCGCCCGCCGAACCTCGGCGCTGGGTACGTCGTTCTTGTTCGATCCGCGGTTCTCGCGGCGGGGCGCACCCACTACCAGTCCAGGTTGCGCTCGCGGTGGGCCTCTATGCCCCGGTTCACGTCATCGGCCCAGCGGTCCCAGTCGTCGCCCTCGGGGATGTCCACCGAGCCGACGCCGCCGCAGAACACGCATTCGTCCGGCTCGCCGTCTCCGTCGCGGACCTCACCGGAGCCGCCGCAGTCAGGACAGGTAGCCATCATGCCAACCCGTCGATCTCATCCTGGACGAGCAGGGCGGCCCTGTCGGTGGTGCTCGCGGTGCGCACGCCCTCCCGGATGGCCAGGAGGATGCGGCGGCGCTCGCGCAGCTCCTCGGCGTGCAGCTCGCGCCTGATCTCATCGCGCCAGTGGTTCAGCCCCAGGGCGGTCACGGCCTCATCCTGCATCTGGCGGACCGCCTGGCGGACCAGCTCGCGCGCCGCCTCACCATCCGACCGCGCGGCCAGGGCGTCGTCCAGGTTGACCTTGCGGCCGATGAACAGGGACACGTCGTAGCCCGTGGTCATGGTGGCCAGGTCGCGCTCAGTCTCCACCTTGAGGCCGGGCGCGTAGTCCGGCATCTCGATGGCGGGCTGGGTGGTGCGGGGGTAGATGTCGCTCATGCGGGGGCACCGTCCGCATCCAGCTCGCGGTGCGCCGTCTCGGGATCCAGATAGGCGTCGATGATGTGGCGCACCCATGAGGGGTCCCCCAGGTTCCAGGTGGCGTAGCGCTCGGCGGCGGCCAGCCCGGCCTCGTGGTCGATGGCGGCGGCGGGCACCTGATCGGTGGCGACGCGCTCGCCGTTATCGGTGGGGATGTCCACCAGCTCGCCCTCAGCGACGGCACGCCAGACGATGCGAGGCGAGCCGGTCTGTCCGCGGCGCTTGAGCACGTTGCCCTCATCATCGCGGGCCTTGGTCACCCAGCCGGACAGCACCAGCTCGTTCCTGCGCGAGCGGATGCCGGACGACGTGAAGGTGTCCCCGGGGTGTTGCCAGCGCAGGTATTGCTCCAGGTCCTCATCGGTCATCGGCTCCGCGAGAGCGTCCCGGATGCGGCGGTAGAGCAGCGCGGACTTTTCGGGCGTCTGGAGCACCGCGGCGTCCCAGGACGTGTCCTGGCCATTGCGCTGCACCTTGGTCTTGGTGTCGGTCATGTGCGTGGTCCTTTCGAGGTGGCGACCCCCGACCCCGGGGGGGTGGGGCCGGGGGCCATGTGGACAGGCTACACCATCCACGGTTTAGAAGTGAACTACTTGCGGCGGCGCGCCTTGGCGCGAGCGCGGCGGGCGGCCCGGTTGGTGTACCGGGTGGGTGCGAACTGGGCGGCCATCTCCTGCGGCGTGACGATCCGCAGGGCCTTGGTGCGCAGGAGCCAGTCGAATGCCTCGGCGTCGTCCTCATCGCCCAGGTCCCGGGCCGCCTGCACGGTGGCCTCGGTCGCCAGGAGTGGGTCCTGGCGCATCTTGGGGCTGATCTCCGGGATGCCCCGCACGATGGCCAGCAGGTCCTCGGCGGCGGTCATAGCTGGAACTCCACCGGGCGCACGGTCCGGCGCTGCACCTCCGCGATGAGCAGGCCGTAGGAGTTGGGACCCCAGCCCCTGATCTCGGGCGCATGCTCGTGCCGGTCCTCCTCGGTGACCATGCGCGGGATCGAGCCGTCCTGGTCGTTCTCCACCTCGGCGGCGATGCGCTCGGCGGCACACTCAAAGTCGTTCAGCATGTCGCGGACGACCTCGGCCAGCCGGTCCGGCACGTCGGCCTCGCGGCGGGGGTTCTCGTACTTCCACACGTTGTTGACGTGGAAGCCGACCCGAGCGGCGACGAACTCGGCCGAGACGCCCAGCGAGTCGCGGGCGGTGCGCAGCTCCCCGGGACTCATCGCTGGACCCCACGCGGGCGGCGCTTGCGGTCGGCGCTGAACGCGGGCAGCTTGCCGTTGGCGCGCGCGTGGTTGTTCACCATGTTGTTCACGGCGACGTTGACGAACAGGAGGATGACGACGGCGGCAGGTACGATGCCAGCCCAGATCACCAGGAGGGTATCCATCCGGGGGTCCTTTCTCGGGGTGTGTTGTTCACACCGTACACCGGTTCTGGTTTGCATCCAAACCGTAGAGGGTGTAGAGTCTCCACATGACCAACACGCAGACCTCCACCGCCACCCTGACCGAGTGGGCAGAGCAGAACGACGTGAGCCGCGACGAGCTGGTGCTGGGCGTCACGCTCGCGGGCGTCCTCACCCTCATGGCGCAGGACGAGACGATCCGGGCCATGTTCGAGGCGAACGACCGCGAGCGGTTCCTGGAGGGGTGCAAGTCCCCCGAGTTCACCGCCAAGTTCGGGCAGGCCCTCCTGACGGTCCGCGAGGCGGCGGCATGACCGCCCGCGACCGGCGCGGCCTGCGCCTCGGCCTCCTGGTCGTCGCCCTGGCGTCGGTGGCCCTGGCCATCATGGGCTGGAGCCTCTGGCCCCTCGGCGGCCTCATCGTCCCTGCGGTCGCCCTCTGGGTCATCCGCCCCCGAGCATGAGAAAGGCCCGGGACCATAGGACCCGGGCCGCTCCTCCGAAAGGTGCCGGGAACCACCCCGGCCGCACACGCACCATCACCATACACCGAAAGGCACCACGCACATGACTCTCACCGGCATCACGATCCTGGACAGCGGCGAGGACCGCGAGCAGTGGCTGGACGCTCGTAACCCGTACTTCACCGCCACCCAGGTGGCCGCCGTCGCTGGCTCCCACCCGTACACCAAGCACATCGACGTGTGGAACGAAAAGACCGACCCGGACCACCAGCGCGACGAGCGCATGAATGCCTGGCTTGAGGAGCGGGCGGCGTTCGGCTCCGCCTCGGAACCGGAGATCATCGAGTGGGCCAGCCAGCAGGACATCACGGGCGGCCCCCGTAACCCGTTCATCCCCAACAAGGCGCTGATGACGCGCACCGAGCTACTGGGCGAGTTCGACCTGCTCCCCCCGGCATCGACCCCCGACGCCTACAAGTACGCCCGGCCCGGCGTGCTCGTGCTCCTGGAGTGCAAGGCCACAGAGTCCGACTGGCGCGAGACGGGCCTGCCCCAGCACATCTACGACCAGTGCATCTGGCAGCTCTACACCACCGGGGCGGTGACCGTCTGGCTGGCCGTCCGCCAGGTCAAGTGGGTGGGCCGCGGGAAGAACAAGACCCCCGAGGTGATCGACCACTACACCCTGCCGATCCAGCAGGACGAGCGCCGCCTGGCGTTCCTCCAGGAGCGGGCCGAGGAGTTCCGCCACAACGTCCGCGAGGGGATCGCGCCCGAGTCGGACATAGAACTGGCTGGACGGCTGGAGGCTCCCGACTTCGACGCGCCGCTGACCGAGTGGGAGGCCTACGAGGAGGCCCTGCGCGTGGACACCCTCCTGACCGAGCTGGACGAGATCGAGGAGCGCACGGCCGCCGACGTGAAGCGCGCCGCCGCGATCAAGGCCGAGCTGGGCAAGGCCGCCCGCGAGTACGAGGGCCGCCGCGTCTGGGTCATCGGCACGCGCCGCATCGCCAAGCTGGTGCGGTTCTGGCAGGCCGACGTGGATACCTCCCAGCTCCCCGCCGAGACACTGCGCCAGATCACCGGCTGGAAAGAGTCCAGACGCGTGGTCATCGAGCGCAACCCGGACTGGACCGCGCCCGCGGTTCAGGACTAAACTGGACCCAACACCATCCCACCGAAAGGGGACACGCTCATGTCGAGCAGCACC
>Ga0307408_100000416_pt1 | contig 38287 bp, 30 predicted proteins | sample 322Cmetagenome_FD_202116 | JGI IMG/M metagenome (GOLD analysis project Ga0307408, IMG submission 202116) | Maize rhizosphere microbial communities from greenhouse at UC Davis, California, United States - 322HYB-C-3 | ecosystem: Host-associated > Plants > Roots > Rhizosphere > Soil | place... | reverse complement strand
CTTGCCAGCCCACCTGGCACGCTTGGCACTATGATGCCGTTGTCGGGTGGGTGGAGTCCATTACATTAGGGCGGTTTTCGTGGGGGGCGCCGAGCCCAGCGAAAGCAGCCATGCATGCGCAGCCACCGACACCAGCAGCATCGGGCCGCAAGCATGGCGGCATCGTAGATGCCGCCCTACGGAACTCAGGCAACGCCTTTAGCCGGCTGTGCGGCCTGCGCCCCCTGCACCTTGCCCACCCACAGCAAGGTCACCACCGACAACCCCGCCGCCACCCACCCGACCGTGCCATAGCCTTCGATATGGCCCGCCGCGTCGGTCGACAGCATCAATCCCCCCAGCAGCGCGCCACAGCCGGTGCCGATCTGCATCAGCGCCGCATTCGCACTGAGGAAGGCGCCCCGGCGCGACGGATGCGGCACGGTGGTCAGCAATGCCTGTAACGGTATCCCGCGCCCCGACACCACCATCATGAACAGCGGAAACAGCAATACCAGTCCCCACAGCGGCCAGTGCGGCAGGTGCGTCATCATCAGCATCGGCACCACGGCAAAGCCGGCCAGGCAGCGGTACACGTAGTGCTTGCCGGCGCGGTCCGACCAGGCGCCGATCACACGGGCCGACACCAGCGTCGCCAGGCCGCCGGCCAGGTAGACCCACGTGACCTCGGCGGGCTTGATGCCATAGTTCGCCACCAGCACCGGCGAGATGAACGGGATGATCAGCATGCCCGACACCATGTTGACGCCCGACAGCGCAAACGCCTTCAAATGCGCGGGTACACGGAACATGCCCACCAGTTCAGGTAACACCTGCGACAGCGGCGTCGGCTCGGCCTTCAAATGGCCGGTCAGCGCAGGCAGCACGCTGGCCGCCACGAACCAGATCGGCACGGAAAACAGCACCAGCAAATAAAACGCGGTCGCCCAGCCAAAATACGCCGACAGCATGACGCCGGCCGGCACCCCGGCCACGGCGGCCAGGCTGAAGGACGTCATTACGATGCCCGTGGCGGCGCCGCGCCGGTTCGGCGGCACCAGGTCGCTGATGATGGCCATGCCGATCGCGCCCAGCACCCCGCCCGTCAAGCCGGCAAAGGCGCGGGATAGCAGCAGCACGTGGAAGTTCGGCGCCACGGCGCACGCCAGGTTGGACAGTGAAAACAGCGCGAACATCGCCAGCATCAAGCGCTTGCGGTCAAAGCGGTCGATGTACGTCATCGCCAGCAGGCCGGAGGCGCCGGCGCACCACGAATAGATCGACACGGCGCCCGCCACCTTGGCCGGGCCGATCTGGAACGCCGCCATCATTTGCGGCGCCAGCGGCAACATGACCATGAAGTCCATGATGACGGTGAACTGGATCAGCGCCAGCAGCCACAGGATGATGCGCTCGCGCGCCGGTGTCAGTGTTTGGGTGAGTTCAGTGGTAGTCATAGACCCCTTTAATCGAGTGCATTGATATCGGCGGCGGCTTTGCGCAGGATAGCGCGGATCGCATCGAGCCGTGTTTCCGTGGCGGAGCCGTCGCGTGCGCGGCCGATGACGGCTTCCTTCAGCGCATGCATCAGGGTGCGCAAATCCCCGCCGCCCTCGGCCGGCTCCGACAGCCGCGCCAGCACGGCATTGACCATTTGCCGGTTGTCATCGAGGAAGGCTTGCCCTTCCGGTGTGATGGTGTGCAGCTTTTTGGCGCCTTCATGGGAAATCGAGACATGCCCCATGTCGTACAGCATGGCCATCAGCGGGTAGATCGCCCCCGGGCTGGGCGTATAGCTGCCGCCGGTGCGGTTTTCCAGCTCCTTGATGATTTCATAGCCATGGCGGGGCTTTTCTGAAATCAGTTGCAGGACGACATAGCGCATGGCCCCGGAATCAAACATTTTGGGGCCGCGCCCGCCCCCGCCGCGGTGATGGCCAAAGGAGCCGTGGCCGTGCATGTGGGGGTGGAAATGACGGTGGCCTTTGAATAAGTGGAACATGGAATACCTCCATAAGATATATCTAACTAAGATATATCTTAAACTATTTCATTTCTGTTTCAAGGACTTTTTTTCACTTTCTTCAGCTTGCCGTATCATGGTGATGATTCCACGCATGCTTTGATAACCGATGTTCAAGAAATTGCTCGCCCTGCTGGGTTTCAAGTCCACGCCGGCTGCCGCCGAGAGTGGCACGCCCGCGCCTGCCCAAAACGGTCCGGCAGACGCCTCCGCGTCCAATGGATGGACGCCCACCCCCATCGCGCCCTATGCGCGCGAAGACCTGAACCTGGTCTACAACCTGCTGTTCTGCGACGATGCGGCGCTGTTCAAGACCACCGACGACGCCACCCGCTCGCTGTTTGCCGATGGCACGGAACCGACCGTGGTGCGCGCCATTGCCGACGACCGCGACGAAGAAAGCCGCGTGCGCATGCTGGCGTATAACTGGCTGCATGAAAACGCGCAGCCGGTGCCGCCGAAAGAAACCCTGGGGGTGGTGATCGAAGTGCCGCTGGAACAGGGCCTTGACGTGCTGGCCGCCTATGCCGATGGCACGGTGCGCTACATCAACCACATGGGTTCGATCAGCGTGTACGAAAGCCACCCGGCGGAAATCGCCGCGCAGGCCAAGGAAATCGTGGAAACCGCGCAGGGCATGGTGAAACAGCAACCGGTCGGCACCCGCCGCCGCCAGGCGCCGCCCACCCTGGGCGACGTGCGGCTGACGGCGCTGGTGTCCGATGGCCTGTATGTGGGCCAAGGCGCGTTTGAAGCGATTGCCACCGGCAAGCAGACCGCGCCCGTGCTGCAGGGGGCGCAAAAGCTGCTGGATCTGATCGTGCGCCAGGGGCGGCCGAAGGCGGATTAATAACGTTAATGGGCAACGCCGGACGGTTTTTGCTGTTCAGGCGTCTCGGTATGGGCGGAAGCCACCCACCTGCCATCCTTCCTGACCCAGGTGGTGGTGTCATACACGACCATTTCATGGTTTTTGCCATCCATGGTGAACGATTGCCTTGCCTTGTAGGAAGCGATCGCCACCTCCGGAACAGGAAAAATGACCCGCTCGTCAAACAATTCGAACGACGTGATGCGCGCAGTGTCCGATTGCGCCATCTCCCGGTATTCCTCCGGCTTGAAGTAGTGAATACCATGCGCACTGGCAGCGCTGGATTGCTCATCCAGGAGCGACACGGCGGTATCGACATCCATGTCCACCATGGATTGCCAGAACTTGCGCTCCAGACTCATGATTTCAGCTTGCGTAGTCATCATGCACCTCCCGCTTGTGAAAAAAAGGAACGTAGCATGACGAGGATTTAAGCGGCGCTCCCGTGTGAAGAGCGAGATGCCGCCGCGATATTATTTGTATTCGCGAATCTTGGTGTCCAGGAACGAGATGATATCCGGCGGAACGCTTGTCCCATAGGTCAATAGCAGGTGACGTATCTTCTCAATGTCAGGCTTCCCATCGGCATACAGCACCGGCGCAGCCTTATATTTCGATGTTGAAAAGCTCTCCCCATCATCGACTTTATCGTGCACAAAACCGAGTTCCGGTTTCCAGGTCAATGCCCGCTCCCTCCGCCCCTTGTCATACGTGAATTGAAATCCCACGGGGATGCCGGACTCGCCACACCAGACGAATAGATCCAATGTCGGCGAAGTGAACCAGCGGCGGTGAGGTTCGCCTGGGAATTGGCGAACTTCAGGTATTTCGCGAAGCTTTGTCATCGTTCCACTTTTTGATGGAAGAGTCAGGCCGCTCAGAGGTCAGGTGCATAGCGTATGGCCATCGCCTCCCCCGTTTCCGCGGGAACGTAATTACCGGCCTGGTCGCTGCTCATTATCGACGGTCCACCTACCCGAACGCACCCGGCATTACAAATCCAGGTGCGAAATCAGCAAGCGCCGGCTATCCTGCACCTCCCCCGCCTTGTGCTCCAGCACCAGCGACGCATTTTGCTCATCGAGCGAAATCCCCACCGACAGGATGTCGATCAGCAGCAATTGCAGGATGCGGGAAATCATCGACAGGAAGGTCGAACTGTCTTCGCTGTGGTCGACCGCCAGGCACACCGTGGCTTTCTTGGCCAGTGCGGACTGGCTGGTGGTAATGGCGATCACGTCCGCGCCCGCCGCGCGGGCCGCGTCCACCGCTTCCAGCAATTCCGGCAACTTGCCGGAATTAGAAATCGCAATCACCACGTCGCCCGGTTTCAGCAATTCCGCCGCCAGGGTGAACAGGTGCGAGTCGCCATAAGCGGCGGTCGGGATGCGGAAGCGGAAGAATTTGTGCTGGCCGTCGAGCGCCACCACGCGCGAATTGCCCATCGCGTAAAACTCGATGCGCTTGGCTTTCGCCACCAGGGCGATCGCCTTGTCCAGCGAGCGCACGTCGAGCTGGTCGCGGAATTTCAGGATCGCCGACACCGTGTTGTCGATGACTTTCGCGCTCAGGTCGTGCGTGCTGTCGGACACCCGCACCTGGCTGTGGCGCACGGGGATGGCGCCGGTCAGGCTGCTGGCGAATTTCAGTTTGAAGTCGGCCAGGCCGGAGAAACCCATCGAACGGCAGAAGCGGATCACGGTCGGCTGCGACACGTCAGCCAGACGCGCGATGTCGGCAATCGGTTCGTTCAGCACCAGGCGCGGCTGCTCAATCACCAGGTGCGCGACGCGCTGCTCGGCCGGCGTCAGTTCGTGCTGCAAGTGTTGCACGCGCTCCATCAGGGTATTGGCGCCGCTGCGGCCACGCAGGTGTTCGGACAAGATCGTCGCCACGCCATAGAACGCCGGGTTCGGCGTGGTGATGACATAGGTCGGGATTTCCGCCAGGTAGCTGGTGAAACGGCCCTTGGCTTCGAAGCGCGCGCGGAATGGCGACTGGGCGAACCACTCGCCCATGCGCGGCACGATGCCGCCGCCGATGAAGATGCCGCCAAACGCGCCCAGGGTCACGGCCAGGTTGGCGCTGGCGCCGCCCAGCATGGCGCAGAAGCATTCCAGCACTTCCATGCACAGCGGGTCCTTGTCGGTCAGCGCGCCGGACATGATTTCCTGCGCATTCAAGTCGCGCACGTTGCGGCCGTTGCGCTTGGCCAGCGCCTTGTAAATGATTTCCATGCCGGGGCCGGAAATCAAACGCTCGGTCGAGACGTGCGGCCAGGTTTGCCATGCATATTGCAGGATCGCGATTTCACGCTCGTCGGCCGGCGCGAAGTTGGTGTGGCCCCCCTCCGAACCCAGCGTGACAAAGCCGTCCACCGTCGGGATCACGCCCGACACGCCAAGACCGGTACCCGGTCCCAGCACGCCGATCACGGAATTGCTGGCCGGCTTGCCGCTGCCCACCTGCATCAGGTCAGCGGGTTTGAGGCCTGGCAGCGACATCGCCAGCGCGGTAAAGTCATTGACCACCAGCAGCGTATGCAGGCCGAGGATGCGGCGCACTTCATCGGTGGAGAATTCCCAGTCGCGGTTGGTCATGCGAACGTAGTCGCCGCTGACCGGGTTGGCCACTGCCAACGCCGCATGGTTCAGGGTGATGCCCTGGTGGTCGGCCAGGTATGTGCGCAACAGCGGCACGATCCCGGTGAAATCGTCGCACTTCAGGACGCGCACGGCACGGAACTCGGATGGCCCGGTCTGGAGAGCAAAACGCGCATGGGTGGCCCCGATATCGGCCAGCAGGCGCGGACCGTCGGCAAACGCGGTGCGGCTTGTTTTTTGGTCAGCTTCAGCTTGTTTCATCGTCTCGATTGGTTCTAATGCCGGGAATGCCCTTGAAGCCGGCAAGGATACCCGATTTATACGACGGACAACATAGGGGCCTCCGGTTTTGCGAGGCCCCTATGTTGGGGGATTACTTTACATAACCAAACCAAGCGCCGTAAGGTGGCAAACTCACCGTGCCATCCGCCGCCACCGATCCCGGCAGGCCCGGCTCGGCGATCGTTTGCGCGCCGGCCGCCTGCGGCAGCGGCAACGTCACCGCGTCGCGCCCCAGGTTGAACACCGCCAGCACGCCACGCTCGCCTTCCACGTCGCGGCGCAGCGCCAGCACCGGTTCCGGCGCGTCGAAGAACGTGATGTCGCCGCGCGTCAGTTGCGGCATGGTGCGGCGCCAAGCGATGAAGTGGCGGGCAAACGCCAGCGGCGATTGCGGGTCGCGTTCCTGCACCGACGCGGCGCGCGCAATATGTTTTTCATCGACCGGCAGCCATGGCTTGCCTTCCGTGAAGCCGCCATTGGTGGCGGCTTCCCACGCGATCGGCGTGCGGCAGCCGTCGCGGCCCTTGAATTCCGGCCAGAACGTGATGCCATACGGGTCTTGCAGCAGCTCGAACGGCACGTCGCTTTCGGTAAACGCCAGTTCATCGCCCTGGTACAGGCATGGCGTGCCTTTCAGCGACAACTGCATGGCCAGCACCAGCTTGGCGAATTCCGGGTTCGGGCTCTCGCCCCCCCAGCGCGTCATGACGCGCACCGCGTCATGGTTGCCGACCGACCACGACGCCCAGCCATCCTTGACGCGGGCGCCAAACTGTTCGACCTGGGTGCGGATGTGTTTCGCCGAGCATTGCGGCGTCAGCAAGTTGAAGCTGTATGCCATGTGCAGCTTGTCGCCGCCTTCCGTGTATTCCGCCATCACTGCCAGCGAATCGTCGGCGCCGACTTCGCCAATGGCGACGGCGCCATATTCATCGAGCAGCTGGCGGATACGCTTGAGGAACGCCACGTTTTCCGGGCGCGTCTTGTCATAGATGTGCGCCTGCATGCCGTACGGGTTGACGTCCGACACGGTGGCCGTGTCGCGCACCAGCGCCGGCGGGTTGCTGCGCAGTTCCTGGTCGTGGAAATGGAAGTTGCACGCATCCATGCGCACGCCATCGACGCCGCGCTCGAGCCAGAAGCGCAGGCAATCAAGGTGCGCCTGCTGCACTTCCGGGTTATGGAAGTTCAGGTCCGGCTGACTGACCAGGAAGTTATGCAAGTAGTACTGGCGGCGGCGCGTATCCCACTGCCACGACGAACCGCCAAACACCGACATCCAGTTGTTGGGCGGGTTGCCGTCCGGCGCCGGGTCGGCCCAGACATACCAGTCGGCTTTCGGGTTGTCGCGGCTCTTGCGGCTTTCCTCGAACCACGCGCACTGGTCGGAGGTGTGCGACATCACCTGGTCGATCATGATTTTCAAGCCCAGGCTGTGCGCCTTGGCGATCATCGCGTCAAAGTCGGCCAGCGTGCCGAACAGCGGGTCCACGTCGCAGTAATCGGCAATGTCGTAGCCGAAGTCTTTCATCGGCGACTTGAAGAAGGGCGAGATCCAGACAATGTCCACGCCCAACTGCGCGATGTAGTCGAGCTTGGCGGTAATGCCGGGGAGATCCCCCACGCCATCGCCATTGGTATCGTTGAAGCTGCGCGGGTAAACCTGGTAGATGATCGCTTCGCGCCACCAGTTCGGGGACAGTTGTTTGGTCATGGGTCGTCCATAGAGTTGGGGTTTGTAGAGAATATACATCAAGAATTTAGTTTATTCAAATCGGTTTGAATCGCGAAAAATAGAATACATTCCTTTATTTTCAATAACTTACGCATAAAAATGCGCAAGGCATTGCTCCCCAGTCAGTAGTCAAACTACACAAAAACCACACTCCGTAGCGTTCCTGCAACTTGCATATACCGGTTGCCAACGGCAACCCATCCGGCATAGCATCGCGGTCAGTTGAAATATGGAGGTTATATGGCCAACCCTGCTGTACAAACAGCGCCCGCTGAGGATCAAGAGTCCGGCAACGGGCCGCTGCCCCGTCAAATCCCGTTCATCATCGCCAACGAGGCATGCGAGCGGTTCAGTTTTTATGGGATGCGCAACATCCTGACCCCGTTCCTGGTCAGCACTTTATTACTGTTCCTGCCGCTGGCCGACCGCGCCAGCGAAGCCAAGCACGTGTTCCACACCTTCGTGATCGGCGTGTATTTCTTCCCGTTGCTGGGCGGCTGGCTGGCCGACCGCTTCTATGGCAAGTACAACACGATCTTCTGGATGAGCCTGATTTATGTGGCGGGTCACGCCTGCCTTGCCATCTTTGAAGACAACCTCAATGGCTTTTATTTCGGCCTGTTCCTGATCGCGCTCGGCGCGGGCGGCATCAAGCCGCTGGTATCGGCCTTTGTCGGCGACCAATTCGACAAGACCAACAAGAAACGCGCCAAGGTGGTGTATGACGCGTTTTACTGGTCGATCAACTTCGGCTCGTTCTTCGCGTCCCTGTTGATGCCACTGTTCCTGAAAAATTACGGCCCGGCCGTGGCCTTCGGCATTCCCGGCCTGTTGATGGCGATTGCCGCCGTGATTTTCTGGGCCGGTAAAAAGCGCTATGTGCACGTGCCGCCGGCCGCGCCGAACCCGGATTCGTTTACCCGCGTGGCGCGCACCGCGCTGCTGGCGCACAAGCCCGGCCAGGGCCGTCCCGGCCTGGTGGTGGCGGTGATCGGCGCGATCGGCGCGATCGGTTCGCTGTGCATGGCGCCATCGTGGGGCTTCGTGATTTCCGCCTGCCTGGCCCTGGTGCTGCTGCTGGCGTTTGGCGGCATCGGCACCGGCATGCAGCTGGAACGGGCGCGCGGCCTGCATCCGGATGTCGCGGTGGAAGGCGTGCGCGCGGTATTGCGGATCCTGATCGTGTTTGCGCTGGTCACACCATTCTGGTCGCTGTTCGACCAGAAAGCGTCGACCTGGGTCTTGCAGGCAAAGGAGATGGTCAGCCCGATGCTGTCCGTGTTCGGCTTTGAATTCCAGCTGCTGCCGGCACAAATGCAGGCGGTCAATCCGATCCTCGTGATGCTGCTGATCCCGCTGAACAACGTCGTGCTCTACCCCATGCTGCGCAAGATCGGCATCGAGCCGACGCCGCTGCGCCGCATGACGGCCGGCATGGTGTTCAGCGGCGCCGCCTGGATCGTGATCGGCTGGGTGCAGCTGCAAATGGATGGCGGCACGCCGATGTCGATCCTGTGGCAATTGCTGCCCTACGCGCTCTTGACCATGGGTGAAGTGCTGGTCTCGGCCACCGGCCTGGAATTCGCATACAGCCAGGCGCCCGCGTCGATGAAGGGCTCCATCATGAGCTTCTGGATTCTCACCACCACGGTCGGCAACCTGTGGGTACTGATCGTCAACTCCAGCGTGAAGAATGACGTGGTGCTGGGCCATATCGCCAGCAGCGGCTTTGGCTTGATCACGTTCCAGATGTTCTTCTTTGCCGGCTTCGCGCTGCTGACGGCGCTGGTGTTCGGGTACTACGCGACCAAGTACAAGATGGTCGACAACTACCGCACCGAAAAACTGGCGTAACCCCGCCGCCACGGCGGAAAACCGCACGCCGATTCCGGTTTTCCGCCCTGCCCGCACCACCCTTCCCGGTGCGGGCTTATATAAATCAAGCACTTAATATTTCACACTGCGCTGGCACGCTTGCTGCTCTAAGGCTGGTTATACCAACCACAACAGGAGACCAGCATGTCACGCATTCGTCTTTCCCTCGTCGCCGCCGCCCTCGCCGCCACCGCCACATCCGCCAGCGCGGAAGATGTGGTCCGCCTCGGCAACCTGAAGTTCGCGCATTACGGCGCCGTCTCGTATATCAAGGAAATCGCCCCCAAGTGCGGCATCAAGGTCGAAGAACACATCTTCGCCAAGGGTCCGGACGTGATGCAGGCGATCCTGGCCGGCGAACTCGATGTCGGCGCCACCGCATCCGAAGCGGCGATCCAGGGCCGCGCCAACGGCGCCCCGATTTACGTGGTGGCCGGTTTCGCCAAAGGCGGCGCGCGCCTGGTCGCGCGCCCCGACAGCAACATCAAATCCGTCAAGGACTTGAAGGGCAAAAAAGTCGGCGTCACGCGCGGCGGCATCCATGAAGTGCTGCTGATCGCGGAACTGGCGCAAGCCGGCCTGTCCGCCTCCGACCAGCCGGGCAAGGACGTGCAACTGGTGTTCCTCGCGTTTGCGGACTTGAACCAGGCGCTGATGGGCAAGAACCTCGACGCCATCATGCAAAGCGAACCGCAATCGTCGCAAGCCATCAACAAGGGCTATGGCGTGGAAGTCATGAAGCCGTATGACACGCCGATCGGCGAGCCGGTGCGCACCATGGTCATGAGCGAAAAGTTTTACAAGGACCGCCGCGCCGTGGCGGCACGTTTCATGAACTGCTTCGTGCTGGCCACCAAGACCTTCATCGACAGCAAGCCGACCGCGGAAAAATACGTGCGCGAGACCCTGTTCAAGAACCAGATCACGTCCGACGACTTCCAGGATGCGATCGCCAACTCGCCTTACACGTACGACGTCACGGCGCAGCATATCCAGATCACCACCGACGTCATGGCCCGCTATGGCACCGGCAAGATGCGCCTGCCGCCGACCGCGAAAGATTGGGTCAAGCTGGACTTGCTGGACGACGCCAAGAAAAGCCTCGGCATCAAATAAGGAGACGGGATCATGATCAAAGATTGGAAAGGTGTCGCCACCGGCACCGTGGCGCCGGTGCTCATCATCGCGCTGTGGCAGGCTGCCGCCACGCTGGGGCTGGTCAATCCGCAAGTGCTGCCGTCGCCATTGGCGGTGGTGCAAAAGTGGATCGAATACGCGTTGCCGCTGCAAGCCTACGATGCCACGCAAAGCTCGTGGCTGGCGTGGGCCGTGTCCGGCGAACTGTGGGCCGACACCCTGGGCAGCATGTACCGCGTACTGCTGGGCTTTGCCATCGGCGCCGGCCTGGCGCTGCCGTTCGGCCTAGTGATGGGCGCCAGCAAGCGCGCCTATGCGTGGTTCAACCCGCTGCTGCAAGTGCTGCGCCCGATTCCGCCGATCGCGTATATCCCGCTGTCGATCCTGTGGTTCGGCCTCGGTAACGCCCCGGCCGTGTTCCTGATTGCCATCGGCGCCTTCTTCCCCGTGCTGATGAACACCATTGCCGGGGTGCGCCAGGTGGACGGCATTTATATCCGGGCCGCGCGCAACCTCGGCGTCGGCCAGCGCGCCATGTTCGTGCGGGTGATGCTGCCGGCCGCCGTGCCGTACATCCTGTCCGGCGTGCGGATCGGTATCGGCACCGCCTTCATCGTGGTGATCGTGTCGGAAATGATCGCCGTGAACAATGGCCTCGGTTTCCGCATCCTCGAAGCGCGCGAATACTTCTGGTCCGACAAGATCATCGCCGGCATGATCAGCATCGGCTTGCTGGGCCTGATGATCGATATCGGCATGAACAAATTGAACAACCATTTGCTGCGCTGGCACCGCGGCCTGGAGAACTGACATGAGCAAGATGGATTCCTTCAACCATATTCAGGTTCGTGGCGTGAACAAAGTGTTCTCGACCGGCGGCCGCGACGTGGTCGCGCTGAAAGACATCAACCTGGACATCCCGCAGGGCCAGTTCGTCTGCCTGCTGGGGCCATCGGGCTGCGGCAAATCCACGCTGCTCAACGCCATCGCCGGCTTCTCGCTGCCGTCGACCGGCGAAATCATGGCCGACGGCCAGCTGGTGACCGGTCCCGGCCCCGAGCGCGGCATGGTGTTCCAGGAATATGCGCTGTTTCCCTGGATGACGGTGGAAAAGAATATCGCCTTCGGCCTTGAAATCAAAGGCATGGCGCCACAGCGCATCAACGACACCGTGGACCAGTTGCTGCGCATGCTGTCGCTGACGGATTTCCGCCATCGCTATCCGAAAGATTTATCCGGCGGCATGCGCCAGCGGGTGGCGATTGCCCGCGTGCTGGCACTCGATTCGCCGATCATGCTGATGGACGAACCGTTTGGCGCGCTCGACGCGCTGACACGGCGCAACCTGCAAGATGAATTGCTGCGGATCTGGGCGGAACTCAGGAAAACCATCATTTTTGTGACGCACAGTATCGAGGAAGCGATTTACCTGGCAGACCGCATCGTCGTCATGACCTACCGTCCCGGCACGGTCAAGCGCGACATGATGGTGGAGCTGCCGCGCCTGCGCGACCCGTCGTCGTCCGACTTCAATGCCTTGAAGCGCGAACTGGGCATGCTGGTGATGGAAGAGCAGCAGCGCCACCACAACGATGAGATGCGGATGGCGGCAGTCGACTGAGGGCACGCTTTTGCCCATGTACAATCAGCGCATGCGCACAAAACCGCACCTACCGCTCATCTCATTGACGTTCCTTGCCGCCCTGCTGCTGGTGGCGGGCGCGTACGCATTGGGCGCATTGCGGGCGCGCGCTGATTTGCTGGAACAGGGACGGCGCCAGCTGGAATTGATGGCGCCCGACCTGCAGTCGGCCATGGATAAATATGAAACCCTGCCCTTCGTGCTGGGTTTCCAGCCCGACCTGGCGGACGCCATTGCCCGCCCGTCCGACGCGACGGTGGTGACGCGCCTGAACCGCACCCTGCAAACCATCCAGCGCCAATCGCAGGTCGGGGCGATTTATTTGATGGACCGTTCCGGCCTGACCCTGGGTTCCAGCAACTGGGACCAGCCGACATCGTTCGTCGGCAAGAATTTTTCTTACCGTCCGTATTTCCGCGAAGCGCAGCAAGGACGTCCCGGCCTGTTCTACGGCATCGGCACGGCCACGGCGGAAGCGGGCTACTTCATTGCGCAGCCGGTGTACCGCGACAGCACCGACGGCGGCCCGGTGGCCGGCGTGGTGGCCGTGAAAATCAGCCTGGCGGAGTTTGAGCAGACCTGGCGTTCCAGCGAACACACGATTGCGCTGGCCGACCGGCATGGTGTGATCTTCCTCAGCAACCAGCCGGACTGGCGCTACCACAGCCTGCGCCCGCTTGATGCCGGCGCGCGGCAGGAACTGGCGCAAACCCAGCAATACACCGGGCGGCACATCGCGCCGCTGGCGCAGCCGCTGCCGGAATACGCCATGCGCCCGGTCGGCAAGCTGGGGTGGCAACTGATGCTGTTCCCGTCGCAGGTGCGGGTACAGCGCGCCGCGCTGCTGTCGGCGGCCGGCATGGCGCTGCTGCTGGCCTGCGCCAGCGCCTTGTGGTGGGCGCTGCACCAGCGCCGCCGCCGCCTCGAAGAACAGCGCGAATCGCGCGCCGCCTTGCGCCAGGCCGCCCATGAACTGGAACAGCGCATTGCCGAACGCACCGCGCAGCTGCAGGCGACCAATACCGACCTGGAAAACAAGTACGTGACCCTGCAGCAGACCGAGCACATGCTGCGCACCACGCAAAATGAACTGGTCCAGGCGGGAAAACTGGCCATGCTGGGCCAGATGGCGGCCGGCATCACGCATGAACTGAACCAGCCGCTGGCCGCGATCCGCGCCTTTGCCGACAATGCCCGCACCTTCCTCGAACGCGGCCGTCCCGAACAGGCCGAGGCCAACCTGGGCCACATCAGCGACGCCAGCGCGCGCATGGGCGCCATCATCGGCCAGTTGAAAGGGTTTGCGCGCAAGGACCAGGCGATCACCCAGGTCAACCTGGCGCGCTCGGTGCAAGCGTCGGCGCTGCTGGTGGAGAACGATTTCAAACGGCGCGGCGTGGTGCTGGACATCAGTGGCATCGGCGGCAGTGAGATTACCGTCGCGGGCGACGCCGTGCGCATCGAGCAGGTGCTGATCAACCTCCTGCGCAATGCGCTGGACGCCGTGGCCGGAATGGACGAATCGCATCCGCGCACCGTCACGGTGGCGCTGGAACGCGTGGAAGGCTGGGCCGAAGTGCGCATCAGCGACACCGGCCCCGGCATTCCGGAACAGGTGGCGGCGCACCTGTTCGAACCGTTTTATACGACCAAGCCGTCCGGCCAGGGCCTGGGCCTGGGGCTGGCGATTTCCTCCTCGATCGCGCAAGCCATGAATGGCCAGCTGGCGGCGCACAATCTCCCGCAGGGCGGCGCGCAATTCATCCTGCGCCTGCCGCTGCAGGCCAACGAACCATGACCATGCAAGCAATCCTGATAGAAGACGAAGCCGCGCTGCGGCTGGCGACCCAACAAACCCTGGAACTGGGCGGCTTCACGGTGCAAGCCGTGGCCGGCGCGGAAGCGGCGCAGCCGCTGCTGCGCGCCGACTACGACGGCGTGATCGTCACCGACGTGCGCCTGCCCGGCAAGTCCGGCCTCGACGTGCTGGCGCAAGTGACGGCGCTCGATGCGGAATTGCCGGTCATCGTGGTGACGGGCCATGGCGATGTCGAGATGGCGGTGGCGGCCATGCGCGCGGGGGCCTACGACTTCATCGAAAAACCGTTTGCGGCGGAGCGCCTGATGGATGCGGTGCGGCGCGCGCAGGAACGGCGCAACCTGGTGCTGGACAACCGCCGCCTGCGCTCGGACCGCGCGCTGCATCCGGACACGCCGGACCTGATCGGCCGCTCGGCCGTCATGGAGCGCCTGAAGACCCTGGTGCGCAACGTGGGCCCGGCCGGGGTCGATATCCTCATCAACGGCCAGACCGGGACCGGCAAGGAAGTGCTGGCGCGCGTGCTGCACGCGGCCAGTGGCCGCAAGGGCAACTTCGTCGCCATCAATTGCGGCGCGCTGCCGGAATCCGTGTTTGAAAGCGAAATTTTCGGCCATGAAGCGGGCGCCTTCACCGGCGCGCAAAAGCGCCGCATCGGCAAGCTCGAATATGCGCAGGGCGGCACGGTGTTCCTCGATGAAATCGAAACCATGCCGCTGGCGTTACAGGTCAAATTGCTGCGGGTGCTGCAGGAACGCAAGCTGGAACGCCTGGGCGGCAATGAGGGCATCCCGCTTGATTGCCGCATCATCGCGGCCAGCAAGGCGGATTTGCTGTCGTTATCAAGCCAGGGCTTGTTCCGCGAAGACTTGTATTACCGCATCGGCGTGGTGACCCTGGACATGCCGCGCCTGCGCGACCGGCGCGACGACATCCCTTTATTGCTGGCGCACTTCGTGCGGGAAGCGGCGCTGCGTTACCAGCGTCCCGTGCCTGACTGGAGCGCGGAACAAATGGCCGCGTGGCAGGCGGCCGACTGGCCCGGCAACGTGCGCGAACTGCGCAATTTCGCGGAGCGGCTGGTGCTGGGCGTGGTGCAAACCGTGCCGTCCGCACCGCTGGCGGCGCCGGCGTTTGTCACGGCGGGATTGCCCTCCCCCGCCGCGGGCGGCAGCGCCGCGCCTGAACCGCCTGTTGCCGCGGAGGCTGGGGACCAGGCAGCCACGTTGCCGCAACAAGTCGACGATTTCGAACGCGCCCTGATCGAACGGGCGCTGGCCACCGCCGGCCACAACGTGGCGCTGGCGGCGGACAACCTGGGCGTGCCGCGCAAGACGCTGTATGACAAGTTGAAGAAGCATCAGATCGGGACGGGGCGGAAATAAAACTGACGGATATGAACCAAGTCGCACGGCTAACCTTCGTAGCTACGCCCATTCATGCTCGGCTCATCTTTTTTCCTCGATCTCAGTATGCATTCGGGCCAATTAAATCCCGGCACATGCCAGGAACACTTTGCCAGAGATCGCCTCGACATCCTTCCCAAGTGAGATACGAATCATCGGCTCTCGCCGCAAGCCACCAACCAAATAAATCCGTATCGTTCCACGATTGTCTTGTCGCCAGCGGAACTTTCCGTAACTTATCTCGAAGCGCCTGTCGAAACTCTTCCTTTTTCATTTTCCGAAGCTCAAACTGCCATCGCGAGAGGTTTAATCTCTTTGGCGATTGCCTTCCCAACCGAGATCTCGGCGACACGAAGTTCATACGCGCTTTGCAAGTTCAACCAGCCTTGAGCCTCACTACCAAAATAACGCTCGAGACGAAGGGCGGTATCAGCCGTAACGCCTCGCTCGCCCTTGGTAATCTCGCTGAGGCGTGAGTATGGGACGTTCAGGGCCAGAGCCACGGCGCGCACGCTGACGCCCATAGGCTTGATGTAGTCTTCCAGCAAGATTTCGCCGGGGTGGACAGGACGCATACCGTTTTTGAACATGATGCCCTCCGTGGCTGTTCATCGTTTCGAATTGGGCAAAGCCCGGTTCAGTGCGGGTCTTCTATCAGTACGTCATAAGGGCCATTCACACCCCACTTAAAGGTTAGCCGCCATTGATCGTTGATCCGCACATGCCAAGCGCCGTCATACTCCTTCAGATCGTTATTATCGTGCTGAACGCAATTCTTGTACTGGCTGGCATCCACTAGCACCGCCCAACTCATCGCACGATTGCCAAAGGAAAGAATACAACGATCGCCAAAACGTAGTAAAGCTACAAAAATTGATTTACCATATAACGAGAATTTCAAGCGAATACCGAGAAAATTGTAGCAATACTACTAGGAGACATCGATGCCGGCATCCCCGCAGCGCGCCACCGCGCCCTTTTCCCGACTGACACTGGGCGCCGCGCTGGTGCTGGCCGCCTTTGGCGCGCAGGCGCAACAGGCGCAACAGACGATCCCCCAGTCGGCCTGCGAGGCGCCGCACCAGACCGTGCTGCAGGCCGCCGCCGCCCGATACGACGCGCGCGCCGTGTGGCTGGACCGCACGCTGCTGAAATGGCCTGGCGCCGATGCCGGCGCCACCTATAAACTGTATTACTCGGCGGCCGGCGCCGTGAACGCCACGGCGGGTGGTAAGGTGTCCGGAGCCGATGGTTCCGTGGCGCTGGCGCGCCATACCGGCCAACTCGATGCCGCCACCGCGCAGCGTTTTAAATACGTGGCCGATGGCGCCATCCTCGCGCTGCCGGCCGGCGCCAACGCGGCCGACCTGCTCAAGCAGCAACTGGTGCTGGTGCAGCAGGGACCGGACGGCACCGTGATTGATGCCACCACCATCCAGGCGGCCGGCGCGCTGGACGACCTGTATGCGGCGGCGGAGAAAGTCCCGGACCTGGGCGCCACGCCGGCACGCGGCGCCACCCGCTTTAAAGTGTGGGCGCCCACCGCGCACAATGTCGCGGTCTGCACCTACGACAATGGCTATGCCAAGGCGTCCGCCATCGAACCGATGCGCTTCGACGCCGCTACCGGCGTGTGGAGCGCCAGCCGTCATGCCGACCTGTCCGGCAAGTACTACACCTATGTGGTCGATGTGAACGTGCCCAACACCGGCCTGGTGCGCAACCTCGTCACCGACCCATATGCCGTCAGCCTGACCACCGATTCGCTGCGCACGTACATTGCCGACCTGGACTCGCCCAAGCTAAAACCCACAGGCTGGGACAAGGCGCAGCCCCCCAAAAAAGTCACGGCGCCGACCGACCTGACGGTCTATGAATTGCACGTGCGCGATTTCTCCATCAACGACGCCACCGTCAGCGCCGCCAACCGGGGCAAGTACCTGGCCTTCACCGAATCCAAATCCAACGGCATGAAACACCTGGCGGCGTTGAGCCAGGCCGGCATGACGGACATCCATTTGCTGCCGGTGTATGACATCGGCTCGGTGCCGGAAAAAGGCTGCGCCATGCCCCAGCCATCCGGTGGCGCGGACGGCGACAGCCAGCAGGCGCTAGTCGGCAAGACCCGCTACACCGATTGCTACAACTGGGGCTATGACCCGTTCCACTACAGCGCGCCGGAAGGCAGCTACGCATCCGACGCGGCGGACGGCGCGCGCCGTATCGTGGAATTCCGCCAGATGGTGATGGCGCTGCACAAGACCGGCCTGCGGGTCGGCATGGACGTGGTGTACAACCACACCTACCGCGCCGGCCAGGATAAACAGTCGGTGCTGGACCGCATCGTGCCCGGCTATTACCACCGCTTAAGCAGCAAGGGCGAGATCGAAGCGTCGACCTGCTGCTTCAACACGGCCACGGAGCACCGCATGATGGCCAAGCTGATGATCGATTCGGCGGAACTGTGGACCCGCCATTACAAGATCGATTCGTTCCGCTTCGACCTGATGGGCCACCAGCCGCGCGCCGCGATGGAAGCGTTGCAGGCGCGCGTCAACCAGGCGGCGGGCCGCCACGTGCACCTGATCGGCGAAGGCTGGAATTTCGGCGAAGTGGAAAACGGCAAGCGCTTCGTGCAGGCGTCGCAGCTGTCGCTCAACGGCAGCGCCATCGGCACCTTCAGCGACCGGGGCCGGGACGCGGTGCGCGGCGGCGGCGCGGGCGACGGCGGCAACGACATGTTTGCGCGCCAGGGTTACATCAATGGCCTGGTGTATGACCCGAATGCGCAGGCGCCGCAGCGTCCGAAGGAAGATGTATTGCGCGCCGCCGACATGGTGCGCATTGGCCTGACGGGCACCCTGCGCGGCTATCCGCTGCCGACGTACCAGGACCGCACCGTGGAGGCGCAAGCCATCGATTACGCGGGCCAGCCGGCCGGCTATGCCAGCGAACCGTCGGAAGTGGTCAACTACGTGGAAAACCACGACAACCAGACCCTGTACGACGCCAACGCCTTCAAGCTGCCGGCGGCCACCTCCAGTGCCGAGCGCGCCCGCGTGCAGGTGCTGGGCGCGGCCATCAATGCCTTCAGCCAGGGCGTGGCCTACTTCCACGCCGGCCAGGATATCCTGCGTTCGAAGTCACTGGACCGCAACAGCTTTGAATCGGGCGACTGGTTCAACCGCCTGGACTGGACCTACCAGGACAATTACTTCGGCACCGGCCTGCCGCCGCAGGAAGACAATGGCAAGGATTACGCGCTATTGAAACCCGTGCTGGCCAATCCCGCCATCAAGCCATCGCCGGCCGATATCGCGTTTGCGCGCGACGCCTTCCGCGATTTGCTGAAGATCCGTTCCGGTTCAACGCTGTTCCGCATGCGCACGGCGGCCGACATCAAGCAGCGCCTGCACTTCTTCAATACCGGATCAAAGCAGGTGCCGACCGTGATCGCCGCGCGCCTCGATGGCGCCGGTTATCCGGGCGCGGGCTTCAAGACCGTCACGTACCTGATCAACGTGGACAAGGTGGAACAATCCGTGACGGCGGAATCCGAGAAGGGCAAGCGCTATCAACTGCACCCGGTGCAGGCGGCGCCCCGTGCGGCCGATGCCCGCGCGAAGGAAGCCCGCTACGACGCGGCCACCGGTCAATTCACCGTGCCGCCGCGTACTGCCGTGGTGTTCGTGGATTAACGTCCGCGCGCCGCCTGGCGGCGGCGCACTCCCAGCAATCCGGTGGCACCGAGCGCCAGCAGTGCGAGTCCCCCCGGCTCAGGAACCCGTGCCGGCTCAGGGATGTAGCCTGGAACGATATGGGCGGTTTCAATCGCCTGACCCGATTCCAGATACGCGGCCAGGTTCTGATCGAGCACACCCTCCGACACGAACCCGCTGGTGATGGTCCGGTATCCAGGTGCGCCGTACAACCACTCCGGCTCCATCTTCGGCAACTGGCTGTTCCAGCCTTCCACCCCGTAAGTCCCGGCAGTGGATGTCGTGCGGAAGCTGACACCCAGGTTATAAATGATCGTGTCCTGGTCGTTGAAGGCGGTAAAGTTCGTCGGGCCCGCTCCCATGAAATGCGTGGAAGAGGAATCGATGTTGCTAAATATCGTCGAGGGGAAGAACTGGGCCCCATGCATACCGCCCCCCGCAACATTCATTTGGAAATACGCAATGGACTTGTCGCCGGTATTCTGTACGAAGTAGCCCGTCAGCGATCCGCCGTCGGAGAACGTCACACCTGAAAAGTCGTACTGGATAAATCCCGCCTGTGCGCTGACGCACATCATAGCCGTAAGCAGTCCGGCTACCAATTTGGATTGTCGCATGACCCTGTACCTCCTTGAAGTTTGGAAACATGCGGATAAGCAATATATGAGCCAGGCGGAAAGTTTCTTTATTTTCAATAACTTGCACTATTGCAAATTATAAATTAGACATCTTCTGTAAAAAATCTCGACAATTGGCCTTCGGTGGCGTCCTCCCCGGACATTACTCGCCGCGGAATTACAGGCGTGGCAGCCACATCACCATCGCCGCCATGCCGATACCGACCGCCATCGCGCCCGTCAACATCAACAGCAGGCCGGCGACAGTCAGGCGCGCCACCACGCCACCGTGCTCCCGTACCCGCATGGTCAGCTCCAATATCGCCAACGGCACCAGGTATTGCGCGAACGACAGGAAGTTCAGGAACGGCCCGGTAAAGGATTTAGGATCGAAACCCACCGCCCCCTGGTTCACGAACACCCAGAACATCAGCCCCACGCGGAAAAACCAGACCGCGCCCACCACCAGGAACAGCCGCAGCGCCCAGCGGCGGTGTTCCGTGAATTGGCGCCGGCGCGCGTAATGCACCGCCAGCGCGGCGCACAGCAGGATCAACACCGCCGCGATCGTGATGCCGATGTGCTGCACCAGGCGGCGGCCGTCGCCGCGGAACCACACCATGTACAGGCCGGTCAGGCTGGCCGCCACGGCCAGGGTGACATAGACCCGTCCCGTCCAGCGGTGCAGGCGCGGCGCGGCACTGCGCAGCCGTGGCAGCAATTGCAGCGCACCGCACGCCATGATGACGGCGGCAAACAGCATATGCGTCCCCAGCGCGGCGTTGCTGGCCGTATCGCCTGCCACATAGCCGTTAGGCAGCACCTTGTTCCAGTGTTCGGGCGCGCCCCTCAACAACGCTCCGCCATAAAACACCGCCACATAGAACGCAAACAGCAACTGGCCAAGGATGGCGGCGCCACACCAAATTGCAATGGCGCCATGCAGGGCGCGGTTGGCCAATTGCAGCGGCGCATAGGCGACAGCCGGCTGGCCGGGTGAAAGGACGCTGGACATGCTCGATCTCCGTAAGTGAGTAAATGAATGTACGGAAATCATAGGCAGCCATCCCGGGCCGCCGGGCGGCGGTGGCGGTTCCATGCGACGAACGGCGGGTTTTGATGCTTGAATGGCGGCCACCGTGCGGTTATTCTTGCCGCATGCTACGCGCCTACCTTCCCACCTGGCGGCAACTTGCCGCTGTCGAGCTGTACACGGTCCTGCTGGTGTGGGGCCTGACAGCGCTGACCCGCCAGCCGTTCGTGGAAGCCTTGTTCCACGTGGTCCCAGTCAGCCTGGTCCAGCTTGCCGCCTATTGCGCGGCGGGTCCGCTGCGTCCGCGCTGGCTGCCATTGTCGCTGGCGCGCATGGCGGCGGTCGGCCTGAGTGCACCGCTCGCGTCCATCGCCATGATCGCCATTCCGCACAGCCGCCATTCACCGGCTTATCTCACCACCACGGAAGGCGCCGCCAGCGCGGTCGCGCTGACCGTGATCACCCTGGTGTTTGGCCTGTGGTTTACCGGCGCGGCGCTGTATTGGCAGCGCAAGGAACGCGAGCGCCAGGCCGAGCGCGAACGGCTGGCGCTCGAACGCGATTTGCTCGACGCGCGCCTGCGCCTGCTGCAGGCGCAGATCGAGCCGCACTTCCTGTTCAACACCCTGGCCAACGTGCTGGCGCTGGTGGAATCCGGTTCGGCCCAGGCCGCGCCCGTGCTGCGCCACCTGATCGCCTACCTGCGCGCCGCCATGCCACGCCTGGCCGATGCCGACGCCACCCTGGACACGGAATTGCAACTGGTGCGCGCCTACCTGGAATTGATGCGCATGCGCATGCCGGACCGGCTGCAGTTTACCCTGGCGGTGGCGCCGGACCTGGCGCATTTGCGCTTCCCCGCCATGACCCTGCTGACCCTGGTGGAAAACGCCGTCAAGCACGGCATCGATCCGTCCACGACGGGCGGGCGGATCGCAGTGGGCGGCCGCCGCGAAGAGAATCGCGTGGTGCTATGGGTCGAGGATAGCGGTGTCGGCTTGTCCGAATCGGCCGGCCCCGGCACCGGACTGGCCAATGTCAAGGCGCGCCTGCAAGGCTGCTACGGCAACAGCGCGCGGATCGAGATGCATGAAGCAGCGCCGCACGGCTTGCGGGTCGAGCTGCATTTTTACTGTGAGGACAAGCAATGCACACCCAACCCGTCACCGCCCTGATCGCCGACGATGAACCGCTGCTGCGCGAACACTTGCGCAGCCAGCTGGCGCGCCTGTGGCCCGCCCTGGCGCTGACACCGGATGCGCGCAACGGCATGGAAGTGCTGGAGCTGTTCGATGCGCATCAGCCGGACATCGTGTTCCTGGACGTGCGCATGCCGGGCATGGACGGCATCGCGGCCGCCCGCGCGCTGGCGCGGCGCGCGCACATCGTGTTTATCACGGCCTATGAACAATACGCGGTGCAGGCCTTCGAACAGGGCGCCATCGATTACCTGCTCAAGCCACTGGAACCGGAACGGCTGGCGGACACCATTGCGCGCTTGCAGGAGCGCCTGCGCGCACCATTTACCAACAATGCCGCACTGGACGCGCTGCTGGAGCAGTTGACCGCCGGGCGCGCCGCCCCGGCGCCGCGCAAATGGCTGCAATGGATCAAGGCCTCGGTCGGCAGCGGCGTGCGCCTGATCCCGGTCGAGGAAGTGGCGTTCCTGCGGGCCGAAGACAAGTACACGCTGGTGGCATGGGAAGGCGGCGAAGCGCTGATCCGCAAGGGCATCCGCGAACTGGCCGACGAGCTCGATCCGGACCGCTTCGTGCAGATCCACCGCTCCGCCATCGTCAACCTGCATTACGTGCGGGAAGTGGTGCGCGGCGTGAATGAAACGGCGGATGTGCACTTGCGGGGACGGCCGGAAGTGCTGCCGGTCAGCCGCAGCTACCTGCACCACTTCCGGCAAATGTAGGTCTTACTTGGCAATCAGCGCCACGCCACCTTTGACGCGCAAGGTCACGGCGCCGTTTTTCACCACCGCGCTGGCGCCCGAATAATAATCCTTCACCGTCACGCCATCGGCAAAGGCGCCGCCCACCTTGATGGTGGCGTTGGCGTCGGCCGGCACGTCGAGCGCCACCACCACGTTGTCGCTGATGCCGTTTTTCTCGTAGGTGCGTTTAAACGTGTACGGGCCATCGGCGATCTTTTCGTGAACGCCCGCGCCGACCGCTGGGTGCGCGCTGCGGAACAGGCCCAGCTTGCTGTAGTGCGCGCGCACGTCCGCGATCTTGTGGCCTTCGCGCCGCGCGTTCTTCGCCAACTCGTCCCAGTTCATGAACGAACGCAGCTTGGCGTCGCCCTGGGCATCGCTCCAGTTCAGCAGGCGCGAGGTCTCGTCGCCGTAGTAAATTTGCGCGGCGCCCGGCGCCAGCAACAGCTTGGTCGCGGTTTCCAGCGGTTTGACGCGCGCCGGATCGAACGGGTAGCCGTCATCGTGCGAGGCGGTGTAGTTCATGATCGACAGGCCGGCCAGCGGGCCGCGCAGCGCCGCGTCATATTTGCTGAACAGCGTTTCATAGTCCTGCTTCGCATCCCACACCAGGCCGAAGTTGATCAGGCTGTCGAAGCCGAACTTGTAGTAATCGACCATCTCGCCATCGCCCATGTTGAACTGGCGTCCATGGGCGATGTTGTAGCCGTAGACTTCCGCCACCATGAAGAACTTGCCGTCGCCCAGCACCTTGGCGGGATTGGCGCGCTTCCAGCCGTCGTGGGCCGCTTCCGCCACGGTGCGCAACTCTTTCCATACGGCCGGTTCGACGTGCTTGACCGTGTCGGCGCGGAAGCCGTCGATGCCATACTTGCGCACCCAGTCTGCATGCCATTTCATCAGGTAGTAGCGCGGTGCGCGCGGATAACCGGTGCGGGCAAAGAACTCGTCCAGTTCCTTCACTTCCCGCTCGTAGCGCCCTTCGGCCTTCCACTTCGCCGCCAGGAAATCCGGCAGCGCCACGTTGGCGTTGCTGTTGGTGAGCACATCATTCAGGCCGGGCACCAGCGTGCAATCGACGTTGGTGGCCATGCTCTTGAAGGTGCAGGCCGGCTCCGTGCGCACCCAGTCGGCGGGCCAGGTGCCCGGCAAGGCGGCGGCCGATGGTTCGGTGTGGTTCATCACCACATCGAGCAGCACGCGCATGCCGCGCGCATGGGCCGCGTCCACCATGTCGCGGAAATCCTGTTCCGTGCCGAGGTTGCCATCGACCGAGGTCCAGTCATGCGTCCAGTAGCCATGGAAGCCATAGGAACGGCCGGTGCCTTCATCGGTGCTGCCGTGCGCCTGTTCCACCGGCGGCGTCAGCCACAGCACATCGATGCCCAGGCTGTCGAAATAGCCGGCCTTGATTTTCTCCGTCACGCCTTTCAGGTCGCCGCCCATGTAGCCGCGCAGCGGCGCCGCGTCGGCCTTGCGGCCATAGGCCAGGTCATTGGCCTTGTCGCCGTTCCGGAAGCGGTCCGTCACCAGGAAGTACACCGTTGCGTTCTCCCACAGGAATGGCTTGGCCGCTGCCGCCTTGGCGGGTGTTGCCGCGCCTGCGGGGCCGGCAATGGCGGCGCCCAGCAGCAAAGCCAGGGACAGGGCGATGGGAGTACGCTTCATGAACTTCCTTTCTGTTTTCAGTTCGGTTTCAGTTAAGTGATGACGGACGGGCTGGCACGCCCGGTCTGCAGGGTGATGGCGGCAACGCTGTCGGCCGCGGCGATCAGTGACGCCAGCGCTTGCTGCACCGGCCGGTGCTGCCGCGCCGGGTCGGGTTCATACAATTCGAAATACACGCGCAGGGTGGCGCCTTCGGTACCGGTGCCGGACAGGCGGAACACGATGCGCGAACCATCGGCCATGACGATGCGGATACCCTGCCGGTCCGCGCTCGAGCCATCGACCGGATCGGTGTACGAAAAATCGTCGACCCATGCCACCGTGTGGCCGTTCAGGTTTTGCCCTGGCAAAGCGGGCAGCTTGATCCTTAAATCGTCCATCAGCAGGTTCGCCGCCGCCGCATCGATCGCTTCGTAATCGTGGCGTGAATAATAATGGCGGCCAAAGCGCCGCCAGTGCGCGGTCACGATTTCTTCCACGCTGTTGCCGCTGGCGGCCAGCAGGTTCAACCAGAACAGCACGGCCCACAGGCCGTCTTTTTCCCGCACGTGGTTCGAACCCGTGCCATAGCTTTCCTCGCCGCACAGGGTCGCCATGCCCGCGTCCAGCAGAGTGCCGAAGTATTTCCAGCCGGTCGGCGTTTCATGGCACGGGATGCCCAGCGCCTGCGCCACGGTATCGGCCGCGCGCGAGGTCGGCATCGAGCGGGCAATGCCTTGCAAGCCGGCGCGGTAGCCCGGCGCCACGGTGGCGTGGGCCGCCAGCACGGCCAGGCTGTCCGATGGTGTCACGTCGAACTTGCGGCCCACGATCATGTTGCGGTCGCCATCGCCATCGGAGGCGGCGCCGAAATCCGGCGCATCGGGCCGCGCCATCAGCGCAATCAGTTGCGCGGCGTTGACCGGGTTCGGGTCCGGGTGGCCGCCGCCGAAATCCTCCAGCGGCACGCCGTTGATGACAGTACCCCGAGGCGCGCCCAGCATGCCTTCCAGGATCGCCCGCGCATACGGGCCGGACACCGCGTGCATGCCGTCAAAGCGCATCGTGAAGCCATTCCTAAATAGCTGGCGCATCGCCTCGAAATCGAACAGGCGCGCCATCAGTTCCGCATAGTCGGCCACCGGGTCGATCACCTCCACCCGCATGCCTTCCAGCTCACGGATGCCGATGCCGTCGATATCGATGTCCGGCGCATCGCTGACGCGGTAGTGCGTGAGGTTTTCGGTGCGGCGGTAAATCGCGTCCGTCACGCTTTCCGGCGCCGGGCCGCCCGCCGCGATGTTGTACTTGATGCCGAAGTCGCCGTCCGCGCCGCCGGGATTGTGGCTGGCCGACAGGATCAGGCCGCCGGCCGCGCCGCGCTGGCGGATCACGCAACTGGCGGCCGGGGTCGACAAGATTCCGCCCTGCCCCACCAGCACGGCCGCATAGCCATGCGCCGCCGCCATTTTTAAAATCGTCTGGATCGCCGCGCGGTTGTGGTAGCGGCCATCGCCGCCCAGCACCAGTGTTTTTCCGGCGCAGTCGCCCACCGTGTCGAACACGCTTTGCACGAAATTTTCAAGGTAATGCGGTTCAATGAAGACCGCTGTTTTCTTCCGCAAACCGGAAGTGCCGGGTTTTTGGCCCGCAATGGGCCGGGTTGCAACCGTCTGGATCGCCATGCTCTGCTCCGCGTAGGTGTAGGTTGCCGCCAGGGCACAATACCCGGCGGCGTGCTGCCTTTTTAGCATGTTTGCAGGCGAAACGGCGTCCTGCCAGGAGCCGCCTTCCAGGAAAATTACGACGCGTGCTGCAACGCTTCCGGCATGGCGCCGCGGCGCGGCGCCGGTTCGCGCACCAGCAGCGACAACACACCGCCGATGATCATGCAGGCGCCGCCCAGCGCCAGCGTGCTGGCCGCGTGGCCGTTGAACAGGTGCTTGGTGACATAGCCCAGCAGCAGGCCGGAAGCGATTTGCGGGAGCACGATGAAGAAGTTGAACACGCCCATGTAGAAGCCCATGCGGTGGGCCGGCAGCACCGCCGCCAGGATCGCGTACGGCATGGTCAGGATCGAGGCCCAGGCAATGCCCACGCCGATCATCGGCACCATCAGCATGTTGATGCTGTGGATGTACATGATGCTCATCAGCGAGACGCCGCCAATGATCAGGCACACCATGTGCACGAAACGGCGGCTGGTGTAGCGGGCGAAAATCGGCAGGATGAAGGCGGCCAGCGCCGACACGCCGCTGTAGACGGCAAACATCTTGCCGATCCAGTTGCCCGCCTCCTGGTACGCCGCCGATTGCGCATCGGTGGTGCCGAACACATTGTCGGCCACCGCGCCGGTGGTGTAGATCCACATCGCGAACAGCGCGATCCAGGTGAAGAACTGGACGAAGGCCAGTTGCACCATGGTCTTCGGCATGCGGAACAAGCCGCCAACGATTTCCGTCAGCGCATGGCCGACGCCCAGCTGGCGCTCGGCGCGGAATTTTTCCAGGTCGTCCGGCGGGATTTCCGTGGTGGTGAACGTGGTCCACAGCACGGCAATCGCATACGCGGCGCCGCCGACATAGAACGAATAGCGCACGGTATCGGGAATCGATCCATCGACGGGCACATTGGACACGCCGAGGATGTCGGCAAAGATCGCCGGCAGCAGCGAGGCGATCACGGCGCCGCAGCCGATGAAAAAGGTTTGCATGGCAAAGCCGGTGGTCTGCTGCGATTCATCGAGCTTGTCGCCGACGAAGGCGCGGAACGGTTCCATCGACACGTTGATCGACGCATCCATCATCCACAGCACGGCAAACGCCGCCCACAGCGCGGTACAGTTGGGCAGCAGGAACAGGGCAATGGCGGCCAGCACGGCGCCAATAAAGAAGAACGGACGGCGGCGGCCCCAGCGCGGATGCCAGGTGTTGTCGCTCAGGTAGCCAATCACCGGCTGCACCAGCAAGCCCGTGACCGGCGCGGCCAGCCAGAACAGCGGCAAGTCTTCCAGGCCCGCGCCCAGGGTAGAGAAAATCCGGCTGGTGTTCGTGTTTTGCAGCGCAAAACCGAACTGGATGCCGAAGAAGCCGAAGCTCATATTCCAGAGTTGCCAGAACGTCAGCCTGGGCTTGGTGGAAGTCGTTTGCATGCTGCCTGTCCCCGCTTATAAGAATACGATTTGTAGTAAAGTAACATCAAAGAGATAGCTGGTCAATGGGAAAATATGGCTGAACAACGGCAAAAAACGACTTAAATGTAGTCAAACAACATAAATAGGATGCATTTAACTTTCAAGAATTACATGGAAGGAGGACAGGTACTCGATAAAGTGATTGAACTTTCTTGCCACACAAACATTAAGCGTATATCGTATACCAAATTTATTTGGGAAATTTTTACTTCCCATTACACACAATCACCCTGCTCCAATGCACTAGCATGACAGCGATCGTCTTGTGAATCTTCGGCAGAAAGTCCTCGTCCTGGCGGTAGCGCCCATACTCCTGGCCACCGCGGCCATCGCCGCCGTCATATACCACCAGGCCCAGGTGCTCGCCATCCAGCAACGCACGTCGATCGAACAAAGCCATCTTGCCAGCCGCGAGGAAGAACTCAAGCATTACACCGCGCTGGCAACGCAGGCGGTCGCCCATTTATCCAAACTCCCCCGCGGCAACACCGAAGCGCAAACCGAGGCCAAACGCATTTTGTCACGGCTGAGCTACGGGAAAGACGGCTACTTCTTCATCTACGACTTGCAGGGCAATTGCCTGATGCATGCGCGCCGGCCGGAAATGGTGGGGCAAAACTGGCTGGACATGCGGGACAAGCACGGCGTTCCCGTGATCCGCATCCTCCTGGCGCAAGCCCATGCCGGAGGCGGCACGGTGCGCTACACCTGGCCCAAGCCCTCCTCCAGCGAGGACGCCCCCAAACTCAGCTATGTGACGCTGCTGGAGCCGTGGGGGTGGATCATCGGCACCGGGATTTACCTCGATGACGTCGAAGCCACGCTGAACCACCTCGACCGCAAGACCTGCGACAACATCAACAACATGATGCGGCTGATTGCCGCGATTTCCATCGCGATCGCGACGCTGATCACGCTGACCGGACTGGCGCTCAATGTCAGCGAATCACGCATGGCGGATTCCAAGCTGCTGAGGTTGACACAGCGGGTGGTCGATTCCCAGGAAAGTGAGCGCACCCTGCTGTCACGCGACCTGCACGACGCGATCGGCCAGGCGCTGGTGTCCGTACGACTGGAAATGGAATCGGCCATGAGCGCCCTGGACGCCGCCGACCCGGCAGCGCTCCCCGCCAAGACGGCGCTGGCCAATGCGGACCAGCAGCTGGGCAGTGTATTCAACGACGTGCGCCGCATTTCCCACGGCCTGCGCCCGCCGCTGCTGGACGACCTGGGCCTGGCGGCGGCGCTGCGCCAACTGGCCAAGGAAATGTCCCATCCTGGCACCCCGATCCAGTTCGTTGCCAGCGGCAACCACCACCGGCTGGCCGACACGGTCAAGACCGCGCTGTTCCGCATTGCCCAGGAAGCCCTGAACAATGCATGCCGCCACGCCAACGCCAGCGCCATCCACATGACCTTGTTTGCCAGTTCCAAGCGCGTCCGGCTGATCATTGCGGACCGTGGCACAGGCTTCAATGCGCATGCCATCGCCGGACATCCGCGCAGCGGACTGGGCTTGCGCAACATGCACGAGCGGCTGCTCGCCGTCGGCGGCACCCTGCGCCTGCGATCCAGTTCCAGCGGCACGATCGTGACCGCCACCGCCCCCAGGATACAACCATGACGCCAACTTCCATTTCCCCCGATAACGACGCAACGATCCGGCTGCTGCTGGTGGACGATCACCAACTGGTGCGCGACGGCCTGCATGCGCGCCTGGAGCGGGACCAGCGGCTGAAGGTGAGCGCCGAAGCCGGCACCTACGCCGAAGCGGTGGCACTGGCGACCAGCCAGGACATCGACCTGGCCCTGATCGATATCAATCTCAATGGCGCCAGCGGCATCGAACTGACGGCGCACCTGCGCGAATTGCGGCCCGGCCTCGCCATCATCATCCTGAGCATGCACGATGGCGCCGATTACGTGGATGCGGCCGTGCAAGCCGGCGCCAATGGCTATGTGCTGAAAGGCGCGCCCTCCGACGACATCATCGCTGCCGTCCATGCCGTCCGCGCCGGCAAACCCTATTTCAGCAGCCGGTTGCAACCGCCGCGCCCCCTGGGGGCGTCGCCATTGACGCCGCGCGAACGGGAAGTACTGAGCTGTATCGCGCAGGGAAAATCGAATAAGCATATTGCACGTGAATTGGATCTGAGCGTCAGCACAGTGGATACCCATCGCGTCAACATTAAACGCAAACTTGGCATCAATGGCAAAGCCGAATTGATACGTTACGGACTCACTTTTCAATCAGGAATTTAAAAACACGGAATTTACAGACACAATACAAAACAATTGTCAATCCATTAAAAACACGATGTGAATTGATGAGTTGAACTCATATGATTACTCGGCAGCGAATAGAAAACGCTGCGTACCCCCCTGTATCAATCAATATTTGAACGGAAATCATATAGAAGTTCTATCAATTCAAGAAATCAATGAAGTATCAGGCGCCGACGCTGTCTCACAAGTCGTCACCGCTGGCACGGGCGCCGGCGGCGGTGCCATTGGCGCCACCATCGGCGCTGCGCGCCTTGGTGGTTCGCTGGGTGCCGCCGGCGGCGCGGTTGGCGCGGTAGTTGGCGTGATGATCGCAGTGAGCGCCTGCCTCATCTATTTCAACTTCATCCACACGCCTCCGCCGCCGCCAGCGCCGCCAGCGCCGCAGCCTTGATGACAGCAACTCACCGCTGTCATCCGGATTAATCCCCGTCTTCGCAGTAGACCGCCGTGTACTGCGAAGTTTACAACCTTGATCGATCGCCCTGATGAATACCCCCGTACAGATCTCCCCCCTTCGCTACCCACTCCCCTGGTGGCGTTACGCCCTGCTTTTCCAGTCTCTGGGCCAGTTCCAATCATGGGCATTTTTCGTTGTCACGACTGCGGCTGTCATGCAAACCATTTCAATATTTGCCGGCAGTGTAGCAATACCAGTGGTTGCGATACTCGTATCTGCGGCCATAGGCGGATCGTTTTCTGTATACATGGTCATACCGGCCTCATTTTCATTAACACAGTCCCACGCCAGCTCTTTACCCTCGCTGATCAGCGAAATCGAGTCGATGCGTTATTTTTCTGCCGAGGAAAATTTAAATAAAACCATATTCCATCAACGCCTGCCCCGTCTGCTGCGCTGGGACGAGGGAAATATCAGCATCGAAAAATCAGGCGATCTATTACACGTGAACGGCCCGGCATTTGTATTGAAAATAATAAGAAAAAAATTAATAAAGTAAAACCAATGAGCCTTTTCCGCGCCGCCGCGCTGGACGCGCACCACACCAAATGGCTGGGCAGTATCGTATTGGCCCGCCCCCTTTCATTCACCTTCATGACGATGGCCGGCGTCACCATGGCCGCCGCCCTTGCGCTCATGATGTTCGCCGGCAGCTATACACGCCACATGACCATCGCCGGCCAACTGGCCCCGGATGGCGGGCTGGTCAAGGTATTCCCGCCCCAACCCGGCATCGTCCTGCAGCGCAACGTGGCGGAAGGACAGCCGGTGGAAAAAGGCGACACCCTGTACGTGCTGTCCGGCGAGCGCCACGGCGCCTCCGACGCCAATGTCCAGGCCGCCATCAGCCGCAACGTCGGCCTGCGCGCGCAATCGCTGCGCGATGAATTGTCCAACACACGGCGCCTCCAGCAAGATGAGCAAGGGGCTTTGACCCGGCGCGCGGACATGCTGCGCAGCGAACTGACCAAGGCCGGGGTGCAACGGGAAAGCCAGCAAAGCCGCGTGCATCTCAGCGAGGAAGCATTGCAACGCGCCCAGGAGCTGGTCAACAAGGGCTACCTGTCTCGGGAACAGTTGCAATCCCGCCAAGCGGAACTGTTGGACCAGCGCAACCGGCTGCAGGAACTGGAGCGCGCTAGTATTGCCACCGGACGGGAATTGGCCGCGCTGCAAAGCGAGATCGGCAGCCTGCCGCTGCGGCAGAAAAATCAGCTGGCCCAACTGGAACGCCTGCTGGCCAGCACTGGCGAAGAGTTGACCGAAAGCGAAGCACGGCGCCACATCATCGTGACCGCGCCCCAGGCCGGCATCGCCACGGCAGTGACGGCAACGGCGGGCCAGCTCACCAGCAGCGAACGCCCACTGGCCAGCATCGTCCCGGCGCATGGCGCGCTACAGGCGGAACTCTATGCACCCAGCAGCGCCATCGGTTTCGTGCAGCTCGGCGACCGGGTACTGCTGCGCTATCAAGCCTACCCCTACCAGAAATTCGGCCACGCGCGCGGCACCATTACTTCCATCTCGCGCACGGCGCTACCCGCGGCGGAACTCAGCGCCAACACCCACATCCCAGCCATCTCGGGGCAACCGCTTTACCTGATTAAAGTGGCCCTGGAAAGCCAGTCCATCCGCGCCCACGGCAGGCAGCATCCGCTGCAATCCGGTTTGCTGCTGGAGGCCGACGTCCAGCAGGAAAAGCGGCGGCTGTATGAATGGGTGCTGGAACCGCTTTACAGCCTCACCGGCAAACTCAGACCATAGCATGACGCATATCCTTACCCCGCCCGGCTTTTCCTTCGGGCGCCGGCTGCCCCTGATCCTGCAAACCGAAGCCACCGAATGCGGACTGGCGTGCCTGGCCATGATCGCCGGCTATCACGGCGACCGCACGGGCCTGGCGGCGCTGCGCGCCCATCATTCCGTCTCCCTCAAGGGCGCGACCCTGGCGCACCTGATCGGCACCGCAACGCACATGGCGCTGGAGACCCGCGCCCTCAAGCTGGAACTGGAAGAATTGTCACAGTTGCGCATGCCGTGCATCCTGCACTGGAATTTCAACCATTTCGTGGTGTTGAAATCGGCCAATGCGAAGACGATCACGATCCATGACCCCGCCTGCGGCGAACGCACGCTGGCGATCGCCGAAGCGTCCAAGGCATTTACCGGCGTGGCGCTGGAAGTGTGGCCCGCGCCGGGCTTCACGCCGAAAATACCGCCGCCCAGTGTCAGCTTGCGCAGCCTGATGGGACACATCCACGGCATGCTGGGCGCCTGCGGACAAATCCTGGCGCTGGCATTTGCACTGGAAGTGATGGCATTGGTCAGTCCCTTGTTCTTGCAGTGGGTAATGGACCATGTGCTGGTCACCGGGGACCGGGATTTGCTTGCCACCCTGGCCATCGGCTTTGGCCTGCTCATGGTGTTTCAGCAAGCCATCTCCGGTATGCGCTCCTGGATGCTCATGTATCTGTCCGCCACCCTGAATGTGCAATGGCGCGCCAATGTCTTCAGCCACCTGGTGCGGCTGCCGGTGCAGTATTTCGAGAAACGGCACCTGGGCGATGTGCTGGGCCGCTTCAATGCCGTCGACCAGATTCAGCACACGCTGAGCAGCGCCTTCCTGGAAGCGGTCCTGGATGGCGTCATGACGGCCGTCACGCTGGCGATGATGTTCCTGTACAGCCCGGCATTGGGCGCCATCGCGGTCGGCACCATGCTGCTGTATGGGCTGGGGCGCTGGGCATGGTACCGGCCGCTGCGCAATGCCACCGAAGAGCAAATCATTCATGCCGCGAAACAGCAGAGCCACTTCCTTGAAACGCTACGGGGGATCAAGGCCATCAAACTGTTCCAGCGCCACGATGCGCGACGCGCCGCCTGGCTGACGCTGCTGGTGGAACAGATCAATGCCGATGTGCGCACCCAGAAAATGCAACTCATGTACCGGATGCTCAACGGCTTCCTGTTCAGCGCCGCCAACATCCTCATCATCTGGCTGGGCGCAACGCAAGTGCTGGACGGCGCGTTCACGGTCGGCGTCCTGATGGCGTTCAATGCCTACAAACAGCAGTTCGATACCCGTGTCGCCGCGCTGATCGACAAGCTGTTTGAATTGCGCATGCTGCGCCTGCAGGCCGAACGCCTGGCGGACATCGTGCTGACAGCGCCGGAAGCGGCCGCCGCACCGTCCCTGCCCTGCGCCCTTCCGGCGGCCCGTTCGGTGACCGTCAGCGGACTGCACTTCCGCTATTCGGCGCAGGAGGCGCCTGTGCTCAAGGGGATCGATCTTCATGTGGCGGCCGGCGAGTCCGTCGCCATCGTGGGACCGTCGGGGTGCGGCAAGAGCACGCTGCTGAACCTGTTGCTGGGCATGTTGCAGCCGGAGGCCGGCAACATCGCCATCGGCGGCGTGGATCTGCAACGCCTGGGCATCGATCGCTTGCGCGGCATGATCGGCACCGTGCTGCAGGATGATGTCTTGTTCGCCGGCTCGATTGCCGACAACATCAGCTTCTTCGACCCGGGCGCCGACCCGGCATGGGTTGCGGAATGCGCGGCGATGGCGGCCATGACCGACGAAATCAACGCCATGCCGATGGGCTACAACACGCTGGTCGGCGACATGGGCACCGTCTTGTCCGGCGGACAAAAGCAGCGCATCCTGCTGGCGAGGGCCTTGTACCGCCGTCCCGCGATCCTCTTCCTGGACGAGGCGACCAGCCACTTGGACGTCGCCAAAGAGTATGAAGTGAACACCCTGGTCAAATCGCTCAACATGACACGCATCGTCATCGCGCACCGGCCGGAAACCATCGCCGCTGCGGACCGCATCGTGGTACTACAGGAAGGCCGGATCGTGCAGGACACATCCGCCCTGGCCCATACGGCGCCGGCCGACCCGGCCCAGCTGCCTCACTTAAAAAGTAGCTATACAACATAAAATATTCCTCAACACATCTCTCCCAAGCAGGAAAACAGGTTTAGAATTAGCAAATTACGAAGGAACACAGAAAACAATGTAGTCAAATAACATAATGAGACCATTCCACCGCCCCTCCCTCGCGCTGCTCCTGCTGCTCCCCCCGTTCGCCCTGGCCCAGCAAGGCCGCACCTTTGAATCGGCCGCCATCCACAACGGCCGCCTGGAAGTCGCCACGTCCGATGGCGCTTACCTGTTCCGCTCGTATACGCCGCAGATCCTGGAAACGTCCTTCGTGCCGAAAGGCGAAGCGTTTGATCCGGCCTCGCACGCGGTGGTGCTGGCACCGGCCAACCAGGCCGCCGCGCTGAAGGACGACGGCAAACAGCTGACCTATGAAACCGGCGGCGTCACCGTGACCATCACCAAGGCGCCGTTCCGCATCGCGTATGCCTACAAGGGCAAGCCGCTGGTGGCGGAAAAGCATGGCTACGTGAAGAAAAACGGCGCGGAAAGCATCGACTTCGAGCTGGACAAGGATGAGGCGCTGTATGGCGCCGGCGCCCGCGCCACCGGCATGAACCGCCGCGGCAACCGCTTCACGCTCTATAACCGCGCGCACTACGGCTATGGGGACCGCTCGGAACTGTTGAACTTCACGCTGCCGATCGCCATGTCGTCGAAGCTGTATGCGCTGCACTTCGACAACGCCGCCATCGGCCACCTGGATTTCGACAGCAGGAAAGACAATACGCTGGCCTATGAAACCATCAGCGGCCGCAAGACGTACCAGGTGATCGCCGGCGACAACTGGGACGACATCGTCGCCAGCTACACCAGCCTGACGGGCCGCCAGCCGCTGCCGCCGCGCTGGGCCTTCGGCAACTTCGCCAGCCGCTTCGGCTACCACAGCGAACAGGAAGCGCGCGACGTCGTCAACAAGTTCAAGGCCGAGCAGATCCCGGTGGACGCCATCGTGTTCGACCTGTACTGGTTCGGCAAGGACATCAAGGGCACCATGGGCAACCTGGCGTGGGACAAGGATAACTTCCCGACGCCGAAAAAAATGGTGGCCGATTTCGCGGCGCAAGGCGTGAAGACCGTCTTGATCACGGAACCGTTCGTGCTGACGTCGTCGTCCAAATGGCAGGAAGCGGTGGACCGCAAAGCCCTGGCCACCGATGGCCAGGGCGCGCCGGCCAGGTATGATTTTTACTTCGGCAACACCGGCATCGTCGACCTGTACAAGGCCGAGGGACGCGACTGGTTCTGGAATATCTATAAAAACCTGCGCAACGAATATGGCGTGGCGGGATGGTGGGGCGACTTGGGCGAACCGGAAGTGCATCCGTCGTGGGTGCGCCATGGAGCCAACGGCGCACTGAGCGCCAACCAGGTGCACAATATTTATGGCCACGACTGGGCGCGCCTGATCCATGAAGGCTACCGCAAGGACTTCCCCAACGAGCGCCCGTTCATCCTGATGCGCGCCGGCTATTCCGGTTCGCAGCGCTTCGGCCTGATTCCATGGTCGGGTGACGTCGACCGCAGCTGGGGCGGCTTGAAATCGCAGCCGGAAATCGCGCTGCAAATGGGCATGCAGGGCATCGGCTACATGCACTCGGACCTGGGCGGCTTTGCCAACGCCTACCTGGACGACGAGCTGTACACGCGCTGGCTGCAATATGGCGTGTTCCAGCCGATGTTCCGGCCGCACGCGCAGCAGGAAGTCGCGTCCGAACCCGTGTTCCGCGAGGAAGCCACGAAAAACCTGGCGCGCGCCGCGATCCGCCTGCGTTACCGTCTGTTGCCGTATAACTACACGGCCGCCTTCGACAACAGCCAGACCGGCGCGCCGCTGATGCGCTCCATGCTGCTCGAAGAACCGGGCAACGACAGCGCCCGCACCAACGCCACGGCTTACCTGTGGGGCCGCGACTTCCTGGTCGCGCCCATCACCGAGCCGGGCGCGCGCCGCAAGGAAGTATATTTACCCGCCACCAGCGCGGCGTGGTTTGATTTCAACACCGGCCGCCGCTACGACGGCGGCATCACGGCCGTGGTGCCGGTGGCGCTGGATCACATCCCCGTGTTCGTGCGCGGTGGCGCCTTCATCCCGATGGTGCAGCCGGTGCAAAGCACGCGCGACTATTCGACCCGCAAGCTCGAACTGCACTACTGGCACGACGCCGCCATCACGGCCGGCCACGGCAAGCTGTATGACGACGATGGCGCGACGCCGGACGCCTATGCCAAGGGGCAGTATGAAATCGTGCGCTTCACCAGTGCGCTGAAGGGCAAGGAACTGGCGATCACCGTGGCCTCGGAAACCGGGGCACAGTACCAGCGCATTGAACGCAGCGTGGCGCTGACCGTGCATAACGTGGCGGCGAAACCGGCGCGCGTGCTGGTCGACGGCCAGCCTGCGAAATCCGCGTGGGACGCCAAAACGCGTAATCTCACCATCGATATCGGCATGGGCAAACGTGCCAACGCCGCTGTCGCCATCTCGCTGTAACGGAGGCTTACCGATGCTAAAACCTTTGCTGCTGTCCGCCGCCCTGCTGGCGGCCTTGCCATCCCATTCGGCGCAAGCGCTGAAAGTCGATTCCGGCCGGGTCGAACGGCTGGAACAATTCCCGTCGCGCTTCGTCGATGCGCGCAACGTCGACGTGTGGCTGCCGGCCGGCTACGACGCCAACGCCAGGGACAAGCGCTACAAGGTCTTGTACATGCACGATGGCCAGATGCTGTACGACGCGGCCACCACCTGGAACAAGCAGGAGTGGCAAGTCGATGAAGTGCTGGGCAAACTGATCCGCGAAGGCAAGGTGCCGGACACCATCGTGGTCGGCGTGTGGAACAGCGACAAATACCGCCATCCCGAATACTTCCCGCAAAAGGCGCTGGACTTCATACCGGCCGAGGCGCGCAGGATCGTCACGGAGCGCGCCCTGGCCGGCAAGCCGCGCGCCGATGATTACCTGCGCTTCCTGGTGCAGGAACTGAAACCAGCCATCGACAAGCAATATGCGACGCGCACCGGCCGCGACGACACCGCCATCATGGGTTCTTCCATGGGCGGCCTGATTTCGCTGTACGCGATCAGCGAATACCCGGACGTGTTTGGCGCGGCGGGCTGTGTCTCGACGCACTGGCCGGGCGCCGGCCCGCAAAACGCCGTGATGCCGCTGGGCTTCTTCAACTACATGCAGGCCAAGCTGCCGGACCCGAAGACCCACCGCATCTACATGGACCACGGCGACCAGGGCATCGATGCACAGTACGGCGTGCACCAGGCGTTTGCCGACATCCTGGCGCGCGAACGGGGTTACGACGATCAACACTTCCTCAGCAAGGCGTATCCGGGCACGGACCACAGCGAGAAGTCGTGGGCGGCGCGGCTGGCGACGCCGCTGGAGTTTTTGCTGGGGCGCTGAGCGCCAGCGTCAGGCGGCAGGTGGGCGCGTGCCTGGCGCGCTCACTGCATATTCCAGGCACGCCTCATAAGTATCCCAGCCCAGTGCCGGATCATCGTGCCACAGCCGCTCATAAGCGCGCAGGCATGCCGCATGCGGCAAATGCGGCTCACGCATCATGGCGATCAACTATGGTCCTTTGTGCTTGCCGCTCCGGCTTGGTGGCGCTGCAGCGGCACGCCAAACAAACTAATCATCCGGGCACGCTCCCGATGCAACTGGTCGCGCTCATTCAATCCAAAGAAATCAATCATGACCTCCGCGCGCCGCTTGCGCCATCCTGCGGCATGCACGGGCACGGCGGTCGTGGCGCGGAATGTGATCAGACTTTCCGGATCATCATCGCTGCTACCCAGCGGATAGCATAGCAATGGCTGCTCCGCCTGCAAGGCCGAGAAGGCAGGTATGCCAGCGGCCGGCTCGGGCGGCTGCACTCGCGCACCGCCGACGGGGAAATACATGTGCTTATAGCTGGTGTTGCACACCTTGCATGCCACCGCATAATTATGCAGGTCATACGCCAGCCAGTAGTATCCGTTTGGAAAATCCGAGCCGCTCGGATGCGCATAAATCAAGGCCTGCCGCTGCACTGGCGGCCAGGCTTCCACGGCGGACTTGGG
>Ga0307408_100000415_pt1 | contig 38296 bp, 28 predicted proteins | sample 322Cmetagenome_FD_202116 | JGI IMG/M metagenome (GOLD analysis project Ga0307408, IMG submission 202116) | Maize rhizosphere microbial communities from greenhouse at UC Davis, California, United States - 322HYB-C-3 | ecosystem: Host-associated > Plants > Roots > Rhizosphere > Soil | place... | reverse complement strand
ATCCCCTTGAAGTAGTTTGAATAGTGCCTTCTCATTTCAAAAATGCCCGTTTTTTGTCCTTTCCAGGCAATTGATTTCTCAAGATGGGTGCGGCACACCTCAACTCTTTCTGCTAAAGTTGGCCCAGCTAAAAGCTCGCCAGTTTTAAAGAAGTGCTTTATTTCCCTAAATATCCATGGATAGCCAATGGCCGCCCTCCCGATCATGATGCCATCTACCTCATACTCAAGCCTCCAGTTGGCTGCCTTTTCTACAGAGTCAACATCACCATTTCCGAAGATCGGAATTTGAATTCTTGGGTTTCTCCTAATTTCGCGAATTAATGTCCAGTCAGCGTGGCCTTTATACATTTGGGAACGTGTACGTCCGTGGATGGTTAATGCTTTGATACCAACGTCTTGTAAACGCTCAGCAACCTCGTAAACATTTTTAGTATTATCATCCCAGCCTAAACGTGTTTTAACTGTTACAGGAAGATGAGTCGAATCAACTACAGCTTTGGTCATTTTAACCATTTTATCAATATCCTGTAGTAAACTCGCTCCAGCCCCACGGCAGGCTACATTTTTTACCGGGCAACCATAATTAATGTCGATTAGATCCGGGCTGGCTTTAGTAGCTATTTCGGTGGCTTCTTTCATTGATTCAATTAGGCTACCGAATATTTGTATACCTATAGGCCGTTCGTATTCAAAAATATCCAGTTTCTGTAAGCTCTTTGCTGCGTCGCGAATTAGTCCTTCAGAAGAAATAAATTCCGTATACATCATATCTACCCCGTTTTGTTTACACACGTACCTAAACGGAGGGTCGCTTACATCTTCCATTGGAGCCAGCAACAGCGGGAACTCACCTAAATCTATATTTCCAATTTTTACCGACATCAGCTATGCTTAAACTACTATCTTTGCCTGATTTAATTAATTGCAAAAGTACAAATAATTAGCCGATGATGCCTGAATACAGGTCAGAGCCCCGTCAACCTTTAATGTCCTTGATTAATCTGTTGTTTCTGGCTTTGCTGGGTACTTTGTTATTTACTGTTTTAGGGGTGCTTACATCCTGTCTGGTATATGGATTTTCGGTATTAAACGGGTTGCAATCAGGTGCTTTTGAAATTGGCGCTTTAAAAATTATACAGCTTTTTTCTTCTATAGGAACCTTTATTTTTCCAGCAGTTTTATTCTCCCGGCAAGAGAGCAATAAGCCTTTTGAATACTTAAAACTGAATACTAAAATTGATCTTCGCCTGGTTGTTCTGGCTGTTATTATTTTATATGCTTTTACGCCATGTATTGAGTGGACAATTAAGATGAATCAACTGATGAAGCTACCCTCTTTTTTGAAAGCTGTTGAAGCCTGGATGAGAGATAAGGAAATGGAGCTAGAGATTTTAACCAAGCAATTTCTGATCATGAAATCTCCTACGGACCTGGCAATTAACCTCTTTATTATAGCAATTATCCCAGGTATCGGCGAAGAACTGTTGTTCAGAGGATGTGTACAAAGGGTTTTCACCCGATGGGCCAAAAGCCATCATTTTGGTATCTGGATCGCCGCCATAATTTTCAGTGCCATACATGTGCAGTTTTATGGCTTTGTTCCACGAATGCTGTTAGGTGCTTTGTTTGGTTACCTTTTTCAGTGGAGTGGAAATCTTTTTGTTCCTATGATTGCCCATTTCGTCAATAACGGCACTGCTGTGATAGCTGCTTTTATGGCCCAACAACGTGGTGAGTCTATTGAGATAATTAACAAGGAGTCGGATTTTCCATTCTACCTGGTTTTACTGAGTTTGGTATTTACAGCGATTTTGATTGCAATATTTTATAGACTGTCAAAAATGAATACAGTTTCTGATGAGTGAGGATTGGGTAAAGATCTATACTTCAGATGATTTTTATAAATCAGAAATAGTGCGCCAGGTGCTGGTACAGCACAATATTGAAGCAGTTTTATTTGACAAACAAGGTTTTCCATATAAAATTGGCGAGGTAGAAGTGCATATTCATAAAAGGGATTTTAATAAAGCTTTAGAAATAATTATACGAAACGAAATATGAAAATAAGGGCAATAACAGGTTTTTTCTTTGTGTTGGTGATGCTGGCATCGGTGCTTACGGGTGCATATCCCTTTGCAGTGTTCTTCCTGGTGTTAAGTTTGCTTTGTGTGGATGAGTTTTACAGGCTTGTTAAATCTGATGTGGTTAAACCTCAGCGTTTTTCGGGAATGGTTTTAGCACTAACGGTTTTTGTTCCGGTTTTGGTTCATTTGCTTACAGGGCAGGGCTTACATTACATTTTTTTTGCAGCGCCTATTGCTGTTTTAATCTGCATCGCTGAGCTTTATTTAAAGGCTGAAAAGCCCTTTCATAACCTGGCTTATACGTATTTTGGTGTTTCCTACCTAATAATGCCATTTGCTTTTTTTACAGCATCGGCTTTTTTAGGAGGAGAATATAATTTTCATATTCCACTCGGCACAATGCTTTTACTTTGGGCAAGCGATACGGGTGCCTATCTTTTCGGCGTTAAATGGGGTAAGACGAAGTTGTTTGAACGCCATTCGCCGAAAAAGTCTTGGGAAGGATTTTTAGGGGGGATGTTTACCAGCTTGTTAGTCGCCTTCATTTTGAGCACTCAGTTCGTAGAGCTTTCTGCCATAAACTGGGCGGTGATGTCTGTACTTATTGTAGTTGGAGGTACTTTTGGAGATTTGTGCGAATCCATGTTGAAGCGTAGTGTAGGCAAAAAAGATTCTGGTTCTTTATTGCCTGGCCATGGCGGCTTGTTGGATCGCTTCGACGGATTGCTGTTTGCTGCGCCCCTTGTTTTTGTATATTTATATTTCACCTTATCTTTTTGATAGATTAATAGATGGAGAACAATTCTTTTAGGCCGGAAGAAGAGAACGAAAATAAATCGTTAATTCAGAAGGACAGGTCGCTGTTATATATGGGCGTTGTTTTGGGGATAATTATCCTGGTAATGGGGTATTTAACGTTTTTTGTAGATGAGCCCTGGAAATTCTTTAAAAAGGCGGAAGATGTACCGGTTAAAGTGGTTGATGACAGTGCTAGTAAGAACTCATCGCTTTTGGATGAAACAGCTTCCATGTCTGATGATGAGGTTCGGTCATCGCTTGTAAAGTTTATCGAAGCTTTTTATTACGACCAGAGCCGCGGCTATTTCGACCCTCCAAGCTATTTTGCTAACATAACAGAAACGTTTTTCAATTTCCACAATCTTACCCATAGCCGCCTAAAGGAAATATACTGGAAACGCCGTGAAGATACCGAGAATTTAAGGCGTGTATGGATTGTATCCTCTCTTGATTTTGAACGTCAGGGAGGCCGTATTACTGCAACTTATTGGGCTAAGGAGACTTATTTTCGTCCTTCTTCGCGTCAACAATATTCCGGAAGTATACGTTATGAGATGATTATCGGCCCCGATGGTAAAATAGTCTCATTACGTGATATCGATGCCCGGGACGAAGTGATCAACACGGTTGAGCCTGATACAACTACTTTGGAACCTGCTGGCTCGGTGCCAGCTGAAGATCCTTCGCTAGAAAGCCCTTCCCCGGAAAATAAAATTTATGAAGTTTCGGCAGTTGATGTTCAGCCGGAATTTGTTGGTGGCCAGCGCGAATTAATAAAATATGTTTCTGGTAATATCAAATATCCTTTGGCAGCCCGCCAGAACAATATTCAGGGAAAGGTGTACGTGAATTTTGTGGTAGAAAAAGACGGTTCCGTAAGCGAAGTTAAAGTTCGACAGGGTATTGGCGGCGGCTGCGATGAAGAAGCCGCAAGATTATTGCGAAATTCACCAAAATGGAAGCCGGGAGTTTTAAATGGAAGTCCGGTTCGAGTAAACATGGTGCTGCCGATTACGTTTCAGGTGGGGCAGTAAAAAATGGTTGTACTTCTTTAAAGTTTAAGAAAAGTAGTTCAGCCAATTTTACTCTTTATATTAAGTTTTTTATTTATTGTAATCTCTGTTATAAGTATTCTCTATAGGATCCAATCCAAATAAGTATCTCGGTTGATCGTTAAGAATTGAGCATCTGGATAATTCTTGGCAAAATAAGCTGGGATTTTCTTAATCTTTCCGCCCCACTTCATATCAGCTGCTGATATTTTGCCGGACTCTTCTTCTATGAAGTCAATTTCTTGTTGGTCGTAAGTTCTCCAGAAGTAATAGTTTGCATCTTTCTTTAGATAAGAATTGCGTTTTATCCGTTCATAAATGCAATAACTTTCCCATAAGAAACCCATATCATTACGGTTGGCAGGTAGCCTGAAATCATTAATTATAGCATTTCGAATACCGTTATCATAAAAATACCATTTAGATGATTTAGTTATTTCTTTTCTCAAGTTAGAACTATAACCACTTAGCTTTATTAGAATTTGAACTTTTGATAGCAGGTCTAAATAACGTTCCACCGTATTTTTACTCATTCCTAATTGCCGGCTTAGTTCATCGTATGAGACTTCGGAACCAGCCTGAAAAGCAATCAGTTTTAACAGATCAAAAATTTTACTGCTATTTTGAATTTTTTCAAATACAAGAATGTCTTTTAAAAGATAAGAGTTTACTAAATCTTTTAAATATTCAGCTTTTTCAGCTAAAGTAATAAGATTTAATACTTCTGGGTACGAGCCGAAAATTAACCTTTCTTCGAGATTTTGGCGTGTTTGAATTACGTTTTCCTGCCTTGATAATTCTACTTGCGCTATGGGATATAAAAAATATGTATAGCTTCTGCCTGTTAGTGGCTCACCGGTTTGATTACTTAAATCAAATGCCGAGGAACCTGTAGCAATGATGGTTAGGCCATCAATCTCATCAATCATGAGTTTAAGGACTTTTCCTATTTCAGGAATTACTTGTGCTTCATCAATGACTAGAAGCTTATTTTCTCCAATTATACGTTTGTAATTAGCAATGCTTCTGTTTTTTAGAAGGGCTTGAACATCACTATCTTCTGCATTGAAATGTAGGTAGGGAATATTTAATTCTTTTTCTAATTGTTTGATGAGGGAAGTTTTACCGACACGACGGGTTCCAAAAAGTAAAATAACCTTGTTTTGACCGATTCTGGCTGTGATTGCTTCTTGTATTTGTCTACCAATAAACATAAAACAAAAATACAAAAAACGTTAATATAGTCAGTATGTTGACTGAATTAACGTTAATATAGTCATCGTATTGACTTAATTAACGTTAATTCAGTCAGTCCGAGTGTTTGTCAAGCTTCTACTCCTGCAATTTCTTCTAATATTCCAATTGCTTCGTCAAGGCTTTTAATGTCCTCAAAGGCAATTCTCAAAGTGGATTTTACCTCTTTTAGATTGCATCGACGCATATTTTCTTTAACGAAACTCAGGACTTTGCCAAAGGCTTCAGTTTCAAAATAAGAAGATTGCTGGTCGGACACGAAATAGCCTTTTAAGGAATTCTTTTTTAAGGTGATCTTTTCAAAGCCGATAGCCTTTCCAAGCCATTGAAGTTTTAATGTGTTCAGCAATTCCCGAACTTGCCTTGGCATAGGCCCAAAACGGTCAATTAGTTGGTTGGCAAAAGCCTCTAATTGGGTTTCGTTTTCTAGTTTAGAAATTTCAGTATAAAGGTTGTATCGCTCTGTGATATTGGTAACGTAACTATCCGGAATAAGAACTTCCAGGTCGGTATCAATTTGGGTAAATGATATAAACGGCCTCGGTTTCTCGTCCTTAAACAGATCCTTAAATTCATCATCTTTAAGTTCCTGAATAGCTTCATCCAAAATTTTATGGTACATTTCGAAGCCGATTTCTGCAATAAAACCACTTTGTTCTGCACCTAAAAGGTTTCCGCTACCACGAATATCCAAATCTCTCATCGCAACATTAAAGCCACTACCCAGGTCAGAGAATTCTTCAATGGCACTTAAACGCTTTCTTGCTTCGGGAGTTAAGGTGGACAATGGAGGACTTAGTAAATAACAGAAAGCCTTTTTATTTGAACGCCCTACCCTTCCACGCATTTGGTGCAAATCACTCAAGCCAAACATATGCGCATGGTTAATCAGTATGGTATTGGCATTTGGAATGTCTAAGCCAGCTTCGATAATGGTAGTAGCTACCAAAACATCGTAATCAGCATTGATGAATTTCAACATTACATCTTCGAGGGCATCGCCCTCAAGTTGCCCATGTGCAATTCCTATTCGTGCTTTTGGAACCAGTTTTTTTATCAATCCACCAAGTTGTGCCAGATCCTGTACTCGGTTATGAATAAAGAAAATCTGTCCGTTTCTGCCAATTTCGAACTCTACAGCTTCTTTGATAAGCTTTTCATTAAACACATGAAGTTCGGTAACAACAGGTTGGCGGTTAGGCGGAGGTGTCGAAATAATAGATAAATCCCTCGCCCCCATTAACGAGAAGTGCAGAGTTCTGGGTATAGGAGTAGCGGTTAAAGTAAGCGTATCAACATTTGCCCTAAATTGCTTCAGTTTTTCTTTTACGCTAACGCCGAACTTTTGCTCTTCGTCAATTATTAGTAAACCTAAATCTTTGAACTTTACGTCCTTGCTAACAATCCGATGTGTGCCAATGATGATATCCACTTTACCTTCAGACAATTTCTGTAAAGTGTCTTTAATCTGTTTGCTCGACTTAAAACGATTGATATAGTCAATATTGCAAGGAAAGTCTTTAAGCCTTGATGTAAAGGTTTTATAATGCTGAAGCGCTAAAATGGTTGTCGGGACTAAAATAGCAACCTGTTTGCTGTCTGCCACAGCCTTAAATGCGGCCCTAACAGCGATTTCGGTTTTACCAAAACCCACGTCACCGCAAACCAGCCTATCCATTGGATGAGGCGATTCCATGTCTTTTTTTACATCGCCTGTAGCTTTCTCCTGATCTGGGGTATCCTCATAAATGAATGAAGCTTCCAGTTCGGTTTGTAAATAGGTATCCGGGTTAAAGGCATTTCCGGTTTGAGCCTTACGTATGGCGTAGAGCTTAATAAGGTCGCGGGCTATGTCTTTAACTTTTTTTTTAGTCGTTTTTTTAAGTTTATCCCAGGCATCGGTACCAAGCTTGTTCATTTTTGGTACGGTTCCCTCTTTACCTGAGTACTTGGAAATGCGATTCAATGAGTTGATGTTGACATATAATAAGTCGTTATCTGCATAAATCAGGCGAATCATTTCCTGGGTTTTGCCATTCACCTCAACTTTCTCCAAACCTGCATATTTACCAATTCCATGGTCGATGTGAGTAATATAATCTCCGGGTTTTAACTCCCTGAGTTCTTTAAGGGTAATAGCCTGAGAACGGGCATATCCCTTCTTGAGCTTATATTTATAGTAGCGGTCAAAGATCTGATGGTCCGTATAGCAAGCTATTTTCTGCTCATGATCCACAAAACCTTCACGTAGTGATAAATTGATAGGAGTAAATTTTACCGATTTATCAATGTCCTCGAAGATGCTATATAGTCGCTCAGATTGCTTAACTGAGTCTGTAAAAATGAAGTTGTTTATTTTATCAGATTCGTTTTGTTTAATGTTATGAATCAGGAGGTTAAAATCCTTATTAAACGAAGGTTGTGGTTTAATTTCGAAATTTATTACCTCTGTTGCCTGATAAAAAAACTGCTTTCCAAACTCAGCTATAGAGAAATCTTTAAGTTGGTCTGCTAGAAGCTTTTCATCTGTGAAATTGAATTTAGGGTCAATCCATTCAGGGTTCTGATTTTTATCGGCTACAGGCAAGGCCTTCCATAGTTCTGCTGCTTTTTTGTAACCATCTTTTAAAATATCCAGGGTAAACTGAACATCCTTAAACCAAATTGAAGTTCCGCTATCGATATATTCAAGCAGGGTAATATTATGTTCAGTTAGAAATTTAGACTGTACATTTGGCACTATAGTAATGCTTTTTACTGCCTCTATTGAAAGCTGCTCTTCCACGTGGAACGTGCGGATACTTTCAATAAAATCGCCGAAAAACTCAATACGATAAGGTAAATCGTGCGAAAAAGAAAAAATATCTACGATTCCACCCCTGATTGAAAATTGCCCCGGTTCGTACACAAAGTCAACTCTATCAAAATCGTATTCAATTAAAAATTCGTTGATAAAATCGATGCTCAGTTTATTTCCGGTAGCTATTTCGAGGGTGTTTTTTTCGAGCGAATCTCTGTTTATAACCCTTTCTGCCATTGCTTCCGGGTAGGTAACAATCAATTTTCCGAACTCCGTTGAGTGTATCAGCTCATTTAAAACTTCAGCACGCTGTAATACATTTCCAGCATCGGGTTGAGTAAATTCAAAGGGTTTTCTATACGAAGATGGGAATAAAAGAATTTCTTTATCAAGAAGGTTTTCTAAATCACTCTGGAAATAGGCAGCTTCTTCGCGGTCAGGCAGAACAAACACCATATTGCCATGCTGTAAAAAGTACATGGCAGTAGCAATGATGGCGTCGCTAGAGCCAATTAAGCCTTTTAGGTGTACCCGTGGACTTTTGGCTTTGTTTAAAGCAGTAGCCAGTTTTTCAACCCGTGGATCGTTTTTATATAAATCTAAAATATTGCGTACGTTCACTATGCTAAAATCTATGGCAAATATACATTCAAGTGTTAAGCTATTATGAATATACTATCATTGGCTTTTGTTTTTTTCATTTCAGCGGGACAATTATTTTTCACTTCGTCACAGTGTTTCATTCTACTAACATCTTAAATAAAATTGCTGGATATTCAATTTGTTAAATTTTAAGATAATCCCACAGCAACAAAATACACTTGCTAACTGTTAAAATCAGTATCAACCCAACTTTAAACTAAATTTATTGAGATGAAGAACGCATTTAAATATGGTGCTTTTATCGGCATAGCGAGCGGTATATGGATAGGAATTTTACACTTTGCCGGAGTTTATGAAAGTGGGTATCCGGCTTCCGATAGATTTTCATGGCTTGAGTACCTTTCAGGTATTATTCCTTTAACCGGTTTATTCTTAGGTATCCGTCATTTTAGAAATTACCAAAATGGGGGAAAAATGGAGTTTTTTGAAGGTATTTTCGAAGGATTTAAAATTATGATAGTTGGAGGGATAATCGCATACTTTTTTGCCGCCACTTATATATCATATGTTGCAACAGACCTTAAAACTGATTATATGGCACGAGTGGGGGCTGCTGGCGTAATTGGCATTTTGTCTACACTTGTGGTTTCATTACTTTTAATGAATAAACAGCATAATTTATAGTTGAAGCCAATACCTCATTTCGAATTAACCATTTGGATACTAGCATTATTAATCCTGATATTTCTCCAACCTGAAGAAAATCATTTTTCACTTTGCCCATTAGCTAGCATGGGCTTCGATTGGTGTCCAGGGTGCGGTTTGGGCCGCTCAATTGCCTGTGTTTTTCAAGGTAACATCGTTCAATCTTTTCGTTACCATTGGTTTGGAATGCCTGCCCTTCTGATATTATTTCATAGGATTTTTGTTTTAGGAAAAAATATTTCCTACCTTTCTAAATAAGACTAATCAATTTATGGCTTTTAATGATCTATTGTACAATTTAAAAGGAATCACCCCGGAAGAATTTGCTTATTTACAAAGGGTTATGGACGGAATGACACCAGAACAGGCAAGGCAGTTTGTAACATTTTATGGAAGCAAGAGACAGAATCCGTCTGATATATTACTTTTTACGCTTTTAGGTTTTGTGATAGTTGCTGGAGTTCAACGATTTATGTTAGGACAAATAGGTATGGGTATCTTGTATCTGCTTACTTTTGGATTATGTTTTATCGGAACAATTGTAGATACGATTAATCATAAGAGCCTCACCTTTGAGTTCAATCAAAAAGTGGCTGCCGAGTGTTCTCAAATGGTTCGCTTTTAAACTTAAATAATGAGCAGTGAGACAGGAAAATGGATTATTTTAATTGGAATAGTTCTGGTTGGTGTAGGAATGCTCATCTATTTCTTTAATGATAAATTACACTGGTTAGGAAATTTGCCTGGCGACATTAAGATTGAAAGGGGCAATTTTAGGTTTTATTTTCCGATCACCACTATGATAATCATAAGCCTTGTAATTAATATCATAATCCGTTTGTTCAGGTGGTTTAACTAATAGTACTTTTGCGGAGATATGCACATGCCATTAAACCCGCAAGATTTGTTGCCACTAGGAATCGCAGCTATTGTAAACATTGTAATCACCATATTATTTTGCAGAAGCCTTATTAAAACGCTTTCGTTTATTCGTTCTGAAAATAAAACAATACAACCTGCTATAATATGGTTGCTGATTGTACCCGTAATAAACTATATAGTTAATTTTATTGTGGTTTTTGGAATGTCTAAATCAATTGCCGAGGAATTAAAAAGCAGAGATTTCGAGGAGGAAGAGCGTCCTGCTTTGTCTTCGGGTTTAGCTTTCGCCATCCTTTCATTAGCATCTTTGGCAGTTGTTTTATTCCCAATACCTTCAAGTCTTACAGTACTCGTAGCCGTAGTAGGATTTAGTCAGATTTTCTTTTTCGTACAATATTGGATGAAAATTATATGGTACAAAAATATTCTTGAAAAGGACGAAACAGGCGATCAGGAGGAGAAAGAATAGTCAAGCTATATGAAGTTAAAGGAAATTACTGCATTTCTGGAGGATCTCGCTCCACTGCCTTATCAGGAAGATTACGATAACTCAGGTTTAATAGTCGGCCAGCCAGATATGGAAATAACTTCTGCACTGATATCATTGGATTGCATCGAGCCGGTAGTTGACGAAGCGATAGCTAAGGGTTGCAATTTGATTATTTCGCATCACCCAATTGTATTTAAAGGGCTAAAGAAGTTCAACCAAAAAACATATGTGGAACGGGTTGTAATGAAGGCTATTAAAAATGATATTGCCATATATGCCATCCATACAAACTTCGACCACGTTTTAAGTGGCGTAAATTCCATATTATGTAAAAAACTTGGAATTAAGAACGCTACCATCTTATTGCCCAAGTTAGGTGTTCTGAAGAAGTTGGTAACTTTTTGTCCCTTAAGTCATGCTGATGGTGTTCGAAAAGCGCTATTTGAGGCGGGTGCAGGCGAGATCGGAAATTACTCTGAATGCAGTTATAACACAGAAGGCTTTGGAACATTTAAAGCTGGGGAAGGCTCAAATGCCTTTGTGGGCGAAGTAGGTATTCAGCATAAAGAAAATGAAGTAAAGATTGAGACTATTTATGCGGCACCTTTGGAGGGAAAAATTGTTCAGTCTCTGCTTCGGGCGCATCCATACGAGGAAGTTGCTTATGACTTGTATCCTTTAACTAACAGCTTTAAAGAGGTTGGAGCGGGAATGATCGGCGAGCTTGAAAAGGAAATGGAAGAGATTGATTTCCTGAGATTTGCTAAAGGGCAGCTTAATGCCAAAGTAGTTAGGCACACATCTTTACGAGGCAAAAAAGTAAAAAAAGTGGCGGTTTGCGGTGGCGCAGGTAGTTTCTTATTATCAAAAGCAATAGCAGCCGGCGCAGATGTTTTTGTAACCGCCGACTACAAGTATCATGAGTTTTTTGATGCTGACAGTAAAATTATAATTGCCGATGTGGGACATTTTGAAAGTGAGCAATTTACGCAGCAACTGTTGTTTGATGTTATTCAGAAAAAATTTGCTAACTTTGCACTCCATTTAACAGAGGTAAATACAAACCCCATAAATTATTTAATTTAATGGAACAAACTGTAGAACAAAAGCTAAAAGCTTTATACGAGCTTCAAAACATTCATACAAAAATTGATAAAATCAGGCAGGTGCGTGGCGAACTTCCAATGGAAGTTGCTGATTTAGAGGACGAAGTTGCGGGCCTGGAAACACGTATACATAAAATTAAAGCAGAACTTGATGATCTTGAAGATTCTATTGTTAATAGAAAAAACATGATTCGCGAGGCTCAGGCTGCTACTAAAAAGTACGAAGCTCAGCTTAACGAGGTGAAAAATAATCGTGAGTATGACGCGATATCAAAAGAAATCGAAATTCAAGGCTTAGAAATCCAGGTTTGCGAGAAGAAAATCAAAGAACACGGTTTCGAAATCAACAATAAAACCCAAGTTTACGAGAAAGCAATTGCTGACTTAGAAGACAGGAAGAAAGATCTTGACGCTAAGAAAGCAGAATTGGAAACAATTACATCTGAAACTCAAAAGGAAGAAGATGAGTTAGACGCAAGAGCTGTTGCAGCTCAAAAGAATATCGAAGAGCGCCTTCTTGCTGCTTATACACGTTTGCGCAAAAATGCGAAGAACGGTTTAGCTGTAGTAACTATTCAGCGTGATTCATGTTCAGGTTGTTTTAACCAAATTCCACCTCAGCGCCAAATGGATATCCGCCAACACAAAAAAGTTATCGTTTGCGAGCATTGCGGACGTATCTTGGTTGATGAGGCACTATCTGGCGAGGTGAAAGAGGAAGTATTTTAAAGCTAAATCCGAATAGACGAAAACGAAGCGGTACTTTGAAAGTGCCGCTTTTTTTGTTGCCAGAATTTTTTCAAAATAAGTCCAGTTGTTTTCCACCCTTTGGGGTAAACAAGCTAAACTCAAGAGGAGGCAAACTTCGCCCCTTTAAAAACCTATTGACCGATATCCTGAATAATTGCTGAATACTTTCGGCAATCTTTCCTTCACCACGCATCCTGCTACCCCATTTACTGTCATTTAAAGTGCCACCGTGGCAATCGGCTATCATATGAAGAACCTTTTCAGCTCTATCTGGGTAGGCTTTGTGTATCCAATCAGCAAATATTTCAGCAATTGCACCATTTAACCTAACAATGGTAAAGCTAGCTCCGGCAGCACCTTCATTAGCCGCTGCTTGTATTAGGGATGGAATTTCGTCGCTGTTTAGGCCGGGCACTATTGGAGCGATCATCAAATTGACGGGTATGTTTGAGCTTGCCAATTTGTTTATAACCATTAAACGGCTTCTTGCAGTAACTGTGCGTGGCTCCATCTTCTGCCGTAACGTTTCATTTAAAGAGTTGATTGTTATGGTTACATGCGCCAGGTTTAATTGTGCAAGTTCTGTAAGTATATCGATATCCCTTACAACCAGGTTATTTTTACTGATGATACTTACCGGGTGTTTATATTTTAGGAATACTTCAAGTAAAGACCTTGTGATTTTCAGTTTCCTTTCAATTGGCTGGTAACAATCCGTGTTACCAGATAGCATGATGGTTTGTGGCTTGTAGTTTGGTTTATTGAAAAACTTCTCCAGTAGTTCTGCAGCATTTCGCTTTACTATAATCTTTCTTTCAAAGTCCAGGCCAGCGCTAAATCCATAATATTCATGAGAATTGCGTGCATAGCAATAAAGGCAACCGTGCTCGCATCCCTGATATGGATTTATAGAATAATTAAAATGTAAATCTGGACTATTTGATACACTTACAATGCTTTTTGCATGTTCTTCGAAAAGCTGGGTAGAAATATTTTCATGCATCTCTTCATCCAGCCCCTCTATGTGCTCTGCGATATACTTATTCTTGAGGAATCTATTGTGAGTATTTACCTGCGCTCCCCGTCCTTTAAAATATTCCCGATTCTCTTCAAATGGCATTTTACAAATTTGCTAAAATATTTAGCAAATTGCAATTATGTCAGATTGTTTTTTACCGCATATAAAGCCAATCCTACCCTGCTTTTTACACTTAATTTTTCGAATAAGCTATCCCGATAATTGTCTATGGTCCTTACACTTACAGACATTTCATCGGCAATTTCTTTATAGGTTAATTCAGTTGCAATAAACTTTAAAAATTCTATTTCTCTCTGGTTCAATTCCAGTTTTTTAGAGACAGATGTTTCCGATGAATTATTTTGCAACTGCTTCATCATATGTTCTGTAACGAATTGAGGGTAATAGTACTTACCTGAGCTTACGGTTTCTAGTGCGGCCCTGAAATCTTCAGGCTCACTGTCTTTGAGAAGATAGCCTTTAATGCCAAGCTTTAGCAGTGTTAAAACTGTTTTCTCATCTTCTGCCATCGAAAGAATAATGGTTTTTATCCCCGGGGCATTTTCATAAAGCCACTTGGCGGTTGCTACCCCGTCCATAACAGGCATGCTTAGATCTAAAAGCAAAACAGACGGGCTTGGGCTTTCGGACAGTTTATTTATGAATTCCTGGCCGTTGCTGGCTTCAAACAGGATATTGTATTCCTTAAAATGTTCGATGAGGCTTTTTATTCCGCTTCTAAAAAGGTTGTGGTCATCTACAATTGCTATATCAATTGCCATGAATTGGTTGATTATCGGTATTAACTTTTATTGTTGTGCAAGTACCGGAGCCTGGAGAACTTTCAATAGAAAGCTGAGCTCCTATAAGTTTTGCCCGATAACGTATACTCCTTAATCCTAAACCTTCTTCAACTTCGTTAACAACAAACCCGTTCCCATCGTCGGTAATTTTAATCGTTAATAAAGATATGTTATAGTTTAATTCAACAGAAATGTTTTTTGCATGAGCATGCTTCAAAATATTATTCATGCATTCCTGAAATATTCTAAAAAGAAATGTTTCTGTTTGTGAGGCAAGTGAAAAGGATTCTCCGAAGGATGAGAAAGTAACTTTGGATTGGGGTAGTTTTTTTAATCGATTTATTTCAGTTTCGATAACCTGCAAGATGGGCTTGTTTGAGATGCCGTCTGAATGCATGCTATGAGCAAGCCCTCGCACATCTTTGATTACTTGTGTAACCAGTTCTTTCGTTTCTGTAAGGCCCGGGGCTGGATTCATTGCCAGGTTAAGTTTAATTACTGAAAGTAGCTGTCCGATATGGTCATGGATTTCCGAGGCTATGTTATTCATTGTTTGCTCCTTAATCTCTAGCTCGGATTTTAGTAATTCCTGATTATAAGCCTGCTCAAGGGCTTTAAGTTCATTTTTATGCTTAAGGTATCTTTTTTGGTATGACAGTACGAAGAAAACAATAGTGCCGACGAGAAGAAACATTATTAGCGTACCACCAATAACGACCAGGACTATCTCCGACGGGTTGTTGAGCATACAATTCCTACTGAAAATAATGAGTACATAGCAATATTTAACACTGAAATTATTATGAATAGCTCTTTAGCTATTTCCATGCTAACGCCAATGATATAATTTAATAAGCCCATGTAAAAAAAGTTACAGGCATAGTAGATTAATAAGCCTGTACTAACCCAGAACATTGGAATTCGGGTTAAAGGTTGCGGATTTGTATGGTGCAGTAACTGTAAAAAATACATCATTACGCAAATGCATACTAACATACATCCGTAAGAATAGGAATAATTGTTGAATTTAAATAATCCCTGGAAAAAAATCATATTTCCCAGGGATGCTATTATTGTAGAAGCTATCAGGAGATTGACAGCTTTTTTTTTCGATGTACTTGTTAAAATCTGCCTAAACAGTACCAGATAGAACACAAACTCCAGGGCTGTAAAGATGTTAAATAGCCAGATATTAGGTTTTATCAGGAAATATCCAGCGCATTCTACAACCAATGTAACAACTAAAAATATGCTGAACGCTTTAAGATATGTAGTTAGCTTATTATAGTTGTATATGGATATTAATGAACTGATTAGTAGTGTGATAAGGTATATTTTACTAAGCATTTATCAAATTTTAGCAATTTGGCGGGCACAAAGTTCCTGCATTGTAAGGCTCTTTGCCGTCATCACCGTCTAGTGTAGTTATTTCGCCGCTTTCTTTTGTGGCAATTAGAATTACGTTGTGTAAACCTACATAATCATCCGGAATATCAACGCCTTGCCTGTCTTGTGGCACTACTCCATAGTGAATTTCTAAGCCAAATTGGTCTTCGTTCGCCGGTGTAGCACCTGCTGCTTTGAATAATGCATCAATTGTTTTTTTTGAGTACCAGGTTTTTGTTGCATCGTTAATGCCTAACGTCGTGTTAATAAGTTCTAGTCTGTTTTTCCTGTACTCTTCTTTCATTGCATCGAATAGTGATCGAGGAATCGGTTGTCCTGGGCGGTTCTTTTTCATGATTTTGTTTTTAAGGTTTAAAAAATTTTCGCTAATGTACTTGCTGTATTTCACAGTACAAAGCGTTATTTAACCCTAATTTTAAATTTAATAATTGCAGTTTTCCACAGGCCATATATTGAGGTTGCATTTTTCACGTTGCTAGATAGGGTTATTTTCCCAGTTGACTTACGTACTTGTTTGCTGCAATTTTGTAGGCAAACGCGACCCTCCGTTTGTCCTGTGAAATTATAATGGAACCCCAGCTGTAAATGATACAGTTGGGAGGCGTGATAAATACTATAACCGGCTTATCAAAATTTGATGTGAGATGTATTTGAAAAAAGCATTATTTTCTTTAATAGCAGTTGCAGGTTCTTCGGCTTTATTTATCGGTAAGCCAGCAATTGAAAATTATAAAAGTTTCGATCGATATTCCCTATTTGTGGATTCTGGTAATGATTCAAAAGATAGGGATACTTCCTCCTCTAAGAACTATCAAGGTGATCATCATAAAACCGACTAAATTTTACTGGTTTTCGTCGTCGACTGCAATACTATCACTTAGGCACTTAAGTCCGTCATTTGTTACTAGCCATTCGGTGTAATTTTGCTTAGAGTCTTTGGGCTTGCATTCCCAAAGGTTGCGATTATGTACATGAGAGTTTAGGTTATCATCAATAATAAGCTTTGAGTTTAAGGGTAACTTAAGAGTTAATTTGACCTGTTGCTCTCTGAATAGCTTGTTGTTTTTGATATATAAATACTTGTCAAATAGTAGATTAGAATCCACTTGCGAGAAATTGTAGCCGATATTTTGAGCATTCTCTAAGGCATCTTCAAAAGTTGCTCCCCTTGCGCTAAACTTTTTAATAAGTTGGGGAGTGAGAATGTCATCTGACCTTTCTATTTCTAAATGGAATTTTTTTACGCCGTTGTTTTTGTCTTCTTCGTAATCTTCTAAAATATTACCATTAAACTCGCCCTTATTTAGGTGTAGCCGCAGGCTGTCTTCGTGGGTTAACAACTTGCTAGGGTTAAGCTTTAAGTGATAAACAGCGGCTGGGGTAAGGCTCACGTTTTGTTCAAACCGGGCATCTTCTTTAAATTCTGATGCAATTTTAGATCCGTAGAATACGCCCATCGCGAGGCCTGTTAGCCAAAGTACAAGCATTGCGAAGGAACCTGTTCGGCTTATAAGGTTTTTATTGAATATTACCCGAATAGCAAAAAGTAAAAGGGCTGCTAAAGGAATAATTAATAAAATAAAGGCGCTAAAGTATAAGGCCGATTTGTATTCTGGGTTTATTGCGCTTAATGGAAAGAAATTAATGTCCTGATTATTATAAAAACCCAGGGTGAAGATAAAGCCAACTATTAAAGCCATTAAAGCGATTGAGCCGGCAAACACGATAAATCCTCCTATAAGCTTCACAACAAAATTTAATATTTTGGAAATGAGGTTAGTAATAGACTGGAGAGCATCTCCTATTGTATCGCCTGTACGTTGGTAATTACCAGAACTATATGATGCGTTAATGGTATTTACTTCTTCATCAAAACTGCGTTTGAAGTTCTGCAGATTAATAGCTTCGCCTTTCATAGCCATTTTCTCTTGTCGAGTCCTTGCTTCTGGCATTACCAACCATAATATTGCATAGGCAACGAGTCCTGTTCCTGATAAGAGGACTGAAAGAACGAATAGTACCCGTACCCATTTTATTTCGATTTCAAAATAATGCCCGAGGCCAGAGCAAACACCGGCAATAATTTTATCATCAATATCGCGATGGAGCTTTTTTCCAATCTTGAGATTATCTGACTGAGTGAAATTATCTTCCTCATCCTCACGGGCAAAATCATTAACAGTGCCCATCTGAGCAGTGACTTCTACAACGTCTTGTACTTCAACTACTTGTTTGTTTTGACTTGCAAGGCGTTCGTTAAACATCTCTGCCAGGCGATTTTCAATATCTGTTACAATTTCATCGCTATCTTTTGAGTAAGAGAAGTGTGCTTTTATATCGGTCATGTATTTTCGCAGAACCTCGTAAGCTTCTTCTTCTATGTGAAAAACGATACCGTTAATATTTATAATGATTGTCTTATTCATGATCGGTTGATTTAAGTTTAATTGATTTTTCTTCCGTCGATAGATGTATTTACCGCAAATAATAGCTCGCTCCAGGTTTTATCCAGCTTGGTGAGTACCTCGATGCCACTTTGTGTAAGAGTATAGTACTTTCTTGGAGGCCCCGATGTCGACTCTATCCAATTGTAACTAAGTAGCCCGTTGTTTTTCAATCGAGTAAGAAGAGGATACAGCGTTCCTTCTACCACTAATAATTGAGCTTTCTTCAATTCATTGATGATATCTGAAGCATAGATTTCGCCTTTAGAAATTATCGAAAGAATACAATATTCAAGTATTCCCTTCCGCATCTGGGTTTGTGTATTTTCTACTAGCATAACAATACAAAGATATATGTTTTATTTGGTACTATGCAATACATAGTATTATGTTTATATGTTTTTTAATTTTTAAATTATTATTGGTCTAGAATATGAAATTTATAATTTGTAAAAGAAAAACTATGTTGTTTTGTAAAAAATGAAAAAGAAATTTGGTATAGTAGAATAAAGCCCACAAATTTATACCTTAATCTTTAATTAAAAATTGAGTATGCTACGACATTTATCCTGTTTTATTTTATTACAGATATTGTTTACAGGAGTGATAGCACAAGAATATATACTTTCAGGAACAGTATCGCAGGAAGGTACAAAACTGCCTCTTACAGGAGTAAATATTAAGATAAAAGGGGGAGTAACAGTCACTCAATCAGATTCGAAAGGTGATTTCAAATTGATTATTCCCGATAGTGAAGCCCAAATTGTGGTGTCATATGTTGGGTATGTTACTCAGGAGATTAAGCCAGGCAAAGCGGAGTATATTAATATAGTACTACGTTCGGAGCAAACTAATTTGAATGAAGTTATTGTTGTAGCTTATGGTACAGTAAAGAAGGAGAATTTTACAGGTTCTGCAAGTACAGTAAAGTCAGAGACTTTTGAAAACAGACCCATAACATCATTTGAAAAGGCGCTACAAGGAGCCGTTGCGGGAGTCCAGGTAACTAGCGTTTCAGGGCAGCCAGGCTCTACATCCTCTGTGCGTATTAGGGGTGTTGGTTCACTATCCGGGTCAAGTACGCCACTCTATGTTTTAGATGGTGTGGCAATTACCAATGGAAACATGAGCTACATGGGACAAACTCTGGAAGTAACGAATACTGCCGATGTTCTTTCAATGTTAAACCCAAATGATATTGAGTCAGTTACAGTGTTGAAGGACGCTTCGGCTGCAGCAATTTATGGGTCGAGGGCTGCAAATGGAGTTATATTAATTAATACTAAAAAGGGAAAATCTGGTAAAACTCAATTTTCGGCTACTTCATCTGGAGGATATTCTTATCAGGCAGTTCCCAAGCATGATATTTTAAACGGATCTGAATACTATAAACTGTTTTGGGACAATTATTACAGCCAAAAGATAAAAGCAGGAAATACTTCAACCGATGCCGTTACGGCGGCAAATGAATTAACTAATACCAAGCTTTTTGGTTCAAAAACAAAAAATAACTATAATACGATTAGTCCTTTTACCGCAAAGGATGTGCTGGCTCCGGGGGCTGCATTATATTATGATACCGACTGGAGAGATGCCGTTTTGCGGAAGGGAATTACAAAGGATATTAACGTTTCAGCACAGGGAGGCACAGACAAAATTAAGTATTTTGTAGGAGGAGGATATTTTGATCAGAAGGGAATTGTAATAGGCTCTGATTTTAAAAGATATTCCGGAAGAGTAAACTTCTCGAATAATGTATCCGATAAATTTTCTTTGGGGATAAACAATAGCTTGTCTTATTCAGACCAAAATACGCCTCCAGGTGCAGGTGGAGCTGCTAATCCGGTTCGGTTTGCCGATTTGGTTTCAAATATTTACCCTCTATATGTGATGGATGCGAACGGTGCCTTTGTTTTAAATGCGTCGGGAAATAAAACCTATAGTTATGTAAATAGCGTAACACCTGATTATAATCCTCTTGGACTTGCAGAGCTGGATGAATATAATACCAGAACAGCCAGGGTAATCAGTAATCCTTATGCAGAATTGAAATTCCTAAAAGATTTTAAAGTCCGTACGTCTGTAGGGGTTGATTATATAACTAATAGAGAGCGGCAATTTTATAATACATTGCACGGAAATGCGGCAATTATTGGCCGGGGATACAGGTATTCGCGGGAAGATATTACACTTACTTTTATAAACACCTTAAGTTATAATAAAAGCCTTGGAGATCATTTAATTGATGTTTTAGTTGGACAAGAAGCCTTTAAGTCGAGGTTGGATAATAATTACAGCCAAGCAACCAACTTTGCTTTTCCTGGTGTCGATGAATTAATTTCAGCATCAACACCTACAATCGCCAGATCTTTTTATACTGAAAAACGATTCGAATCTTATTTTTCTCGGGTAAATTACAGTTTTGAAAATAAATATTTCTTATCTGCAAGTTTTAGAAGAGATGGCTCATCTACGTTTGGAACCAGCAATCAATTTGGTAATTTTTATTCGGTAGGTGGTGCATGGAGATTAATGAAAGAGAGATTTTTTCAAAATGTATCTTTTCTGAATGAATTAAAGCTAAAAGCGAGTTTTGGAAAATCGGGTAACGATAAAATAAATACTGATAATAACAGAGCTCTTGACGGAAGATATGCTTCACAATCACTCTATTCTTTGGGTAAAAATTATGAAGGCGAAGGAGGAATGTCATACACCCAACTTGGGAATCCTGACCTGGGATGGGAAAAGAACACGTCTATTGACGTAGGCCTTGAGTTTGCCGCTGTGAATAATAGACTTTCAGGAGAATTTTCTTACTACAACCGTGGATCCGATGGTTTATTATACTTTAAGCAATTATCCAGAATAACTGGTTTTGAAGGTATTAATACAAATTTTGCGTCAATGGATAACTATGGCTTTGAGTTATTATTGAATGCGCAACCATTTAAAGGAAAAAAGCTTGATTGGAATATTTCGTTTAATTACGCCAGAAATACTAATAGGATTAGAAAAATTGGAAATGCCGAGTATCTTGATAATTCTGCAAAACGTTGGAGGGAAGGTATTAATCGCTACCAGTGGTACATAAGGGATTATGCTGGGGTTGATCCTGCAGATGGAAAACCATTGTGGTATAAGGATGAGATTGGAGTAGATGGGAAACCTAAACGTACTACAACAAGTACTTGGGGAACAGCTACTCTGTATGATAATTTAGGTTCATCCCTTCCAAAATATACAGGTGGATTTAATAGCACACTGAAGTATCAGCAATTTGATTTTAACCTCTTTGCCTACTTCTCGGTAGGTAATAAAATTTATGATGGTTTATATGCTTTGTTGATGCATAACGGGTCCTCGATCGGGCAGCAACTTTCTACAGATGTGTTAAAGGCATGGCAGAAGGAAGGAGACATCACTAGTGTGCCAAGGTTTGAGATCTCAAATACTGACTTAGGAAATAACACTTCGAGTAGGTTCTTATTCGATGGATCATATATACGCGTTAAAAATATTTCGTTGGGATATACCCTGCCAAAGAAACAAGTGCAGCCTGTCGGTTTATCCTCAGCTCGCATTTATCTTATGGCAGAAAATCTATTTACTATTGCAAGGCATAAAGGAATGGACCCCGAGGTGGAAATTACAGGTGTAAATAATAATGATGTTCCAAATATTAAAACAATATCATTAGGTATAAACATAGGACTATAATGAAGATTTTTTCAAAATATAAAGTCTTGCTCGTTGGAGCTGCACTAATTGCAAGTACAATGACAGCTTGTAAAAAGGGTTTTTTAGACGTCTCGCCTAATGATCAGATTAATGCCAACGAAGCTTTTTCAACTCCCGAAAAGATTCGGGCAGCGATGACTGGTATTTATGATTTAACAACTACAGCTTCAAATACTTCGGCTTACGCTCATAACATGATCCTTAATTCTGATGTTAAAGGTGGCGATGTGATGATTGTGAGTGGGGCGGCAAATTATGGTAGGTTTACGAATGGTTATCAATTTATTGAAACCCCAAATTCTTATGAACCAACTTACTATTGGGCTACTTGTTATCAAATTATTGCCAATACAAACCAGTTTGTAGCTAATATTCCTTCTGCACCATTAACAGACCTTCAAAAAACTCAATATTTGGCAGAAGCAAGGGCCTTGCGAGCAGAAGCATATTTTTGGTTAGTACGATGGTTTTCTAAACCTTATGCTTTAGATCCGCAAGCACTGGGTGTTCCAATTGTTAAATTGCCACTTGGTGCAAATCAAACTCCTCCGGGGCGAGGTACAGTAAAACAGGTATATGATTTTATTGTAGAGGATTTAAAATTCGCCGAAAGTAATCTCCCAGAATATAAATCTACTACATCTATTTTCCGAATGAATATTCCAGCTGTTCAGGGATATCTTGCTCGCGTTTATTTAACAATGGAAAATTGGGCTGAGGCAAGCCGTTATGCAAAATTGGCCAGAGCTACTAAACCTCTAAGTGCAGCCAATGATTTATTAAATGGGTTTACTGCCAAGACAAGTGAATGGATTTATGCAATGAATGTCAGAACTGACGACAATCAAGGCCTTTTGGGCGTGCATTCTTTTTATGATCCGTATGATGTAGGATATTCAAGCTTCAGGGTAACGGATGAATTTTTTAATTCTTTTGGTAGTAACGATATAAGAAAACAGCAGTTCCTAGTAAAAAGCAGCGCTTCAGCAGCTGCATCAACAGCACAATACAGGCGCAGAGGTGAGGGATATCTAATTAATAAGTTTGATTATACAACAACAACGGCCCGTAACCAGGTTTTAATTCGTTCCTCTGAAATGTATTTAATTGAGGCGGAGGCTGAAGCCAGGCAAGGCGCAAGTCATGAAGATGCCGCTAAGTTGGCCCTGTTTGAAATTCAAAAACGAGCAGGCGTTGCAACTACTATTACTGCTAATACAGGTTCCGCTTTAGTAAAGGAGATAATGAATGAGCGGGCAAAAGAACTCTTCGGAGAAGGACATAAATTTTTTGACTTGTTGCGTACCAAGTCTATCATCGATAGAACCGGATCAATCAGTCACTGGAAAATAGTGACATTTTCACCGGGAGACAAAAAATTGGTATTGCCCATACCTCAAACCGAAATAAACGCAAATCCAGGCATCGAGCCAAACTAGTAAAGCGATGGAAAGTATTCAGCAAAGGGCAGCCAAAACGGTTGCCCTTTCTGTTTACGCTTATCAGGTGCATATACACTAGGTTGTGAGTCCTCAACCGCCTTAATAGCCATAAGAATTACTTAACGCAACGGTGTCCTTTGAAAGCAAGCGGATCTGGCAGCGTAGCCGGGTGTTGAAGTTTAATGATTCACCGTATGTCGAACGTCACGGACGTTGATTATTAGAGGAGAATAACCAGCTAATGCTATTCTCCTACTCGATCGACACTTTCAAAAGGCCATATCTGTTTTTACAAAATCGGTTTATCGATACAAATAAGAAACTAAAACATTTCATTTTAATAGGGTGTTATCATATTAATTATTTACGATGATTTCGTAGTTAATTTTTTCATCTGCCTTAAGCTGGTTCTCAATTACCATGGGGGTTAATTGCCCCGTTCGTTCAAACTATTTGCATAAGCAGTAACTGATATTACTGCGGCTATATAGCTGTTTTTATTAATCATTAATTAAGAGAGAAGTATGAGAAAACTTTTTACACGATTGTTTTTCTTGCTGCTGTTGTTGTGCTCGTATGCAATGGCTCAGGATATAACTGTCACTGGAACGGTTACGTCTCAGGCGGATGGCTTGCCTCTTCCTGGCGTAAGTATTAGAGTAAAAGGGGCTGCAACTGGTACCCAAACAACTGCTAATGGTAAGTATCTGATACGAGTACCATCGGAAAATTCCATTTTGGTTTTCGTTTATATAGGCTATGCTAGTCAGGAAATTACGGTGGGCTCGAGGACTGTAATTGATGTAATAATGACTGAAGATACCCGTCAATTAGGCGAGGTTGTTGTTACTGCACTCGGTATTAGAAAAGAAAAAAGGGCATTAACTTATGCCACGCAACAGGTTAGCGCCCAAGACCTGGCAACATCCAGGGAAACCAACATAGTAAATGCTTTGGCTGGGAAAGTTGCAGGGGTCCAGATCAACAACTCGGGAGGACAGGCTGGCGCCGCTGCTAGGATTGTGATACGTGGAACAACATCGTTAACAGCAGGAGACAATCAACCATTATTTGTAATTGATGGTATTCCTATTGATAACTCAAGCAACAGGGCAATTGGCGACGATGTGGAAGACCCTTTGTTTAATGGATATTGGGGAAACAGAGCTATAGATATAGACCCTAATGTTATAGAAGATATACAAATTTTAAAGGGTGCTGGCGCAACGGCATTGTATGGCTCTCGCGGGGCATTCGGTGCCATAATTATTACCACCAAAAGAGGTAAAATATCAGACAAAAAATATCCCGATATATCTTTTGCTTCGAGCGCATCATTCGACGATCCATACACCGACGGTTATCAGCATTCCTACCTGCAAGGGCTTGATGGATTTTACCGAAATGGTTTGCCGCCAGAACTCGGCGGGTATGCGGAAACAGGTACAGCTACGCAAACGTCCGGAAGTTGGGGCCCTAATAAAAATGCAGTAAGCCAGCAAGTTATCAACGACATTGGTATGCCCGCTGTAATCGACCCAAGGAAGCAGTTCTATCGTACAGGAAAGTCCTGGAATAATTCAATCTCAATAAGTGGCGGGCAAAATAAGTCTACCTATTTGCTTTCATACTCAAATCTTGATCAGGATGGCATTGCGGTAAATAACCGTTTTGCAAGGAACAGCGTGCTCGCAAATTTTACAACGCAGCTAAGCCAAAAGGTAACTTCTTCAACTTCTGTAAACTACATCGCATCGAAAAATAATCGCCTTTCTGAAGGCAACGGTGCTCGATCTTACTTGTACGCTTTGAACTTTCAACCAATAAGTTTTGATGCAAAAGCAGCTTATGCAAAGTATGGAAATGTAGCCTGGACTGCGTCAAACAACTTCACAACGGGATTTAACAATCCTTTTTGGCTTGTAAATAACAATAGTCTACCCAGCTTAGTAAACAGGGTAATTGCTTCCAACGAAACCAATTTACAAGTGTTGCCCTGGTTGAAAATCACTAACAGGATTGGGATTGATACCTACACCGATGAGCAGAAAGAACGTGTAAATATTCAAACTATTAGTGTGCCCCAGGGACGGATGTTTGAATCGGTAACCAAGCGCACTCAAATTAACAATGACCTCATTTTATCAGGAAATAAAGATTTTGGAGACTGGAATTTAACAGCTTTAGTTGGTGGTAACATTAATGATAGAAAGTATCTTGCCAGAACACTTAGAGGTGAAGATTTGAGTGTCCCTGGATTTTACGATATAAGAGGTGCTCTCTCCACTACTCCATACCAATACGATACGCGGAGGAGAATTGTAGGTATTTATGGGAGCGCTAGTTTAGATTATAAGAACTATCTATTTTTTAATGCTACGGCACGTAACGATTGGTCGTCTACTTTGCCGAAAAGTAAGAATTCGTTCTTCTATCCTTCGCTTTCTGTTGGCTTTGTTTTTACCGATCTGTTGGATATTGCGGATAATAAATATCTCTCTTATGGTAAGCTTCGCCTTTCATTTGCGCAAGCGGGCAATGATGCTACAGAGTATTTAACCACTCCTACATTTATTCAATCAAACCCAAGTGATGGGCAAAGGGGAAATCTAAACTTCCCATTTAGGGGAGTAAACGGATTCCAGGCAAATACACTGGCGGCCAATGATGAAATAAAAAACGAGTTAGTTACCGAAACCGAGATCGGTGCAGACTTGAGGTTCTTTCGAAACCGCTTAAATCTTGACGTGTCTTTTTATAACAAAAAAAGTAAAGACCAGATAATTAACCAAGAGATATCATCTGCAAGTGGGTTTGTTGAACGTGTTATAAACGCTGGATCTTTATCCAATCGGGGTATTGAATTGATTGTTTCTGGAAGCCCTGTTAAGACGAAAGATTTCGACTGGAATATGCAGCTAAATTATGGAAAGAACACTTTCAAGCTCAAATCATTAGCCGAAGGTGTAGACAATATTTTCCTCGCGGGATTTGAAAACCCTCAAATCAGGATTGATAGGAATTACGGCTATGGCGTTATTTGGGGACTTGGTTTTAAACGGAATGATGCTGGACAACTATTGGTTGATGATGATGGTTACCCGGAGATTGCCGATGATTTGGGTCCCATCGGAAACGCAACCCCAAAATGGACAGGCGGCTTGCGAAACACATTTAGCTACAAAGGGCTTTCTTTATCAGCATTAATTGATGTTAGAAAAGGCGGTGATATCCTAAACATGGATTTATTCTACTCCACTTTCTATGGCACTGCTAAAGTGACCGAACTAAGAGGCACCGAGATCATTTATGATGGGGTTAAAGCTGACGGAACAAAAAATACAACCCCGGTATTACGCGATCAAAATTACTGGAGAAATTTTTATTCATCCTATGATGAGAACTTCATAGAAGACGGAAGCTTTGTGAAACTTCGTGAAATAACCCTCAGCTACATGTTGCCTAAATCATTGTTAAAGAAAACACCTTTTCAAAGCTTGATATTTTCTGCAACCGGCCGAAATCTTTGGATTGACTCAGATTTTAGTTACAAAGACCCTGAGGGAAACCTATTAGGTAATACCAATGCCCAAGGCTTCTATCACGCTGTAACTCCAGGTACAAGAGGTATCACTTTTGGCCTTAATGCTAAATTCTAACTTGAATGACGTTATGAAAAAACTATATATAATACTTTGGGTGATACTCTTGCCGCTTGCAAGTTCGTTTTACGGGTGTAAGAAGTATCTCGATATTAACGAAGATCCTAATTCGCCCGCCGCTGTAAATGAACAACTATTGCTTCCGGGAATTTTAGCTACGTTTTCTTTTGAGGTTGCTGGCGGATCACCTGTGCGCGTATCGAGCTTTTGGACCAAACACCTTGCCTATGCGGTTGCTGGGCCTCATGAAGGTAATTATCGGTTTACTGGTAACGATGCCGACAATTTTTGGCGTTACTCTTCCTATACAGATGTAATTAAAAACTGTAGGAATCTTATCGCTTTGGCCAACGCCAATGGAAAGCCAGGGTATAGTGCAATAGCAAAAATTATGTTAGCCTGGAACATGTCATATATTACCGATGCCTTTGGTGACGCCCCTTTCTCGCAAGCATCGCTAGGGGAAAGTGACGTATTCAAGCCTGTCTATGACAAGCAGGAGGATATCTATAAAGGAATTCAGATTTTACTTGATGAAGCTATCGCTGAAGCTGGCCAAAACACTGGAGCGCCCGGTGCGGATGATCTAATATATAACGGAAACATGTCTAAATGGCAAAAGCTGGCTAGAACCTTAAAAGCTCGGTTTTATCTTCGATTATCCAACGCCCCGGGATATAGTGCAGTAACGCAGGCTAATTTGGCAATCCAAGCCCTGGATGCTGGTGCCATTACAGCCATAGACATGCCGATAATGGCTTACTCTGCTGATCCCAATACTGAAAATCCCTGGTTTCAATTTGCTATTGATGGAAAATGGAGCACAGCACCTAAACCCTCAATATATTATATCGATTTGTTAGAGTCTAGATTCGATCCGAGATTGGAGATTCAGGTTTCGCGTGCTGTTGCTGGTCCAGATTCCGGGCTATTCGTTGGTGTTACTAATGATGCTGCTCCTACTCCATTAAATAATTATTCTTCTATCGGCCCTTTTTATAGCGCAGCAAACGCGCCTCAGTACCTGGTTAAGTATGCCGAGGTGCCGTTCATCAGAGCAGAGGCTGAATTTTTAAGAGCCAACAGAGTGGTTACCCAAGCGGTTAGGGACGCTTATGAGGCGGGTATAACTGCTTCAATGAACACATATGGTATTGATAGTTTGGTTATAGTAGAGTATCTAATAAGCCATCCATTAAGCCCTGTTTCGAACACGGCATATCAGCAAATAATGGAAGAAAAATACATCGCAAATTACCTGCAATTTGAGGCCTACAATGATTTTAGGCGAACCGGTTTTCCTAATCTGCCTTTAAATAATGAAGTTTATCCAGGAGAACCTCTTGAAGTTGCACCTGAGATCGATATAATCCCGGTGAGGTTTCCATATCCTTCCTCAGAGAGGTCATATAATGCAGAAAATATCCCGAACGACGTTCCTACAGCTTTCCGAGATGCGATGAAAGTGCCGGTATGGTGGGATAACTAATAAGAAATAAAAAAAGCGGGCTATTGTCCCGCTTTTTTTACTGTTTCTTCTTCTGTTCGTAAGTTCAATTCTACTTCCACCCTCAAATTCTTCATAGCCTCTAGTGGGTCTTTGCTGGTTACAATGGGCGCTTTTCCGCCCATGCCCATACACGAAATTCTATCTTCAATTATGCCGCTGGCAAGTAATTTTTTCTTTACCGCCATTGCCCTGTTAAAAGATAGCCGTTGAAGATAACGTGAATCTGCAAAAGGATTGTTATTTGTATGGCCTATAATCCGGGCATCATAATCGGTGTATTCTTTTAAAAAGTTAATGAGACGTGTAATTTCTGGTTCTGCGCTAAACAAAATAATGTCTTTATCAGGGGCGAAATGGATGTTAAACAGAATTAGTTTTTTCCCATCATCAACTGGTTCTAAATAGAAATTAACGCTATCAGCAAGCTTATTTAATATAACGTCGGCCGACTTAAAAATAAAGTCTTTATGTTTTGCCGTGAGGTTTAATGAGCGCCCTGTCGGAACTTTTATAGTGTAGGCGCCGTTTGCATTTGCGGTTGCCTGCGAAATTAATGTTCCAGTGGAATCATCTTCGCATATTAACTGAGCCGGCAAGGGCATTTTATCAGCATTGCTAAAAATACGGCCTTTAATTATCGCCGTAAGCGGAAATCCCAACACCAGTTTGCTGTTAAAAGTGAAGCCGTTCCCGGTTTTATAAATATTGTCAATAATCAGCGCCAAAGTATCACCTTTGTTAACCTCTATAGTTTTCGAGAAACTTTTTCCGGGGCCGGGAACAGCGAACATGTTTTGAAATCCGTCTTTTAATCCGGTTTTACCGGCAACACTATTGTCGTTTCTGGATATATTGGAACGTAGGGGCAAGGCGATATTTCGTGCAATGTCTGAGCCAAGCTTTTTGTTGTAGCGGTAAACCATCCAGTCATAGTCATCGGCGGGGTCTTTAGGTGAAAGCTCAAATGAAAATGTGCCGCTATAAGGCATGGAAATGAGTAGCCAGGTGCTGTTTTTTTCTTCCTTAAATATAGTCGATTGCCTTTTGCCGTTTTTGGGAAATTCCTGTTTTTTTCCAAAACCAGCAGTTGAGCTGCTAAAAATGTAGGTTTTGTTTACAAGTACGGTTTTGGCATTTTCGAGATCAGCAAAGTCGTTCTTAATAGCTTGCCCGAAGCTATGCATGTAAAAAATAAAAATTGAAAAGCTTACCAGGATAGGTTTGAGGCGCATTTAGATAGATAAGTTTTAAGATTGTAAAAGGTTTGATTAGTGCGTTTTTATTTCTACGTGTCCGTTTTTGACTATTAAAGTTACACTTTTTCCTAAAATAACAGAATGATTATCAGAAACATGTCCAGCAGGGAAGTTGAAACATACCGGGAAATCATAATCTTTAACGACGTTTAAAATGATCTCTTCAATACTCTGCCCGAAAGGGATGTCATTGTCTTTTAAACCGGTAAAGCCGCCAACAATTATGCCTTTAAGCGCGTTCAATTTTCCCGATAATTTTAATCCCCACATCATCCTGTCAATAGAGTATAAGTATTCTCCAACGTCTTCAATAAAGAGAATTTTGCCATCATAGCTGATATCAGATGGAGATCCTTTTAAGATAGATAGCAGCGTTAAATTTCCGCCAATCACTTCTGCATTAGCCTCACCGTGCCGGTTAAATTCGCTATACGGAATTTCGTACTCTAGTTTTTCCCCAAAAAGAGCTTTGCGTAGCGATTCGAGCGAAGGCTTCGTGGCGTCAGGAACGTTTAAAGGCATTTGCCCGTGGATACTTTGTACTTTAAAATTTGCATGAATGTGGCTGTGAAGTATGGTGATATCGCTAAATCCAACCAGCCATTTGGGATTGCGTTGAAAGGCGGAAAAGTCTAGTTGGCTAATAATTCTTATCGTTCCATAACCGCCCCTGGCCGCGATTATTGCCTTCACAGATTCATCATCCAAAAATCTTTGTAAGTCTTTTCGGCGTAATTCATCATCGCCCGCAAATTGGTGGTGCGAAGCTGCTACAGTTTCTCCTAACACTACTTCGAGCCCCCAACCCTCCAGCATAGCAATAGCCGATTGAATATTATCCGGAAGTTTCTTTGCTGGGCAGGTTATTGCAATTTTATCGCCCTTTTTTAGGTAGGGCGGAGAGAGCGTTGTATTTTGCATAATTAACAAGCAAATATGCAAATTATATAAGCAGCTGCAGGCTTATACATTTGCAAATTCCCAAATTTAGAGGGCTCTAAATGTTATCTTTGCCTGATTCTAATTGAAAAATTAATGTCAGAACTAGATAAGTTTAAAAGATTTACCATAACCTCTGCATTGCCTTATGCAAACGGCCCATTGCATATTGGGCATTTGGCCGGTGCATATTTGCCGGCAGATACGTTTGTAAGGCATCTGCGCCTTAAAAAGAAAGACGTTGTTTACATCTGTGGCTCAGACGAGCATGGGGCCGCAATTACGATAAAGGCAAAAAAGGAAGGCACTACGCCTCAGGCTATTATTGATAAATACCATACCCAGATAAAAAAGAGTTTCGAGGATTTCGGTATAGCTTTTAATATTTATCATCGTACCTCATCTCCAATACATCACGACCTTTCAAAAGAGTTTTTCCTGAATTTATATGAGAAAGGCGAATTCATTGAAAAGGAATCTGAGCAATATTATGATGAAGAGTTCGACCAGTTTCTGGCAGACCGCTATATTGTTGGTACTTGCCCTAACTGCAAAAGCGACGGTGCCTATGGCGACCAGTGCGAGAAATGCGGCACATCACTTAATCCAACTGACTTAATCAACCCGAAATCAACCTTAAGTGGAAAGGAACCGGTGTTGAAGTTAACCAAACACTGGTATCTTCCATTGGATAAATATCAGCCCTGGTTAGAAGAGTGGTTATTGGAAGGAAAAAAGAACAAATGGAAAACCAATGTATATGGACAATGCAGCTCCTGGCTTAAGTCGGGATTGCAGCCACGTTCTATGACCCGCGACTTAGATTGGGGAATTGATGTTCCGCTGGAAGAAGCTAAGGGAAAGAAGCTATACGTTTGGATGGATGCTCCAATTGGATATATTTCTGCAACCAAACAATGGGCGCAAGACAATGGAAAGGATTGGGAGCTTTATTGGAAGAACCAGACGAATGAGGAAGACAACTCGTGTTTGCTTCACTTTATCGGAAAAGATAATATTGTTTTCCACTGCATTACCTTTCCTTCTATTCTGCATGCGCACGGCGAATACATTTTGCCTCAAAACGTTCCTGCTAATGAATTTTTGAATTTAGAAGGTGATAAGCTTTCAACATCAAGAAATCATGCGGTTTGGCTACATGAATATCTTGAGGAATTTCCAGGAAAACAGGATGAGTTGCGTTATGTGTTGACATCTATTTTACCTGAAACATCTGACAGCGAGTTTACCTGGAAGGATTATCAGGCGAGGGTTAACAACGAGCTGGTAGCCATTCTAGGAAACTTTGTAAACCGCGTGATGATACTGATGCATAAGTATTATGGTGGCAAAATTGAAAGTGGGCTTTTAACTGATAATGATTTAAAGGCTCAAATTTCTCAAACCTATAATGACGTTGAAGAAAGCCTCGAAAATTTCAAATTCCGTCAGGCACTGGCTACCGTGATTGATTTAGCACGTACCGGTAATAAATATCTTACAGAAAAAGAGCCTTGGAAAACTTTTAAAGCCGATGCTGTTTCCACAAGGGAGGTATTGGAAAATTGTCTTCATATAATTGCCCACGTTAGTACTTTGATGCAGCCTTTTTTACCAGGAGCTGCCGCAAAAGTTTTCGGTATGCTAAACCTTCAGAAAGATGTTGTTTTCTATGATGATGAAATAGCGTTTGCGCCAGGCCACCAGTTAAATGAAGCGGTTTTGTTGTTTGAGAAAGTGGAAGATGCCGTTATTGAGAAGCAAGTTGAAAAACTGAAAAATAAAGCCGAAGCCGCTGTTGCCGCCGAACAAAAGGTTGAGCCTGAGCCTGCTAAAGAAAACATCACTTACGAGCATTTTTCGGGCTTGGATATCCGTATTGGAACAATATTGGAAGCTGAAAAGGTGGCGAAAACCAAGAAGCTTCTAAAACTTAAGATCGATACTGGCATCGACCAGCGTACAGTTGTATCCGGTATAGCGGAGTTTTTTGAGCCTGAAAAGATTATAGGCCAGCAAGTAAGTATTCTGGTTAACCTTGAGCCTAGAGAAATTAAGGGAATTTTATCTCAGGGCATGATTTTAATGGCAGAAAATGGCGACGGAAAGTTAAGTTTTGTTTCGCCTGCTACTGGCACCGGAAATGGTTCGGTGGTGAGGTAAGCTTTTATAAATGAGTTGTTTGTGTAAATGTGCAAAATGCTTATTGATTTTGTTCAATTTTTTGCACATTTGCATTCTTAAATACACCATTTAAGGGCCTCGTAGTTCAATGGATAGAATAGAAGTTTCCTAAACTTTAGATACAGGTTCGATTCCTGTCGAGGCTACGTAAAACCCAGTAGAAAGATGTTTCTGCTGGGTTTTTTGTTTCTATCTATTCTGACTTTCAACGAATAATTCTATCTATGTCGCTAATTTGATTACTCAATCAGGTGTGCAATATTCTTTCCAGGCCTTGCATAATCACAATTTATCTATTAACTTTGAAATGCAAAGTACTTTATATCTTGTAATGATCGGTATCACTTCATTAAATATCGGCCAGAACATTTTAAAACATAATCTCATGAAAGACGAAATTCTCACTCACCAGAACGACTTCAGGCAACTCGAAAAGATGTACCGGACTAACAAGGTGTCTTTTAAACGAGAATTTGCCAGCCTATATCCGGATTTGAAGGGCAACGCACTCGCTGATTTCTGGAACGAAAGATTAAACTATGAGAGTGACGAAATTAACTGGGGCACAGGCAGGGAACTGCTGTTTGTGATAATTGCTTCGCTGGTGGCTGGACTTATTGCGAAGCTACCGGCACTTTTATCTATTGATGAAGAGTTTTTCTATTCCAGAAATGTCGGTTTTGTCGTTTTTCCGCTGTTGACGGCTTACTTCGCTTGGAAGAACAAACTATCCCACGGTAAAATAGCTTTAGTAGTCGGCGCAATCTTAGCAGGTTTAATTTTTATTAATACTCTTCCCGCTGTTAAAAAAAGCGATACCCAAATTTTATCATGCATTCATTTACTTTTATTTCTATGGGCGGTATTAGGCTTTTCCTTTGTTGGTGAGAAGAATAGTAATATCGAGAGGAGGCTTAGCTTTTTAAAGTATAACGGCGACCTCGTTGTTGTGACAACCCTTATCCTTATAGCAGGCGGAATTATGACCGCTGTGACCATTGGCCTTTTCTCATTGATCGGGTTTAATATTGAAAAGTTTTATTTTGAAAATATTGCAGTATTTGGGCTTGCAGCGGCACCCATTGTAGGTACCTACCTTACCCAAACTAATCCGCAATTAGTAGGCAAAGTTTCACCGGTAATTGCTAAACTATTCAGTCCCTTGGTATTAGTGATGCTGGTAATTTATCTTATAGCAATGATTTATTCCAGCAAGGACCCTTATAACGACCGGGAATTTTTAATGATTTTTAACGCTTTATTGGTTGGCGTGATGGCTATCATTTTATTTTCCGTTTCGGAAACGTCGAAAGGAATTAAAAGCCAGGCGGCAATTTGGGTACTTTTTCTCTTATCTGCTGTAACTGTAATTGTTAATGGCATTGCGCTTTCGGCAATTTTGTTCCGAATTTCAGAATGGGGAATTACGCCTAATAGAGCTGCGGTTTTGGGAGGTAATGTATTAATTTTAATTAATTTACTACTAGTAATGATGCAGCTCTTTAAGGTAGTATCAGGAAAGAGGGGTATATCCAGTGTTGGAAAGTCCATTTCTTTTTATCTGCCCGTCTATTGTATGTGGGCAATCATCGTGGTTTTCTTGTTTCCCCTGATATTCGGGTTTAAATAAAGAATGCGGAACAAGGAATAGCCGGCCAATTATGCAATCATCCTGGTTCTGGAATTTTCTGCTTAGCTTTCAAAGTTATCTCCTGCAAATTTCCTTGTAAGGGCAGTAGCCACAATTTTCAACTTTCGTTGTATGCATAAAAGGAATGTCGGGATTGAAAAGTTCCTCGAGCAGACTCTTTAAATGTACCTGGAAACCACCTTTCAGTTCCTCAAGATGTTCTGCCTGTAAAAGTGTTTTGCCACTTCTCCCGCCGCTAAAGAAGAGAGTGCCATCTGCCTTCATTTTGCGCACGATATATAAATTGGGTTCTACCCTTTGGGCTTGTTTCACCTGCTCATAGATGTATGTGTAGAACAGGGTCTGAATCATGGCTTTATTCTGCCGTTTGCCGTCACGTTCAAATAAATCGTCCAAATAACTAAAACGCACTTCATCACCTCCCCCCGTTTTATAGTCCACAATGCGAGTAATTCCATCTTTCTCATCCACACGGTCTATAATACCATATAACGAAACATGGTGTGGTTTGCCTTTTATTTCAATCGGGAAACGCCATTTATAATCCTTCTTATTCTCAAGCTCGACAATTTTGAAAGGGGCAATGGTTTCATCATGATTTAAAATAGCATCAGCATATTCTTCTACAATCCTCAAAATAATTTGCTGCATACTGTTTGGCTTACGTAGGTGCTCTTTATTGTTAAACAGTACCATAGACAGCGCCTGGCGGCAAAGCAAAGGGATGTCTTTTCGCTTTTGTTTGATAGCTTCTGCGGTAATCAAGGCATCTTTAGGATGTTCCATGTAGAACCACTCCATAACCTGATGGAGTACTGAGCCGACTTGGTTAGCTTCCAGATTCTCTGAGATTTCTTTTGGTTCCTGGATTTTTGCCACGTACCGTAAAAAGAACTGTAGCTGGCAATTTAAGTAAGTGGTTAATGCTGTAGCCGATATTTTTTCATCGTTCCAGTTGCCTTTGCCCTGAAGGAAGCGCTGTAAGGCTGTCCACACTTTGCCTTTTTTTTCGATGGTTAAATTACTTATAGGCTCAATTTTTACCGGTTGATGCTGGTTATGATATTTAAACCGGAAGTTGCTTTCGAACTCCAGCTGTTTTAAAAACCGGCTGGGTTCTCCACTATTGCTATCGTCAACAAGGCTGTTGTACACCATGCTTATATTTTCTGCACGTTGCAGCAGCCTGTAAAATAGGTAGGCCGAAATAGCATCCTGGTTTTCAAGTACGGGCAGTCCATACACCCTGCGAATACTATCAGGAATAAAGCTCGGCGAATTGCTCAAAACCGGAAGGGTGCCTTCATTTACGCCCAATATAATCACATGTTCAAAATCCAGGCATCGGCTTTCCAGCAAACCCATTACCTGGATTCCGCGCAGAGGCTCTCCCTCTAAAGGCACGGACATTCCCTGCAAGGCTTTTCTGATTAGAGAAAGCACAAATGGAAGAGGAAGATTTTCGGTGTAAGATGAAAGCCCGTCGTATAACAAATTGAGGCTTTTGCATACAGCCATAATGAGGCTTGCTTCCACCTGCTGCAATAATCCAGACTTTTGCCGCTGCTCCAAAATTGCAGTTAAGAGTACATACAAAGCGTCTATGCTCTGTAAGCCTTCGTGTTTTACTGTGAAAAAGTTTGGGGCTAGAGAAGATGAGAAATGCAGCTCCGTTAAAGGGACTTCTGCCCATTGGTTATCCAGCATTCTTTTTTCAAGGATATCCCGCTCTTTTTCTTTCACTCCCGTAAGCGGATGCGATAAAAAAGCCCTTACATCACGGTAGTAAATACTGTCTTTTTTCTCTTTATGAACCTGTTCCTGAATGGTTAGCCAAAGGTCTATCATCCCAAATACGGTTGATTGCGCTAGTGGGTATCCCATGGTAACATTCACTTTTCCCGCTTCGGGAGGAATGGTCTGTAAAACCGGTATAAGCAAGCTTTCGTCGGCTATAATGATAGCTGTCTTGCCCGGGTCATCCCCTGCGGGATCTCGCTTTAAAAATGTACTTATCGCTTTAGCCTGCGAAGCGTGGCCCTGAGCTTGTATGACATCGATTCGCTTCGCTTGCTGCGTGATAAATGAGGGAGGTTCGCCCAGGGCATTCGCCAGATCATTCCGGTTTAAGTTTCTTCTTATAAACAGCCCTGCCTCCTGTAACTCATCGTCTACATAGTAGCTATCTGTATCGAAATAGAAAATCGCTTTGCCATCATCCTGCCACTTTTTAAAAAGTCTGGTTTCGGCTTTGTTCAGGGCATTAAAACCTACAAAAGCAACTTGCTTATAGTTATTTAGAAATTCATGCTTATCGGTTTCTGCCAGGCTGCGGTATAGTTGTGCATTAGTGGTTAGGCCTTCGTGGTTTAATTGTTCATAAAAAGTTTTATACAACTTAGGCATCCTCTTCCATAAATCAATAAATTTCTGCTGATAACTTTGCTGCTTTTCTTGCGAGAAGGAGGCTAGGAATTGCTCCAAAAACTGCAACTGTTCTGAATTAAAGTGAGGAAACTGATGCTGTATTACCGCAATGTCCTCAAGCTCACAAAACAGTTCTTCTGCATTCGCAAGATCATAATCTATCTGACTGAAATCGCTTAAAATGATTTCGGCCAGCGGATAAAATTTATCTACGCTAATGGGTGCTTTGCCTTCTGTTTTTAACAAAAGGTTGAATTGTTTATGCAGAATAAAAAACTGCCTGATAGGGTCGGCAATTACTAAGTTGGTTGATTTGGCAAAAAACTCACCAACGGTGAAAAATGCAGGGCTCCATGATGCCTTACCAATTAATTCGCCAAGCTGTTTCTTTAAAAATAATACAGGGCGTTTATTATTGAACACAATAGCCACATCCTTCAAGTCCTGCCCAAAGCGGGCAATAAGGTTTTCCGCGGTTTCTTGTAAAAATGATTTCATTTGATAGTTTCAATTTCATAGCCGTTTAAGATTAATATTAGGATCTGCCAGGTTTCAAAGCCTGACAGATCTATATTATGTTAACCTAAACAGCTTTTAATTCCTTTAAATATCCATAATACAGATATGCAGAAATATTGCTGTAGCCCATTTCTGTAAGTAAGTGTCTGTATTCCTCAACCTGTTTATAGTGAGATGGCTTTGGTTCACCAGTAAATTTAAAATCAATTATGACTACTTCGCTTTCTCCGATCAATACCTTGTCTGGACGATAACTTTCGCCTGTATGGCTAATGATGGTTTGCTCGCTGAGGTTCTGATAGGGTTTTTCCAGCAAATTTTTCAAGTCAGGTTGTAAAAGAACGCTTTCTGCCAATGTCAAAATTTCAGCTCCTTCAGCCTGCCTGAACCAGCCCTCCTGCTGCATGTTTTTAAGCGCAGTTGGTAGTTCTTCGATTTTACTTGCCCTTGAAAGCAATTCGTGCAGAATGATTCCCCTGCGTTGTAGCGCATTGCCACTTAATAAGTCAAGTTGCTCAAATACCTTTTTATCACTAAGTGTTTCGGCTAAACGTCCAGATAATGGGTACTCAGTAAATGCCCATTCTGCCTCAGAAAAGCGGCTATTCTCATCCTCTTGCTTCGCTTTTTTTGCAGGAGCGGCAACTGATTGATCTATCTGAAAGCTTTCTCCATTAAACTCTGCCTGAAGTTCTGAGGCATAAAGTTTAAGCGGCGAATAGAGTAAATCGCCCGACAAGCTAAACTGTTCGTCTTTGCCCGTTACC